>MDSW01086865.1_pt1 | contig 114398 bp, 92 predicted proteins | sample 811171 | NCBI WGS metagenome assembly MDSW01 (sample SAMN05326641, study PRJNA326480) | marine metagenome | isolation source: seawater | place: Atlantic Ocean: North West | collected 2012 | reverse complement strand
CTATTCGATATTCCTCTCTCTCCCGGGGCTCGTCATTGGGATACGTCTTACCATCCGGGCCAATGTACTGGAGTTGAACATCATCCGGACCGCTGCAGTCAATGATAAGTTCGGGCTCTGAGTCTTTCGAATAGTATAATTTGCGGACTCTGAGGGAGCCGGAGGAAAACAACCAGTCCTCTGGAAAAAGGACTGCGGCACTCATTTGTAGCGACTCGTCGGCCGGCAACGTTATTGATTGCTGGCGCCCTCCCTCCGTAAACTTGAGCGTTCGATACCAGTAGCGTTTACGGGGGTCCAGAACAAAATAATCTAGCATTGCGATACGAACTTCAAGTGCTGTTTTGCAATCGTTACGAACGTGCAACGTGAACCAATCATATTCATCTTTATGCTGGGCGTTCGGAACAAAGAGTGGTGGTTCGGTGATATTATATTTGTACCCCGGGCTAGATATGCAGCTTAGCCCCCAGAAGTTTAATATTACCAGATAGTAAACGGTGTTCTTAGTTTTCATTGGCAACAAAAGTTATCGAAGAGAGGGATACTCGTTATTGGTAGCCTCCAATCTTCGATCACATTCACCGACGGCAACACAGTCCCCGCCAGCGCATTCAACGCACCTAGCGTATCTCCTTCCAGCATGTTGTCCACCAACGAAGTATATGCATGAATCTGGGCTATGCTCACCGGTATCTGCTGTTCTACCCCAAATAACGTCATAGTTGGTTCAGTGTAAAGATGCCAGACTTCCTGCAAAAGGCTGCCCTGCCACCACGATTTGATCGCGGGCCACGCCACATTCACTACCCAGCCCTACTGCGGAAAAGTGGATAGAGCTTCTACTCTTCCGGCGGGGAGACATACACCGGATATCCGGAGAGCCGCCAACACAACCTGAGGTTCAGTTGACCATCCAGAGAACCGCATTTGTATTGGCGAGCGTACAGTAAAACCTCGGCTTTGGCCAGTGAATTGGCGCCCATAGGTTGCAGATCTTGCCTAACCATGGCCAGGAGTGTCTTCAATGAAGGAATCCCAGACCCATACCATCGTTCCGTTCCGGTGCAAAACTCTCTGACGTATAACTCCTTACTCTGATCCTCTATCCCTGGAGACTCCGCAATCAAATCTAGCACTACCGTTTCGTCAAAGGTGGCACATGATGTGGCGAGTAACAATGATAGAGCTATCAATCCAGGTCGCTTATCAATATACATGATACCCCCGCGATTGTTTTGTCGCCAAATACAAGAGAGCCGTATCGCACCATGACTCTCGAATACGAAATCCGTTCCCGGTTCAGTATCTGAAGTACCTCACTGGAAAGCCCAACGGGATGATCCAGAATCGCATTATCCTTTACTTTGCAGAGCTCCACATCCCATTCGACTGGCGAGGAGACCTCTTCTGGCGACATAGCTTCTGGCCCAAGGTAGAGCACCGGGATCGTTTTTTCTTCATCACGAACCGGGGCTCTGTTGTAAGCTCCGGTACAATTAGGAGCGCTGCATGCCGTGATCAATATGAGGAGTATTGCTTTACTAGAGAATATCCCAGCCTTCATGTACCTCTCCCAAGCCATACGAAATAACTCCATCAACTATGAAGTTTGTCTTAATATTCAGGTATTCTAAAGGAGTAAACGCGGAATACAGCAATCCCAGCGGATTGCCATCTATAATAGACTTACCGTAACCAAACACTTCCGCAGCCTGACCCCAGGAAAAGTCAAAAACGCCCGGCCAGACAGCGGAATCCAGAAAGCCTGTCACCGCGGGAATCGCTACTCCATCAATCCAAAAAGCCACGGAGGAAATCCCTTCCCAGGCACTCACGGCCGCCGCCCCAATTGCCGCACAGGCATACACGCAGGCTAGCACCAATCCCACAGCCACGACAAATGCTCCGATCGCTCTTCCCAGAAACGTCAGCGGCTCCCGCTTCAATGGCTGTAATACTTGCTTATCATACCAGGCGGCAGCCTTGTAAATGTTCTTTTCTATATTCTCATGATACCATGCCCGAACGTCCTGCAAGAAACCAACCGTCTTTTTCCAGGCCTCTGTCAGGAACCGGCCAGCAGCCTCCCAGGCCTGTTTGCGGATTTCAATGGCTTTTCCGTAGGCGCCGTCTTTGCCGAATGTGGTATCCCAGAAGCGGCCCAGGGCTTTGCCCATATCATGCAGGAAATCTGCGTAGCCGCCTCCAAAGAACCAGCCGGTTCTGGATGATTTCCGCGTTCAACCCGGGTTAAGAAGGTAGCGTCCCGGGCTCAGACGAGCCGGGACGGGTCGATTAGCTTCCCCAGACGATGATGCATTCACGGTGAAACACCAGTCCACCGATGACGGCCAGAGAACTGTGATCCACAATGGCGATCTCGGAAATTCCGCCCTGCTTCATCGCCTCCTCAAGGCTCTTGCCTCCACCATAGAAAAAAGGAAACAACAATACTGATCCATAGGAGCAGGATTCTCCTCGTTTCTCGACTGCACCGTTCCCAATCAGGTTGCCGGTGTTTCGGTCATGGACCGTGTGCTCAGTGGATGTAACCAGCACACCTTGCATCGGTGATGAAATACATTGGGCGGTTAGCAGCGCCAGAGCAATCATTCCAGAGATAATACCTATTCTTCGTCTCATAAATTCCTCCTAACGCTCCCCTGTAACGACGGTACAATAGTTTCGGTAAAGAAATGATAGCACGTTCAGAGCCGAATGATCCACGGTGGCAATGCGTCTGATGTTGTTTTCCTTTGCGATTTGCCCTGCTCCGGCATCACCAGCTGCAAAGAGCATCAAGATTTGATGCTGACAGCCTTCTGCCGACACGTCAGCGGAAACCTCATTGGAGGCATTCACAGCCCCTGCGAACTTCACGCTACTAAAGAGAACACCGCTGGCCGGTCCCGTAGCGCAGGAAAAAGTCCCAAGAACGATGAACAGCGCTCCCAGTAATAATAGATTCTTTAAAACTCTACGTTCTATCATGATCCTGTCACCACCGTACAATTCATTTGAAAGACCGAGCCCAGCACAGCCATGATTCTTTGCTCCACGGAGGCCACCTTCTGGATAGAGCCGTTCTTTTTGGCGGTTTCAATGGACTGATCGCCAAAAGCTGCAAGCCAGAGGACGCCGTAGGAGCACGCTTCGCCAGATTTTGTATTCTTGGCATTAAACCCAACCTGTTGCGGGACCGTATTGGTATGGAACAATAGTCCTCCCTTGGCCATTATAGTAGGAGAATGCTGGTATTCGGGAGCTGGATTGGTATTGGCTCGATACCCCCTGGTCAGGGCTATATCTCCATTCGCGATATCCAACCCCATACAACCGATATTGCTGATAGTAATTCCCAGAACTACTATCCAGTATTTGATGTTCATTCTATCTTCCTCCTCTTTGTTCTTGCCTGAAATGATCCGAGCGATAGGTGCCTCCGACCCGATTCACAGTGATTGCATCGGGACCCTTGCCGATTGCACAAACCAAGCGAGGCGGAGACAAAAGCTCCCACTTCCTTCAGCCTCTGGACCAAAAATAGACGGGAAACGATTCCTTAGCTCGGGCCGCTCATACACCCCGTCAAGAGAATTTCTGTATTAATTAATATATAGCCCGTAACTCTTGATGCTTGACAAATTAAACAAGTACCGGCATATATACCCAGGCACCACTCAGCCGTGAAAGCTCAGGTATCCTATGAATCGTATAAGAACAAGTGATCTATCCATAATTAACAGCATTATATTCAAGCAGGAGCGCCCATCGTCCTGTAACTTCCTGAGGGCGAAGTTTTCTGCGCTTTTCCCTCTTCTCTTTCTGTTTATGCTGATTCTCGGTGGACCGCTTAAAGCGGAATCTAATTTCACTAAAGGGTTCTCCATTTATGTAGGAGGGGCCCATTCTGTGGATGAGTATTCGGCCAGGCCGGACGTGGGAGATGCACTTGCCCGGATAGGGTTCGGTCGCCTCTTCTTGAATATTGGCGGCACGGGTTATTCAACCCTGGAAAACGCCGTTCTCCTGGAGAGTTCCAATACGAGCCGTCGAAAGATAATCGACAATCAGTTCCGGGCAGGAATCCACAAAGACATTCAGGCCATCCCTTTTCTCAGGATCAATGCGGGCATTACCTATGGAAGCGGCGTAGAGAAATGCCTGCTCAACTGCTTCGAGTTAACGCGGCTGGCCTATCTGCAATTCCTGGCCAACTCTCCCCAGCAGGCCATTTCAGCGCTGGCCTACAGCTATGCCTTTCCCCTGCCCATTCCCGCACCGGAGTCATATTCCAGAGGTAATGAGGCCTACTCTTTCGACTATTTCATGCTTGAAGGCGGTATTAGCCTGCATCCCTATCGCGACCAGAAATGGGATCCCTACCTGGGTCTGGATGTCGGGCTCGGAACCTGCAACATTGATATCAAAGTAAACGGATCTTGCCGCACCTACAAGCTGGCTCCCAAAGTGGGAATCCAGATGAACTTCTCAGAACGGTTCTTCGTCTACACACAGCTGGAGTATGAGCACCAGAAATTTCAGATTGTGCAATCCGTGGAGAATTCAGAGGGCGGGACGGACACTTACGTCCTGGAAAGCCCTACGTTTAGCAAACGCACGTGGTCCTTTGGCATTGGCTACAATCTCTGATCAGGTAATCGGGCGGACGCCGGTAGCGCGGACTGCACAAACCGCTGCATAACAGGTCCAAAGCCCAGCCTAAAGCCGGGGATTGCGGTCCGGGGATTGCGGTCCTTCTGCCAGGACCGCCCTGTCGCCCTTTAACTCGATTGCCGGCCCCGAGGCTCGAGAGCCGCCCATGGGGTCGCCAGAAACGATACACTCTGTGATGTTCTTAAATCAGCGAAACGTCTCGCCCCTGCGCAGACTGCAGCGTATGCAGAAGTAGCATGGCAATGGTCATGGGACCCACGCCGCCTGGCACCGGGGTGATGGCGCTGGCTCTCTTCGAGCAGCTTTCGAAGTCCGCATCGCCCACATTGCCCTTGTTATATCCTGCATCGATTACGACGGCTCCTTCTTTAAGCCAGTCGCCCTGAACAAAGTTAGGCTTCCCGCAGGCAGCAAATACCAGATCCGCCTGTTTCACATGCGAAGGTAGATCCTTTGTCTTTGAATGACAAACCGTAACCGTGGCATTGGCCTGAATCAGAAGCGCTGCCAGCGGACGCCCCAGGATGGCGGATCGTCCCACCACCACCGCATGTTTGCCTTCCGGTTCTATGCCGTAATGGCTCATCATCCGCATGATGCCCGCCGGTGTGCAGGAAGGATAGGAAGGCAGACCAAAGCTCATGAGACCGTAGCCCTGTGTAGTGACTCCGTCCACATCTTTGTCGATGGCAATGGCATCGAAGCAGGCCCGCTCATCGATTTGCTCCGGTACGGGGTGCTGTAGCAGTATTCCGTGGACATCCGGATTGGCATTTAGCCGCTGTATTTCTTCCAGAAGTTCGGCGGTGGTGGTTGTTTCCGGCAGATCCCGGCGGATGGAATGCATTCCCGCCTGTTCGCAGGCCTTTACCTTCATTTTAACGTAGGTTTCGCTGGCAGGGTCCTGCCCCACCAGTATGGTAGCCAGACAGGGTATGGTTTTGTCTTCAGCCTTCCGTTTCTCGATTTGCTTTCGGATATCCTCTCGGATTTCCAGGGATAATGTTTTTCCGTCCAGTAGAGTCACTTTTTCTTGTACGTTCCTTTCATTCTGCAGTATTCAAAGTCATAAAGAAATTCCACGGACTGGATTTCAAACCGTTCTTTGTGGTCGGGATAACTTCCGCTCTGAAGCTCCGCTTCCAGTAGCAGCCTTGCCGCCTCCCTGGATGTGGTCTGTTTCATGGCCGTGCTATCCTTATCAATAGCGTTTTTGGAGGCCCGGCCGGTTACGATCAGTTCCATGTTTCCGTTTTCCAGAACGTGTCGCTCGATTCCGGTGGGGATTTCGGGCCTAAAAAATGTCTTACAGGAAGACAGGGCAGCAAAACAAATCAGGCAAATCAGACCGATCCGCAGCCCTGAACGGAGCGCCCGTGAACGTTGGCCCGCTGGCCTGCGACCCGGCAACCGAAGGTTTGGGCGTCCATCCAGGCGGGACAGGACGGCCCTGTCCGATTTGTAATGTTTAGACCGACGGGTGCGGGCAGATAAAGTCATGGCATGTCTCCTACAGGACCTTGGACTGAAATCAGAGCCAGCGAGTTGTCGCTTTTCTGGTTTTCAGAGACCGCCGATGCCACCGGTTCCTCCCTGCTTATCCAGAACTCCCTATTCCCTATTGGCCCCGGCGACCGCAATCCATGGCATAGCCTTACAGCCCCGTGGCGGGATCCATCCACCGCAAATCTGGCGGCTGGCCCCCCGAAATACAACCGGGCGGTGACCACCGCGGCGCAGCCCGTGCCGCAACCTGGCGGTGGTAGCCCGGGGGTGCAACACGGCAACACGGTGCGGGCGGGTTGCACCCTTCGTTTAGCTCGCGTTAAGTCTTTTCAGAACGCCGGAATCAGCTGGCCTTCGCCGGAAACATGAAATCGTATTTCTGTTCGTAGCCCTTTTCAAAGCTATCGATGGAGTCGCCGTGACGCAGAGACAGAGCGATGTCATCGTCTCCGTTTAGCAGACACTCTTTTCTAAATGCATCCACCTCGAACTTAAACGTCTTTTCGCTACCCAGGCGCACTTCCTGCTTTTCCAGGTCCACTACAATGGGCTGACTCAGATTGGCCGAAACCCACTGAAAGATCTCTTCTACTTCTGCGCTGCTTAGCTGCACGGGAAGCATTCCGTTCTTAAAGCAGTTGTTGTAGAAGATGTCAGCGTAGGATGGAGCGATGATGGAATAGAAGCCGTAATCCAGCAAAGCCCAGGGCGCATGCTCCCGGCTGGAGCCGCAGCCAAAGTTTTCCCGGGCCACCAGAACGCTGGCTCCCTTGAATTCCGGACGGTTCAGACTGAACTCAGGATTGGGTTTTGTGCCCTCATCGTCCAGATAGCGCCAGTCATGGAATAGATGCACTCCAAAGCCCGTGCGCTCGATCTTTTTCAGGAATTGCTTGGGGATGATCTGATCTGTGTCTACGTTGGCCCGGTCCAGAAGCGCCGGGATGCCTTCATGTACTGTGAATGGCTTCATACTGTAACTCCTTCTTTTGTTACCTTGCGAACATCCACAAAGTGTCCGTTCAATGCGGCCGCCGCTGCCATTTCCGGGCTTACCAGATGGGTGCGCCCTCCTTTGCCCTGTCGGCCTTCGAAGTTCCGGTTGGAGGTGGATGCGCATCTTTCGCCCACGGCAAGATTATCATCGTTCATGGCCAGACACATGGAACAGCCGGCGAATCTCCATTCGAAGCCGGCTTCGGTGAAGATCTTGTCCAGTCCTTCTTCCATGGCCTGCTTTCGCACACGACCGGAGCCGGGCACCACCATGGCTCGAATGTTCGCGGCCACTTTCTGTCCTTTAACTACAGCCGCCGCTCGTCGCAAGTCTTCAATGCGCGAGTTGGTGCAGGAACCGATGAATACGGTGTTTATTGCAATGTCTTCGATCTTCTGGCCTGGCTTCAGATCCATGTAGGCCAGGGCATGTCGGGCCGATTCTCGCTCCACAGGATCGGAGATGGAATCCGGATCCGGCACAGTGCCGTCCACTCCGGTTACCTGGCCTGGATTGGTGCCCCAGGTTACCTGAGGTGCGATTTCGGATCCTTTGAGTACCACTTCTCTATCATACACGGCGTCGGCATCGCTCACCAGGCTTTTCCAGTACTCGACGGCTTTATCGAAGTCGGCCCCTTTAGGAGCATAGTCCCGGCCTTTGATGTAGTCGAACGTGGTCTGATCCGGAGCAATCAGACCGGCCCGGGCGCCAGCCTCGATGGACATGTTACAGATGGTCATCCGACCTTCCATGGATAGATTCTGGATGGCTTCCCCGGCATATTCGATTACGTAGCCGGTACCGCCGCTGGCGCTGATTTCTCCGATAATGGCAAGAACGATGTCTTTGGCGGTGACTCCGTAGCCCACCGGACCATCGATATACACTCGCATGTTTTTGGACCTTCGCTGCTGCAGAGTCTGGGTGGCCAGAACGTGCTCCACCTCGCTGGTGCCGATTCCAAAGGCCAGGGCTCCAAAAGCTCCATGGGTGGAAGTATGGGAGTCGCCACATACAATGGTGTGGCCTGGCAGCGTAAGTCCCATCTCCGGGCCGATCACGTGGACGATCCCCTGATCTTCGTTGTTCAGGTCGAACAGCTGGATGCCGTTTTCGTTGCAGTTGTCCCGCAGGGTTTCCATCTGGATTCGGCTGATTTCGCCGGCCCCGTTCCAGTCTCTGGTCCGGGTAGAAACGTTATGATCCATGGTAGCAAAGGTAAGATCCGGTCGGCGCACCTTTCGACCGGCCAGTCTGAGCCCTTCGAATGCCTGGGGAGAAGTTACCTCATGAATTAGATGCCGATCAATATACAGAAGCGGCGCGCTTTTTCCGTCATCTGCCACCAGGTGAGCATCATAAATCTTATCATAGAGTGTTTTACCGGCCATGAAGTACAAGAAAATAAATCGGCCCTCTGGTGAAAAGGATTTGTTCTAAGGAAGAAAGCCAGGATTTGCGGTTTTCGCGGCCTGACAGGCACTCCGGAAACCTGCTGGCCAGGGTTGTGCGGGGTTCCCTCCGGCCTGTCTCCGGCCCCACTGCCAGATCAGGCTCCGTCCGGTACCGAACGCCGATATCTGGAATCCACCGGCCGTAAGCGCAATTCGAACACAGCAGGAAATCGGAGGCCGATAGGAACCGGCCAAAATGGAAGCCTCCCCAGGAAAGCTGCTGGTCATCCTCGAGCGCAAACCGCAGTTTTGTTGGAAAGTCGGAAGCCCAAAAGCCTCAAGGGGGGCCGGCGTCACAGGAAATCTGACATGCAGGAATTTCTAAGCGAACAACAAAAGGAAATACTGGAAGCCAACCGAAGCTTCTATTCGGCCTTTGAAAAGCTCAGCCTGGAACAAATGAAGCAGTGCTGGGATCCGGGGCCTGACTGCATGTGCATCCATCCGCGCCAACCCGCGCTGGTAGGTTTCGATGAAATAATGGAGTCCTGGCGATTGATATTCTCCGGCACCTCCTATATGGAAATCGATGTAAAGGATGCCACGGTAATGGCCGGCATGGACCTGGCGGTAGTACATTGCATCGAGTCGGTCATGGCGGTATCCGGCGGACAAACCAATCGGGGTCAGGTGCGGGCTACAAATGTATTTCGAAAGCTGGACGATTCCTGGAAAATGATTCTGCATCATGCCGGCGGCTAAGCGAATGCGGGCAGGATATGCCATTAACGTGTAAGCTATGCTAACAAATGGAAATAAGTCTTTTGCGTTGCTGATTTATCTTTTGCTTTCTGAGCCATCCGGTTTTACTTTCTTGGACCAATGGAATTGAACGGAGCCCTCAGCGGCCATCCCTCCCCCGGCCGTGCGCGCATTCCCAGCCGTCGGCGTTTGCTCCCTCTGGTAGCCATCGGTATTCTGGCTCTGGGCTTTGCCCTTCATTGCGGTGGCGAAAAACAAAGCACAGAACTGGATGGAATTATCTTCATCGTCGGCGATGGAATGGGACTTTCCATGATTAGCCAGGCATCCCTGGAAAGCGCGGAGCCGCTGGCCCTGGAAAGCATGCCCATTGTCGGCCTTCAGAAAACTTACAGTACCAGCGGAAGCATTACCGACTCCGCTGCGGCCATCACAGCCATGCTTACCGGGCACAAAACGCGAAACAAATGGATTGGCGTGGATGAATCTGGCCAACGACGAAAGACCCTGTTCGAGATCGCGCAGGAAAGAAACTGGAGCACGGCCATCATTTCAACTTCGTCGGTCACCCATGCCACACCGGCCGGCGCTCTGGTGCATAGCAAAGATCGTCATAACGATGCAGATATTGCCAGGCAGCTTTCGCTCAATCCGCCGGACATTTTGATCGGTGGCGGCCGCGATTACTTTTTCCAGGTTCGACCCCTGTCGGCAGACCAGACCGGAACCAATAATCCTGATTCTGACGAATCCCCCGGACCCGAAGGTTCCGAAGGCTACGATGCCACGCCCTCCGAAACCAGGAAAACGGACGTCTCCACTTTCCTGGATTTCCTCTCCGGAAGCCATACCGTTCAACTCTCTTACCAGGATTTCATGTCCCAGGATTGCGATGACCTTTGCGTTGATGGCAAACCGGCGGATCGATTCATCGGCCTGCTGGCACAGGATCATCTGCCTCCAGTGGATCCCAACCATAAACTGAATTACAAAAAAGACGATGCGAACCCCAATCCCCGTAGGGAGCTTGAGACCCTTGACGCCTCCTTGAGTGATTGGATGCGCGGTCTCCTTGACAATCCTCCTCCCGAGCCAGGAAACCGAAAGAACTATCTGAAAACGGCCAGCCTGCGCAGCCTTCGCACGCTTTTGGCTCGCCAGCGGCCATTTCTAATGCTGATAGAAGGCAGTCAGATCGATTGGGGCGGTCATGCCAACCGGGCGGATTATGCGATCCGGGAGTTGGTAGATCTGGACGAAACCCTGGAAGCTTTGCTACGGGAAACCGAAGGCCGAAACGTACTCATTGTGGTAACCGCCGACCACGAAACCGGGGGTCATGCCATTGTGGACGGAAGACCTGGAAGCTTGCAGAAAAGCGAATTCATCACGCATAAACACACGGCTGAAATGGTTCCGGTATTTGCCCGGGGACCAGGGGCCGAAAGCTTCACCGGGGTCTACGAAAACACGGACATCTTCCATAAATTGCTTGCCGTAATGAACGCCACTCCCGCCTTTTCGCATTAAATGCCAGGGCGGAATGTTTTCTGCCAGGCATTTTAAGCCGAATAACGGAGGATGCGAAAATAGATCACTCCACGCTGGATCCACTGACTTTGATCGGCCAGGTTCTGGAGGTGTACGCACGCATTGACAGCCAGATCGACGAATTCAACCGATCAGAGAGCTTTCGCTGCCCCCCGGGTTGTGGTCGCTGCTGCGAGAATCCGGACGTGGAAGCCACGGTTCTGGAAATCCTGCCCCTGGCCTGGCATCTTTACGAAAGCAATCGGGCCGAAGAGATCTACGACCGTATCGAAACGGAAAACCCGGGATCCCACAGGGCCTGTATCCACTATGCGGCCGATCCTGCCATCGGAGGCAACGGTCGGTGTACCGTCTATGAGCAGAGGCCTTATCTGTGCCGCATGTTTGGCTTTTCGGCGCGTTACGACAAACACGGCAAAACCATGCCCGTGTTCTGTAAACAGCACAAATCCATTTGGCCCGAGGAGATCGAAAGGATCTCCCAGAGAGTTCAGGATGGCGTTAGTAGCCTGCCGAACTATCAGAATCTACACTACGAGCTGTACGGAATCCATCCGGATCTTCAGAGTCAGCGGTTTCCGATCAATATTGCGCTCAAGAAGGCCATCGAGTATTTGTACTTTTATCGTCGCCGGCCGGACCATGCCGCCTAAGGCAATTCAATACAGTTGGCTTTGTTTTCCCGCGAAAGCCCGCTCGGGTGCCCCCGACTTCGAGCACTGTGCCCGCACCTAATTGACCTCCTGACACATCCGTCACCGGTTAAGTCCCGCCAGCGAAAGGGAGGAACCAGATCGCCGTGGAAGGATTTAAGCCGAACGGGCCGCGCCTGGAACGGACTGTCCCCGGGCCATGTCAATCAGCTGGCTCTCAAACAAAAAGTTGGGCAGAAGGGCGTCCTCCGAGTCCCGCAGATGCGGAAGTAAGCCTTCGATGAAATACATGTCCACCTGGCCTTTGTTCTTGGCCTGGATTTGCCCCCTGTATTCGCATTCGAAGAATCGTTTCACCTTTTCGTAGGTTTCGCCGGAAATGTTGATCCGGCCTGGCTGACCGGAAGATTCCATACGACTGGCCAGGTTCACCGTATCTCCCCATACGTCGTAGGCGAACTTTTCCGTGCCAATGACCCCCGCCACCAGAGGGCCAGTATGTATGCCAATGCGGATTTCCCAGCTGGGTTTGCCTTCCCGCTCCTTCTTTTCTTTCCAGCGATCCATAAATCGTAACATCTCAAGCGCGGCCTGTATGGTTCGCACCGGATGATCATGGCTTTCTTCGGGAATGCCGCCGGCCGCCATGTAGGCATCTCCGATGGTCTTTATCTTTTCCAGATTGCATCCTTTTATGATCTGATCAAATGCCCGAAAGCATTCATCCAGTTCAGAAACCAATTCCTGGGGACTCATGGACTCGGCGATGCCAGTAAACCCTTTGAAGTCGGTGAAAAGCACGGTTACGTCATCGTAATGGCGGGGGGCAACTTTTTGTTCTTTCTTGAGCTCTTTGGCAATGGGAAGCGGAAGCGTGTTTCGCAGAAGCGATTCGGACTTTTCCCTTTCGTCCTGGAAATTGCCGGCCAGAATCACAACCAGGATTCCCGTAAACATCTGCACGAAGAAGTACTGCCCCAGTACATCCTCCCAGCGCTCCTGCTCGCTGGCATAGGGCACGACAAGATCGGTGTGCAATTCGATTAAAAACAACGCCAGGGTAACCAGACCGCTTAAAGCGATCACCGAAACAGTAGTCTTCCATCCCCGGGAAAGAATGACTCCAATGACCAGGGCCGGAATCAGATAGTAGTGAGTGCCCCCTTTGGATCCCGCATTCAATACAATGTTCACCGAAAGAAAGCCAAAGATCAGTAGGATAAGCGGCCAGTAAAGACTGCGATAAATGGAACGTACCCGGGAAAAATAATAGAGAACAAAGAACAATATACCGGTGCCAAAATTTAGATAGAACAGCGGAAGCCCTTTTTCCAGTCCCAGATTGGAAAAGCTACCCAGAAGATTGGACAGGCCGTTTATGAAGGTTATCGTAGAGAAGAGCCGGTGCTCCAGGCTGTGAAAGCGGGGATGACCGATGATCCGGTATAATAGATTCATGACTGGCTGCATACGTTAACTCTCTTCTGGACTGTGTCATACTCCAGCCGATTCCGCGGTTGGAGCGATGTTTTCCTGGCGATTTGCTAGAATTTCGCTTCCGTGGACGCCCTGGTTACCGATTAAAAAGAGTGGTCAGGTACGCCCTTTCCAAAAATCTGGCATTGATCCGAGAAGGGCCACCAGGCCTTTCAGGCCCACTCTCAAGGGGCCACCGAACAAGTTCATAGCTTTTTCGGTCTAAACAAAGGATGCAGCCTTAGCCGGCGCTGCATAGCCAACCCGGAGGGTTCGAAGATGAAACGAACAGAACTCGAAAGAAGGCAACGCGAACTACGTCGGGCAGAAAAGAAAGTAGAGGTGCTGGAAAGAAAGGCAACCCGCGAAAAGCGAAATGCCGGATACTACATCACCCACCTATCTTCCCTTTTTCGTCACGATATGAACGAGATTTTTAACACCAGAGATGATCTGGAAATCCTGGAAAGCCTGGAAGGGCTGAAAGAGGATCTTCCGGAAAAGCAATGGGAAACCGTTTTGCGAAAAGCGGTGAACCGCACAAAAGTCGTAGAATCAGATCGCGCTGTAAACGAACTGCGAGAGATGATGGGTGCATAATCCCCGGGCCGGGCTACCTGGTAGCCTGGCCACTCTCATACCCTGCCTTATTCCAATCAACTTACCTGGCCGTTACTTTGGCCACCGGGAGAGCCTTTGAGGTTTTTCGCGGATCAGGGCTTCTGACCGGCCAGATACTTCAGTAGGTCCGTTGAGGTGATGATTCCGATCATCTTCTCGGTGTTCTTATCTGCCACTACAATGGCATGGATTCGATTATCTACCATGGCCAGGGCGGCCTGCTGGACAGAAACGTCTTCGAAGAACGAAAAGATAGGCTGGGTCATGATTTCCTGGACCAGAACATCGCTTCCTTCCTCTTCAATGATCCGGGTCACAGTAACAAAGTTCTCCACATCTTTCGCAGAAAGCATTCCGATAACCTCTCCCTGCTTGTCCACAACCGGGATGTGGTGGATATTCTTCTCCTTATACAGAGGTACCACTTCCAGGATTTTCTGATCCTCTCGAACAGTGATTGGATCCCGGGTCATTAATTCGGCGATGGTTATCATAGGACTTCTTTAAGCTAACCCCTCCTGGCTTCAAGTAGAATAGCAGCCAAAATGTCTATTCGTGCTTAAGCCAATCAATGCGATAAAGATCCAGTCGCCGATCCCTGAAGTTCTGTACCGAGCCCTGGTATCGCAACTCCTTCAGCAAATCCATGTCTAGATCGCTTACCAGGGTCATCTCTGTATTGGGAGTGGCCTCCGCGATAATGGCATCGTGAGGGAATGAAAAGTCCGACGGCGAAAACATGGCCGCCTGCGAATACTGAATGTCCATGTTCTCCACCCGCGGCAGGTTACCGACGCTGCCGGTAATCACCACGTAGCACTCATTTTCTATGGCCCGGGCCTGGGCGCACCGACGCACCCGCAAATAGGCGTTGCGAGTATCTGTCCAGAAAGGCACGAACAGTATCTTCATGCCCTGCTCCGCCAGCACCCGGGAGAGTTCCGGGAACTCCACGTCATAGCAGATGAGTACGCCCACCTTTCCGATGTCCGTTTCAAAAACGCTTAACGTATCTCCGCCATGAAGACCCCAGTAGGCTTTTTCATCGGGAGTTATATGAATCTTGGCCTGGCTTTCCATGGTTCCGTCCCGACGACAGATGTAGGAAACATTCTTGATTCCTCCCTCCTCGTCCAGCCAGGGCATGGAGCCCGCCACGATATTGATGTTGTAGGCCACGGCCAGATCCCGCACCGCAGCGGCCATGTCGTCCGTGTAGGTAGCCAGGTGCCGAATGGCCTTGCTGGGGTGGTTTTCCGGGCTATTGGCCAGAAGCGGACCGTTGAAGAACTCGGGAAAAAGTACGAAGTCCGAATTGTAACCCGCGATAGCGTCCACGAAGTATTCCATCTGTTCGATTACGTCGTCCATGGAATGGAATCTTCGCATCTGCCATTGGACGGCGCCCACTCGCACTACTGACTTGCGCGAACTCAAATAAGAGTCCCGCTTTCCTTCCCTGTTTTCGTAGTAGATATTGATCCACTCAAGAAGCGTGGCGTAGGAGCGAGAATCTTCGTCCTCTGGTATATATCGTCTGAGAACCTTGCGAACGTGGAAGTCATTGGCAAGCTGAAAGCTCAGCACCGGATCGTAGATCTCCCCATTTCGCACCCGATTGATGTACTCCTGCACAGTCATATCGTCCGCATGCTTGTTGTAACCTGGGATTCGTCCGCCGGTGATGATTCTTCGGAGGTTCTTTTCTTCACATAGAAGTTTACGGGCATCGTACAATCGACGTCCCAGGCGAAGCCCCCGGTACTCGGGATGAACAAATAGATCGATTCCGTACAGGGTATCAGCGGATGGATCGTGAGTATCCATGCGATTGTAGCCGGTAATCTCGTCGTAGGTATGGTTGTCGCCGAACCTCGCGTAGTTTACGATTAAACAAAGCGCGCATCCGACAACTTTGCCTTTATCTTCAATGCAGATCTGGCCTTCCGGAAAGCGATTCAAAAGCACAGATATCTCTTCTCGAGACCAGGCGCCCCCCATTCGGTTATAAACCAGGTTCATGATCTCCTGGACATCGTCGTAGTCGTCAATTCTAAGCGTTCTGAGCGTTAATTTATGGGAGAGGTCGTCTTCCGTAATCTCGGGTTCGCTGCTTGTTTCGTTGTTATCGGGAACGTTTAAGGACATAAGGACAGAAAAGCAACTTCCTGTACCCGGAAAAACCATTTCCTGCTTGCCATAAGTTTTTCTTTCTTATACCGATATTATATCCATGGACTTCTGCAGATTCAAAGCCGGCCAACTGAGCGCTGCGATTTTTACCATCAATCTGATGGCCGCCGGCCTGGTTTGGGCTGAAGAAGAAAACATATCGGCGGATCCGCAACCTTCTGCCACGCCGGATACGCCGGCTCCCGGACGTAGCGACGACACTCGTGCGGATTCCCAGGCGAGCCAGCCTTCGGCGCTGGAGTTGCATCATGCCCGTCAAACCTATCGAGAACTCTATGCGCTGAGCCAGGAATACAGACAAATGCTTCAGGTTCTGGATCAGAACTATGGTAGCCCCTCACAACTCACATCCGCGGGTAATGAAACCGCCACGGACTCGGAGAGCTCACCGTCGGCGGCGCCCTCATCAGCGGAGAACTCCTCACCGGACGGGAACTCCATAGAGCTGTCTGATTGCCCCTCGGCCGCCTACATGCATTATTCCCGAAACCAGGTGAACGATGCGCTTACCACCGTGCGAAGCTGCGTGCAGAAACAGCGGTCCCGCCTGGCCGCCTACGGCAAAGCCCTGAGCCAGGATACCGATGCCATTCTATCGCGATTGAGCGATCGCATTCAGGCTCTCATGGGCCAGTCCAGCTACTCCTCTTCGTCAGTCTCCAGCCGGAAGCTAAGCAAAGGACGCAATCTACTACAGATTTCCCTTAAGACGGCTCAACAGGCCCAGAGCATGCTGGCAGAAAACCCGGAAACGGCCATCAAACGTTTTCGTGTAGCCAGGTTCCAGGCCATCCAGGGGCTGATCCTTCTGGAAACCAGCTATGAAGGCGAACAAAAGCTAAAGAAGGAATTCGAAACCGCACTGCTGGATGCGGAAGGTAAGGTTCACATCAAACCCCTGGATGAGGACAAATACCGGAAGGTGTCGACGGACGCTGAAAAAAAAGCCGAATAGGCGCTGGCGCCGGAGAAACGAATAGGCGCTGGCGCCCGAGAGACGGCGAGCCGGAATGCTCAGGAAACCATGGCCGGACGTCAGAAATGCGTGGCGATTCCATTCGAACGAGAATTTCCTTGAACGAGAATTTCTTTTAAGGTAAAGATGTTCCTCGCTTATGACGGATCGGATCAGTCTAAAGGATTGGCGCAGTCCGGGTCCCCACTTATCAAAAGACATCGTTCAAAAGACACCGTTCTCAATGATATCATCGTCAAGTTGATGCAAATAGACATAGACCAGCGCCTGAATCGAATCCGTCTCCGATGGAAACAGGGGCTGCACCAGGCAGAGTTCCCTTTCGTATTCGGTGCCCCGGTCTTCCACTTCATCCAGGATGGCCAGGATGTCCTCGTTGATTTCGAAAAGCTCGCCGTACACCGAATAGTCGGCATCCGGTCGAATGGCCGGATACCAGCTTACGCGATGCATCCTGTATCCATTGAGCCGGGCCTCCCCCAGAAAACGCGCCCCTTCCATATACTGATGGAGACGATATCCTCGTTTCAAGGTACCATAGACAAAAACAATGGGCGCCGAACCAGAGTCCATGCTTCCAATACGATAAGCAAACCCCCGATGGAAAGTGGTTTTTAAGGGAACCCTTATTTTGATTGTGGTACAATGTCTGATGATCGCGGTCCAATGTCTGAATCCATGGTTTGCGGAATCGACGTAGGCGGCCCCCGAAAAGGCTATCATATCTGCGTCTTGAACGGCACTCGAGTTGAACTGCTGGCCCATGCCACCGAGCCCCGGGAACTGATCCGACTATTGCAGATCCATACAGCACACCGAGGGCAATACATCCAGGCAATCGCCGTAGATGGTCCGGCCCGGGCTCAACGTGCTACAGCGACCATTCGCGCCACCGAGGCCGAACTTGCCCGACGCGGCTATCGTGTCCTGTATACGCCAGAAGAAAGACCAGAACCGGATCACTGGATGAGTCGTAGCGAAGCCATCCATAGAGAATGTCGCAAGGCGTTCAGGGATGCGACAATGCTGGAAACCTATCCCACCGCTGTCTCTGACCGTCTCTTTGGACTGGATGCTGAGTTTCCATTGAGTCTACTCCAGGAAAAGTCCAAGCGAAAACAGGTGGCGGATTACCTGGACGCCTATCTCTGCGCTCTGGCCGCGCAGCGCTTCATCTGCGGCGAAGCGGAGATCCTGGAGGATTCCGGCCGCGACAATAAGAGCCAATGCAAGCTTGTACTGCCTCAATTCACAATCACCCGGGCCACGTTAAGCTTTTTGATTCGCGGCAACAATGTGCTACTGGGAATGAAAAAGAAGGGATTTGGAGCAGGCTACTGGAATGGCTTCGGAGGAAAGATCGAGCCCGGGGAAACGCCCAAACAGGCTGCAGTGCGCGAAATCCAGGAAGAGTGCGGACTGCATGCATTGGAATTGAGTCCTGCAGGCAAGCTGTACTTTCATTTTGATGATGATCCCCGGCGAATCGAAGGATATCTGTTTCGCACATCCAGGTTTACCGGCGATCCGGTAGAAACGGCGGAGATGCGCCCATCCTGGTTTTCGATCAAGGATCTGCCTTTTGAACAAATGTGGGAAGACGACCGGTTCTGGCTACCCTACGTTCTTCAGGGCAAAACCATTCATGGCACTTTTAGATTCAAAGCCAGAAAAATGCAGGATTACAGTCTGGATATTGTAGACTGAGACAGAATGCCAAAGAGCCTATCACCAGGCGGGCATTATCCCCGCATCCAAATCGAATTCATCGCCGCCTGCATCGATTAAAACAAAACCGGGTTCATCCGGTCGGCGAACCAGGGCATATCCGTTGCGAAAATCCGTGGCTTCCGCATAGCCCGATTTCCAGACACTTCCATCCCCTTTGATGAATTGAAATAATCCGGAACCGCAATCCCGAACACGGGCCACCACCGGCGCTTCCGCCGAAAAGGATTGGCCTCCAGGGCATTTCAATTCCAGAACAATCCGGTTCCCGGCTCGATAACCCTGCTTTGCTTCATGCACAAAGTAGCTCAGTCCTGAAACCGGATCCTGGGCCCACTCCAGGGAGGCATGAAGCTCCATCGCCCCGGAAAGATTCAGGTAACCAAAGCGATCCCAGTGAAAGAACCGCGCCCTTCCCCCCTGGAAGGGATAAATCATCTGATGCTTGAACGGCAAAACCACATGCCCTGATTTATCGATGAGGGCAAATAAATGGGGCGGCTTTACGGACTGGACCGCGGCGCGATTCTCGGAAAACGGAAGCACGCGACCATAGGTTGGTCGAATACGCCAGTTACCTGCCTTGTCTACAAATCCCCAGAGCCCGTTTTTCTGTGCGCCGGCCAGACCTTCGGAAAACGGCTGCACATCTTCGAATTGCGGAGGGATGACTGTTTCTCCCTTGATGTCCAGAAAGCCGCACCGGGAATCCTGGCAAAAAGGAATAAGACCTTCCGATGCTTCGCCGATCCAATCATAGTCAAAACCGAATAAGGCGCTACCAGCGTGGTCAATGTAGCCGCAGCCGGCGCCACAGACCCGGGCCATTCCGTCCTGGAAGAAACCGCCGCTCTTGTAATCCGTGCTCAATGAAACCCGGCCCGTCTTGTCGAGATAAATCAATTTCTGGTCCTGGATGGCAGGGATCAAAGGCTCCACCGCCGAGGCAGCCGGGCCGCAACAGGAAATCAGAAGGAGGACTACAAACAATCGCACGTAACCAGAAGGAACCGGGCACTTAAACTTGCAAGAATAAGCCGCAGTGAGGATTTGTCCAGTACCCGCTATGAACCTGGACTACACACCGCCGATCTGGCTACGCCATCCTATGATTCAATCCACATTGGCCTCCAGAGGAAAAAAGGGCCGCATAGCTGCAAAGTCCGAAGGTTACCTGTTCCAGACTTACTGTCCCCAGGAAGATCGTATGGTAAGACTCACGGGAATCTACGATCTGCAACCGGCCCATTCAGGTCATGAAGAACGCCGGACCCTGGCAGTGCTCATTCATGGCTGGGAAGGCAGTTCGGAATCGGCCTATGTAATTCGCCTGGGACAGGAGTTGTATTCCAAAGGCTGGGATATCTTTCGCTTGAATCTCCGGGATCACGGTCCTACGCATCATCTGAACCCCGGCCTGTTCAACGGTTCGCTAATCGACGAGGTTTACGACGTTATTCGCCAGTCGGTGTTTCACTGGCAAAACCTGGTGAGTCCATCCCCCATTGGCCGAACCGTGGTGGCCGGATTCTCCATGGGGGGTAACTTCGCACTGCGTGTGGCGGGAAGTCATAGCACTACTAAAAAGCAGATTCCGGGCCTGTCGCACTGCTATGCCATATCGCCGGCGGTGGATCCGGAAAAGACTACACGAATGCTGGACAGCCATCCCGTGCTTTCGCATTACTTTCTGCGCAAATGGTTCCAGTCCCTCAAACTAAAAGAGAAGCATTTCCCGGAGCTCTACGAATTTGGTAATCTTTCGGATGCCGGAGACGTAATGACTTTAACCGATCGTGTGGCAAGGCAGTATTCGCACTATCAGGATGCCTCCCATTACTTCCAGAGCTATACCGTGCGAAAAGGCCATGCCGACCGAATCGATGTTCCTTTAACAATACTGTCGGCCCAGGACGATCCGATCATCGCACCCCGGGAGCTGGAAGACTTTGCCACGAATCCCAACATCAATCTGATTCTAACCCGGCATGGGGGCCACAATGGCTTCTTTTTGCAGAACCTCAAGCGGCCCATCTACCTGGATCTGGTGGAAACCTGAAATCGCCATAGGAAAAAGTCCCCCCATCCGGCCGTTTATGCCGAGGCGGATACTCTGGCATGACCGGTATCGCAGGCTGGACGGAAAAGCCCGATACAGGCGAACTCAGAGCGGACAAAGTTAAACCAGGCCTGCCCGGGCAGGCCCCATGGATACCTCAAAGCGGTGGATAAACCCATCGGATAAGAGCAGCCTATTCCTATCCTGCATACAGCCTGCCTGGTCGATACCTGGCGCGTTGGTGCACGGACTGCCCGGGGACTATCCGGGGCGCGAACACACCGGCTGACCTTGGGCGGCCCAGGTATGGGAATCTTATCCTTTGCTGTTGAGCTCGGCCAGCTGACCGTTTAGAGTGCAGTAGTCGTAGGCATAACCTATGGTAAAGAGCCCGCCAGTGAGCAAATACAGGATGCCGGTCAAAACCTTGCCCATATAGAATCGATGAATGCCGAACAGTCCCAAGAAGGTAAGAAGTATCCAGGCGGTGCCGTAGTCGTAGCGACCTTCTACATACTTCTTGTCTGCCCCCGCATCCATGGAAGGGATCAGAAAAAAATCGATGATCCAACCTATGAGCAGCAACCCTCCGGTATAGAGCCAGATGATTCCGGTAATAGGTTTACCGTAGTAGAATCTATGAGCTCCGGTGAATCCGAAGATCCACAGAAGATATCCCAGGGTTTTGCTATGCGTATCGGCCATGGCTGATTTGCGCACAGCCTTCGGCGGAATCAATTCAAATTCCTTTAGGCGGGACCGGTGGCGATAGCCCCTTGCGATGATGGGTCGATTAGCGCCTTCCAGGATCCGTTCGAACCTGAATCATGCGCTCCATAAATAGCTTCTGGACAACCTGACCGTCTGGATACTGTCTGTTTCGATATCCGCAAACCTCAAATCCCAGCGCCTCGTATAAAGCCAGAGCCGGATTGTCGGAAAACACGTTCAGTCTCACCCGTTGTATTCCCTTCTGTTCCAAAAATTGCAGGGCCTGGCTTACCAGGGCTTTTCCCAGACCCCGTCGTCGCAGGGAAGGATGGACAAAGATGCAGGCAAGCATGGCGGTATCGTCCTGCCACTTTCGAATCTGTAATGTTGCCGGAATCCGCCCCCCTTTCGCCGGTAAGAACTCCCGCAGCGTATAGACTCCTTCCGGGGCTCTGAGGCTCTCGATGTCTTGCTCGAACGCCTTTCGGGAAAGGGGAAATCCGTACAGTCGGCCGGATAGCTGGAACAGTTCCCTTTCCGAGAGTTGCTGAAAGGCATGGAACAAGGCGCAGGGTTCCTGCAGTCGGATGCAGTTCCTGGCCCCTGTAGCGAGCATTGAATCGTAAGCCGCGGAGGTCTCACTGTCCGGGCCATTTGCCGGATTAGAGAAACCCACTGCCAAAGAATCTCTAGTATGGAGTTTTCTCATGGTGTTGCGTGCTACGCCCGGTTTAGGCGACCTTGAATGTCGTGGTGTTCCCTGGCGCCGGGGACGCTACCCGCCAGGGATGCCGAAGCCCTGGCGGCCGCCCTGCGAAGTAATCCAGACCGTGGCCTCTAAAAAAGATCGTCGTCCAGCCCCAGAGACATTTTCCCTTTGGGACCTTCGAATTCCACCCGGTTCAGGTAGTGGGCCTTCAACTGCTCGGTCTTGCCCTTTGCCGATAGATCAATACTTTCCAGATAGCCGGCGGCCTGGCCCACCATGGATGCTGTCTTTTCGGAAACAAGTATGGCCGAAGGTTTGCAGGCCTTTTCCAGCCTGGACGCTGTATTGACGGCATCGCCAATAAATGTTAGTTCCAGAAAGCCATCGCCCCCAATGCTTCCGAGAATGCATTCGCCGGTATGAATACCTATGCGAATACTAATCTCTTCTTCGCCGCTCTTTAACCTGAACAGATTCAGCAGGTTGAACTGCTTTTGCATTTCAATGGCGGACAATAGAGCGTTCATAGGATTTTCGAAAACCGCGAAGATGGAATCACCCATGATTTTGTCTACAAAACCGTGGTTGTGAAGTATGATGGAAGAAGCGGCCCCAATGGACGTATTCAGCATCTCCAGAATTGCTTCCGGACTGGTCCGTTCCGCAATGGATGTATAGCTCACCAGGTCCGCGAAAAGGAAGGTAAACTCCCGTTCCTCGTTGGGGATATGGTCCAGGCCCGCCAGACTGGCGCTTCGAGCGCGGTGGGCCAGGTGGCTGGACACATAGCGCCGTAGAATTTCGTTGCTATGTACTCCCTTCTCATAGAAACCTGTGGAAACATGGACATCCGGTAAATCTATGTCCTGAAAAAGCAAATAATGAAACCTGCCGGAAGGCTCCGTCCTTTCAAAGGCCGAAAGCTGATACAACCGTTTACCTTTCTCGGCATCCCTTAGCATCACCCTGTAGTTCTTCAGCGGTTTGGACCAATCCAGGTTGCGCATGAACAGTTCTTGAAAGCTTTCAATGCCCAGGATCTTGAGAATGGTGGCGCCCTGGACGTCCTCTTGCCGAAGGCCCATGCGCTTGATCAGTCTTCCTGACACGGCCTTTATCTTATGGCCCGGCCCCAGGATAATGGGATACAGATCCAGTTCCTTGATAAAAAGTCCGGCCAGACCCGGAAATTCTTGCAGGTTATGAGGCTCCGCCACTGCTCTTTGCTACCATGCCCCTTTTGGCTGTCAAGCCGGGCATTCTCTTGCCCTGGCTTTAATAGGATCACTGCTTTCACATAGCGGAAAAAAGCCCGGATGGCCCGGCGCTCCGACACCTCCGACACCTCCGAGCGTCGGGACGGAAGGAACCAGGTCGGTTGCAATCCAGGCTACTTCGCCGACTTCTACCCGGCGTATGTTGCTTGCGGCTCTGTGGGCGCGCGGAAGCATGAACCATGATCTATTTTGAAGATATGGAACCCGGCATGGAATATGAGTTGGGATCCTATAACGTCACCGAAGCTGAGATTCTGGAATTTGCGAAAAAGTACGATCCGCAGCCATTTCACATTAACCATCAGGCCGCCCAGGAGTCCATGTTCGGCGGTCTCATTGCCAGCGGATGGCATACAGCTTCCATTTGTATGCGTCTCTACGTGGATGCCATTCTCAACAAAGCGGCCAGCCTGGGTAGCCCGGGAGTGGATCAGCTACGGTGGAAACGCCCCGTACGCCCCGGCGATACTCTCACCGGAAGATTTAAGATCACCGAATGTAAACCGTTTCGCCCTGGCGTAGGAATTGTAAAAGGCACTGCAGAATTGAAAAACCAGGACGGCAAATTGGTCATGAACTTCCTGGGCCAGGGAATGTTTGGCACCCGCCCTTCCTGATTTGCCGGATTGATAGACCGATTTCGGCTCTGAGACCAGCGAAACCGTTTCGCTGGAAAGCGACGACCTCGCTCGCCGCATTGCTGAATCTATTTCAGGTGGCGTGCACCAGCCCGAAACCTGGCGTTTCGGGGGAAAAAAGGCAAACATCGAGCGGGGCTCATGAATCCAAGTCATACCGGCTATGCGAATGAAATCCACTTCCTCTCTTATCTGTCTGGCCCTGCTGATCTATCTTTCAACCCTGGCGGCGCCCCTATCGACTCAGGCGCAGACAGAGCCGGCGTCATTGTCGCTACCGGGTGCCCAGGCCCGTCTGTTCGTCGGCGAATCCCTGTGGATCTACATTAACCGCGGACAAGCCGGCATTTACAGAATCAACGCTAGTTCAGAAACGCTTCGGCTGGAGAAGGAAGCCCCTCTTCCCGGCAAATACGAGTTGAACGGTTTCTTCGTTGCGGATGGAACGATCTACGGATACAGGCAGAGTACCGTTTATCGGTTCGTGGATTCCGCGTATCAGTCCCTAGACCTTGGCTGCAAGGTTGCATCGGCTACCAATTCAGTCAAAGAAGCATTCTTTCTCTGCGAAACAAAGTCCGGCTTCCGCATTCTGAGCTTGTCTCTTGCATCGTGGCCACCAAAGCCTCGAGAAATCACACTGGAGGGTCTGCCTTCCACGAATGATAGGCACGTCCAGATCAAATACTCGGGCGATCTGTATCTTCGTTACAAATGGAAGACCAGGGATAACTTCTGTCAGTGGAATCCTGACTATAGAGGATGTGGCGGGAAAGACAAGGTTCCCAAAAAGCCCGTTTACCGGCATGGAGTCTTTCAACTGAAAACAAAGACCGCCTGGGTGGATGTTACCGAGGGCCTCAATCCGGGAAACCTGACTGATGGAGTGAAGCCTGGTCCTCTGGGTGAGATGTATTCGAGCAACCAGCTCTTTATTAGCACGGAACAGGGAGTCTGGAAGCGGCACGCATCTGGCTGGCGACTTCTGGTTCAAAATCGGGGTAATGCGGAAATAACCGCCACCGAGAAAGGACTCTTCCAGGCCCGGGGATCAAGCATCGAGTTTGTATCTGCCAGACCGCTTTCCGACGATCCCGATCCACAAAGCCGCACTACAGTATCCCTTCCGCAGTGCAAAGAGCGCAAGATTCTGTCCCTGGCGTCGGTTAAGAACCGAGTATTTGCCCTTGCCCGGGAAAAGTGCGATGGCCGAACAGAAAAGCTCAGCCTCCATGAATTGGTAGTCCCGAAAGCGTCCGGACTCTCCTTGAAGTTCGTTCGCATTACGGAGCTCGGCAAAGGGAAAAGCGAATTCGAAGGAAGCGCCTTCTTTCTGCCTGACGGAGGTATTGTCGCCGAGAAGAAGCGGTTTGCTCCTGACGGTCAGGAGATGTCCGATGTGACCCACAACTCCAGTTCTTTGCGCGATGGGCAACGATTGAACAAGTCGCTTTATCTGCTATATTCCGATCGGATCCACATCCATGGAGATGGGCAGCTCCGCTGGATTCCCCTCCCAGAAGGCCATTCCGGCTGCAGCAGAATTGCCGTCCATAAAGCCGAAGTGAGGATGGCTATCCTTTGCGACAGTTATATCCTGGTTATGGGCCCGCAAGGTGATTTGCAGCACAAGCTTGCCTCCACCGGACGCTACAATACAGACGTAGCCTATTATGGGGATCAGCTCATCGTGTCCGGCTTCAAGAATCAAAGAAACAAGAATCCGGTGCAGGTGGCCTTTGTTGAAAGCTGGTCTTTTCCGAGCGTATCGAAAAACGTCCCGGTTAGCAAGGCTTCGCTGAACTGGTACACCTTCAGATATGATCCCCGACGGCTTGACCAGGACATGGCCGATAGCCGAATCTATCGCATACATTCCTCGGCGGAGGGTCTCTTTATTTCCGGTGAAACCGCCGGCGGAAACACCATATTTCGCTGGAATGGAAAGGATTTAAAGACCGGAGCTCTGATCACATACGACGTCTACAACACTGCGTGGAATACAAAGAGCGAACATAAAGGCTATTACGCGCATTTGAATCCAGAAACGGGCGAGGTAATCCGGGGGCAGATGATCATCCCACGCAGAAGCGGAAATGCCGGTAATACCTTCCGGAGCAAAGACCTGATTGTAGGCCCGGATTTTCTCTTGTTTGCCGGGACGTCGGCCTGCTGCATTCCAGACAGAAGCATGCACCGAGTGGATGGACCGGTAGGTCCTTATATGGGCGGCGATGCTGCCCTGTTATTCGTGGATCGAAGTTTCAAAAACCGGATTCTATGGACGGCCCTCGCTCCCCCCGAGGGCATCAAGGCTTCCCTGCATTCGGTGGATTTGTTCCAGAATCGAATTCTGGTTACCGGCATAATCGAGAAAGGTTCCTGGCGCGGTGTAACTGGTCCCTTTCTTCTGGAACTGAAGATCGAACGACGGGAAGAACACTGAATCTCCATGACAGAAAAGCGTCCGGACAGCCCTAAGGATTTAACCACCCTCGTCGTCGCACCAGACAGGGAACGGCAAGGCCATCAGGGCAATAAAGCCTCCGGGCTGAACCCGCACAGAATCCAGGCTGTAAGCATGCTGGATGGGCCTAATTCGGTTGACCGGATCTACCCGGAAGCGTAGCTTTTGCTTCTATGAAGAAGGTGGCCGCGCTCTTTGTATTCCCGGTTCTACTTTTTGTTGCTCAGTGCGATCCAAAACCCGAAGACGATCTTCCTGAACTCACCGGCAGGGTGGTAGATCTGGCCGATATCATTCCGCCCGCCACGGAAAGCCGGCTTAACTCACTACTCCAGAGGCACGAAGAAGCCACCACGGACCAGGTTGTTGTTTTGACCGTGGAATCCCTGGAAGGATTGCCCATTGAGGATTACTCGATTCGAGTGGTGGAAAAATGGAAAATCGGCCAGAAAGGAAAGGACAACGGTGTGCTTTTGCTCGTGGCCCGGGATGACCGCGAAGTGCGCATCGAGGTAGGATACGGCCTGGAAGGCGAGCTCACGGACCTGTACTCCAAACGTATCATCGACCATCGGATTGTTCCCGAATTCAAAAAGGGCAACTTCGGCGAAGGCATTCTCTACGGCGTTTCCGGGATTCTCTATCGGATCAACAGCCCCGTGGCCAGCGAGGCCAGCGATGAGCTTTCCGGGACTGGCAGCTTTTCCGGCACTGTTATAGGCGAACAGGTACCGGCCATTGGCACTCCTAACGGTCTGGATTCCGCCACATCAACCAGCGCCGATAGTTCTCCATCCACCTCCGAAAGCGAAAAAGGCTTCGGCGACTGGGTAAGCATGATCCTGGGGTTTATCTTTTTCATTGGCATCGCCATCTTTGCTCTATGGATGATTCAGTACTTCCTGCGAGCCATGTTCTTTGGCGAGGGGGCGGCCGGCTGGGTATTTCTGGCCGCCATAGGCTGGATTCCGGCTATGGTTGGCTCAGCAATCATCACGGGCGCACTGGATGCTGAAGTAGGTTCTATTCCTTTCTGGATTTCCCTGATCGGGATCTTTGGCGGCACCATTCTACTCCGGAGCCTGTTTCAGTACACCGACTGGGGCAAGAAGCTCTCCGAGAAATGGGAGCCGGATATGTCCAGTAGCGGTTCGTATAGCGGAAGCAGCTATTCCAGCGGATCGTCTTACTCCTCCTCCTCTTTTTCCTCGGGAAGTAGCTTCAGCGGCGGTGGCGGCAGCTTTGGTGGCGGCGGAGCATCCGGCTCCTGGTAAGTGTCGGATAAAGCTGCAAGACCTCTTTGCCGGGCGAGGACCTATTTCCAGAAATTGCGATAGGCAAAGGACGATGCCACTCGATCCGATGGGTCTTCTCTGAGCACCTCTTCGAACAGCCAGAATGCCTGGTCCCTTCGGTTGGCAAAGAACTCCTCGACCCCCTTTTCGAAATCCGACAGCGTCTTCTTTCTCAACGGATTCAGATAATCTCCGGGCCTATAAAGCTCGTAGAATTCGTGCTGCTTTTCGTTTCGATCCTTTATGATGAGCACCTTGCGTCGCAAGGCATCCTCCGGGACTTCCAGTTCACCGGTGATGAGAAAAGGCACAGCCAGCCATTGTTGCCACCGATGGATCTCGGCCAGCATCTTTTCATCCTCGGCCTTTACCAGGGACACGAAATGCGCGCCGGCGCTACGACCCTTGTGGCCCAAGGCCTGCTGATACACCAGCGCCGAATCCTGGAAATCGTAGGCTTTCTGTAGAGTCTGATCCTGGTCGATGAGAGTCACCAGATACCCTTCGGTATCCGGACCAGAATAGAGTTTGCCCTTTAGAATTTCTTCTTCGCCATAGAACCGAGCGTAATTCTCTACATCCTCTTTTTTCATGGCCCAGGGCGGCAAAATGCTGACCAGGCGATCCCCCTCGTCCTGCCTGGGTGAGGTCCATTGAATATAATCCTTTAATGTGCTCAGATGCTCCTGGCTCGCTTCCCTGATCTCGGGACCGGGATGACTGGGAAGGGTAAATAGAAAACGAGTACCCAGATCGCTTTCGCTGGCCAGAGTGATTTTGCCGCCCAGCGCCTCGATCCATAGTCGGCAAAGCGCCAGACCGGTGCCAGCCCCTGGATTATCCACAATGGAAAGGAAGAAATCGAAGGCGGCCACCGCTTCCCGGGAATCCATCACTGTATCGCGTAAGGTGAGTTGAAATCCAATCCATCGCCCCTGGTCTTGTATTTCCAGATCCAGGCGTCCTTCTTTCTGGCGGTCCAGACAGTAGTGGAAAAGATTCACAAAGATGGCTTCAAGGAAAACCGGATCCACATCCAGGTGCAGATTTCGGTTGGCCATGATGAGGTTTACGTTGGCCTGAATTTCCGCTATCTCCTGGGCACGATTAAATGAGAAATTCACCGCAGGCTCAACAGGAACGCAGGACGGCGCCGGAGGAATGGAGCCCGAGCGGATGAGCGAGAATTCATAGAAATCGTTTACGAAGGATCGAAGTCGGAGACCGGACTCGAGAAGCGTATCCACTTCCCGTCTAAGAACTCCATCGGTGAAATGGGCTCCCTGCAGGGCTTCGGCCACCCGTATCATCCCTTCCATTCGGCTGCGAATGTCCATGGCCGAACGGACGTACAGGTCCCGGGTTAGTTGCTGCAGATCGCTTTCCGATTTGCTCCTTACCTTTAGTTCCCGGGCAATGCTTTCTACATGTTCCCGGCTTTCGCCAATCTTTTCCAGCACCAGATTCATGGCCCGGGCCACTGTGGATATTTCATCGGTGCCGCGCACCGGTATGCGTACGTAGAAGTTCTTCTTCAGAACGTTGCGGCTGCCAGTAACCAGGTCCTCGAAGCCGGCCAGTACGGAGGTACGAAACAGATACAAAAGAGCGATTACGGTGGCCAGCACCAGAACGCCGGAAACAGCATAGATCCGAAAACGAACGTCGGTCAGGGCGGCAAAAGCGCGGTCCTCATAGGCAGCCGCGCTCACCACCCAGTCCACGGACCAGCTACCGTCCTGGCTTTGCCACTGGAAATCCCGGTAATGGGCCAGTTTCTTACGAGCCTTTTCCTCGCCTGGATTCTTCCACCAGTATTCGTACACCCCTTTGGCCGCAACGGCCAGATCCCGTCCGATCTTTTTCTTTCTGATCGTGCGATCTCCAAAGGATTCGATGGAATCTGCATTTCGATAACCAAGATACGGATGGGCGATTGCAAAAATGGGAAGTGGCGGCTCATTGTCCCGGAGCATGAACTCCAGGATGTAATAGTACTGCTCCTGGGCGCTCCGTCCGTATAGCTCCAGATAGCGTTGTCTTTCTGCCGGAGTGTCCAGCTGCGGAAGAGCTCTTTCCATGCGCAGCTCGATGGCCTGCCGGGAATAGTCCTCGGGATAGCTGGTTTCCGGAAGAAGCCAACCGGGCCGATATCGAGTCAGCACATACACGTAGCCCTCGCCCGCGGCCTGCACGGTGACGGTTTCCGGGTCGCGCATAATCCGCAGATCCAGGGACTGTTCCCATCGCGTCTTGATCTCTCTGGGGGCCTCCAGGTAGGCACGAAATATCTGGCGGGCCGTTTCAGGGTCAGTAATCAGAAAACCGGCCATTTGATCCACATTCAAGAGATAGCCCAGATTCTTGTTTCGATGGATGAAAGGTACAGCCGGACTACCGTGATCCATCTCTTCACCCACGCCCGGAAAGTCAGAGGGCTCCAGCTCTGAGAACTGAGGCTCCACCCAGTTTAGCTCGCCTGAGCGAAAGATCTGCGGAAAGGCCTTTGTCAGTAATTCGGTGTCGGCTGGATCGATTCGGATCCGCACCTGTCGTATTTCCCCTGCCAGATTCCTGGCGATGATCTCCATGGCATCGGAGCGATCGATGGTTCCCCGTTCATAAAGCGCCAGGGTGGACTCCAGTTCATTGGTGGCCAGCCGGGTACTTTGCTTGAGATCCTGGATTGTGCCGTCTACCAGCGCATCCCGGGCCACCGAGTACCCGTACTGTATCAGAAACAAAGACAATATGCCCAGGCTTCCGATAATGGCAATCATCAGCTTGAATCTAAGTGTTCTATGGAAGGGAACATCTCCCCTGGATTCCACGCCGGCGCGTCCTTAACTTAAAAATTTGCCGAATTGAACAAACGGCGCCCATTAGAAGGCTTGAATCTGATGGTACTCGGTCTTGTCGCATGCGCATTCGGGCAGCGAAACCAGCGGCGCCGAAACGAATAAAAACCGGACCAGGACAGGATGGTATACCGTTGTCTCAGGCTGGCAAACACTATTTACAGCCGAAAAGGCTACCGGAAAGGTTTTCAGGAGCGTAAAAAGCAGCCAACTGCTAGGCGGTTTGCTTTTCCAGAGGAAGATCCTGATAATTGTAGAGCAGGTCCCGACGTACGGGGACAAATCCCGACTCCTGCAGAAATTTGCGGGCCTTTTCTTCGGATTTGATGCCGTAGCTTCGCAGTACGTTTTCCTCGATCACAATGGAAGAGATATCATCGGCTCCAGAATGAAGGGCCAGTTGACCCACACCCTGTCCCAGAACCATCAGGCTGGTTTCAATGTGGTCTATGTTATCGAGAAAAATGCGGCAAATTCCAAGCACTTTCAAGTACTCCTGCGCCGGAACGGCCCGCACGTAGAACTTCTTGGTTTGCTTTTGAAAGGTCCAGGGAATAAAGCTCTTGAACCCACCGGTGCGATCCTGCAGCTTGCGGATTACATCAAGGTGTTCCACAACTTCGCTGGTGGTTTCTTCCGAGCCAAAGACAACGTTTGCGCTACCTGGCAGACCTTCCCGATGACAGGTTTCCATTACTTCGACCCATTGCTCGGTGGTGGCTTTCTTGGGAGAGAGTATCTTACGCATCCTTTCGGTGAGAATTTCGGCGCCAGCGCCGGGGACGGAGTCCAGACCGGCGCTCTTGAGATCCCGCAGCACTTCGGGTAACGGCCGGCCGGTAATATCCGCCATGTTCCTCAACTCTACCGGAGAGAAGGCACGGATATGGATGTGTTGTCCCAGGTTCTCTTTTACGTGTCTAATAACGTCCAGGTAATAATCGAAGGAAAGGTCGGGATAGACTCCCCCCTGGAGAAACATCTGGTCGGCGCCCTGCGCGGCGGCTTCCTCCATCTTCTTCAGCACTTCTTCTTTTGATAGAACATAGCCCTTTCCGTTTCCGATCTCGTCCATGAAGCTGCAGAAGCTGCACTCCACATTGCAGTAGTTGGTGTAGTTTACGACGCGAAAGGCTGTATAGCTTGCAATAGCCGGGCTTACCTTTCTATTTCGGAGTTCTCTGGCCACTGCCTGGATTTTCAGGTAATCCCCGTTTTCGTAGAGTTCCAGCGCCTCTTCCGGGCTGATTCGATTGCCGCCCAGTGCCTTCTTGAGGATGGAATCCGTGGTATCGTTGGCGAAAAGCTGCATACATCAATTTCGAAATTCGGCCCACATTGCACAGCTTTTTTCTGGACTTCCGACCTGTACTCAAATTCCCTGTCTTTACCAGACAATTAAACATCTGCATCGGGAGTTTTTGCATGCTTTCCACCGGGGACATTCTAACCCATATCTTTCATGTTACCATTTTTACGCTGGCTCATGCAGCCTTCGTGTACGCCGTATACTACCGGCTCAAGCTGGCCTCCAAAGGTCAGAAAGTGGATAACCTGGCTTCTATCGAAGCGAGGCTCCGCTCCTTCCTGCTCAACGTTCTATTTCAGAAGAAGTTGTTCAAGCATCCCATGCGTGGGCTTATGCATGCCTTCATTTTCTACGGCTTCATCGTGTATGGTGTTCATACCACCAGCCAGATGATCGCGGGAAATGGCTGGAGCTTATTGCTGGCGGCCGGGATCAATCCTTACGAGTTCTGGATCCCGGAGTTCACCTATCTGGGGCTTGATCTCACCGAAGGCCAGGCCCTTCTGGCTGTGGCGGGCGTGATCGCGGTAATGGCCCTCACTTTCGTTGCCTATTTCAATCTGAACATTGGCAAGAAATTCTCTGCTCAGAAAAGCCCTGGCGCACAGTGGGCCTTCCTGATTCTACTTCTGGCCGAATTTGGCGCAGGATTTGCTATCATCGTTGGATCCGGAGCCTTCATTTACGAGGCTGTGGTTCAGAACTTCTCCCTGCTGGTGCTTACCGGTCTGGGGTACTTCGCTTACCGACGCTGGATCCGAAGAGCCAAAGGCCTGGATATCCCTTCCGCTCAATCGGCTATTGTAATCCTGATGATCGGCACCTTGATGGTATCCACTCTGATCGGCTCTGCCGCTCAGGTAAGCCTGAACAACGGAGCCCATGCTAGCTGGGTCAATAACGTAGTTCTGAAGCTTCTGGGCCTGCTGGGTATGGATTCCACCGTAGAAGCGGAAGCTGTTCGCAACTTCTCCTGGTGGGTTCATATCATGACTGTATACATCTTCATGGCCTATGTTCCCAACTCCAAGCACGGTCACCTGATTTTCGCTCCTATCAACTTCTTCATGGTAAAAGATCAGTCCATCGGAACCATGAACTACATCAACCTGGAAAGCGAAACCGCTGTATGGGGCGCCGGCAACGTAACCGAACTGCCCTGGACCAGCATGATCGACGGACTGTCCTGTATTGAATGCGGTCGCTGTACTGTAGAGTGCCCGGCCAATCGAACCGGGAAGCCTCTGGATCCCAAAAAGATCATGGTGGATCTAAAGCATGCCATGCTGGATCATTCCAGCACCATCATGAGCCACAACCAGGAAGAGGGCCCTGCTCCTTCCCCGGTAATCGGCGATCCCTACATCACCGACGAAGAGCTCTGGGCCTGTACTTCCTGCGCGGCCTGCGTGGAAGCCTGTCCGGTGGGCAACAACCAGCTGGAAGCCATTCTGGAAATGCGAAGAAACCTGGTTCTGGCCGAAAGCCGCATGCCTCAGGAACTCCAAAACGCCTTCGTAAACATGGAAAACAACTCCAACCCCTGGGGTGTGGGTGCCCATACCCGCGCTGACTGGGCAGATGGACTGGGCGTTAAAACCCTGGAAGAAGATCCTAACGTAGATGTCCTGTACTGGACCGGTTGCGCGGCTTCTTTCGACGATAGAAATAAAACCATCGCCCGATCCTTCGTAAAAGTAATGCAAGCGGCCAACGTAAATTTCGGTATCCTGGGCAATGAGGAAGGATGCACCGGAGACAGCGCCCGTCGCGGTGGTAATGAGTATCTCTATCAGATGCTGGCTCAGACCAACGTAGAGACCCTAAACCGCTACAATGTGAAGAAGATTGTGACGGCCTGTCCTCACTGCTTCAATACACTGAAAAACGAGTATCCGCAATTTGGTGGAAACTACGAGGTTCAACACCACTCCGATTTCATCGAAGACCTGATCAACGATGGCAAAATCGAAATGGATGAAAAAGCCGTAGAGGAAATGCAGAACCGTCGCGGAACTTACCACGACTCCTGCTATCTGGGCCGCTATAACGATGTCTACGAGCAACCGCGAAACACCATCCGCGCCGCGCTGGGAATGGACATCGCCGAAGCTTCCGACCACCACAAGACTTCCCTGTGCTGCGGCGCCGGTGGAGCGCAAATGTGGATGGAAGAGCAATACGAGCGAGTAAACAACAAACGTACTCAGCAGCTCATCGATACTGGAGCAGATACCATTGCCACTGCCTGCCCGTTCTGTATGATCATGATCTCCGATGGAGTAAAGAACACAGAACTGCAAGATGTCAAGGTTCTGGACATTGCCGAGCTGGTGGCCGCCTCCATGAAAGGCGGGACCGGTCCTGTAGCCGGGGGCTTCGCTTCCAAAGAAGCGGCTTCAGCCGAGCACTGATCGAAAGCTCGCAACGATCGAACCACTGATTGTGCGAGTATTCGATCGGGCCCTCTGCCAGAAGGCGTCTCTCAGGAGGCGCCTTTTTTGTTTGCGGGAGGCCAGAAAACGTCTCTTCGGAAGCGTCTTTCTTTTTTCCGGGGCACGCCCTATCTTCTTGTGCGATGTCCTTTTGCCCTTGGCCCTTTGTGCCAGGTGCACCTGCTTTTTACTTCAACGATGGCCCTTTTTTGCCGTTGCGTCAAATAGAGGATCCTGTCCGATTGATGGGACTCCGGAAAATGGAAATCCATTTATGCTGTACAAGATAACACAACGATGGGCCGCCGCGCTGTTGGCCACAGCATTCACTGCATGTCTTAGCGCCCCTCCCCTGACGGCGCCGCTGGATAGGCCGGAATGCAAGCGAGCCCATGTCTACAGCCAGCAAGCCCATACGGAAATATCCCGGAGCTACAGACGGACGAATGGCATTCTGGGCGGGGTAGGCATTGTACTATGGTTCGGCTTCGTGGAAGCTCTGGCGATCCCGGTGATTGGCATTCCGATTAGCTATTATCAACATCAGAGCCTGGCCCGGGAAAACATCAGAGAAATGGAAAAAAGCTGCCAGGCTTCGGCCGCAGATTAGACTTTCAATGCCCTCCCGGCGCTTCCGAAGCGCACCGGTGCGGATTCCGACTCAGGGGCGATCCGGCGAAACCGCACCATGAGCCGCTCTCTCGCGACCAGTCTCTAATGGATAGCCATAGCCGGCGCCGCCGGGGGTTTCGATGCGAATGCTTTCCCCTGGATTCACCCGGACGGTGTCGCAAAAACCCAGCGTGTGTACATCGTCTCTTGTGACCTGAACATTTCGGCCCGGTTTTCCGGCCTGGCCGCCGAGCAAACCCGGAGCCACCGAGATGCGACGGTTCGACAAAATGGACGCTGTCATGGATTCCAGAAATCGAATTTGTCGGATCAGACCATCTCCGCCGAAGAATTCACCGGCTCCTCCGCTACCGGTGCGCAAGGAAAACTCTTCCAGGATCACGGGAAAGCGGGCCTCCAGGATTTCCGGATCGGTCATCCTGGAGTTCGTCATATGACATTGCACACCGGAAGCCCCCGCAAAGCCTGGACCGGCTCCCGCGCCCGCTCCGATGGTTTCGTAATACTGGTAGTTCTCATTTCCAAAACTGAAATTGTTCATGGTGCCCGGTCCCGGACTGAGCGCCTGACAGGCCGATAGAATTGTATCCACCAGAACCTGGGAGGTCTCCACATTGCCGGCCACTACCGGCATGGGATACCGAGCTTTCAGGAAGCTGTCTCCGGTATAGATGTCCACGCCATCCAGAGCGCCGGCATTCAACGGTATAGATTTGCCTGCCAGAAGATACAGACTGTAGAGCACGGCGGATCGCACTACAGATTCCGGCGTTTGAAAATTTCGCACCGGCGGTGGGGAACTATCAGAGAAATCAAAGAGCACCTTGTTGCCCTGGCGGCGAATCTGAAGATCGATGCGGGCATGGTTCGTTTGATCCATTGATGACGGGGCCGATGCCGAAATCGACCACGCCGACGTCGGCGATGTTGCAGCCAGGCCTTCAGGAGCGCCGGCGCCGCCCGGGGCCCCGCTTGCGTCTGGTTCGTCGGATCGGCTGGCCTCCGGCCCATCAATCCGCTTTGCGGCCTTATCTTCCGTTGGGTCCAGGGCAATTCTGGCATCGAGTGGCCCGTTTCGCAGCAAATCGTTCAGGCTACGGTCCACGGCAAACCGGGCCGCCTGCCTTAAATAATCCTCTCTGGCTGCTGCGGAGTAGCCTCCGTACTGTCCCATCCTTGCCAGAAGATCCTTTCCCCGAAAGCAGGCCGCTACCTGCGCGGCAAGGTCAGCGCGGTTGGTATCCGGCTGTCGAGCTCCGCCCTGTCGAAACAGCTCCTCGACCGCCGCGCCCGGCTGCAGATCGTTCATAAGGAAGAACCTGGGCGAAATCAGGATTCCTTCTTCGGAGATGTTCTCTGACGCCGCCGGCATGGACCCGGGTGCCACTCCTCCTACGTCGGCATGATGCCCGCGGGCGGCCAGGAAGTACTGCGGAGTCAGCCGCTCCTTTCGGCTGTCGGCGGATTCCTGTTCCCTGGCACTTGTTTCACCTATGGCATCCGGCGCCAGGGCGTCGCCCTCCGAAAATTCGGAGCCGGTCTCACCAGCGAACACAGGCAATACCACGGTTATATCCGGTAAGTGGGTACCTCCCCGATAGGGATCATTCAGGACAAAGAAACCACTCTGCAGGCTATCGCTGTTTTTGAGCATTGGCATTATGGCCTGCACGCTATCCTGCATGGAGCCCAGGTGTACGGGAATGTGCGGAGCGCTTACCAGAATACGTCCGTTTCCGTCAAAAATGGCACAGGAGAAGTCCAGTCGCTCTTTGATGTTAACACTTCGTGCCGTTTTCTGTAGAACCACGCCCATTTCAATGGCGATGGACTCCAGTTTTCGCTGATGAATCTCGGCTTCCACCTCCAGAGTGGTCCCGGATGTTGATTCCGAAACTGACGCGGCGGGCTCAGAGGCGGAATCCGAATCCGCGCCTTCTTCACTTGCTTCTGCCTTGAGGGTTATTGAACCGTGGGCCGGGGCCTCCCTTTCGTCCCGGGCAACATCCAGATCGCCGCCCCGGTTTACATGTCCTTCCCATCCCGGAGCAATGTATACTGTGTCGCTATCCGAGCTTATCAGGGCCGGGCCCGCGATCCTTTGTCCTTCTTCCAGCTCGCTCCGTCGCAGAAGGAAAGCGTCCATCCACGTCCGGTCAAAAATACGCACAGTCTCTCTTCGCTTTTCATCAGGGGATGCGGACATGGAAACCCGGGATGACAGCCTGGCTGCCGCTTCGTGGATTTCGAAGGTGTCGGAGTCCAGACATTCCACCAGGGCAGAACCGAGAGTTTCGCCGCCTTGCGGCGCATAACCATAGAGCTCGCTAAACCTCTCACGGAAATCCCTGGCAACCAGGTCCGCTTCGGGCCATCGATCATAAAAGAGAGAAACGGAAAAATCGCTTCCGGCTGGAATAACCCTCAGTTCGAGATTGTAGGCCGTCGCTCTGCCCGCCGCTTTTCTTTCTTCCAGCAAAGCCAGCAGTTCGTTTCGCGTCAGCTCCAGGCCCTGCACAAGTTCTTCGCCAGAGGCCAGGGTGTGTAGCTCGCTGTGCCGGGTAGCGGCAATGCCAACGGCCGAGAACAGTCCTGCCAGGGAAGGAAAAAGGATACGCTTAATGCCCGCACGGTGGGCCACTTCGCAGGCCATCTGTCCCCCGGCGCCCCCGAAACTAACAAGAACGTATTTTCCAGGATCCCGTCCCTGCTCCACCGTCATCTTTCGCACAGCCCCGGCCATCTGTTCGGCGGCGATTGCCAGAAACCCCTGGGCCAACTCCTCCAAAGCCTGATCCTCTGTTGCCCCTGCATGGCCGACATCCCGGGCCACAGGCTCGCCTGCAGTGGCCGGCAGTCCGGCAGCCACCGAGCTCGACTCAAGATTGTCTTCTTCCGCGGGAGGGGCATCGTTGCGGGCTCCTACCTCGGCCAGCAGCTCCGCAAGAGCCTCCCTGGATCGTTCCCGATCAGGAGGACTCTTGCCATCGGGGCCAAAAATGGACGGGAAATGCGAAGGCAGTATTCGCCCCAGAACGACATTTGCATCGGTGATTGTAGCCGGTCCGCCTTTTCCGTAGAAGGCCGGCCCCGGTGATGCTCCGGCGGAACGGGGCCCCACCAGAAGTCGAAGCCCGTCCCGTTGCAGAATGGAACCACCGCCCGAGGCTATGGTATGAATCTTCAGATGCGGCGCCTGAATCCGATAACCTCCGACTTCGCTGGTTTCGGCTCTTTCCAGTATACCCTCGTAGGCGAATACATCTGTGGAAGTTCCGCCCATGTCGAATCCCACACAGCGGGGCGCTCCATATTTCTTGCTTAGAGTGGCCACAGCGTTTACGCCGCCGGCGGGGCCGGAAAGCAAACTGTCTTTACCGCTGAATTCCTCGGCCGGAATCAGTGCGCCGGCCGATCCCATGAAATACACCGGCGCCGCGGTAGCTTGAATCAGATCCCTGGCATAGCTCTGAATGATGGGCCCCAGGGCTGCATCCACCAGACAGGTGTCGGCCCGGGCAACAGCTCCGGTTAAGGGACTGCTTTGATGCGAAAGATAGATCGGCAGTTCGGTTCGACTGCGAAGATACTCCAACGCCTGGAGCTCATGTTGCGGATTCTTCACCGAATGTAGAAAGACCACGGCCAGGCAGTCCACATCCGAAGCCACGATCTCGTGCAGGGCCGAGTTCAGCGAAGAAAGACTCAACGGCTCCAGAACCTTGCCCTGGTAATTCATTCGCTCATCCACTTCCAGAGATTGGACAAAAAGCGGGGCCGGAAGCTTGATATTTAGAGCAAACAAATCGGGCCTACTCTGATAGCCAATTCGGGCAAGATCCCGGAAGCCCCGCGTGATCAGGAGGCCCACGCGCGAGATTTGATGCTCCAGAAGTGCGTTAGTTCCGATGGTCGTTCCCACACGGAGTTCGGTAATCCCCGGCAAGCCCTGCGCTTCCTCTCGCCGGAGAATTTGCTGTAGTCCGGCCTGCACCGGATCGCTGTATTCCGTAGAACTGGAGAGCAGCTTGTGGGTATGCATTGCGCCGGTAGGATCCAGCGCCACTATGTCGGTGAATGTCCCTCCCCGATCGGCAAAGAATTTCCATCCCGGTTGCATATCCTTAAGTGATTGTTCCCCAGACACAGTCCAGTCCCTTTGGTTCATGGCAATCCAGGATTTACCGTCAGGCTTCGCACAGTCGAAACGCAATGCGCTTCTGTCAGTTCTTACTCTGCACTTGCTGCCGGCGATACTCTTCCTACCGACGCCCGGTTGCGGGCCTACAGAATCCGTGGCTTCCGATCAATTCAGCTTTCAAGTAAGATTAGACGAAAGCATGCTTCAGTTTTGTAAGCGAATGGAAAACTCGCAAGGCCCCTCATGTGACGAACTGGACCTTGCTGCCGCATCTATGCCCGAACATCCCCTGCTTTTTCCAGCGGTTTCCGCCGGTCAGCTTCCGCCTCAAAAGCGGTCCATTCGCAATCTGATTCGATTTGAAGGTCTTCTGACGCCCGGAGATCATCAGATTCCATTGAAGCAAGATCGGGCACAACAGGCGAAGGAACTCCTGGGATATGTGCTCCAATCAGCGCAGGATCGGTTCAATAGGCTGGAACAGAAGGCTGAAGCGCCCGATGCTTCCAACAACACCAGCGATCCCACCACCAGGCAGCGTAACAGTCCGGGGAGCAAAAAAACTCTTACGCAAAGAGAACGAATCATTCTGGCAAGCATAGTAGAAAAGGAGGCCGTGAGTAACCGCAACTATGACCGAGTGGCTGCCGTCTTTCTGAACCGTTTAGACGGAAAACAGGCTCTGGGAAGCTGCCCCACCGTAGAGTACGGACTGGGTTACCATCGGCCCTTTCTGCTATTCAAGGATCTGGAGTTACAATCCGACTACAATGTTTACAAACGAGCCGGATTGCCGCCCACTCCTATCGCACAGTTTTCCGACGAAGCTTATCTGGCGGTTCTAAATCCGGCCAACACCGAAGACATCTTTTTCGTATACGATTGGACCACCGGGAATTTGCATTTCGCAGTGGAATATCGCGATCATAAGACGAATGCGGCAAGAGCTAGAGCGAATTTCATTTCGAAATACGGCAAATCGCCCATGTATCAAAGGTTTGATAACCTGTATTACGAGGATTTACCGGAAGACGAATACAGGAAAGGCGATTGACAGCGAATTCTTTTTCTGGTTCACTAACAAGGTCACATGAAGCAAAGAATCCTTGTAGTAGCCAATAGACTCCCCGTTGCCATTCAAGTCACAGAACGCTCTTTTCATTTTCAGCCCAGCCCGGGCGGCCTGGCCAGCGCACTCAGCGCTTTAAATGATTCCTACGAATTGATGTGGATCGGCTGGCCTGGCGAAGTGGATCTTTCCATGATCCAGCCTGAAAACATTTCGGCAGAGCTCAAAAAGGAATACAATGCTTCCGCCATCTTTCTAACAAGGCGTCAGCTGAATCGCTTCTACTTTGGATTCTCAAACCGGGTATTATGGCCGGTTCTACACTATTTGCCCACGCACATTGATTATGACGAAAAGGACTTTCGGGTCTACAGGGAAGTTAACCGGGTATTTGCGGATCGAATCATTGAGGAGCTGCAGCAAGGAAATACCGAAGACATTGTATGGGTTCATGATTATCAGCTAATGCTTGTACCGTCCATGGTGCGCGAAAAGATCCCGGAAGCGCGCATCGGCTTCTTTTTACACACGCCTTTTCCTTCCTCCGAGATGTTTCGCGCGCTCCCGTATCGGGAGGAGCTCCTGAAGGGGCTTCTGGGCGCCAATCTCATCGGATTCCAGACTCACAGCGGTTTAAGACACTTTCGCAGTAGCCTGTTGCACATCCTGGGCATCGATTCAGAGATTAATCGAATCGATATGGAAGATCATAGCGTAATGATCGGAGCTTACCCCATTTCCGTGGACCCGCAGAAGATTGAATCCACCATGGAAGATCCGGACTTTGAAGAAGATCTAAAGATCGTTCGGCAAATCAAGAAAGGGCGAAAGATGATCCTGAGTGTGGATCGTCTGGATTACACGAAAGGCATCCCGGAAAGACTCAGCGCCTATAAGAAATTCCTGGAACGGAATCCAGAGAAAGCCGCAGAGGTGGTTCTGGTACAGGTAGCGGTTCCATCCCGAACGAAAATCCCGGACTACAGGCATCTAAAGGATCAGGTAGAAGTAATCGTCATGGATATCATCGAAGCCCATGAAACCCTGCCCGATTCCCCCATTCAATTCATGTATCGATCTTTGCCCTTTCGACGTCTGGCAGCGTTCTACCGCGAAGCGGACGTCGCTCTGGTCACCCCCTATTTCGACGGTATGAACCTGGTGGCCAAAGAGTACGTGGCGGTAAAGAAGGATCACGGCGCGCTAATCTTGAGCGAATTGGCAGGCGCCGCTTCAGAACTGGGAGAAGCGATTATAATCAACCCCTGGAATCGGGATCAGATTTCCGATGCGCTGGAATCGGCCCTGGAATTGAGTCAGGATGAATGCACCCGTAGAATGACTGCCATGTACGAACGGGTGAAAAGGAACAATGTACATTACTGGTCCAACTCCTTTCTGGAGGATATGATTCGCAGCACCCAGGAGTATGCGGACCGACACGGACCGGTGATGCCTCTGAATGTGCAGAAGCGAAATGAGCTGAAAGAGCAGTTTCAGGAGTCCAGCAAAAGGCTTCTACTTCTGGACTACGATGGCACCCTGGCCGAGATCCAGAACCTGCCTCTGGCGGCCGCGCCGGATCAGGAACTCCGCGAAATCATGGAGCGTATCACCAAACTGCCGGACACAGACATAGCCATTGTAACCGGCAGAAAGCGTCAGGAAATTGAGGACTGGATGGGCAAGTACCCGGTGATCATTTCCGCTGAACACGGGCTCTGGGTGCGTATGGTGGGCGAAGACTGGCAGAAGCAACTTTCCGAAAGTCATGACCTGGACTGGCTGGGCACCGTTGAAGACATCTTTGAGCAGTTTAATCTAAAGACCCCCGGTAGCTTCACAGAGAAGAAAGAGGCGGCTCTGGCCTGGCACTACAGACTTAGCGACCCCACCTTCGGAAAATGGCAGGCCCGCGAACTGGTGATGCATTTGAAGAATATGCTTTCGGGGGCACCACTGGATGTCCTGGACGGCAAGAGCGTGATCGAAGTGCGGGTTCAGGGCATTCATAAAGGTAACATCATTCCGTTTCTGGAAACCCAGAATCGCAGCTATGATTTCCATCTGGCCGCAGGCGACGATGCTACCGACGAACATCTATTCCAGGCAATCCCGGCTGATGGGTGGTCCATCAAGATTGGGGCCGGTTACACTCATGCCCATTACAGGCTAAACGGTGTCCGTGACTTCCGCGGATTGCTGAAATTCATTGCAGAAGATTGAATTTTTCTCCGTCCAACCCTGACAGGGTGTAATTTTTTCTTGATTTGCCACGCACTATACCCTTAATATGACACTGTGTCACATTTCTTAATCCTCCGGGTATAGAAGAGTGGCACATAATGTCGGGATTTCCGCACCCCGCACGTTGGCGCGAGCAGGATGTTCGCAAGGGCCGAAGGCCCGCATAAAGAACCACGGGAGGACGGCTACAATACGTAGGCGACCGAGCGGACCACAAAATGCGTAGCATTTTGACGCGAACACGATGTTCGCAAGGGCCGAAGGCCCGTACAAAGAACCACGTGAGGACGGCTACAATACGTAGGCGACCGAGCGTACCACCAAAACGCGAAGCGTTTTGGTGCGAACAGGATGTTCGCAAGGGCCGAAGGCCCGCACAAAGAACAACGTGAGGACGGCTACAATACGTAGGCGACCGAGCGGACCACAAAATGCGTAGCATTTTGACGCGAACAGGATGTTCGCAAGGGCCGAAGGCCCGCACAAAGAACCACGTGAGGACGGCTACAGGATGTAGCCGCCGCAACGTACCTATACGGAGGAGTGTATATGAAACTGGGTCGATGGATTGTGGCCGCCCTACTGGTAAGTGCCACTTCAATTTCTGCTCAGTCTGTGTCCGAGTTGTTTAAGCGACCGGCTGTTATGGGCGATTCCCTGTCTCAGGGTTTCTATGGCGTAACAGTTGAAAAGAAGACACAGAACTGGGCCTATCCTGTCGTTGTATCCAAACAAGCCGGATCCAATGTATATTATAATGAACTAAAAGGTCCCTATGCGAACCTGGAAGATGTGCTGAAAGGCGATTGCGGAGTCTTCTGCCTGGCATCTTCTGTGCTCGGCGGGAACGATAAAACCTACAGCCTTCCTACCCATGCCGGTATTACTGGTGGCGAGTATACTTCTGCGCTGCGAACCAGCGGCAAATGTGAAGATATCTACGCCAAGAAATGGGTAAAGGACTGGTACTGGAAAAAGTGGTACTGGTACACATATCGATGGGTGCAGGTTTCTGACTGCCAGAAGCCAGATAAATTCCACCAGTTCGGACTGCGCGATGCAGGTACTCAGATCCAGGTAATGGAAAAAGTGAAGCCCAGCTTCGTATTCGCCTCAGTGGGCGCCAACCACGTTCTCTGTACTGCGCTGAGCACTACTCTGGACTGCCTGGATGAAGCTCGTTTCAAAAGAGATGTGGCTGAAGTAATGCGTCGCCTGGACAACATAGGCACCATTAAAGGCGGAAGCATCTTCACCGTGCCCAATGTAACTTCCATCTATTATCTGGAGCGCTACAACGATCCGCAGGGTAGAGCAAACTACACCGGACTAAAAGCTTTCTATCGAACCGGCGTTTCCAGCCCGAACCATGTTCTGGATGCAGGCGAAGTGAATACTATCACTAACTTCCTGACCATGCTGAACAATGAGCTTCGTCGCCAGGCGGCAGCGCGAAACTACGCCCTGACCGATGCAGAAGCAATTTTTGCCGACATCAAAGAAAACGGACGTCCCATTCGTCATTCCAGCGGATGGAGCCCGGGAAACGCTGGAGCTAACTGGCCTCTTCCTGGAAAGCCCGGAGTATTTGGTCTGGACGGAGTGCACCCGAACCGATACGGACACACAGTTCTGGCGAACGAGTTGATCAAAGACATCAACCGTCAGTACAACGTAAACATTCCTCAGGCTAGCGAATACGCCGCCTGGTATTACGATTCCCTGAACAGAAACCCTGTAGATCTGAAGCGCTGGCTGAGCGACAGTATCGTAGGTCAGGCTATCTCCTGGATCATCAACATCTTCGTTTGATCCTGATTTCAGCCTGATATTGGCCCGGCTTCCTCTGGTGGCCGGGCTTTTTTTATCTTTGACTCATAACCCAACTTGTGACTAAATCCTGCTTTAGAGGTAAGAAATGCCCAAATCTAGAATCTATATAATTGTAGCTGTAGTGGCCGTTCTTCTGGTGGCCATCATCTGGCTTCTTTCGTCCCCTGGAGACAAGAAAGAAGACATCGTAGAGGGTCCTGGCGGAACTCCTCCCCGGGAATCCTTTGATAGAGATCCCTCCGGTCTGGAATGGCCCGATGCCCCTGCCCCGGAAATTTCCGCCGAAGAGATTCGTCGACTCTGGCCCGATCTGTATTTGCCGCGTCCGGACCGCGAAGAAGTGGCCCGACAGTGGAAGGAGTTCGCGGACAAACACCCGGATAACCTGTACATACCCAACCGATTCCAGGCCCCGCTTACCGAGGACCAGGAGAAGCAAAGAAGACAAACCCTGGATCTGGTCTCTTCCGTGGAGTCCAGACTGGCCGCCAATCAGGCAAAAGCCCGTTCCGCTGAGCCGGGAGAGGACGGTCCGGATGCTCCGGAAGAACCGGATGTAACCCCGCAGGAGCAAAGGCAGTATTTTCAGTACCGCATCAAGGAACTGGAATCCCGGATTCAGCTGATTGAGTATTTTATCAACAACGGCGAACCGGATGACCAGCAACGCAAACTGGCAGCGGAAGAAATTAAGGGCTGGCAAAAAGAGGTGGAAGAATACAAAGAAGTAATGGAAAGGATTCCGGAGGAATAAACCACCTTTATGCGCGTACAGAGGATTATCGTTGTTTTGCTGATGCTCGGATGGCTGTTTCATTGCGGTCCGGAAAAACCGGACCAGGTACCGGAAAGCGAGGTGCCCTACACCTCGCTAAAGACTCTGGAAGAGGTAAAAAGCGACCTGTCTTCCGATGTCTGGTCCACTCGTAGCACAGCCATACTTGCTGCCATCGATGGGAACCATCGGGAAGTGATTCCCACTCTGTACGAGCTCTTCAAATCGGATGAGCATGCAGCGGTACGACAAACCGCAGCCCTGGCTCTTGCGGATTTTGGCGAGAAGGCGGCAGCTCCGCTGATAGCGGCTCGACTCAAGAATCCCAACGGCGAGAACCCTACCTTCTTGCTGGATGCTTTGACACGACTGGGGGTGGCCTCCACGGCCCCTATCGTCGTGGAGTATCTGGGACACGAAAATCATTCGGTGCGACTGCAGGCCGTTCGCGCTCTGGAAATCATGAAGGCCACGGCTATGGGTCCGCGTATTCTTGCCCAGGTACAATCTTTAAAGGACCCGGATCCGGACGTGCAGAGAGCGTATATCATGGCTCTGGGCAAGGTTCACTACGCAGGGGCTGGCGCCTATCTTCTGCAACTGGCAAAACAACTGGATAGCGGGCCCAATCTGGCGGCCACCTATCTGGCCCTGGGGCGCGTCGATTATCATCCGGCCACGCCCGAGCTAATCGCAGCCCTGGACCGAGAATTTGTAAAGGGTAGAGAAAATGCCCTGCAAGCAACGCTGGAGATTGCGGATCCCCGGGCGCCCGCACTCGCTTTTCCGCTAATCAAAAATGAGCGGAGAGACAGTCGATTCGCGGCGGCGGAGATCATCGCCACTATTCCTGATCCGTCCCTCAACGATAAACTACTGAGTCTTCTGGACGGCGAAAGCGACATTGCAGTGGCCCCGGCCGCCTATGCGTTGGGTCGTCGTAAACTGGCAGTAGCGCGCGTTCCCATCGAGAAGGCCCTGGGAAATCAGGAATTGCCGGACCGGGAAACCATCGCCCGCGCTCTGGGATGGCTGGGCAACAAAGAGTCCGTACCCGTTCTTCTGGAAGTTCTAAAAGAAGACGAAGGCGAAGGCCGATACGGCGCCGCCTGGGCTCTGGGAATCCTGGAAGCGCGAGAGGCGTTACCTGATCTAATGCAGGCGGCCAGGTCTTCGGATGAAAGACTGGCCATGATTTCTGTTGAAGCTATCGGAATGATGCACGATCCATCCACGCTCTCCTTTTTGACCACAGTGGCGGAAAGAGATTCCGCTTCGCGCTTCATGGCCATTGATGCCATTGGGCAAATCCCCGGGCCGGAAGCCCTCAAGCGTTTGCAGGAATTGGCGGATTCCCGCGACGAAAAGCAGAAACAGGCGGCCATCAGGGCCCTGCGGTACAGGGATGAGCCAGAAGTTGTCACCATATTGATCGAGACTTTGCGCGAAACGGATACGGAGAGCACATCGGCTTCCATGATCTACACGCTCCTACAGGAAAAGACCGATCAAGAGTATTATACCAGGAATCAATGGCTGTACTGGTACGATGAAGTCCGAAAATAATCGGGCCCGGGCCCTGTTTCCTTCCCTGGACTTCGTACCGGAATACAGGGCCTTCTTTTTCTCCTGGTAAATATAATTAAATTTACCGATTCGCCAGGCTATCAATTGTTGCAGTAATTCGCAGCATGAGTCCTTCAGTCCCCTTCATTCGACTACTACTTATAGAAGACAATCCAGTGGCGGCCCGGCTCACCATGGCCATTCTGGAGCAAGAGCCCGAGTTCACAGTAAACCAGGTGGGAACACTTGCGGAGGCTGCCACCGAACTCACGAAAGAAGATTTCGATGTAGTCCTTCTGGATCTTTATTTGCCGGATGGCGAAGGCCTGGATTCCTTTCGCGCTTTTCGCGCGGATTGTCCCGATTTGCCGGTGGTCATTCTTTCCGGATTGGATGACAAAGCCGTAGCGTTGAAGGCTGTACAGGAAGGGGCGCAGGACTTCCTGGTCAAAGGCGAAATGGACGCCGAACTTCTGCGAAAATCGGTACGTCATTCCATCGAAAGAAAGAAGATCGAAAAGGCCCTCAAAGAAAGCGAAGAAAGATACGCTCTTGCCGCCCGAGGGGCCAACGACGGAATTTGGGACTGGGACCTCGCCACGGGTAAGCTATACTTCTCTTCCCGATTCCTTTCTATGCTGGGACTGAATTCGGATCAAGCGCCGGAAAACCTGGAAGAATGGAGCCATATGCTTCATCCGGATGATGCGCCAGCTTTTCGTGACCTTATTCAGAAACACGTCGAAGGTTCCCTGAAACAATTAAGGGTAGAATACCGGGTTCACCACCATGATGGACAATATCGTTGGATGCTCATCCGGGGCGAAGCGGTCCGGGATGAGTCCGGCCGTGCCCGTAGAATTGCCGGCTCGCAAACAGACATTACCGACTTTCGCCTGATAGATACACTCACCGGTCTGCCGAACCGACTGCTTTTTTCCGATCGTCTGGAGCAGGCCTATATTCGCTTTGAGAGCCATGCCTCGCGAGGCTTTGCGCTGATCTATCTGGACATCAATCGGTTTGGCCGGATTAATGAAAGCTTCGGTATTCGCGGCGGCGATACAGTACTGGCGGACCTGGCTCGACGGCTACGCAGCGCGCTGGGCGTGGGCGATACGATATCCAGACCTGGCTCCGATGAATTCCTCATACTGGTGGAGGATGTGAATTCCCGAACCGGCATAGCGGCTCTGGAAAACCGTCTCAAGGAAACGCTCCATCGGCCCCTGTATTACGGCGGCGAGGAGTTGCATCTGGATTTCAGCGCCGGGGTGATTTTCAGCGAATTGCGGGAAGAAGGACCGGAAAGTCTCATCCGCGATGCTCACAGCGCACTACAGAGGGCCAAACAGAGGGGCGGTTCCGTATTTCAGGTCTACAGCCAGGAGCTAAGCGAAGCGTCCCGCGAACGACTTCAGCTGGAAACATTGATCCGAAAGGCCATCGAAACCGGCCAGTTTAGATTGTTCTATCAGCCACAACTGGACCTGCGAAGCGGCAAGATATCGGGTTTCGAAGCTCTGATACGGTGGGCGCATCCTGAACTGGGTCTCATTTCACCGGATCGATTTCTGCCCGTGGCCGAGGACACCGGGCTCATCGGAAAAATCGGCGAATGGACCTTGCGGGAAGCTATATCCCAGATGCAGAAATGGTACGATGAAGGCCTGAGAATTCGAATAGCGGTAAATCTTTCTCCCACGGAGTTCCGATCGGGCACACTGTCCGCATTTTTAAAAAAGGAACTTGCCGATGTCACCTTTCCTCTGGGAGCTCTGGAGATGGAGTTCACCGAGACGGTAGCGCTTGAGAATGTGGAGCAAACCATAGAAGAACTTCAGGAAATCCACAAGATGGGACTGAGAGTGGCCGTGGATGATTTTGGCACTGGATTCTCATCTCTAACGTATTTGAAAAAGTTCCCTGTCAATGCCGTAAAGATCGACCGCGAGTTCGTGATGAGCATTCCCGACAACTCCGATGATGCGGCCATTGTTAGCGCCATTCTGGCCATGGGCAAGAGCCTGGATCTGGAAGTTGTGGCGGAAGGTGTGGAAACCGAGGCCCAGTTGAGCTTCCTACGAGAACGAAACTGCGAGTACGTACAGGGTTACTTGATCTCCAGACCGGTACCGGCAGAAGAGGCCCGCAAGCTATTGAATAAATTCTGAATCATCTTGCCCCTGGCGGCAGGATCAGCTATCTTGCAAGAATGCAGAACATTCCAATCAACGAGACCGTTCAAAGAATCGCCTCTGGATTTCCCGGATACCTGGAATTTCGCTATCATAACCGAACCATGCGTAGTCTGGGCGTGCGAAAAGGCGAGCTTAATGAAAACTCCTACAAACAGATCCAGGGCGCAGGTATTCGAGTTCTGCAAAATGGCGCCTGGGGTTTCGCCTCTACGTCGGACCTCACCGAAATCGGCCTGCAGTCCGCGGTAAAGAAGGCCAGCGCCATGGCTCAATCCATGTCCGGCCGCAAGAAGAACCGGGTTAATCTGGCCGGAACAAACCGATTGGCCACCGGTGAATTCAACCTGGACGGTTACTTCGACCTCAAGTCCATGGACCTGGAACAAAAATTTCATACCGTTCAAACCAGTGAAGAGAACCTAAGAAAAGCGAATTCATCCATAGAGACTGCGGTCTGCCAGTACACCGAAGTCTTCGAAGAGAAATATATATTCACTACTGATGGTGCCGACTGCTGGGTTCGCCTGGTGCGACCGGAATTACGGTTCGTAGCCTACGCAGCGGACGGCAGCCGACTCTCCCGCGGCTATGACTCTGTGGGCGCCACTGGCGGATGGAACTGCCTCTTCCAGAACAGACCACTGGAAGATTACATCGAAACCGCAGCCAGGAATGCCAGCGATCTTCTTGCAGCCGGGCCAGCCTCCGGGGGCCGCAAGAAGGTCATTCTATCTCCTGCCATGGTGGGCCTACTCAGCCATGAGGCCATTGGTCATACAGTAGAGGCGGACTTTGTACAGGCCGGATCCGTGGCACAGGGCAAACTGGGTGAAATGGTAGCCTCAGAGCTGGTCACTCTTTGCGATAGCGGCGCCAGCGAATATGCGCCGAATGCCGGCGGCGAGCTTCCGGTGGACGATGAAGGCGTCATGACAGGCAAAACCGAGGTCATCAAAGACGGTCGTCTGGTGAGCTATCTCCACAATCGAGAAAGCGCTCAGAACTTCGAAACCCAGCCTACGGGAAATGCACGAGCCTGGGAATTCTCTGATGAACCTCTCATTAGAATGCGAAATACTTACATTGCCCCCGGCAAAGACAATCTTCAGGAGATGATTGCCGGTATTGAAGATGGCTATTTCATCGATGGCCCCGAAGGCGGTCAGGCCGATGCCACGGCCGAATTCATGTTCGGCGCCAGCCGCGTCCGTAGAATCAAGGACGGCAAGCTGGGCGAAACGGTTCAAAAGGTCACCGTTTCTGGAAATGCCTTCGATGTGCTGCAGAGTATAGACGCTGTGAGTTCGGACTTCCGCTGGGACCTGGGCTCCGGACATTGCGGCAAAGGTCAGCCGGCCAAAGTAGATGCCGGGGGGCCCTATTTGCGATGCGAGCTCCTGGTGGGCGGAGCGCAAAATTGATGACCCGGAATGGCACAGCACAAAGGAAAGTCCTTAGAACTCCGAAGACGCAACTATGACAGTAAAGACAAGAGAACTGAATGAAAGACTTCTGGACCAATCCCGGATAGCTCTCAAGGCAGCCGGAGACAAAGACATCGAGATCGCCGGCGGAGCTTCGGAGGAGATTCGCATTGTATACGAGAGCGATGATTTCTCCGTAAGCACCAGCGGAAGCAACAGCCGATTGGGAATAAGAACATTGCAGGACCAGCGGCTCGGTTTCGTTTCTACAAACTCCACTTCGGATGCTGCTTTGATCGAGGCCGTAGGTGAAGCTTACTCCATGGCCCGTTTGTCGCCGCCATCGGAGCATTACAGTCTGGCCGAACCCGGTCCCCAGCACAGCCCGGGAAAGGAATTTATCCATGAAAACGGCGATCTGCTGGCTCTGCCCGAAAGCCAGATCATAGACTATACCGAAGAGGTCATCCGCGAAGCGATGCAGGACCCCAGGATACGTCTGGACCGAGTGGAGTTGGCGCTTACTCGCGATGCGAAGACCCTGGTAAACAGCAAGGGAATAGAGCTCAGCATGCGACGGTCTTATCTGAGCTGGAGCGCCATGGGTATGGCCCGCCAGGACGATCAGGTAACAAGCTTTGATTATGATGGTGCGGTAGCCTTCAATACCGATCAGATCGCTCCGCGAATTGCGGCTTCCATGGGACGGTTCCGGGATAGTGTAATCAGCTCCTTGAATCCCAGATCAGGTAAGAGCTATAAAGGGCCGGTACTGATTCATCCAGCTCTTGTTAGACAATTCATACTGGGCACGATTTCCTCCAATGCGAACGGAAAGAATCAACAGGATGGAACCAGCCCCTGGAAAGAAAGCCTGAATCAAAAAGTGGCCAGCGAATCCCTCACCGTATTCGAAGATCCCCTGGATACCGAAAGACTGGAAACCTACCTGCCCTTTGACCGAGAAGGTTTCTTTACCGGAAAACACAATATCGTAGAGAACGGCGTGCTGAAGTTCGTCGGCCACAACATCTACAGCGCCTCCCGGGCCGGCGCTCGACCTACAGGAAATGCCTCGGGCGGCTCCGGTAGCACACCCGCTGTTGGCTTCTTCAATGTAAAACTGGAACTGAACGACAGTCTGGATAAGAAGGACCTGACCGAATTAAAGAAAAGCCTGGGAAGCGGTCTTCTAATCAAACGATTCAGCGGAAATGCCGACCCCTCCTCGGGACACTTCTCCGGGGTGGCCAAGAACTCTTACTGGATCGAAAACGGCGAAATGTTCCCGGTGAAGGAAATGATGATTTCGGGTAATCTATTTGAGCTACTAAATTCAATTGTGGCGGCCAGCAGTGGGGATTTCGAAATCATGGGCGGCGCCCGGGCGCCCTATTTGATAGTGGATGGAATCAGCGTAACTTCGGGCAGCGCAGTTTAGTCGGGGTTGGCTTCGCCTCTCATCCTGGTGGTAATGCCTGCGGTGTCACGAATCTATCCGGCGCCATGGGCAGTACCAGTAGTTGTATGCCGTAAGCGGGCCTCCTCACGGTGGTATCGATTCTGCCCCGCTCGGCGAAGCTTCAGCGCTCCGGTCCACCAGCACCTTGCGCCATAGAACCGACAGTGCGCTTCCTATCAAAGAATGCACTACGCTGGAAACGGCCGGGGGTAAGGCCACCGCCGGTTGCTGAAAGTGCGTCCGGGCCAAAACAACTCCCAATCCGGAATTTTGCATACCTACCTCGATGGAAATCGTGCGAGCCAGGCCCTCAACATCCGGTCTAAAATGAAGCACCAGCCGAGTGAAAATATAGCCCAGAAGAAAACCGCCTGAATGAAGCAGCACCGTGGCCAGAACTATGATCGGCCCGGATTCCAGAAGCAAAGCCCGGTCCTGTCCGATTACGGATGCAACGATCAGGCAAATCAACACCACTGCGATCACAGGAAGAGCCGGCTTCAGCCCATGGATCAGGCGCTTCCTGCCCAGAAATCGGTTTAAGGCCACACCGGCAATCACCGGCGCTACAACAACAAGAAGCGTGGACTTGAGTAGCCCCATGAATGAGACCTGGATTTCGGAACCGGCCAGCAACAGCTCCACCGCTGTGGGCGTGGCCAACGCCGAAATCAGAGTCGAAACGGCGGTCATTGAAACGGAAAGCGCCACATTCGCTCGGGACAGAAAAACCACAACGTTAGAAGCGGTTCCGCCAGGACAACTGGCCACCAGAACCAGTCCGGCTTTCAGCGCAGGTTCCATGTTCAGGGCCGTTCCGATGAAGTAGCCCAGCGCAGGCATTATTGTGTACTGAAAGAGCACGCCCAGGATTACAGGGACGGGAAAAGCAAGGATTCGCTGAAAGTCCACCGGCAGCAGGGTCAATCCCATGCTCAGCATGATGCCGGCAAGGCCCAGCTGAATCCAGATCCCGGAAAACCAGGTAAAGAGCGAGGGATCCATCAGAGAAAGAGAAACGCAAAGACAAACCCAGACGGGAAACAACAGGCTGATGCGCGCCAATAAGCGCTCCATCAAGCGATCCGTTCGAATCGGTAGATATTTCTTCCTTCGAAAGCCTCGCCTTCACGAAAGAAATATTTCTTACTTCTTGCATTCAATCGTTCATGGATCTCCCCGGGAATGAATATTCCATTGTAGGAACCTTCCCGGTAAGCCAGGTGCGCTGAAAAATTCAACGCTTCCGATACCAGGTTACCCATATCGCTGGTGTACACAGTCTGACCGGCCGCCAGGGCGATACTGAGCCCCGCTCGATCTATGGGCAGTTCTCCCGAAAGCAAATACAACCGGGCGTTCATCTCCATGGAGGCCAGGAGAGCCGAAAGCGTATCGCCGCCGTCAAAGGCAGCTACCAGCGAATCCTTCTTTTCGATCCATACCTGCCCGCCGTAGGACTCGGGTATCCGACCCAGGATTCGCTTCCATCGAGTCAGCACTTGCTGCAATTGCCAGTCATCCATTCGCGAAAAGGTGGGTTCGGTGAATTTGACTGTGGCATACAGAAAAAGAATGTTATAGGCATGCCCTTCTTTTAGATTCTTTAGTCCGCCCAGGAGCTTCTGCGCCGCTTCCAGACGATCTTTTTCCTCTTTCTCTTTCTGCATCGATCCAACAATGATATCCGTATGCTTGCGCACCTCGGGATATGGAGGCATACTTACCGAAAACTCTCTTATCTTCTTCCACCTTTCGCCATCGAGTAAGGCTCGAGCCAGGATGTTTGTAAAGATACCCAGCTTCAGATTCTTTTTGGAGATGAAGTCAATGGCTCCCAGACGAATGCTCTCAACGGCCAATCGCTCCGAATCAGTGCGACTAACTACGATTACAGGCATTCCTATGCGGACAACACCATCCAGAAAGGCAAAGAATGGTCGGTCCAGTTCCGATTCCGTGATCAGAAGATCGTAATCGTTGGATTGAAGGTTTCTTTCCGCTTCGCTGCAGTTGCTTGCGAAATCCACCTGAATCCCCGAGAAGTGGGATTCCAGAGTGTTCTTGTAGTATTCCTGAATGCCCTGGTCGGGATCTATGATTAATAACTGCAAAGCATGTCCCTCATTTTGATTCTATATAGTCAGACTCTGATATAGAGATCCGAAATCTGCGCTGCCGGCTCCCTGGAAGTACTTCCGTAGCTCATCGGGCAATAGATTATAGGCGGTTTCGCTCAGCATAATTGAGTTGGGCACTCCGTATCGATCTTCCAGGCGAGAGGCCCGTTCCATGTCTTCGCTGTGCATCTTCGATGTATCGCCGTGGTATTCTACGGATCCGTAATGCACCCCTATCCGTAACCGGATATCGCTCTCTTCGCGGAGGGCGTTTCGTGTAATGTTGTAAACCGGAAGATAAGCAAGAATTCCCAGACAGGACATCACCGCGCTCTGCACACAACTGTCGCCTATGAAAGCCGCCATTCCGCCATCGCCGTACCAGAACCAGATACGGCCATTGTTGAACTCCACGTGACTCCCCACAAAATCGCGAAGCGTGCGTATGGTGGTCTCCACGTCTACCTTGACGTTAGTGCGGACCAGTTCGGAACTTCCGACAATATCAAGGCTGGCAAACGCCAGGCGATATTCCTGCCCCTCTCGCATGAAGCCCCAGTCCTGGGTCTTGGACTGCGCCTGATCGCGCACAAAAGCGCCCTTTTCGCGATCCAGGACAAAGCCGCTTTCTCTCAGTTCGTTAAGGATGGGCTCAATGCCCTTAAGCTTGATGATGCCGCCGCTTCCGCCGTAGCCTTCAAGCATGATCAATTTGGCGATGAAGTCCCGCAGTTTGTCGCGAGCGCTAAAATACTGAATTACACATTGAGCCGCGACCTGTCTGGGTATGACGATATGGTCCCCGAAGCCGGAAACTTCGGCGAGATCGAAGGAGGGGTCTACTTCCCTACCGACGTAATGGATCTGCTCTGTGTTCAGAGAACGGGAAAGCAGGTCTTGCAGGAGCTTTTTTGCTTTTTTCATAAAGCTTCCTACATTTAGCCTGCTATGGTTCTTTTGGGAAGTAAAATTTGGAGACTACCGGGATCGAACCGGTGACCTTCTGCGTGCAAGGCAGACGCTCTCCCAGCTGAGCTAAGCCCCCATGAGTTACTAGTGATGAAATTTTCCGGCCCTCTGCTGTAAAGTCGAAATTGAAATTTTTGGGCTTTACCAGAGACTCAGCGGTGGAAATTCATCAAAGCAGTGAGTTCTACGCGACGCATTCTGATTACGGGTGCAGGATCGGGCATTGGCCTCGAAACTGCCCTGAAGTTGTCCGAAAATGGTCACACCGTCATAGCTGGCATCCGAAATCCGGACAAATTCAAAAAGGCCTGGAAAGCCCGGGCGGGCAACACGCCTCCACCTTTCCAGATTTCGAAGTTCGATGTTACGAAAGCTACGGAAGTAAATAGAGAAATCAAACGGCTATTGAAAGACGGATCCATAGATACTTTGATCAACAATGCCGGGTACGGGCTCTACGGCTGTTTCGAAGAGTTGCCGGATAAGCAATTCCAGGAGCAATTCGATACAAACCTGTTTGGCATACTGAATGTTACTCGTGCGCTTCTACCCGCGATGCGTGCAATGCATGCCGGGCAGATAATCAACGTCAGCTCCATCCTGGGGCGAGTGGTGCTTCCTACAGGATCCGCCTATTGTAGCTCCAAATGGGCCGTCTCCGGATTTACCCGATCGCTGCGATACGAGCTTTCGCCACTCGGCATCCAGGTCTGCGCTGTGGAACCAGGATTGATTCGCACTGCCTTCAAAGAAAATATGCGCGTGCCGGCCATTCAGGAATCCTCCGGGAATAGTCCAGGACGGAAACGGTCGGAGAAGAAATCATTAAGCAATCCTTCAAATCGCGGTATTTCGAGAGATAATCACAGCGATTACGAACCGTTCAATCATATGATTGCCGCAGAAATCAAAGAATACGGCAGGGTTTCCACTCCTGCCGAAAAAGCCGGACGTAAACTGTCCGCTCTGGTGGAGCGGCGTAGACTTCCGGCCAGCTATCGCATTGGCCTGGATGCCAAGCTGGTGTACGGAGCCACCAGACTGCTCCCGGAGTCGTGGCTGGACGCAGCCCTAAAGTTGGGTACAAAGCGAACGTACAATGCGGCCGGGAATTAAAGAAGCGGAAGCCAATGATCCGGGCCAGTCCCTAAAGGAACCATGACCGGTAGAATTTATCCAATTGAATCATCAAGCATAGATACTTCGAACTGAGCGAAACGATGGCAACGAGTAAGAAAACCAGCAAGAAAGCAGCAAAGAAAACGGCGAAACCAGCCGCAAAGAAGAAGAGCACGGCGGCGGTAAAAAAGAGCGCACCGGTAGCAAAAACCACCGCCAAAAAGAAAGCTCCCAAGACTTCCGCGAAGACCAGCACAAAGAAGACCTCGGCAGCCAGCGTCCAGAGCGCCGGCGATCCATTCCTGGAACTGGGGAAGGATTACCTCAAGGTCGCCCAGGAGTCGGATTTCATTCAGGGGCTGCAAAGGATTTTCAAAAGCCTGAAGGCTCATGTAGACGTAGAGAGCATCATATTTGCCGGTCGATTTCAGTCCGAATATCGCATTCTATTCGCTGCAGGTTCCGGCGATTGGCTCGCCCCTTCCCCGGAAAAGGGAGTCCCGATTTCTGTGGAGGAGTTCCAGAACGCTGGCGCTTTCCGTAGTACCCGGAGCCCCACCATTGAAGATGGGGTGAGCTTCGGGGAGTCAGATACGGTTTACGGATTGAGTTTGCCGGTTCCCGAAAGCGCTTCTTCACCAGAAGGCTATCTGCTCGCCTACCGTGGTTCTACAAACTTTGTAAAATCAGACCTGGATATTCTAAGACTCTTCCAGGCATATTTTCTGGCTCAGTATCGTAGCTTGATGGAACGGGAGCTCAATGCGCAGTTGAAGTCCAGCAACTCCCGGCTCGCGGGCACGGAAAAAGAAAAGGAAAAGATACAGCAATCCCTGGAGCAAACCTCGGCCCGGCTGGAAAAACAGACCGCGGATCTAAAGCAACAGAAACAATCGCTGGAACAGCAAATTGAGTCAATGAAGGAGCAACACTCCCGAACTCTCAAAGAAAAGCTGGCCCATCAAAAACAGGAAATCGAAAAGAACCATCAATCGGAGCTGGCCGAAAAGCTCGAATCTCTGGAGAAACAATCCGAACAGGACAAACAGGCAGAGCTGAAAGAACTGGAAAGCAAGCGCGCACAGGACCTGGAGGAGCTTCAGAAACAGAAGCAGCAGGAAATCGAAGGGCTGAAAACAGAATTGAAGCAGGCTCGGAATTCCGTAGAGCAAAAAGAAGAAGAAATCAAACAAAAGGAAGAGGAATTCCAGTTTCAGCTGGCAAGCGAAACCGAGACTCTTCGTGCCCAGTTGCATGCCGAACTGGAAAAGGAAAAGCAGACCGTAACAACACTGGAAAAAGAGATCCAGGAAAAAGAGCAATCTTTGCAGTCTGAAAAGAATGCAAAAGAGAACCTAAGCGGTAAGCTCAAAGAAACTGAAGAAGTTTTGCAGTCGGCAAAGAAGGAAGCCGAAGATCTGAAGACCAATCTGGAAAATGAGTCAAGAAAGCGGCAGTCCCTGGAAGATGAGGTCCAGGAAAAGAGCCGTTCCATGGCAGATCTGAACCAGGAACTGGAGGCAAACCAGAGCACAATCCAGTCACTGCAAAATGAAAAGCATGATTTAACTCGAAAGGTGGACCAGCTCCACTCCAGCCTGCAGGATACAGAAAAGAGCATTGAAGATCAAAAGGCGGAATTGATTCGCAAGCTGGAAGAGAGCGAAAGCGAATCCCTGGATACAATACACAGACAGGAAGCCGAAATATCCAGACTGACAACCCAGCGAGATGAACTGGAGAACTCCCTGGAAACGGCCAATAGCCTTCTAGAAGAAACCAATCGAAGCCTGGAAGCGGAGCAAGTCTCTCGCAAAAGAACGGAAGAAGAACTTCGAAGCGAGATCCAGACCTACGAATCCCTGGTAGAGGAACAGAAGGAGCAGTTCGAAAAAGACCTGAATTCCCTCCGTTCGGAAAAGGACGCTCGAATCCAGGCACTGCAGCAGGAAAAGGACTCTACGGTTGAGCAGATCAATCGACAAAAGGATGAAGCGGTTCAGCGGATCACCGCCGAAAAGGAAAGCCAGTTAGAAAAGCTACGCAGTGAACACCAGGAAATTTTAACCGGACTGGAAACGACAAAGGACGCGGAAATCCAGCAATTGCAGTCCGAACTAGAAGAAACCCGGGAAAGGCTACAGCGCGACAAATCAGATGCACTGGAGGCTCTGGAAGCCCGTAAACAAAACGAAATCGAAACCCTTCGCACAGACCTGGAGGGTCAATTGGCAAGCCAGAAGGAGTCCTACGAGTCCCGATTGCAGGAGACCCGGCAGAGTTCCGCGGCCGAGATCGCCCGAATCCAGAAAGAGACAGAAGAGCAAATCAATCAGACCAACCAGGAAACCAGCGAAAAGATCCAGAAGCTGGAAACGGATTACCAGAACCAGATTGCGGAGCTGCAGCTAACCCTGGAACAGAACGAGAAAGAAGCCAACGAGAAATACGAGCAGCTGTACCGCTCTTCGCAACAAAGCGAAACGGCTCTCCGGGAAGAGGCCTACAGGCTCAAGAATGTCTATGAGCAGGTTAGCTCCAATCTGGCCCGAGAAAAAGAAGAGCATTCCAAAAACAGAACCCGATTGGAGTCGGTTGTCCAAAACAAAGAAGAAGAAATCCAAAAACTGGAAGCCACCATCGCCGAGGACCGGGCCAGCTACGAGCAGCAACTACAGGATGCTCGCAACGCCCTTCAAGAGAGAGATGGCAACATTCAGGGTCTGGAAAACACCCTGAAAGAAAAGGAAGATAGAATCCATGACCTGGAGATCCATAGAAATCAGCTCTCCGGCGAGATCGATTCGCTGAAGCAGAGTATCGCCGCCGCCGAAAAACAGCATCAGGATCAAATCCTTCAGCTGGAATCCGAAAGGGATAGCATACGCGCGGACCTGGAGCGCAACATTCGCAATCTGCAGCAGGAACTCCAGAAGTTAAATGGAGATCTGGATCAAACCCGAAACGACCTTAGAATTACTACCCAGGAACGAAACCGCCTAAATCAGGAAAAGCATGATCTCCAGGTGGAGGTCTCTGCCAGAAAGCAGACGATTCATGAGAAATCGGAAGAAATCCAGGCGCTGAACAAACTGGTAGATGATCTAAAAAAGGAGAGCGCGAAACTAGAGACTCTGATAGCCGAAAAGAATCAGTCCATTCGCGAAGGGCACCAGAATGAAGAAAGGCTCCGAAATGAGATCGGCGCCCGAAAGGAACAGGAAGCTCGTCTCACCCGTGATATTCGTAATCTGGAAGGCGAGATCTCAGAGCTAAACGCCAATATTCAAAGTAAAGAACAGAATATTGGCCGTCTGAATCAGCAAGAAGCGCAGCTCCGCGAGAATCTCAACCAGCGGATGAAAGACCTGGAAAATGCGAAGAGCCGGGAAACACAACTAAGAGACGATCTCGACAAGGCGCTGACACGGGAGAAGAATTCCAGAGAAGCCGGCTACCTGCTCGCCAGCGCCGCACGATCCCTGAGCGAAAGTCAGTCTTTCGAGGAGAAACTGGCCATCCTCGACAAACAGGTATTTGCCAATTATAAGCTCCAACGACTGAGTGTCTTTACCCTGCTGGAAGAAGATCTACTGGAACGATTCTATAGCCGAAACGTGCCCGAATTCCCGGTCCGTGCGTCGATCCCGTTGTCGTCGACATTCTTTGGCGAAGCGTTGGCAACCCACCGCCCTTCCATTCTGACCCGCAAAGCCGGGGCCGATCCCTATGATCTGCCTGAACTGGAAATGGACGAAAACCGGGAGTTCCTGGAAACGAAACGGGAGGACGAGGATCCCCTGGCGGGCATCGTCAAAAAGATACAGAAAGCCGCGAAATCAGATGAAGTCTACGTACTGCTTCCACTGGTAGAAGCGGACCGGACCCGGGGATTACTGGTGGCCACCTTTCCGGGAAAAACAAGCATATCCGACGCGGACCAGAAGCTGCTGGAAAGCTTGATTCCTTTCGTGTCCACTTCGTTCCAGTATGAGAAGAATCAATCGCATCTGAAGGTAGCCCAGAAGAACATTCGCATCTCCGATGAAATCCAGGATTATCTGCATCACAGATATCTGGAAAGCTCCCGGGGCATCTATCGTCTCCTGGACCAGAAACCGGAAGGGCTTCCCGAAGAGCTATTCGTAGACATTAAGAGTGTGTCCCGAAGCATATTACCTCCCCTGGTGAACCGGGACCAGGATCTGGGCAATCTGCTAAAGGAATACCTGGGAGGCTTTCGCACCCGGGCCGAGGAAAACGGCATGGAGTTCGAACTCGACTGGAACGACAAGGCCGCCAGAAACATCAAAGCCCGCATCGGCGATCGATTTCGGAATCTTTTCTGGCTGGTTACGGAAGCAATAGACAACGCAATCAAGCATAGCGAGGCCCGATGGATTCAGATTAAGCTTCAGGAAAAGGATAACCGAATCTCGCTGGCCATCACCGACAATGGCGAAGGCTTGATCCGGAAAGCAGGCAGCGACCATCCGGAAAACGGGAAAGGGCTGCATGCAATTCGCACTATTGCGCAGTCCTTGCTCGCAAACCTGGCCATTGAAAAAGGCCCAAGAGGCTACGGAACTTCCATCCAGCTTGAATGGGACCTGGCAGGCATGGAACGGAACCCGGAAAAGTTGCTGGAACAGGCTTGACCCCAATACCAATCCTGTAACAGTCGTTTAAGGGTTTATCCGATATGCTATCCCGAAGCAGGAAAGCGGACATTATGCGAAGCCTGGCTTTGCTTGCTCTTCTGGGGTTCGGAAGTCAGTATCCGATTCCGGAATGGCACCAGTGTCGCAAGCTGCACCCCGAGGTGGCCGGCTCTTCGCAGCCACGGCCTCAAACGAGCTCGCATTCGGAAGCTACCGCCGTTTATTCTTCGAACCCCGAAGCTCCAGCGTCCCGCAAAACTCCGGCCTCTCCTGAAGCCGGCCATCGGCCTTCTGCAACCGGCAGCCCGCCCTGCCATGGATCATCCGCAACTTCCGAAGAAAGCTCCGGACACGACCATGAATCCTGTCCGGTTTGTCAGGGATATCTGTTGCTGGGCTTCATCGATTTTCAGCAACCGGGTCCGGCGCTCCTCACTCTAGAGGAAATCAGCACTGATACTATTTCTCTCTCTACCTCAACGAGCTACAGCCATACTCGCATTCGCGAGATCCTGGCACGACCTCCGCCCTACCTATCATAGATCGAATACAGAATACGGGCTCTTGCGCATCTGTGCGCCCTGGGCCCGATACAGCCTGGTGGCTGTAGGGTTCTGCCGATCTGGTCTGTTCCGGTTAGAATCCAGCTGATTCGGTCTTCTCCCTCTGGCTGCGAAACCGTGGCTCGGACGCAAGCCCATCCAGCGATATAATGTCGCCGAATGGAATGTTGCCCCTTCCCGGCTTCGCAGCGCTTTTTGGCCTTTAAGACTGTTCTGGTAAGTGGCTCCTTTCGCGATTAGATTCGTGTACGCATTTAGAGCTTCAATCAGAGCATTCGAAAGCGAACCGTCGGTTCGAGGCGGCCCGAAAGCGCGCAATGCTCAGACTGGAGCAAACGAATGGAGCAAGGCATCCGACGGAAAGGCCTGATCCGTGACAATGTGTAGACAAAGCATTTTTATAACATTTAGAATTAGGACATTCATTTATGAATTACGTATTAAATAGAGAAATAGATCCTTCGGTCGTTAGACACCGAATCGGAGCTCTGGCTCTCGCTGCCGTAACCCTTGTGGTGGCCGGACACTGTAACCAGAGCGAATCCAACAACGATGCAGAAACTCTGGCGCTGGTCGCCCTGGCATCGGCTCCTGTAAGTATGCCCTTCTCTCTGGTGGCGGACAACCAGAGCGTTGGCTGTAACCAGAATTTCACTATCGGTACCGGCAACGATACCGTGCAAATCAAGGACTTCAGAGTCTATCTCTCTGAGTTCGCCTGGATCACGCCGGATGGAGAAGTCAGCGTCACTCTTCCCGATCTGGGGGATTGGCAGAAAAACAACGCGGTACTCATTGACCTGGAAGATGGAACCGGCTACTGCTCTGGAACAGGCACAACAGCCACGAACGGCCAGATAACTCTACCGGCTCCGCCGTCAAACGCCACGGGGCTGGCCTTTTCTATCGGGTTGCCTGACTCGGTGAACCGACTGAACAATACGACCACATCGGCGCCGTTTAATATCAGCCAGATGTACTGGACCTGGGCTAACGGTTACAAGTTCGCAAACGTGGAACTGAGCCAGAATGGTACGACGGCATATCGCTTTCATCTAGGTTCCATTGGATGCACGGGTACTCCCGGTGAAGCCTATACCAGCTGCAGCCGACCCATGAAAGGCAGAGTGCAGCTAAACAATGTTAACGTGGCCAATGGAATACAGTTCGACGTTAAGGACTGGTTTTCCGGTCAGGCCTATGCAGTGACCGATTGTATGGGAGCCCCTACGCCCGATGCACGATGCCAGGCCCTTAGAAATCGCATGGGGCTGGATCAGACCAGCGGACAACCCAGCACCGGAAATGCCATCGGCTTCGAATTGAAGCAGTAATTGCCGATTAATAGGAGAATTATCATGGAATCCTCAACCGTATCCCTGTCGCAGCCATCAGCCAGTCATCCATTGCAAATCGAGCGACGAGCGCTGTTGCCGTCCTTCGCCTCGATGGCCAGAAGCCATTCGCCGGATCATAATGGTGTTGGCGAAATCCGTCCATTGGCCGCGATAAGGCGCGCGCTCTACATCTTTTTGATTGTGGCCGGGCTGGCGCCGGGCGGATGCAAAGAAGATTCCGGAAACGATGTAGCCCTGCTTGCGGCCCTGGCCGCCGGCGGGGGCTGCCCTTCCTATGACTGGAATTTACCCCCGGGAGTCCCTGCCCCGGTTGTGCCGTCGGACAACTGCATGACACCGGCCCGGGTTGAGCTGGGTCGCCATCTCTTCTACGACAAAGCGCTGTCTAGAGACGAGTCCATGTCCTGCGCCAGTTGTCACTTCCAGGAGAGAGCTTTTGCGGATGGGAAGACTCGCCCCAGAGGGATCGCTCATGCCGGCTTTCCCACCGGTGAACTCCATCCGCGAAATGCCCAACATCTTTCCAATGCCGGCTATCATACCAAGCTTACGTGGAACAATCCGCTTCTGGACACACTGGAGGGTCAGTCCAGAGTGCCTCTTTTTTCCGAATCCGGAGATAACTCCATTGTTGAACTGGGTCTCCAGGATCAGCAGTACCTTAACAAGCTGGCCTCCGACGATACCTACCGCCAGCTCTTTCAGCAGGCGTATGACGGCGATATCTCCGAACAATCCGTGCGATTTGCGCTGGCTTCTTTTCAACGAAGCATGACCAGCTTCGATTCGGATTACGACCGCTTCATCAAGGGCCAGGGTTCTTTGAGTCCGGCCGCTTACCGCGGTTTCGAGGTCTTTAATGGAGAAGTGGCCGAATGCTTTCATTGCCACGGAGGGTTTAACTTCACAGATACTTCATTGCATACGAATTCAGGAGCAGTGGAATTCGCTTTTCACAATAATGGCCTTTATTCGGACGCGGAGTACAATTCAAAGCCCACGAAAGGACTGCAGGACATTTCCAATCAGGCTCTGGATCGGGGAAAGTTCCGAGCGCCCTCGCTGCGAAATATCGTATTGACCATGCCGTACTTTCATGATGGATCGGTAAATTGCTCGAGTCCGCCCGCGGATGCCACCAATCGCACAGCCATGGAGGCCTGTGCCCGGGAAGCTCTGACCGTCATTGTAGATATGTATCGAGCCGGCGGGGATGCGGCCAAACGGGGACAGCCTACCGGAGCAGCCGTGGATGCAAGTCTGATTCGCCCATTCAGTATTACTGATTCGCAAAGAGATGATCTGGTGGAGTTTCTTATATCGCTAACGGACTGGTCTTTCGCCAGCAGAAGCGATTTAGCGAATCCCCGACCCTCCCATTCCAGGTTTGGGCGATGATGACTATTGACGGACTCCAGGCCAGAAGGTTCAGCTACGTGGAATCGCAAGCCTCGGATATTCTATCTATGGAGAAAAGGCCATGATTCGTCCGATCACTATCATGCTATCGGCACTCCTTCTTCTCTGGCCGCTAAGCCAATGCAGCTACGGCGAGGTAAACGATGGAGAGCAAGAACAGGCAGCTCTGGCTGACTTCATTCTCGGAAGCACGCGAGGAGAATTGAACCTGAATCTGAGGTTCACCGACGGAGGGACCGATTCTATATCCAGCTTCACTACCGGAGCCGGCGCCATGACACTCGGTTCCCTTCGTATTGAAATAGATCGTATAGAGTTGATTTATGAACCCGGCTTCTTTCAGGGAATCTTGACAGGTTTGCTATATTTGCACCGCCATGGCGACCTTTATGCCCATGGTGAAGAGAATGTGAGCACCGGGGATCCGGTCTTTTCTACCAGCGGCGCCAGCTTCACGCTTACCGGGGCAACCGGAAGCGATCCAGGCGGGAGGAACTTCCAGAATCTTCCTTTGACGCTTCAAGTGCCGCCGGGACAGATCAAATCCATTAAACTTCATTTTCAGAGTGTCCAGGCAAGCGGCACCGATGACGGATCGCCTTTCGCCTCAATTGTCAATCAGCAGGTGGATCTGAACGCCGGTATACAATGCCAGCGAACGCTTTCCTCCGGCGGCAGTCAGAGCAAGTATCTGAAAATAGATTACTCGCTCCTCTTCGCAACCGGTTCCTCATCCAGCGCGATACAATCGGGGCTGCAGAACACAGCTCTGGTTACGGAGGCAGAATGTTTCGGATTTTGAAAGAATGGATTTCACGTCTCGGCCATGTTCCTACATTTCGGGAAATGCTCGATAACGGGCTCCCCGGTCCAGGCTTGCTCCTCGCCGCCGCTCTACTACTAGGGGGCGGCACAGGCGTAAGCGCGCACCATCCACCGGCCATGAATGCAGTGGCCGGAAGGGGAGCCATCCCGCAAGATCGAGTCAGATTCGAATCCGAGTACCGGAAAGCCGAGCGGGGAAATCGAAATACTCTTATAAACAGACTGGGCGTTGAACTGGGTTTTCTGGACGGACATCTTTCATGGAATCTGGAAATCAGCCACTATTTGCTTGCGCAGAAGGATACCCGGGATGCGGCCCTCTGGGGACGTCCGCGAACCGGCTTGCGATACCGTCCTTTTCTCTGGGACAGCTGGCTGGTGGTTCTCGATGCAGACATTGGATTTGCCGCAAACGGTAGTTCCATGGTGGATGAACCTTTCTACGACTCCCGAGCCGGGCTCACCGTCGGCTATCTAAGCGATCTGCGTATATATGGCAGGATCGAAGGCGTTTTCCCCATGGGATCGCTACCGGAGGAAAAACTGCAAACGGTAGAACTACCCTGGAGACCGCCAGAGGATTACGTTAACCGCGCGGATTACGAGCTGGAAAAATCCACCGCGCTTTCGGCCCGCATTTCTTATCTCTTTGGCTGGTTCGAGCCTTATGCCGGAATTCTGTACAGACTTCCCTACAACGGAGTTCTCCAGGAAAAGTCCGAATTTGACCCTGTTTTCTTTCGCCAATGGGAAGCCGGAGCCGGATTCCTCCTCGGTGACTTCTACATTTCAGCAGGATATCAGAAACCTTTTCAGAAAATTGAAGACCGCACCCTGGAGCGATGGGGATACTCGCAAATCGGTATTGTGCCCCGAACGCCGCAAAGAGCGCTCCTCGAAGAGAGCTTTACCCTCTCCGTATTCTTTCAGTTCTGAAGAGGTGTAACGAGGGCGCCACAGCGGAGGGGCATCGGTACCCGGAGCCATTCCGTCAACCCTTTACGCAAACCAGTTGTTTAAGACTGTGAACCACTTCCACCAGGTCTTTCTGATTCGCCATTACTTCATCGATGTCCTTGTACGCTCCTGGGATTTCGTCCAGCACTCCGCCATCCTTGCGACATTCAACCCCGCTGGTTTGCTCCATTAAATCCTTGATGTCAAAGCTCTTGCGCGCCTGGTTTCGACTCATACGACGCCCGGCTCCGTGCGAAGCCGACTGGAAGGACTCCGGATTGCCCAGGCCTCGCACAACATAAGAACGAGTTCCCATGGAACCAGGGATCAATCCCATTTCCCCCTTCTTCGCGCTGATCGCCCCTTTTCGGGTGACAAGTACGTTGCTTCCAAAATGGACTTCTTCAGAAACATAGTTGTGATGGCACATGATGCTTTCTTCCATGCGAAGATCGCCAAAGAAATTGCTCTGCAGGGTTCGAAATAGCAAAGCCGCCATAGTAAGACGATTGCAGAATGCATATTCCTGCGCCCATGCCAGATCCCGTCGATAGGCTTCCATTTCCGGTGTTCCGGAAAGGAATACAGCCAGATCCGGATCGGGAAGCTCCTGGTTATGCGCCAATTTTCGCGCCACGCTAATGTGAAGATCGGCCAGGGTTTTTCCAATATTGCGGGATCCGGAATGCAAAAAGAGCCAAATGTGCTGATCTTCATCGTGTACCAGTTCGATAAAATGGTTACCTCCGCCCAGGGTTCCGCACTGTTTCATGATTCGTTCTTTTTGCGAAGATCCCAGAACGTCCCGGGAAATGTGTCGGGAGGCCTGAAGATTGTTCTCAACGCGCTTTCGATGAGCATCATCCAGATATAGGCCGGCTCTACCGATCACCGGATCCCTGTGCGATCCTTTACCTACCGGGATGACCCTTTCAATGGCCTTCCGAATCTCCTTCAGGCTGTCCGGCAAATCCGAAAGAGTCAGATTTGTGCGAAATGCGCCCATGCCGCAACCGATATCCACGCCGACGGCCGCCGGACTCACCGCTTCCTTCATGGCGATTACCGATCCCACCGTTGCTCCTTTTCCCAGATGAACATCCGGCATAGCAGCCACGTGCTTGAACACCCAGGGCAGTCGAGCAATGTTACTCAATTGATCCAGGGTTCGCTCATCCACGGATTCAGGATTCGTCCAGAGGCGAACCGGCAAATGATCTGTTTCTTTTATAAAAGGCATCTTAGAAATAAGCTCCGATGGTAAAAAGAATATACTAAGAAGTTTTAGTCAGCATGGCGTCCTAATTTTTTGGTGCTTCGTTATCATTCTTTTTTCACATCACCAGTGAACAGATTCAACCAGGCGCCGTCAACTACCGGCGCCCAACCTACCCTACTCAGTTCTTTTTTCCGCTTCGAACGGCGACGGAGACAGCTCTACAATCCGGATCCTGACGGAGGATCGGTACTCCGGCCGGGATCAAGTTTATTCATCTTTGCGACTACCGACCTGGGATAACCGGTCCGGGAGAATGATAACTTCACCTCACGATAGCCAGGAACATGTACTCATATACAGACCTGACCCGCTGTTCTCGCCCAAGATCGAAACGGTTCGAGATATCGGGACTTCTCGTTTTTGAGTCGCATTCCAAACTGTTGGTCAGCACTATTGGCTTTCAGGAGGAAAAGCCAAAGTGACTCAAGCAAAACGAACGATAACCATTCTGGGAGTCGTTGCCATCGCGACCCTGTTTTCCGCTCAGTGCAAAGACAAGGGCAAAGAAGCAACCACGGATCAGCCATCCACAACAGCGGTGGAACTGACCGGCACTCCCGGCAATAAAATGATCACTGTTATGGAAATGGGCGTAAAGGCCCTGGAATCCAACGCAACGGATCCAGCGAAAGCTGCTTCCGAGCTAAACAGACTGATGCAGGCCTACGACATTACGGCCATTCGAGCCGAGGCCAAAGCGGCCAAAGAAGCTGGCCAGGGCGCTAGCGAAGCCGAAAAAACCCGCTTCAAAGAACTGACAGAGAAGTACAAGAACCTGGCCACCGAAGTAGGCAAGAATGACCCGGCTGCCTTCGGCGCCGCTCATGCAGAGTGGTCAAAACTCTGGAGCATAAATTAGGACCAGAATTGAGTCCATAAGTTAATAGGGAGAACCAAACAGATGAGTTCAAATTACGACGCAAAAAGTATTCAGGAAGCCCTGCGAATGCTGGGTCATCCGCTGGCCACCGACGGGATCAACGGACCCAAAACCCAGGCGGCCATCAAGGATTTCCAGAAGTCGGCCGGAGTGGGCGTGGACGGTATTGTAGGCCCCAAAACAGCAGCGGCCTTTGCAAGCAAGCTGGGAGAAATCTCCGTGCGAGCTTCGGGGCTGAAAGGCTATTTCGAATCCACCGGAACAAGCGCCGCAGACGATATGTAAGTCTGGCGGTTTTCTTGATGACAGCTGCACACCATGTGCAGTGGTCATCTGCGACAGTCGATGTATGATCGCTGCTTTCCGGGTGCAGTACCTGCAAAGCTTCGATCATCACCGATGAAGCCGGCTCCTTCAGGGGGTCGGCTTTCTTATTTGCATCGATGAAGCCGACCTGGTTTGAGGTTTCTTCAATTACGCGTCCCTACCGTTAGCGGTGCCTGTTTGCTCAGAGCATTTCCGACACGGAGCTCGCTGCATGGTCGCTGTGTCGCTCACTGTCAATCGCAGACGGACACCATAACTCTGTTGCTCAGGCTACTGGCTATGGCCACGAATTGCCGGTTCCCGTAGGTAATCCCCCTCCAGGCGTTTAGATTGGGAGAAGAACGCCCCACCCAGTTTATGCCATCTGCGGACGTCATGATTCGGTTGGTCCCGTCCGAGGCCACAGCCACAAAAAGCCCATCACCGTAGGTCACCGAGCGCCAGGTGTTGTATTCGGGGGTGGAGCGCAAAGTCCAGGTTACTCCATCGGGAGATGTCATGATATGCTCGGTACCCGTACTGCTTACGGCCACAAACAAACCGTTGCCATAGGTGATATCTTCCCAGACAAACGGCGGAGCGCCGGTTTGCGTAGTCCAGCTAATGCCGTCGGGGGAAGTCATTACTCTATTCGTTCCCAGACGGGCCACAGCCACATACAATCCATTACCGTAGGTCACGGAGGTCCAGGCGGAGGGCTCCAGGGCAGGACGCATGGTCCAGCTGAGACCGTCTGGAGAGGTCATGACCCTTTCGGTGCCGGTCAAGGCCACCGCCACAAACTGGCCGCCGGCATAGATCACGCTTCGCCAGGAATTGTTTACCGGAGCGGGGGCGTCGGTCCAGACGCTTCCATCGCTGGAACTTAGCGTCCTGTTGGTTCCGTTTTCCGAGACCGATACAAATCGATTATTACCGTAGGTTATGGACTGCCACAGTGCAGACGTCACGCCGCTGGCCACGCTCCAGTTCATTCCATCGCTGGATTGGATCCCTGCTCCGGTGCCCAGCCCCACGTATTTGCCCGCGCCATAGGCCACGTCGTACCACGTGGCTCCCAATGGCTCCGAATAAGCAGTCCATACATCGCCATCGTCGGCACAGGCAAGGCCGGATGCCGGATCAGCGGAGGTCAGACCCGCACCGACCAGGGCAGCCAGCAAGGTAGCTGAAGTATTGGGACCATCCGCATTACGATCATAGGTTTGAAATAGCGGATGCGCCACACAGTGGGTAAGAAAAAATAAAAGCAGCACTGACAGACAGTTGAAACCTCTAAGCATCACCGAACGTTAAGAAATCGGCTCGTTACGAAATCGTCCAGAGGAAAATGGTATGGCGCTCCCCTGGATTCATCCTGGGTTTCCTGCGCGACAATACTTCTTTTATGCCTTTAACCAGCCAATGTTGTGACTTCCACGATCCGGTGAGCTGGCGCAGCCGGACTGGCAAACCAGCGGTCCGGGTTCAGGCTTACACTAGGGATCTGCTTAAACCTGAATGAAATGTAGTAAAGAGAGGACTTTGCAAAGCAACCTCCCCTGCGGAAAGGCGTTTGCGGAGGGGTGTGTGGGTCAGGGAAGACTCGAACTTCCGACCCCTTCCTTATCAGAGAAGTGCTCTAACCAACTGAGCTACTGACCCGTTGAATGCAGTGTCTTTTTCGGGGCCTGCGGAGTAAAGCATTTTTGTCCAACAGAGGCCCCGAATCATCCGTTTTCCTTCGCCAGGGATTCGGACGTTAACGGACGTCGGCCTTTTACTTCCGGGCCTTCTTTTTTGATTTCTTGCTGGTAGAAGCAGATTTCTTTGCCGACTTTTTAGAAGTTTTTTTGGCGCTCTTTTTGCCGCTTTTTTTGGCGGACTTCTTCGCGGCTTTGCTGGCAGTCTTCCCGGTTGAGCTCCTGGCCGTTTTCTTGCTACCGGTGGCGCCGCCTTTCGCTTCGAAATAGGCTTTGAGCGTCTTTTCGCCTACGCCGCCAGAAAGCTTATAAATCTGGGCCGGGTCCGTTACGCCATGCTTCTGGCAAATGGCCACCTTTCTTCGCAGATAGCGAATGTAGGTAACCGAGGTTTCCAGCTTCTGGGCCAGGTCGCCTTCCGACATGCTATAAGTAACAATGTGTTTCCAGTTTTTCTTTAGGTCGCCGGGGGCTACACCGCCGGGACCGTCGTCCTTTCTGTAGTCCCTTTCCGCATAATAACGAACGGCATATTCGCGCTTGCTTTGCTTGCTTGTTTCGGTAATGGGTTTTCTTTTTTTCTTTGCTGCATTACTCATTGGAATAACTCCCGTTCGCATAAAAAATGGGAGCCACCTTGAACGCAACTCGAATCTGCAAAAACAGTCGCGCACACCTTCATATTTTGACAGTGCCTCTTCGCAATGCTGATAGTATGGCGGGATTCTGCCCCGAGGATTACTACCCCTACCTTAAGGGTTCCTTTACAGTTCTATTACGGTCTTAGTCCTTGAGTCTTTCGCGATCCTGAAGAATGTTCTCAACCTCGCGTTGCCATTCCAGGGCCTGGTTCGTGTAGGCTCCATCCGGAAACCGAGAGGCACGTTTGAACTCTTCATAAGCTTCTTTCAGCCGGGCCCGGTCAAAGAGTATGATCCCTCTTTGAATGTATGCGGCCTGGTCAAGAGTTAAGGAGGGGTTTTCAATCACCGCCGAGTATATTTCCAGAGCCTCGTTCTTTTCTCCGCCGGCGCTCAAACTTTCTGCAGTCCAGTACAGGATCTTCTCTCGCAGTTCGCCATCCGGCCCGGCCTTCAGGGCCGATTGAAATTTCGAGATCGCTTCCGGGTACTGCTTGTCCCTGAAGTGACGAATCCCTTCTTCATAAAGCTTCTGGGCATTCAGCTTATCTTCTTTCTCCGGTTTGCTTGTTTCCTTCGCGGGTTTTTCCCGCTGAGGCTTGCGCGCCGGAGTATGACGAGCAGGCTTCTCTTCCTTCTTCTTCAGTCCGGAATCAATGAGATAGTCCTCATGGTAGTAGTACCGAATATTGGGGCGATCGTCCAGCATCTCTGCCCGCTCTACTTCCGCGTGCAGGTTGCCGGGGCTGTATTCCAGCGCTATCCGATAGTTCCTTTCGGCCTTCTTCTTTTGGCCTGTAAGCCGGTAATAGTCGCCAAATGTTGTGTGGATTCGTGACTTGATCTGGTTGCTCTGAGTCTTTGCCAGTAGCTCCTGAAGAATGGACTTACCCTCTTCGTCATGTCCAAAAAGGATAAGCAGTCTTCCGAGCAGGTACTCCGTCTTTTCGCGCAATGATTTATCTTCAACGCCCTCGTCCCGGAGCGCCCGGAGATGCTCCACTGCCCGGTTCCGGTCCCCCAGTCGATCCAGACTGGCCGCTATGCCGTAGGAAGCGCGTTGATTGATTTCTTTGCTCAGATCTCGCGATAACACATGTACGAAACGATCGTGGGCTTTTCGCGCTGATTCTATGGAGTTCTGGGCCAGATACTCTTCGGCCTCCCGAAGATCGCTCATGCCCTCTTCCAGACGTTGCTCCTGTCTTGCATCAGGACTACCCGCCAGGTTCATCTCACCCAGCACTCTACTGAATCGCCATTGATCCAGGGCAAGAAATGCGGTTCCTGCAGTCAGGAATAGCAATCCTGCAATGAATATTGCTCTTTGTGCGGATAACATTATTCGGTCCTCTCCAGACTTCTTCTATACCAGAACAGCGCCCGATCCTCGAATTGATCGATTACCTGCTTCCTACTGAAAATCTCTTTCGCCTGCTCATACTGGCCGGTGAAGTAATAACTCTGGCCTTGATAAAAAAGCGCCTTGATTCGAACATCTTCCGGAATGCCTTCTTGCTGAAGGAAGTTACGTACTTCGTCGACGCAGTCCTGGTATTTCTGCAATGCGTAGGTTCTACCCAGTATGGCTCTAAGACGGTCGTCGGCATCCGGCTTCTCCTCGGTAGGCTCTGGTCTATCGGCCGTGGGTTCCGGTCCCAGGGGCTTCGGAGTATGATATACGTTGGTCTTCTGCTTTCCCGGATAGTTCTCTACGAATGCGTAGTAGAACCTTTCGCCTCCGGTGCGGTCCAGATACCTTCGCGCCGTCACAGGTATTTCGGCAAGAAATACGCCGGTGCGCTCTATCGCTTTGATGTCCGGGATGGGCTCCTTGCTGCGATAAAGGAATAGTTGAACATCCTCTTCATTTACGCCTGCGCGAAACTTCCACTCGAACACAACGGAATCGCCTTCTACCGTCGCGCTGAGGTTTTCAATCCTTCCATCGCCGGGTTTGTCGAATAGTTTGGGATCGTCTGGACTGTAGGTGCCGCCTCGGATGGTTACTCCGAATGCAGTAAATGTGCGACCTGCCTGCAGTTCCTGAATCTTTCGCCCGGAGGTAGACCGGGGAATCAAAGCGTAGAAGTACTGACCGGGCTTCAGGCCAGTATCGGTAAAGCCTTTGGCTCCATTGTCCACGACGCCGATCTGCTTGGCCCGGGATAACGCCGACATGTCCTGAATCGGTTCGGAGGAACGATACACCTCATAGTCCTTAATCGCAGGACCCGGATCGACCCAGAGAAGTCGGATAGTGTCTTTGCTGGCAAGATAGGCCATGAGAGAACCAGGAAGGAAGGCATCATATTCAATCTTTCGTCCCGGCGGAGAGTAAGTATGGCTGATGTAGGATTCGTTCAGGATGAGTTGGGGGTACTCCTGGTCCTTCACACAATCGTAAACGGCGACGCCGTAGTAAACCCGGTTACCGTCTTCGGCTGCCTTGTCTTCGAAGAAGGGGCTTTCCTCCCCTGCTACGCCCAGCATAGTAGCTTTGGCCAATCGCTCGGCGGAATCCAGGGGCTCGGGGCCCCGATAAACGCGATAACGAATGCCCGGCACCGGAGACTTCTTCCAGTTGAGAACTACGCCTTTTTCTGTATTTACCGCTACCAGATCCAGCGCCTGAAACTCTTCGGTGCGATACTCCCGTTCCCGATCGGCGGTGCAGGCTTTGCCTTCCGGCTGTCCCGGCTTTCCAACTATGAAGGGCACTGCGGTATAATTCTGGTCGGCCACCATTTTCAGACGTCCATCCGGCGACAGCTCATGAGTAGACACTACGGCATAGTAATAATAGCCCTGCGGAATATCCTTATCGATGAAGTTATTCTGCCCCGGCTTCAAGGGTTCTGGAGTAAGGTTGTAGGAGTCCAGCACCAGAGCGCGAGTAGTGATAGGCCGACTGTAACGAATTACGTACACGGCCGAGGTGAGATCTGGATGGGCATCCCAGGAAATCTTGGCGGTGTTGCTGTAGCGCGCATCCGGCGTAACGGTAAGGTTGCGAATACGCGGATAGCCGCTATCTCCCTCCGGACGCTGATTGTTTTCGTTTTCCGGGATTCCGTCGTTCGGAGTATTGTCGGCGGGCTTTTCGTTGGAAATTCCCGTGGGCTCGCCTTGAGCCATGCTCATCGGATCGATTCCGGGAATCTTGTCGGCCCTTTCAATGCCAAAAACGCTACCCATTGTCAAAAAGACAATGGCAACTGTAATATACCGTCTCATCATTAGTTCCTGTGGAAGCCTGTGTGTACTATCGGACTTGTCAGCTGGCAAATTCAATTGAGATATTGCAAAAAGAACCTGCAGGCTCTTGACCAAACCTATGCGCGGACTGCCATTTTACGAAGATCCAAAGTATCACAAGTATCTGCTGTCGCAGGCCCGCGCCGACCTGTTTCCTGTTAGCCGAATCCTGAATCAACTCCCTCTTTATGATACTCACAACGTTCTGGACTTCGGAATGGGCAATGGTTATTTCCTGGACGGATTTCTTCGTAATCTGCCGGACGATGCCCATGTATGGGGCGCTGAATGTCAGGAGCTATTAATAGACTATTGCCTGCAGAGAAAGGTAAAAGAAAAGATCGAAAGGTTCACGCCTTTTTATATAGAGCGCACGGAACATCCGCTACTTCCAGACTGGATTCCGCCAATGGATTTGATCTTTTGCAGCTGCGTTATGTCTACATTTGCCGACCCTACCCTGGCGCTACGGGGCATTGGAAGAGTGCTCAGGGAAAAGAAACCTGTGGTGGTAATTGACTGGGAGCGAAAAGAGGCGCCGTCGGGACCCGAACTCATTCAAAAAGTGTCCAGAGATAGAATGGAGTATTTTATCGACGAAGCCGGGTACAACATATCCCAGCGACTCAAAATCAACGAATTCGTTTACGGTATGGTGCTTTTCAAAGACCCGGAGAAATTTGAAGAAACTGTGTACTATCAGATGTAGTTGGCCCCCGGTTGAAAGCAGGATAATCCGGGGGATTTCCATCTAATGCCTGTGCGCCGAGACGATGCATCCGTAGACAGGGAGCTCCCTACACCTGGCCAGAATCACAGAATTGATGAAATGCCTTCCGGGAGGACCGCTCTTAATTCGCCTGTTACAGTCTTATTTCCGGAAACCTGCTGAATCTGGAACTCGCAAAGTTGCCCCTGCAGACCGGAATCCCCGGGGATGGCCGTCTGTTTCAATGCTTCGTCCGGGACTAGAGCAAGATCGAATTCGATTCGCACGTAATCTTCGCTCAATGCATTTCCTGTGCCCGCGGCCTGGTCCAGCTTCTCCACCACGGCAATGCGGCGCTGGCCCACTACCCGGCCCAAATAACGGTTCCACTGATTGGCTGAAAATTCCTGTAAGCGACGGACCCTTTCTTTAGATACTCCGCGATCCACGGGATTGGGCAGATTCAGAGCGTCAGTGCCTTCGCGAGGGGAATAGGGAAAGGCATGCACCTGCACGATTCCCAGATCGGCCATGAGATCCAGTGTTTCCTGAAAATGGCTTTCGGTTTCTCCGGGAAATCCGGTGATTACATCGGTGCCCATGAATACATCCGGGTTTATCTTTCGCACTGTCTCCATGCGCTTGCGATAGCTTTCGGCGCTGTAGGTTCTGCGCATGAGCTTCAGGATTTCTCGGGATCCGCTTTGCAGAGGAACGTGGAAATAGTTACAGAATGCAGGATGGAGGCTGAGCTCCGCCAGTTCCTGGTCAACATCGCAGGGCTCAATGCTACTCAGTCGAAGGCGGCTGTACGTTAGCCGGTCCAGAATTGAGCCAATTAAATCGTTGAATCCAATCCCCTGATCCCGGTACCAACCAGGGTTTACTCCGGTTATGACGATTTCCGGTATTCCCCGATCATCCAATCGTTTCACATGATCCAGGATTTCTGCATAGGAGCGGGATACTCCCCCTCCCCGGGCCCGGGGAATCTTACAATAGCTGCATCGTCTATCGCAGCCGTCCTGGATTTTCAGATAAGCTCGACTATGCCCTACAGGAATTACATCGCCGTAGGCAAATGGGTTTTCGATAACCGGCCGCTTAGTTTGCCCTTTCGCACGATCCAGTCCGCCGCCGGAAAAAATCGGCGCTTTCGCATTCGCCGCAGAGTCTTCGCTGGCGCCAGGTATTTGCTGGGCTCGGGCAACCGGAGCCTGGTTTTCCAGCTCCTCTACCAGGGATCGTAAGCCAGTTTTTTGGTCATTGCCTACAACGGCGTAAACTCCGGGGATGGCAGCTACTTTGTCCGGATCGGTTTGTGCATAGCAGCCGGTAACTACGATCTTACTCTGTGGATTGTTGCGCAGTATCTTGCGCACCAGCGCCCGGCTACGGGCTTCGGCCTGGTCGGTTACGGTGCATGTGTTGATGATAGCAATGTCGGGACCACCGGCCACATCCGACAGTTCGTAATCACGACCTTCCAGAAACCTGGAAATGATTCCATCGGATTCGAATTGGTTTAACCGGCATCCAAATGTGTGAATCCCTACGGTTTTCGGAGGCGTTCCCGGATCTGATGAAGTTGCCGAGGCCGCCAGGGCTGCCGCAGTATTCGTATCTCTGGTCTGCCCTTTAGTCCGCATCAGGAGGCTGGTACACCGGCCATGTTTCGCTTTAGTGCCGCATCGTCCGGTCGAATCTGTGAAGCTTTTTCAAAATATTCCCGGGCCTGCTTGATGTATTCGGATCTGCGTTCGCCATCGCTTCGGGAAGCCAGGAGGCTGAGGGTCAATCCAAGATTGTTCAAAAGACCGAATTGCAGATTCTTGTCGGAAGTACCCACACGGGCCGCATTTCTCAGGCGGAACTCGGCATTCTCCAGATCCCCCGCTTTCAGATACAGAACGCCATCCAGATAAAGGGCACGAAAGTGGTTTGGCTCGGAGGACAGAATCTTGCTTACATGCGTGCGTGCCGGGGCCACGCTGTCCAGGGCCATATAGGCCAGAGCGGCCTCCCATCGAATCTGGTTGGAGTCCGGGTATTTTCGGATTACATCGCGTATGTGTGCCAGGGATTTCTGAGGCTGGCCTGATCGTCTGTACACCGCAGCCAGAAGGGCATGGGGCTCAGCCCGATCCGGATGGTCCTTCATGCAGTATCTTAAGTGCGAAATGGCGCTATCGAACTGGCCTTGCTCCAGATAGTTGGAGGCGGCCAGCATTCTAAAATCGTAGGAATCCTTATAATCATCGAATACCGATCGGATGGCTTCCAGAGAGTCTTCGTATTTACCCTGTTGGAAGAGCTGCACCGCTTCTTTGTAGCGAGGCAACTCCTGAGCCTGCAACGCAGTTGCCAGAATAAGTAAAAGAGGAATAAAGGTTTTTTGCAAAAGTTTCATAATAGATCGCTATTCTAAATTGTACGTCGAAATTGTTCTTCCGCCAATGGGTTGGCAATTGGCCCCTGTGCCGGCAAACGCCGGGGTTGCCCGGATAGCTCTCCGGCCCATATCGGCCAGCAATCTCAGGATACACTCCTGATTCTGGGACCGCTGATACATTCTCGGTAGAATGCGCTGGTTTAGTCGCTCAAGAATGGCGGGAGCGCTTTCTTACTATGCTTTTTCTGCGACCTTCCGACGAGGCAAGGAAATTTCTATCGGGGTCCCGTAGCAGAAATCGCACCTGGACCCTGCTCTTTCCTTCCAGAAGATGGTGTTCAATGGCCTCTTCCCCGACAATGCGGGCGTTCAGGTCACAGTGGAGTACCGGCACATCCACCCGGGGATCCTGCACAATGACCGGACCCAGATCGGCAATGAAGTGTCTTATAGGTACAATAGAGCTTCCGGTGAAGGAATACCTTCGATGTTTGAAGGAATATTCAATTTCAACGAACCGGGTACGAGGAACGGAGGGCTTACGATAATAGGGACGAATGCGGGTGATTTCCGCCGTGGCATTGGCGACACGCTGCCACCTCCAGCGGGCCAGACGAATACTTAGATACAGACAAATTCCAGAAAGCAGCGCGGAGCCGGCCAACAAGATGCCGGATTCCAGCGCTACTTGATATACTGAAAATGTCTGTGCAGGATTCAACTCACCTGACCTGTATTGGCCGGCCGGGCTGAGGGAGAATCGGAGTTACGCACCGAGACGCCGCCGGCCATTTTGATGTTGTTCTGGCTTTTGGCTTTCAGCTCTTCTTCTCGCTTTCTCTTTTCCTCTTCCTTTTGCCGGACGATTTCTTCGTAATCCCCCCAGGGCTTTTCATCGAAGCTAAGCTTCTCTTCGGTGCCCTCGCCTTCCGAACTGACAAACACTATCGTGGGCTCGCGGAAAGCGCCTTCCAGGAATCGATGCGCCATCCGGTCTTCGATCTCCCGCTGCAGTGTTCTTCGCAGGGGTCGAGCGCCATACTTTTCATCAAAACCACGTTTAGCGATCCAGTCTTTCGCTTTGTCATCGAGTTCCAGAAGAATCTTCTTATCGAAAAGCTGAGTGTTCATTCGCTCAACCATGATTCCGATGATCTGACGGATTTCCTGGGCACTCAGCGAGTGAAAACTAATGATCTCATCGATTCGGTTCAGGAATTCCGGGCTGAAGTGCTTTTTCAGAGCTTCCATGGCCTGCTCTTTCTTGCCGGTTTCCCGTAGCGATTCGTCTTCGGCAAAGCCTACGCGACCGCCTTTTTGAAGTTCCCGGGCGCCCAGATTGGAAGTCATGATTATGATGCAATCACGGAAATCCACTTTGCGACCGTGAGTGTCGGTGAGAGTCCCCTCTTCCAGGATTTGGAGCAGGATGTTGAATACGTCCGGATGAGCCTTTTCGATTTCGTCGAAAAGGATTACGGAATACGGATGTCTTCTTACGAATTCGGTTAATTGGCCGGCATCGTCATAACCCACATAGCCTGGAGGCGATCCGATTAACTTGGATACAGAATGCGGTTCCATGTATTCCGACATGTCCAGACGGAACAGAGCCTGCTCTTCCCCGAACAGGAAATCCGCTACGGCGCGGGCAAGTTCGGTTTTACCCACTCCTGTGGGTCCCAAAAAGATGAAGGAACCGGAAGGCTTGCGATGGTCCTTGAAACCTGTTCGCGAACGGCGGACAGCTCGACTCACCAGTTCTACGGCGCCGGTCTGTCCTACGATGCGACGAGCCAGCTCCTGCTCCATGCGAAGTAGCTTTTCCGCTTCCCCTTCTTCAATCTTTTCCAGAGGGATTCCAGTCCACAGACTGATTACGGAATAAACGTCCTCATCCGAGATATCTACCGAATAGTCGGAGATTTTTTCCTGCCAGTTGTTTATCAACTCCTGGAGTTGATCCTTCTTGACGTTGATTTCGTCGCGGATCTGGGCTGCCCTTTCGTATTCCTGGGCTTTCACCATATCGTCTTTTTTCTGAGTTAGAAGTTTTACTTCCTCTTCCAGATCCACAATTTCCTGCGGACGGGACGAGTTGGCCAGACGGGCACGGGAACCGGCTTCGTCAATTACGTCGATGGCCTTGTCCGGCAGATAGCGATCATTGATGTAGCGCTCGGCCAGCTTCACGGCCAGTTCCAGGGTTTCGTCGGAATAGCGCACTCGGTGATGCTGCTCGAAGGATTTTTTCAGGCCCTTCAGGATTAGATACGCGTCGTCTTTGGAAGGTTCCTTCACCTGGATGGGCTGAAACCTTCGCTCAAGAGCGGAGTCCTTCTCGATATACTTTCTATATTCAGTGAGCGTGGTTGCGCCAATGCATTGCAGTTCGCCACGGGCCAGGGCCGGTTTCAGCATGTTGGCAGCGTCTATCGCTCCTTCTGCCGCTCCGGCGCCGATGAGGGTGTGCAGCTCATCGATGAATACAATTACGTTTTGCGAGCTCTGAATCTCTCGCATAATCTTTTTGAGTCGGTCCTCGAACTCACCGCGGTATTTCGTGCCGGCCACCAGGGAGGCAAGGTCCAGAGAAATGACCCGCTTTTCGAACAGAATGTCGGGAACCTGGTTCTGGATAATGCGCTCGGCCAGACCTTCTACAATGGCGGTTTTTCCGACGCCTGCTTCGCCGATTAGAACCGGATTGTTTTTGGTCTTACGACACAGCACCTGAACCAGCCGCTGAATCTCGGTCTCTCTTCCGATAACAGGCTCGAGCTTCTTATCGCGAGCAAACTGGGTAAGATCTCGGGCAAATTCATCCAGCGTGGGGGTTCTGGACTTTTCGGTGGTGCCGCTTCTTCCGCTGGGGGCAGGACCGCTGGTGGCCACGCCCAGGATACGAAGGATTTCGCCTTTGATTACGGAATAGTTCACCTGGAAACTGGCAAGAGAGGCGCCGGCAACATTGTTGTTGTCGCGTAATAGAGCAAGAAGGATGTGCTCGGTGCCTACATAGTTATGCTTGAGACGACGAGCTTCCTCTTTGGAATAGTCGATAATCTTCTGGTATTTGTCCGGATTGGGGGTGATCTCAAGAAGAAGGGTGTTTCCGCCCTGGCGCGCACGGCGCTCCACTTCTTTGCGCAACTCGTTGAGATCGATACTCAAATTCTTGAGTATCTTGATGGCCACCGAGTCCTCCTCTCTCAGGAGTCCGAGCAGGATGTGCTCCGGACCGATCATATCATGACCGAGCCTTTTGGCTTCCTGCTGGGCGTATTCGTTTATGACTCTTTTGGCTCTTTTGGTAAAATCAAACATGGGGAGACTCCTACTGGCGAGGGGACGTCTGTACAATAAAAACTATGTCTCAGGGCAGTGTCACCGTCTTTTTTATTCTCGGCGGATTCCCCCCGATCAATGCCACGACTACGGGTTATGAGCAAGAATTTTTTCGCCGAGCTTTTGCTCACGAACTATTAGACGAGCCAGATAGATTCTAAACCGTTCGAGAATCGATCGAAATGCGGCCGGGCCATGGATGTACCGGGTGGCCAATTGGATGTGCTGGCCATCCGGAAAGGATTTTTCCCCGCTTCCGGGACGAACCTCAAAACCGGCCCGGTGCAACTCCTTCTTCCATCTAAGCCAGGAAGGGTCGGCCAGGAGGCCCGGAATCCGTAGACGGGCCGACATTCTCAGCCCGGAACCGCTGTTGGTGGGACATCCAGTGAGGAAACCGAATATAGTGGAATACTGCCAGACAAAGGCACGATCCAGCTTTCGGATTTCTCGAATAATGGCCGATAACATGGACTCGGCGTTTTGCAGTTCGCTATCGGACACCCAGCTCCAGCTGAACCGGAAGTGGTCCTCGTCTCCGATTCTTACTTGCCTGGACAGGTCGTCGGGAAGTTCAGAAAAGACGCCGGAAAGAAAGCCACGATTCGAAAGGAATATGCGCTCCAGATCATCGCTTCTTTTGAGGGCATTCCTGTAGTTCAGGCCGGGTATGTTTCGCGCCATCCTTACGCGCACCTGAACCTGGTTCGGGGGCAGTTCGTCCACGTCGGTCCATGGATCCGGCGTGGCGGGCATGGGGTCCTCGGGCGGCGCCAGGTCTTTCATAATTTCAAAGTAGGTCTGCAGCCTGGCCATGGCATTACGCCCCGGAATCCGATAGCGTCCCGCTTTCTGAAATACCTGTTTTCGGTAGGATTCAATGCCCTGGATTATGGATCCGCGAAAAACGCTGTAGCAGTCTTCGCAACCGCAGAGACCTGTGCTCAAAAATACGTATTCGGAAACACCGCAACCGGGGCATTTAATGGTATTCTCTGGTATGATAGCCTTTTTGCAGCTCTGGCAGTAATACATCATCTGACCCGCCTGGGGGTCAAAAATATGGACAGTAGATTCACTCTGGCAGGTGGGACAAATCATGTTCGCTTATTCTATCCGCTTTCTCATACTTCGCCGGGCATCCACCGGAGCCCATCCAACCGGCAGGAAAGACCGCTTTTTCAGGCCGGCCGTTCCCCGCTTTGCAACCTTCTCTATATGATAGAGAAGACATTCAACGTCTCCGGTAGCAACCGGGCGGGTCTTAACGCGGCTGGCTTCCCCGATCAGGAAAAAGGTTCCAGGTGACCTTCTTTCAAACGAAACCTGCGAGGAACCCGGGCGGCCAGATCCTGGTCATGGGTTACAATCAACATGGTGAAGCCCAGTTGCTCCTGCAATTTCCAAAGTAGATCAGCCAGTTTTTCCGAGTTATCCCGGTCTAAATTTCCGGTAGGCTCATCCGCAAGAATTAGCTTCTTGCCTCCCACCAGCGCGCGAGCCACACCGGCTCTTGCCATTTCCCCTCCGGAAATCTGCGAAGGATAATGATGCAATCGGTGCCCCAGACCTACATTCTTGAGCATCTCGATAGCATTATCCGTACTTTTGCTTACATTCTTTCGCTGAATCCAGAGCGGCATAATCACATTTTCGAGTACCGTAAAATCGGGAAGCAGATAATGATGCTGGAAAATCAAACCCACGTTGGCGGCGCGAAAGTTCTCTTTCTGTCTTTCGGTCATGGACGTGATCTCTTCGCCAAAGATACGAACCTTCCCTTCTACCGGCGTGTCGATGGAGCCCACTATATGTAATAGAGTGGATTTACCCACTCCGCTGGCCCCCTCCACGGAAACGATCTGTCCCAGAGGCACGGTCAAATCCAGGTCCCGAATCACGTGAACGATTTCCCCTTCGCCGCGATAGGACTTGGACATACTTTCTATTTCTATAGCAATTTCACTCATGGTCACATCTCTGGACTTTTTGCCGTTTCTCCCTGGTCTCGACTTCGCGACATCGTATCCAAATGGTCCGGGCCCGCTTAATCAGGGGCCATTAATCGTTTCGAATTGTCTGCACCGGATCCTGCATGGCTGCCTGACGGGCTGGAAAGAAGCCGGCAAATCCGCTAAGGATCATCGTAGTCAGCGCCACTCCAAAGATAATGTTCAGATCCGCATTCACGGGAAGATGATCGAAGTAATAGATATTTCTGGGTATTAGATGCACCGGGGCGCAGTTACCGGACCACCAGATACAGGCCGAGTTGATCATATCCTCAACCAGCTGAATCACGCTCTCCAGGTGATTGGCCATGAAGATACCGGTGGCGCCGCCCACAGCCGTGGCCAGCAGACCAATCAACAAAGAATGAGCCGTAAAAATGATCAGCACCGAACCGGTGGGAAGCCCCATGGAACGCAGCATCCCGATGGACCGACTCTTGGACCGAACCAGCAAATAGGAAGTCACCCAGATCCCGGCCACGCCGGCCAGAATCAGAAGCCCCAGGATCATTACCATCAAGGTCTTTTCCAGTTGCAGGGCCGCCAGGAAGTTGCCTCTTTCATCGCGAATGGTTCGAATGGAATATAAATACTGGTTTCCAGGAAGAGACTCCCGGATCAGCCTGCGGGCGGAATCCAGATCGGCCAGGTCTTCCAGCTGAAAAATGACCTCGGTGCTTCGATTGGGAAGGCCCAGAACCCGCTGCGCTGTGTTCAGGGAAAGAAAGATCAGATTTAGATCGAATTCGTAGTAACCGGTGCGAAAAAAGCCGCCAATGGTAAATGTCTGCTGTTGCACCTGCATGCCTTTGGTAAGCGCGCCGCCACGGGGCATGAATAGACGGATCTGGTCGCCCACTTCCCAGTGGTAGTAGCGGGCCATTTCACGACCTACGATCACAATGTTTCCGCCGTCAAATCGATCGAGAAGGTCCTGGTTGTAGTGCACCACGCGGGGAAAATCCTTCAGATCGCCGGTCTTTAGATCTTCACTACGCACGGGGATAGCGCGGATGGCTTTTCCTTCGAAGCGATTCTGAATCTCAAGAAGACCATTGATGGAAATGCTGGGAAAACTGGAGCGCAACAGTGGCTCCAGCGCCGGTTCCTTTTTCGTCGCTTCCAGAATGTCGGCATAGTTGTCCAGGGAGGCTCCGGCCAGACTACGGCTCAGAGTAATGTGGTAACCGGAATTCCACAGCGAGTTGTGCACCTCTTTCTGAAAACCTGTAAATACCGAAAGGACCACCACCATGATAAAAACCATGAGCGCCATGAAGATGAAGGATAGACGGGTCCCCAGGCTAAAGAGGACCATTCTTCCCTGCCCGCGTAGATACCGGGCTGCAATAAAAACTTCCAGACTGAATCGGGAGCGAAACACAGATTGGCAAACTCCGATGACTATAGCCGGAGTCAAGGAGGCTTTTATCTTCGATGACCCCTGGCAGGGGGGGCCACGGCAACCCGAATCGGGCTCCCATGACGGCGTAAGATGGGATCCCGAAATATCCGAAAAATCGAAAAGTCACTGACAGAGAGAAGGCCTGCCGCAGGTTGCAATCCATGTTCCAGAAGTCGGCGCTACTTTTGATCCCCTTTTTCTTCTATTTTCTGACATTCATCACAGGACGACCGGCCTACCATGTGCCGGACCACAATGCACCGCTTACCGAGGAACCTGGCATTCGATTCGAAAACGGACTTCTGGGTCGTCTGGTTCTGGAATCACGCTTTCTGGCCATAATGAACGATCCCCTCCTGGAAAGCGATGCCCGGCCCTCCGAGGTGTTTCGCTCCGTGGAGCGCTCCGCCGTGGCCGACCGATTTTACCTGGCCGTTAGCGCTTTCTGGTGTGCCCTCCTCCTTTTCTGTTTTCTGGCCGGAGCCCGGGGATACTGGTTCTATCGACCCATGCTCCAGGTGATTCTGGGACCGTCCATAGCCATACTTCTGGCCATCCTCCTGGTAGCGCGTAGTAAAGCCCTGAGCGTAGACTTTACCGTGGCGCTGTATAATCATGTGATTCCAGAAACCATACTGCTGGGACTGGGAATTGGAATGTTACTCTATCAGAAGATGCGGATGGATCCCATCTCTGGAGGAAGATCCTTTCTCGACTTTCTACAGAAACGCGGCACCGGCAAAAAGCAGCGCATCTCCGGCGGATTCACCGTGGCATTGCAACTGGTTCTGATTACTCTGGCCGGAGCTTTGATCAGCAATCTGTTCCTTTTGCCTTTGTACAAGCTACAGCTTTCATTTCCCGGTTACTTCGGAATACTTCTTCTGATTGCCATTCTGGCGCTGGCCATCTTCTATCTGTACAGCTACAGCAAAGTCTCGGCCATGGCGGGAGAAGAAAAGAGCTTCCTGGCTCCTCCGGCCTTCCTGGGATTTCGCATTCTCAGCAATACTGTCTTTCTCACCCTGCTTATTGGCGCGATTACCATCGTGATTGGAACGATTGTAAGTCTGGCGATTCTAAACATTGACATGCTTCAGGGAAGCGGCATCCTGCAACCGGTGAAGGGTCTCTAATAGAGATCCTTACACCGATGCACAGGGACGGGATTGCAGGCATGACATCCCGGGCGCCGGCAACAGACTGCGTTCGCTCGGATAGCTGAGCGGGCCTCAATGAAAGCACAGCAAGCGCATCCGAGAAATACAGCAAGCGAATCCGAGAAACTCTATGATAAGCGAAGGCGGGACCAAGTGCCTAGAGAGTGATGTCGATTCGAACGGTGGTCTTTTCTTTTCTTGGCTCGGGATAAATGTTACACCTGTATTGAATGCCTTCCTGGCGACAGATGTCTTCTAGATATGAGTTATATAAGAGTCCCAGACCGGCTCCCAGTTTGCCGTCCTCTTCATCGCTTCCATAAAAAGAAGCCAGATTGATACCGTCGGTGTTCGTTTTCATCTTTCGCGCAAGTTGCTGCGAGAGCCTTTCGTCTATCAGACCATAGTTGGAGATGGCGATGAGTATTCGGTATTGCTGCCCGATGGTGTTACGTTCCGGATTCATGGTCCAGGACAACTCCAGCATCTGCCCGGTCTTCTGCGCCAGTGCGATCACTTTCTTTCGGTTCTCGGGATCGCGAAGGAATCCGTCCACCGCCGAACGATCCGCCAGACCATGCTTTACGATCAACCTTTCGAAGTGCGCCTTCTCCGCATTCTGCACGAACTCCATGAGCAGGTTGCTCAAATGCGTGGCGATTTGAGTATGCTGCAAATAGGAATAGATCATAGAAGCGAAGGTCCGCTCAATTGCGGATTTGAAGCCGGTATGCGAAATCACATAAAAAATAAACCAGATTCGAGGATCCACACGATCCAGAAATCTGGGTAGACTTCGCACTCTGGCCTGCTGGTCCTCTTCATTCAGGGAAGTAGCTCCCAGAATCTTTTCGGTGATGATTTCTCGGAGATTCTTCTTTATTCCTTCTATCAGTTCCGGGTTATTCTGCTGCAGCGCCTCCACCTTCTGAGGAGAAATATGATTCAAATCAACTATGGAGTTCTTGGGATTCTTGCGATTGTACTCTTTTACCACACTGGATTCGAACAACGTACGAGCCAGGGATGGAGTGAGCTTTTTGTAGAGGACACCGTATACAATGAGGTTATTCGTGCTAATGATCTCGAATCGCTTGCGAAGCAAATCTGGCAAGTTCACGTTGATCTCTTCAATGCAGGACTTCATCACCAGTTTCTGTATGGTCTGTGCATTGTAGCTTTCCGACTCCAGACCTTCTTTGGGTAGACCGTCTCGGGACTGTACTTTCTTTACAGCCGGCGACGCTCCCACCATTTCCAATCCCCTGGGAGTGAAAATGATACGGGCTGGTAACCTGACAAATGGATCCTTTTCTCCTACCGTGGCCGTTGTGCTCATATTCTTCCTGAAAGTGCCGGGCACAACTCCCAGAATCGTGCCTTCTTTTTGCCTGCCAATACTGCCCGCGGTATTGAATTTTTTTTCAAAAGCCCGATACTAACTACATGACGGGCAGGCAATTCTATCTATATCTCTGTTCGTGCACTGTAATTTCGGCGGCCCTTTCTTTCAAGTATTACCCGGACGCTTCTCTGCATGCGAGCCCCCCACGCCCATATGTTTTCGCAGAGCACAGCCTTCTATGGCGAGTTGAAGCGCCGCAAAATGATATGGCAGGCCCCGGTGTCTCCGAGCCCGCTCCCGAATGGGCCGCAATATTCGAACGAGCGGAAGAACACTTCTTTTCCCGCCGCTACAATACTTCCCTGTCGCTCTTTCTCAAGGTGCTCGAGCTAAACCCGGAACATGCCCGGGCGCACAGCTATGCCGGCGATATCTACCTGATTCAGGATAAACTGGATGAAGCGGCGCATCATTTTCGGATTGCTAGCGAAATCGGCGATGAAAAGCACAAATCAGAGTTCCGACTGGGCCAGATTGCATATCTTTCCGGAGATGCCCCGGCCGCCCGAACGCATCTGAATCAGTCCCTGGAACACTATCCGGACTTTCCTCCCGCCATTTTTTATCTGGGATTGGTATCCTGGAAACTGGAAGAAAAGCGCGAGGAAGCCGCCCGGCACTGGGAAAAATACATTAGCTTGAAACCCCAGGATCCGCAAAAAGTGGCCATTGAGCAGGCCATCAGCTACCTGCGTACAGACGCTTCCACCACCGAAGAGAACCCATCCGGACCGCTGGATATGGACAGACTCCTAAACTCGGTGGATCCGGGCTCCAGCGGTCCTTCCCGTCAGCCGGTGACTCCGAATTCGGATTCCGGATCGGAAGGCATCCAGCAGAGCGATTCGCCGGATCCCGGCTTGCTGGCGCTGGCCCAATCCGTAAAAGAACATCCGGAGCGATTGAACACTGTCATGGATCTCAGCCAGATCTACAGGCAGCAAGATGAAAAACAGAAGGCTCTGGCTCTTCTGGAAGAGGCCCACAAGCACAGCGATGATGCGAAACTGTCCACTGAACTGGCCGGGCTTTATGCAGAAACCGGCCGCAGCCAGCAGGCAAGAGAAGTCCTGCGACTACAGCTAAAACGAAGCGACCTCCCTATTAAGGAAAAAGCGTACCCGGCGCTTCAAATGGCGCGAATCACAGCTTCTTCGGCGCCCGAAAACGCTGCCGCCAGCGACGAGAGCAATAGCGCCACCAATCCGAATCAGCAAAGCAAACCCGGCGATGCGAAAGACTCTGGCAAACCGGAATCGGTGGAGTCTTTAACCGAGGAAACGTCTTCAGAGGAAAACCAGAACGGAAAGCCCGACCAGGGCACGAATACGCAAACCGATGGCAGCGAAACAAGCAGCAATTCCGAGGCTCAACCCGATGGGGAGGCTCCCGCCAAAGCTCAAAACACGGAAGCTCAAGATTACGAACTGGCTATGGAGATTCTGGAGGAGCGGCAGGGCTATCGGCACCTGGATTCAGAAAATAGAAAAGAGTATCATCTAATGCAGGCGCGAAGGGCCTTCAATCAAGGGAACAAGTCCCAGGCCTATGCCGGCGCCCTGCGCGTACTAAAAGAGGACCCCACCGACCGCAAGGGATTGATATTGGCGGCTACCGTTGCCTATCAAAGTGAAACAGCCACCAGCTTCGCCGTATACGAGGAGCGTATACGGGGTCTGTATGCGAATGACCCTGAAATGCTGACGGCTCTGGCCCGGATCTATGCAGAAAAGGAGCCCGAAAAGGCCCGAAAACAACTGGAGGACTTACTGAAGGAACATCCCGGGAGTCCGGCCCCTACCTTGCAGTTATTCAGATTAGAGAAGTCGGAACAGCCGGAGAAAGCCCTGAAACGCCTGGAAGAGGCCCTTGCGCGTCAACCGGACAATCCAGCCCTCCTCTCTGCCTACATTGAAGCACAAATAGAACAGAAGAACTCCTCTCCGAAGTTCCTGGAACTGTTGAAGCGAGTCCAGGACCTGGAGAAGAAATCGCCGGGCAGTTTCCCGGAGCTGAAAAAGTGGATCCAGACGCTGCCCGCCGAAGCCCAAAAAGCCCTGGAAAACCGGGCCAGCGATCCGTCGAAAGACCAATCCAATTCCAATTCGAGCCCGGATGCATCGAAAGCGGATCCGAAATCGCCGGAACCCGGTCCCACGCCCTGACCTGGACAAAAGCGACACATTTCGACGGACGGATGCAGGATTGCGCCGAATAATCGAAATTGCTTCCTGAAGCTCTTTTTCGATTCTGGTCGCATGGCTTCTTTGACCTTGCCCGATCACGGAAAAACTTTACCCATTGGAAAAAGCACCCGACAGGCATCTATTGAACTGGCTCGCTTTGGACAAGGACCCGTGAACTCCCTGCTCATCGGAGGCGTCCATGGCGATGAGCCCGAGGGGTATCTGTTCGCCGAACGCTTCAAGAAGGAACTGGAAGACGGATCGCTTCAGCTTCCGGAACATGTAAGCCTCTTTATCTGTCCCCGGCTAAACCCCGACGGCTGTGCCGTGGACCGGCGGACAAATGCACGAAACGTGGACTTGAATCGAAACCTGCCTACAAAGGACTGGACCGTCGATTTCACCAATCCCCGGTATTTTCCGGGGCTTTCTGCGGGAAGCGAAGTGGAGAGCGAAATCACAGTGACCCTTATCGAATCGCTGAAGCCAACCATGATTATGAGTCTCCATTCCTATGAGCATGCAATGATTAACTATAACGGCGACTGCCTGGACCTGGCCGAGGCCATGGCCAAAAGCAACGGACTTCCGCCGAAATCGGACATTGGATATCCCACGCCGGGAAGTCTGGGCACCTATGCGGGCTGGGAACGGGCAATACCTACGATCACCCTGGAGATTCTAAGGGGTCAGTTGCCGGATGATGCTTATTCGCAACACAAAGGAGCGGTTCTGGATGGGTTGGCTTTTTACAAAAAGTAAGGAGACCCGCATATCCCGGACCGAGAGACTACCGCAATATTGTAATATTGCAATTTCGCAATATTACGCCCGAACGCCAGAGAAAGACCTCGGGTATTGACAGAGCGATGACAGCAATAAATGGATTCAGTTAGACACTTAACCACCAAATAAACCCCACTGGAGAAAGAGATGTACGAAGATATGGAAAAGCGAATCAACGAACTATTCGAAGACCGTGATCAAATGAAAGAACCGGCCGCCAGAGAACTGGTTCGCGAAGCCATGGAGGCTCTGAATCAAGGAAAGATTCGAGTGGCCGAACCCGTGTCGCCGGGAAACTGGAAGGTAAACGCCTGGGTGAAGAAGGCCATCCTTCTATACTTTCCCATCTCGGAAATGCGTGGCATAAGTTCCGGCGACCTGGAATACTATGACAAAATTCCTGTCCGCACCGACCATAGCATGCGCGGAGTACGCGTGGTTCCTCCGGCTGTTTGCCGCTACGGAGCCTTTGTAGAAAAAGGGACTATTATGATGCCTTCCTATGTGAATATAGGAGCCTACGTTTCCACCGGAACTATGGTGGATACCTGGGCCACCGTAGGCTCCTGCGCACAAATCGGAAAGAACGTGCACCTGAGTGGCGGCGTAGGCATCGGCGGGGTACTGGAGCCGCCTCAGGGCGCTCCCGTAATCATCGAAGACGGGGCATTTCTGGGTTCCCGAGCCATTGTCGTGGAAGGCGTAATCGTAGAAGAGCGAGCCGTGCTGGGCGCCAATGTAGTTATCACCGCTTCTACCCCCATCATCGACGTTACGGGCAGCGAAGAAAAGATCAGTAAAGGACGCATCCCTGCAGGATCGGTGGTAATTCCAGGGACAAGAATGAAGAAATTTCCGGCCGGAGAGTACGGCACACCCTGCGCGCTGATCATCGGAAAGAGAAAGGAAAGCACGGATGAAAAGACTTCTCTGAACGACGCTCTGCGTGAATTTGAAGTTCCCGTATAGTAATCCAGAAACCTCGACTCGGTATGCCCTTCCCGACATACTGAGTCGATTTCGTTTCCCTCTCGCAGCGCCATTCCATTAGAATCGAAAACCACAGAAAGCAACCATTAGCAATGACCGAACCCATTCTACAGGCGAAAGGAGTGACCAGGCGATACGGTTCGCTTATGGCAGTAAACGGAATTGATCTAACTCTTCAATCCGGAGAATTTCTAGCCCTTCTGGGTCCGAATGGCGCCGGAAAAACCACACTGATAGAAATGATCGAAGGGATTCAACTCCCGGATGCAGGAAGCATCCAGATCATGGGCATGTCCTGGAATGAACGGGAAAAGGAAATCAGAAGACTGATTGGCGTGGCTCTACAGGAAACCCGCTTCTACGACCGACTCACTACCGAAGAGACATTGAGGATGTTTGCCACTTTCTATGATGCCACAGATCGCATTCAGGAAATCCTGGATTTAGTTAGGCTTACGGATAAGCGAAAGGTCTATACCATGGGCCTGTCCGGGGGACAACGGCAAAGGCTGGCTCTGGGAGTCGCTCTTCTAAACAACCCGGCATTGCTTCTTCTGGATGAACCGACCACAGGCCTGGACCCGAATGCTCGTCGAGATGTGTGGGCGATTCTTCAGGATCTTAAGTCCAGGGGAGTAACCATGATTCTTACAACCCATTATATGGAAGAAGCGGAGAATCTGTGCGAACGAATCATAATTATGGACCAGGGGCGGTTTCTGGCATCCGGAACCATGAATGAACTGCTACGTAACCAGGGCGGCGGCGACATTCTGGAGTTTTCCCTGGAACCGCAAGCGCTCAACAGCCCGGACCTGCACAGTGATTGGAGCGATACCCCGGGCTTCATCGCTCTGGAAAAGCCCGGACAAGGACGATTGCGCATCATCGTATCCGACGTGCGCCCGGCGCTGCAGTATCTGATGCAGCGTCTGGGACCGGATAGCTGGAATCTGCGAGAACTGGTATGCCGAAGGATGAATCTAGACGATCTCTTTACGCGAATGACCGGAAGACATCTAGATCATAATGCCACGGAAAACTAAACCATGACCGGATGGCTTAAACAACTACGCACCCTGACTGCGGTGAATTTCTACGGGTATTTCCGCGAGCCAGCCATAATTTTCTGGGCTCTGGTTTTTCCCGCCGGAATCGCCGGAGTGCTGGGAGTGGCTTTTCAGGGTAAACCGCCAGAGATTCCCATCGCTCTGATTTCCGTTGAGGCCCGGAACGCCGAGCAGTTCCAGGGTAGAAGATTTACCAGCGAGGATCTGCAGCGGTGGAAGCTCATTCTCGAAAGGGCTTCGGCAGAAAGCGCCGGTCAGACCGGACTTCTTGGCGTACGCATCATGAAAGAGAAGGATGCCAGATTGGCCATCAAACGGGGAGAGATTCAACTGTACGCCTCCCTGCTCCGGGATTCCGAATATGATCTCTCCCGCGCCCATGGAGAGTCGCCAGAAAATGCAGGGCCTCGAACGGAGATAGAACCAATCAGAAGGGAATCCTCGGATCCTTTGACTGCGAACGTGCGAATCCGGGCTCATTACGATCCCAACAATCCGGAAGCCCGACTTTCCGTTCTGGCATTGCAACAGGCCGTGCAAAGCCTGGATAAGAAGCTATCCCTGAGCGACATTGAAACCACCACGAATCAGAAAGAGCGACCAGAACCTGGCGGCCGGCCACCGGAGCTTCCGGACCCAGATAAGGGCGAAGGGGAATCCGAAAATGCCAGGAAAATTCTATCGTCCGTACCGCTGGACAGCATAGGCGGCCGCTATATCGACTTTCTGATTCCCGGGCTGCTGGCTCTGGGGATCATGAACTCCTGTATGTGGGGCGTGGGCTACGGATTGATTGACTTGAGGGTGAAGAAGCTTCTGCGACGGATGGCAGCCAGCCCCATGCATAAATCCGCCTTTCTGGCTTCCCATTTTATGGCCCGACTGGCTTTTACCCTTTCGGAGGCGTTGCTCCTTTTCGGCTTTTCCACTCTGCTGTTCGGAGTATCGATTCAAGGATCCCTACTGGCGCTTCTACTTCTCTTTCTTGCGGGCAACGTTGCCTGGAGCGGAATAGGCATCCTTGGTTCCAGCCGAGCTCGCAGCATGCATGCCGCCAACGGAATCGTAAATGCCGTAACGCTGCCGCTGACCATGCTTTCCGGCATTTTCTTTAGTTATCGCAACTTCCCGGAGTGGAGTCAGTCCATCATTGAATGGCTGCCATTGACGCTGCTTGCAGACAATGTCCGAGCCGTTTTCATCGAAGGGGCCGGAATCTACCAGGTCCTCCTTCCTTCAACGGTACTGGCGCTTACGGGAATTGTGGCGGCGGCCATCGGACTCAAGATCTACAAATGGCATTGAATCCTGATCAACCGATGAGCCCCCGGGCCAGGCGGGGGAAAACCCTGTGCAGACGATCTTTTTCAGTTGAAAATACCTGCCCATGATCTATCCAACTGTATGCAGGATTGGCTGAAGAGTTACCTACCCGAGATTCATCCAGAATTGGACCGGGCAATACATTCCGGTGTGCTTCGCATCTTAAAGCTCTGGATGGTGGCCATTCCCTTGTTTGCCCTGGTAACCCTGGTCTTTCACTATTTCAACGATATACCCCTGGAGTTTCTCGCCGGGCTGATGATTTTTCTGGCGGTCACCTTCGTATTCAACGTGGCAGACTGGGCGATTCTGAAACGGTGCAAGCCGGGAGAAGTAACGGCCCGCACCATACAGGCGGTGGGACTGGCCTATCCCATTCTTTGTCCTTTGTTTTTGGTCTGGATTACCCTGGAGACCCAGCCCGAGGTTATGACAAGCTTTCTTACCAGTAGCATACCCATGCTACAGATTCTCATGGTGGGCACCACTGTCTTCGGCTTCTCGCTACGTTTTGGTTTGATAGCCGGCGTCGTCTCGGCCCTTGTGTATCTGGCCATTTGTTTTGGCCCGGCCGCGTACGCCAGGCCGGACGTACCCAATATGGTGGAGATGTGTCTCTATATTGTTTTGTCCGGCACAGTGGCCGGAAAGGCGGGGGACGAAGCCAGAAAACTGGTGCACCGAGTAGTGGCCTCCATCAAAGACCGCGAGTTCGTAACACGAATCCTGGGCGCCTATGTTTCCGAAGAGATTAAAGATCGATTGCTGGACCAGGGACTTTCCATGGAAGGAGAAGAAAAGGAAGTCACGGTACTATTCTCCGACCTTCGCGATTTTACCACCCTCTCGGAAGAGATGAGTCCGCGAAGGGTAGTACAGATTCTGAATCAGTATTTCGATCGCATGGTGCGAATCATCCAGGAAGAAGGCGGCGTAGTAGATAAATTCATTGGCGATGCAATAATGGCCTATTTTGGCGCTCCCGTAAACCTGGAAAATCCCCGGGAAAACGCGATGCGGGCTGCGCGAAGAATGCGCACCGAGCTAAAGCTCTTGAACGCACAGTTAAAGGTCTCTGAGAAAATCGAATTGCAGGCCGGCACAGGATTGCATCATGGAACGGTGGTTCTGGGAAGTATCGGCAGCGAAAAGCGACGTGACTTTACCATCATCGGCGATGCCGTAAACATAGCCGCCCGGCTGGAAAGCATGACCCGAAGCATAAACAGTCCTATCATATTGAGCGAAGAAGTAAAATTGGGACTGGCCGAAGAAAGCGCTCTCCTGCGGCCGCTGGAGCATCTAACCTTGAAGGGCCGAAAGAAACCAGTGGTATGCTATGGATGGAACGACGGTGAGGATGCGCAGCGGCAGGAGTCTGGAGGCTAAAAGACCGCTTGCTCCTTTGACATTAAACATCGGAGTAAAGGATTTCGCCGAATCGAGATACCGACAGTCATGCATGCCGCCTGCCGAATCCGCCGCGGCAGGTCTGCCCCATCCCTGAACCCGCCGGTGGGCCTGTATGAATCAGTATAGCCTTTGAAAGGTGCCTGCAATGGACTCAAACCGATTGGAGTACACGCCATAGAGCCTTTCGGGAGTCCAGAATGTGATCCGCACATTGAATTTATTCAAATGAACCTGGTATTCCAGATAACGTACCATGACTCCTTCCTGGACCGAATCCATAATCCATCGAATAGAATCCACATTGCCCAGTCTGGTCACTCTGTGTCCCTGGTCCCGGGCAATATCTACCTGATTCACTTCCTTTATCAGGCCAAAATATTCCTGGAGTGGAACATCCGTATCTTCCATTAAGATTCGCATGCCCATGAGCTGATTTCCGCTGATGGCCACCATCGCAATCTCCGAACCGTAATCTCGGGTTTCGCGGGCCAGGGGCTTGATGTCCGGAGGCATATCGTCAAAGTGGGTATAGGCGGACCAATCCGGCGGCAGGCTCATCTTGAATCCGGCGGCATGGTTTATGTACTCGCCACCGCTGAATCGATCGGCAAAGAGATCCCCCCGAATGGGGCCGGATGTACAACCGGACAAAACCGCAGAGATCATAACTGCGAAAGAAACGAACGTCCATTTACGAAGGGCTTTCCAGAACATAGACTAAACAATAAAAATGCCAACTTCTGTGTCACATAACTTTTTTGCGCGCTAACGGTCATCCAGCCCGAGAAAAACCTCCAATCAAGTGACGGGATTTGCTTTACATCTGTACTCCGGTTTGTGTCTATCGCTGCATGCTTCCAAAAATTCTGTCTCCAAACCCGATTCGGCGCCTTATCCCGGCTTTCGTATTGCTTACAGCGCTAACCGCAAACTGTGGCGGCGAACCGGATGGATTGACTCCCCGGGAGGTAACCCAGCATTTTCTGCAGGCGGTGGCCAAAAATGACGAAAGCACAGCAAGGCATTTCGTAACAACCAAGAGCAAGCTGCTGGTAGCTGTTGGAATGAAGATGATCTCCCTTGCGGAAACCGGGACCGAGGCCAAAGACAAAAAAAAAGAGATCGGTGAACTGCGAAAGGATCTGCATGCCCTTTCCGCCACGGTCCAGTGCGATGAGATTCAGGAAAAAGCAGAGATGGTTGAATGCTACCTGCAAGAGGAACCGGAAGCCCGCTTCCCGCTTCGAAAAACATCCGATGGATGGAGAGTGGATCTATTCACCATGATTGAACGCACTCGAGAAAGAATGCCTCAAAATGAACCCGGTCCGGGAGAAGAACCGGGGCTTCCCGAAATCTAGATTATCCCTTACAACCCGGCCGTGGACTGGCGGTACGGCGGCGGCCGAAGGGACAGCCTCTCAGCGTCAGTAGGCATGGCATCTGAGCCTCGGGCCCAGGCAATCAGGAGTCGATGTAATCCTTGAGCTTCTTGCTCCGAGAAGGATGACGCAGTCTTCGCAGCGCTTTTGCTTCAATCTGACGAATCCGTTCCCGGGTAACCTGGAATACGTAGCCCACCTCTTCCAGAGTGTGCGAATACCCATCGTCCAGACCAAAACGCATGCGAAGCACCTTCTGCTCTCTCGCAGGAAGCGTATTGAGCACACTTCGAATTTGTTCGGCCAGGAGTCGGTTGGCGGTCTGATTCATGGGGCTTTCTACTTCCGTATCCGGAATAAAATCTCCCAGTTCCGAATCCTCTTCGGATCCCACCGGCACTTCCAGACTGATAGGCTCTTTGGCCACGCCCTTTACTGCCTTCACCCGCTGTACAGGCCAGCCGAGCCGCTCGGCGATTTCGTCGTTTGTGGGTTCCCGGCCGGTTTCCTGGAGAAACATTCTGGTTTCGCGCACCACTTTGTTGATCTGTTCGATCATGTGTACCGGAATTCGGATGGTGCGGGCCTGGTCCGAGATAGCCCGGGTGATGGCCTGACGAATCCACCAGGTGGCGTAGGTAGAGAACTTGTAGCCTTTCTTGTATTCGAACTTGTCCACGGCCTTGATCAGACCGATGTTTCCTTCCTGGATCAAGTCAAAGAACTGCATACCACGGTTTGCGTAGCGTTTGGCAATGGAAACAACCAGTCGCAGGTTGGCCTTAATAAGCTCTTTCTTGGCCTGCGCGATTTCGCGCTCCCCTTTGGTAAGCGATTCGCCCCATTGTAGAATCTCCTGGATGGACGAGCCTGCATCCTGTTCCATTCGACGGAGCTTTCGTTCGTTGTTTCGAATGTCTTTGATGACTTCTCGAACCTCGTCGATGGGCACTCCCATCTCCTGTTCGATCATATCCAGTTCTTCGTTCTTTTCTATGAAGCGATTGAAGCCCTTGATTTCTTTTATGTCCTTTCCATAGCGAGCTTTGATCGCCAGAAAGTGCCTTTGAATCTCTTTGATTCTAAAGACCATGGACTTGATTTTCTGCGATATTCGCTGAATCTCTTTCTGAGAAACGCCCAGCTTTCGCACGGCTTCATCGATAATCGCTTTGGACTCATCGACCTTCTGCTTATACTCTCTCCATTTCTTGGAGCCGTCGGTGTATTTCTTGAGTCTTGCCTGCGCTTCCTGGTACTTCTTTTCTTCTCGGTTGATGATTTCCATCTGCTCGAAGAAGAGCTTTTCCAGTTTTTCCAGCTCATCCTGGCTCAGATAGTAGGCCTTGTTGGCAAAGATAACGTCCGAGATCTTGATCTTTCGGGAACGGATCTTGGGCGTGAGCTTGGCGAAATTGGCCCGCAAAAGCGATGATCCCAGGATGGTTTCCTCTATGATTTTTTCGCCGTTTTCGATGCGACGGGCGAGGAAGACTTCTTTGTCCCCGGAAATCAAGGAGACCTTGCCGATTTCTTTCAAATAAAGACGGATGGGATCGTCGCTGGAGGAGTTGCTGCTTTCCTTTTTCTTTCGCGCTGGCTTGGGTGCGGGAGCCGGAGCGCCATTGGCCGCCTGAACCGGGGCTGGCGCTTCTCGAACTACGGGGGCGCCTACGGCTACCTCATCTTCCATGCGACTGGAGTACTCTTCGACAACCTCGATTCCCAGCTGATTCAGCAGGGTAAACACATCCTCAATGCGTTCCGAGTTGACGATCTTTTCGGGTAGGTACTCGTTTATTTCATCGTAGGTGATTTCTCCATTTGCTTTTCCAATGGAAATAATCTTCTGAATTTCGGGAAGATCTTCGATTGCCATACGCAGGTTCTCCAGAACTTAATTTTCGACCCCTGTAGGGCCCGATTCACCCTGATGGGTAGGTTTTTTAGGATTTTGCGCGGATTGGCTCCGCAGCTGGAATTCCAGGCTTTTGGTCTCTTTCAAAAGGGCAGAGTACCTCTCCCAAAGGTAGGACTGTTCAACCTCATCGGCCACTACCATTTGCCCCCGGATTTCTGACATCTGTTTTTTGGACTCGAGGATGCGGTGGTGCAGTAGCAACTCCTTGAACGTTGTTTCTGTAGCCGCATTCCCCTCAGACCGGGAATCCGCGGCCAGAAGTCCGCTAAATGATTGCATAACCCGGGATGGCAGATTGGAGTGAATCAATACGTCTTCATCCCAGCCTTCTCCGGTCAGGAATCTATCCTCAAGTACTCTCCATAATATTTCGGAGTCCTGGTCCTCAAAATCCAGTTGTCGCAATTCGTTAAGATGCGCCGACAGCAGGTTGGGATAGGACAGTAGCTTCACCATCAACGAACGTTCGCATCGAATGAGCTGCTCTTTGTTGCGAGTTATTTCCGGATTCATGGGCGCCGATGCCTCTGATCTCGGCTGTCCTCCGGCCCCCCGGTTCCCGGTCCGGTCCGGGTTCCGATTTTGATCTGCCGGCCCACTATCGGCAGCAACGGCGCCTTCTCCCCCGGGCGATCCGGGACGCATGATTCCCATTCCGGAAGAAGAAGAAGATCTTCCGCCACCGGCCCCGGCGCTTCCGCTCGCACCCGCAGTCGGAAAACTGCTAGTGGAACCGGCGGAATCCCCCTCCGGGCGGGGACGCCTCTCCCCTCGGGAGTTCTGACTATCGCCAGCCCTGAGCTTGAGCTGCTGCACCAATCCACCCACATCTATTCCGAGAATGCGGGCCGCCTCCTGAGCGTAGAATTCTCGGATTATGGAATCTTCAATGTCGGTGTATAATTGCTGAAATCGGTCAACTGCGGCTTTCTTTTCTTCCAGGCCCGGAGGTTCATCGAATCGCAGATCATGGATCAATCCCCTAATGCCTTCGGTAAGCTCGGCGGGCTTTTCCGGATCGGCAAACCGCTGAAACGCTCGTCCCAGAACATCGGGAAACAGTGTGTAGAATATCAAATAGCTATCGCTGGATACAGAGGACTCCAGGAATTCCCCTATGGCCTTTCCGGTGTATTTTCTCGAAAGATCAAAGGGATCCATCCCGGTAGGCAGAAAGAACATCCTGGACGATTGGAAGCCCTGCCCGATCAGCAGGCTGGCTCCTTTTCGGGCCGCCTCGCGCCCGGCCGCATCGCCATCCAGCATGAGAGTAACATGGTCGGCGTAGCGCTTGAGCTGATGCACATGATCCAGCGTCAGCGCTGTTCCCAGCGGCGCCACGGCGCTGTCGATTCCCACCTCGGCAAGCCCCACCACGTCCAGGTATCCTTCCGTAACGATGGCCGCGCGATTGCGGCGAATACTGGCTATGTTTTCGAAGAGTCCGTATAGAACCTTGCTCTTGTGGAATACCGGGGATTCCGGGCTGTTCATGTACTTGGCAGGGTTATCTGAACCCGGCAGAATGCGTCCGCCAAACCCAACAACCTGTCCGCTGGCATCCCGGATGGGGAACATGATCCGACCGCGAAAGAAATCGAAATGCTTACCGGTCTTTTCCGATTTTCGCGCCAGCGAGACGCGCTCCATGGTCTTGAGCTCTTCCGGAAACTTTTCCAGAAGGAACTGCCACTGATCGGGACTTGCGCCGATCTGAAACTTCTTGATGGATTCCTGCTGAATGCCCCGACCTTTTAGATAGTTCAGATAATTTGCGCCGGCGGGTTCCGCGAGGTATTCGTTGTAGAGTCGGGCAGTGCGCATCAATAGATCGTAGGCGGGATCCTTTTTTTCGTTCTTCTGGAGATTGCTGGTGTCAATGCCAGCGGCGCGGGCCAGAATTTCCATGGCCTCCCGAAACTCCACGCCCTCATGTTCCATAACGAAGGCGAAGATATCCCCGCCCCGGCCGCAGCCGAAGCAATGATAGATACCTTTGTCCGGAACGACGTTAAATGATGGGGTCTTTTCCCGGTGAAAAGGACAGAGCCCCTTGTAGTTGCGGTTGTAGCGCTTGAGCGTAACAAAACGACCGATATAGGTTTCTATGGGCAAGGAGGAGCGGATCCTCTCTTTGAGCTCCCTTGAATTCAATTTCCGATTTTGTTCTGGAGAAGGCTACGCACCAGTGCGCCGTCGGCGTTCTTTCCTTTCAGTCGGCCCATTACCTGGCCCATGAGCTTACCGAAGTTCTTTTCTTCGGGATTGGCGGCGATAACGGCATCAATCTCGGCAGCAATGGCCTCTTCGGACAGCTCTTCCGGTAGATAGGACTTTAATTTTTCAATGGCCCGCTTTTCCAGTTCGGACTCGTCTGTGCGGCCGGCTTTGTCCAGATCCACAATGGATTCCTGGCGTTTCTTCACGGCCTTTTTGATCACAGACTCGACGTCCGCATCCGCGAGCTCTTTGGCTCCAGATTTGGTCATCTCGTACTGAATGTCGGACTTTAGCAATCGAAGGGTACTCAGAGTCTCCTGATCCCGGCTTTTCATGGCCGTTTTCAGATCTGATTCAATGCGTTCCATCAGGGAGCTCATGGGACCCTCCTAAAGTATGATTTTAGCCGCGATCTCGGCGAGCCATCATGGCTTGCTTTCTTCTTCGTTTACGAATGGCTGCTTCAATTTTTCGCTTTCTCAGCTCAGAAGGCTTTTCGAAAAATTCTCTTCTTTTGATTTCCGACTGGATGCCGGCATTTACGCATTCTCTTTTGAAGCGCTTAAGTGCGGATTCGATGGACTCGCCATCCTTTAGTACAACGCCTATCATACTCCTCCTAAATAACTCCTGAAAAGTCTCGGGGATTCCCGGACGAGAGATCCATGAGTACATAGATCACCCGATCTGCCAGAAACGCCCAGCCGCACCTGGTGGTCAACGAAAATTCCGGTCTTATGTCCTGGCCTGGATTTCGCGGATTCTATTCCGATTATTCCGTGTGATGGACCGTTACGGAGAATGAGTATTCGACGCGAATCGAAGAGCTGACAGCAGAGATGCCCCGTTCCGGGTTCCAGAAAGACAGAAACGTCCCCCGGAGTCCTACCCTCTCGACAACCGGGGCGATAATCCCTGACGTCGAAGGGGGACCAGGAGTCGCTTGCCCCCCAGGAGCCCACAGAACCCTGTGGTGCATGGCGCTTCTCAAATTCCATTCCATTCGGAATCTCCGGCGATCGACGCTGAGCAACCAGAGGGAAAGACTCGGAGAGCTTCTGTCTCAGCGACCTGCTTTGCTGCAGGAGTTGCCTTCTGCGTTTCTTTTAGATATCTGCCAACAGGACGTGGACCGCGAAACGTTGGATATGCTTATTCAGGCCGGCTGGAAACCGGATCCGGAAATCAAGGATGCCATGGGACGCACTCCTCTCCATCTTTGTGTGGAGCTGGGAAGGGATGACCTGGTGGACTCAATTCTGGCTCTGGGCGCCAATCCGAATAGCCGTGACCGGGACGGAGTCACGCCTTTAAATCTCTGCAAGAGCTTCAGTGGCACCGGCGACATTGCAGAAAAGCTCCGGGCTGCCGGCGGGGATCCGATGCTGGTGGACAAATCCGGAAAGGACTATTTGATGTAGTAGCTCGAAGCCTGGTTGGCGACGGACCGGCATAACGGCGGTCCAGATGGCCACTACGTAAAAAACAGGTTTCCAGAACGGCAGTAGCGCAGTAACTCTTCTGGTAAGGTTTCTGCACCTGCATTGCTACGCATAGAGAAATGGATTCGGACTTTCTACAACATCTTACCCTGGTGTCTCCGGCTGTGTCAGGCTTTTTGACCCTTTACTTTCTACAGCATCGGAGTGCGAGAAAGAACCTGTGGCTGGCCCTTGCCATGGGAATCCTTACCTTATCGCTTCTGGGAAGGTATCTATTTGAAATCAAATCCAGCGCACTTCCTTACTTGCCTTTTGTTATTTTTCCGCTGGTCTGCCTTGTAGGCCCTTCCATTCAACGCTACATTCAATCGATTCTCAATAAGGAATCCGGCGCCAACCTCTATGTGGGCCTGAGCTTTGCCCTCTGCGCTCTGGCTGCCCATGCCTCTATATACTTCACCGTACCCGAGTCGCGACAGCCCGACCAGATCGTAAATCAGACCGGAACACTGAAACTCTATACGGCCATGTTTCTTTGCATAGTGACTTCGGTTCAGATACTACAGCTTGGGCTTGCCGGAAGGACTCTTCACAGGAACTCCAGAAGTCTGAGTCCCCCGATGTATCGCTGGGCCTGGCTGCTGATCGCGGTTTTTTCGGTCTACATTCTCGCTTATTTTCTCCTGGGAACACTGACGCTACTGAATATCATACCTTTACCGGTCCATATTCCGGAAGTGATCCTGGCTCTGCTGGTGCTTTTCGGAATGCTACATTTCCTGTTGAAGCATCCCGCAGTTCTGAATGAGCAGATCCCGGTAACGCGATACGCAAAGCAGAGTTTGAGCTCGGAACAGGCGAACAGTTACCGCGAAAGAATAGAGCAGTACATGCGCGAGAATAAGCCGTATCTTCAGGATGATATGAACGTGACTCGCCTTTCAGAATTAATCGGTATTCCATCTCACCATCTTTCCATGGTCATAAACAACGAGCTTTCCATGAATTTCTTTGCGTTCATGAACGAATATCGTGTTAAGGAGGCCATGGAACTAATGCGCCATCCGGAATACCAGGATCACACATTGCTTTCCATCGCTTTTGAAGCCGGTTTTCAGTCCAAGGCCGCCTTTAACTCGGCTTTCAAGAAGCAGACAGGCAAGGCCCCGGGAGAATTTCGCAAGGAACTCGGAAACCCGGAGCGAAAAGACTGATCCGCAGGAATGGCTCGGCGTTTATCACTGCCCGATGGGCTTTGCCTGGCCATTGGATGGAGTCATCGTCTCTCAAGGAATGCAGGACTGCGAAACGGAGATATTGTACTTCAGGGCGAGATGGCATTCCACTCGGACGCGTTGCGAATCGGTAAGGGCCTGTTTGTACATGATGACCTCTGCAATGTCGCCTGTAAAGATATGACCAAAGGCATTCTTGCTTACAATATGAAAGCCCGTGGCAAGATCAAAAATGGCCCCCACGTGGATTCCTGAGGATATCTTCAGCTGTCCGTTTACGAAAAGGTGTGAAGCCACGCCGTCGTATGTGGCTGCCTTTAAGTACCATTCATCCTTGTTTACCCGTGTTCGGATGAAGAACTCCGCAGATCCATCCAGACTGTTTCGGCTGGTTATGTACGAAAGGCCATCGCTCCACCATTCAAAGTATAGGGCAGTAGACCGGCCCCCTGACATCTTTGTAATTGGGTCCATTCGGTACTGTGCGCCGCCGTAAGGTCTGCTAAACCTTGACACTACAATGAATGTGTAGGTCTCAAAATCCACATCAGACGAGATCAAAGTATCATCCACTCCATCGAACTGAATCGCCGGCATCCCGTTCAAACTGCTCTGTCTGAAGACAGGCTCTTCCGCTGCTGTTGGCGCCGTGGCATCGTTTCCCAGCCCGGAAGAATCCGGCCAGGTGGAAACGGCGCTACCGTCGGTGAGGGATAGTGCATCGGCCTTGAACCAGAGCGCCAGACTGGAGTAGGTATTCGGCGATGTAGCGGTGAACGATTCGTTTGCATCACCAGTGTTTGCCAGAAGCAGAGCCGCGTCGGATTCGAAGAAGGATTCCGGGAACTCGGAAACGCATCCAGCCAGAAATACCATCAAAGCCCCCGTCGCCAACCGAACCGTTTTGCCGGGGCCTCTTCTGGATAAACGGCCCCCGTAAAAGAAAGCTTCTCTCCGTTCCGTCACTTCTTTCCCTTCTGTATCCACCATTTGCATCCCACTGTCGAGCCGGGTCTGGCCAGTTGTGGCATCCCGGGGCTTTAACCAGGCGTCATTCGGGCTACCAGGGCGCCCTGGTCCTGGGAATCTCGCAGCAGGCAAAGGATATAGGAAAAAAGCCCTGGAATCGACCTGCCTTGGAAGCATAGACCCTCTTTTCCCATTTTTTCACGAATAGATCGCCGAGCTTTTGATGGCGACGGAAGGGATAGCGGAAGCCGGGTAATGGCCCTGAACCGGTCTGCACCAACCATGAAGTTCACAGCTGTATCCGAAGGCTCTGTGCCTGGATCCACGGAACCTTTGAACAATAGCGCAGTTCCAAAGGAAAACAATAGAGCAAGGTTCATTCCAGAAAGAATTGCCAGGCGGAGGCATCTCGATCCGGCGAAATACTGGTTGCCTGAAGGTCACCGGGACCAAAGGCAATCGCCAGCAGCAGAGCCAGACAGAGAGGAGCTCCCGTCTCTTTTGAGATGACGGCCGCTTTCTTCTTCCTTTCCATTGAACTTCTGACGGCCTGCTATCAGACGAGCTTCGCCCCTTTAGAATCCATTGGATTCAGGAAGAACCAACCGGAAAACACCCGTCATGCGAAAAGTACTATTTCCATCTGGTAAAAGCTCAATAGAGCGCGAACCCTCGGAAAGCATCCACCCGGTTTCCTTTTTCGCCTCACCCAACGCACAAAGGCCGTCACTCGTATAGTACTTTCGCCTGCGACGAGAAATTACTTTGTACGGTTACACTTTTTTTATGGCGACATAAAAAAAGTACTGTACCTCTTCGCGTACGCGACCGTTAAACAGATTGTACCAATTAAATATAGGAGCCCGGCTTTGAAAGTTACTGCGGATGATTTCAAAAAACAACTAAGACAATACATTCAGTTTCGAGGAATAGACATAGTTCTATATCTGAAAGACGGAAGCATGGTAGAGCTGGACAAGAATCGCCGACTGGAAGGCGACATGGTGATCCGAAACCAGAAAGACGGAAATACGGATTCCATTCACGTAGATGAAATCGTAAAGGCCGATTTCTTTGCGGCCTGATTGATAATCCAGAAAATTATGGCTGCGCGAAAGCAGCCAGAAAAGGGGCTCGCTACTGCGGGCCTTTTTTATAGGTCTATGTGTCCTTCCAGGGCGCTTCTTAGAAGATCCAGATCCTGCTGCCGTAAGTAGCCATCATTGTAAAGTTGTCGCAGAAAGAAGTCCCGGCTTTCCCTTGTTTCCAGACGCAGCCTACTATATATCAGATCCAATACGCCATTTCTGGCGGCCGGGGCAAACTCTTCCGGATTCACCTGATCGTTTTCGTGCAAATTGAGCTTAAGGCGAATTGAGGTGATAATATCCTGCTTTCCCCGCTGCATAGAGTCGAATTCCTTTACAATGCCCTGCACGGTCTCCGGCAAGTAGGCAAACACGCCTGGGTCAAGGAATAGCTGATAGTTCTTTATGGAATAGAGGCCTGGCGGTACGCAGCTCAGGAATTCGGGCTTCTTTCGAGCCATAATCTCCAGGATGCTTTCGCGTACCTGCTCGGAGCTAAAGGCCATTAAACCGAAGTTAACCGGCGGGTTCTTTTCCAGATTAAAGCGAAAGATTTCCTGTAACTGCTCCACCGAGAAGTACTCCAGGTAGAGAAATCGCTTTCGCCCACCGCTGGTAGATATCTCTTCCAGTATTTGCACGGCATCCCGAATTACTTCTTTTTCCGGGTCAGGAATCTCATCGTGACCGGCCAATCGATCCAGCAGATCCAGGTAACCGGTCAGGGTGATCAGTTTATCGGGTTCATCCCCGAGGCGAGCCACTTCCCGTATGGCCAGCATACGAAGCTCTTCTTCAAGCAACGACAGAACCGAAGCCCTGGTAAGTCGGCTGAGCAGGTTTAAGCTGCGGTCCGGGTCCAAAACATTCAGTAGAAAGATGAGTACACCGGAATACTTGAGTACAAAGTCCTCCAGGATTTCTGGCTCCAATGATACCAGATAATCCGCAGAACTCTTAAGCATCAGGAAATTAACCTTATCGTAGACGATATGGGCCTGCTCCTGAGATTCCGGGGTTCCGTGTTCCACCACTCGCTCCATTCTGATCATAGCCGTTGCGATTGTCCAGAGCGATTCAGAGGCTTCAAGAAAGGGCGCAAACGGCCCGAAGTCGCCCGAACCGGGTCTTTACGATGAAACTCCGAAAGTTATGCGGAATAGCCTCTAATGGCTGGTCCAGTCATCAAAAAGCCCCGGCGAAGTATCCTGTTGCTGCAGTTGATCAATTTCATCCAGAAAATCCCTGGCATTTTCGGCAAAGGGGCTGTCTGAATCCATCTCCAGATAGGACTGAAACAACTCCGCCGATTCCCGGAAGTACTTCAGGCTGAAATACACCAGCGCCAGGTTATAATAAGACTCCGGAAAGGCGGGATCCAGATCGATAGATCGATGGAACAATCGAATACTGGCCGCGAACTTTTCCAGACGATAGTAGACATTGGCCAGGTTGTAGAGCGCCTCCACACAATCCTCGTCCAGTTCCAGGGCGGATTCGTAGGCCTGGGCGGCCGCATCCAGATCCCCTTTCTCAAAAAAGAGATTACCCAGCTCAATGCGCGCCGGCAGATAATCGGGACGGTCCTGAACAATGGCTTCCAGGGTTTCCATGGCCCGCTGCGGATCCGATTCGCGAATGGCCTCGAATAGCCGAGCCCCCTCTTCCGGGGAACCCCATTCGGGCCCGGGTATCCCGGCGCCGGTCTCCAGGGACTTTTCTTCTTCGGCCAGACGATCCTCAAGCAGTCGCAGAATCTCATCGTCCTGGTCGGACCAGTCCGTGGGCTTTTGCGACGACCGGATCTTTTCCAGCTCCACAACGCGCCCGGAATCTCCGGGAGGCGCAAAATCGAGCAGGCCCTGCCCCTGCACCGGGTCCACAAGAACGGCGTCCTCCCGCACCCCCAGAAGCGGTCCGTCCAGGAGTTCCATCTGCATCATGGCCCGGCCAGGTTGCTCCCCGACGCGATTTGCCTGGGAATTGAGCATCCGTCGAATCCTTTGCAGTGTAAGACCGCTCTTGCGCCATTTCTCCAGAAGGCGGATACGCTTCAGATCTTCAAATCCAAGGGTGTCTCCGGTGGAATCCAGAAGGCCGGTGCTCTTCCAGTACTTGATTTTATGCCTGGGGATGGAAAGTATGTGAGCGATTTCCGAAATCCGCATGATTTTGCCCGGACCCAACTTCTTGCTTGCCCCGCTTTCGGGATGCTGGAATTATGTCCCCTGTCATGCAAGCAGAATCTACAGGAAGAAGTAGCTTCAGCGAGAAATTCACCCACCTTCACCTGCATACCACCTACAGCCTTCTGGACGGTGCTATCCGTATACCGGAGTTGATGCAGCATTGCAAGGAAAATGGGATGGATAGCGTGGCCATTACCGACCACGGCAACATGTTCGGCGTAATTGAATTCTACACCGAAGCTGTGAAGGCCGGAATCAAACCCATTATAGGCAATGAGTTCTACGTTTCGCCTGGAAAGATGAGCGAAACAAAAGTAATGGAGAACCTGGCTGACGGTAACAATTACCATCTGATTCTTCTGGCTCAGAACGAAACCGGCTATCGCAATCTTATCAAACTCACGAGCAAATCCTATACGGACGGATTCTATCGCAAGCCACGAATCGACTATGAATTCCTATCGCATCATTCAGATGGACTGATTTGCCTCACCGCATGCCTGGGCGGCGAAGTACAGCGAAAGATACTTACAGGACAGGAAAGCGCCGCCGAGCAACTGGCCGGCAAGCTCAAAGAAATCTTTGGTCCGGATCGCTTCTATCTGGAAATCCAGAATCATGGTCTGGAAGACGAACGCATAGCGGCAAAAGGAAATGTAGAACTCTCCCGCCGGCTGGGCATTCCGCTGGTTCTAACAAACGACAGTCATTTTCTTACAAGAAAGCACCATGAAGTTCAGGACATTCTCCTTCGCATCAATCAGAAGAAGTCCATAGACGAAGATCTGGCCTTTGGGTTTAATCCCGAGTTCTACGTCAAAAGCCCGGAAGAGATGTCCCGATTGTTTCCCGAGCTACCCGATGCCTTCCATAACACGCGAAAGATCGCCGAAATGATCTCCATGGAGTTTCAATCCGGTAATCCGTTGCTTCCCAACTTTGACGTTCCCGAAGGACATAGCCTTAACAGTTACATGCGCGAGCTTTGTCTTCAGGGTTTGGCGCGGCGCTACGGAACCCCGCTACACAAAGATGTAATGGATCGTTTCGAGTTCGAGATGCAAGTCATCGAAGGGATGGACTTTCCAGGGTACTTTCTCATTGTTCAGGACTTCATCAACTGGGCCAAAGCGCGCGGCATTCCCGTTGGCCCGGGACGCGGATCGGCCGCGGGATCCATTGTGGCCTACAGCCTGGGCATCACCGACATCGATCCTCTCCGTTACGGACTACTGTTTGAGAGATTCCTGAACCCGGCTCGAAAAGAGATGCCGGATATCGACGTAGACTTCTGCGTGGACCGTCGCGAAGAAGTGATCAACTACGTGCGCCACAAATACGGCGAAGACCATGTAGCCCAGATTGTTACTTACGGAACCATGGCCGCCAAAGCCTGTATGAAGGATGTGGCCCGGGTACTCAAGATGCCTTTCGCCGAGGCCAACAACATCTCCAAGATGATTCCTTCGGTGCCGGGCACTACCCTGGACGATGCTTACGAGAAGTCGTCCGAATTCCGCAATTATGTAGAAAACGATGAGCTGGGAAAGAAAGTCTACTCGGTAGCCAAAGCCCTGGAAGGAAACTCAAGACATACGGGAGTTCACGCGGCCGGCGTTGTCATTGGTCCGCGACCTCTGGACGAAATCGTCCCTCTGGCCACTGTTGCCACACCGGGCGGCGGCGACAAAAAGACCAAACAGCGAATCCTGGTAACCCAGTACGATATGACCACCCTGGCGCTGCCCACGGTGGGTCTCGTAAAGATGGACTTTCTGGGTCTGCGAAACCTCACTGTAATCGCGAACTGCGTGCGGGGTATAGAACAGCGCACCGGAAAGAGGCTGGATCTAAACGAAATCCCGCTGAACGATGAAAAATCCTACAAGCTCCTGCAAAGCGGAAACGTAAAAGGCGTATTCCAACTGGAAACCAGTCCCGGAATGCGCGAGTTCGTGATCCGCATGAAACCGGAATGCTTCGAAGACCTGGTGGCCTTGATTGCCATGTACCGTCCGGGACCATTGCAATCCGGCATGGCCGATGCTTACGTAAACAGAAAGAAGGGCCGAGAGAAGGTAATCTATCCCCACGATGATCTGGCGGAAATTCTGGGCGAAACCTACGGAGTTGTGCTCTACCAGGAGCAGGTGATGCAGATCTCTCAGAAGATCGGCGGCTTCTCCCCTGCGAAGTCCGATGACCTGCGAAAGGCCATGGGAAAGAAGAAGAAAGAGAAGATGGCGGAACTCAAAGTGGAGTTCATCGAAGGGGCCAATGCCAGGGGCTATAACAATCGGGACAAGGACTTCGCGGCCAAACTATACGATCAACTGGCCGAGTTTGCCGGATACGGCTTCAACAAATCGCATTCCGCAGCCTACGCCATGGTAGTGTATCGCACCGCCTATTTGAAGGCCAACTATCCCACGGACTATATGGCCGCCGTGCTCGATTCGGAAATCGATAAAACAGACCGACTGGTTCCCTACATCCTGGAATGCAAGGAAATGGGTCTGGAAATCCTGGGGCCGGACATCAACCATTCCTTCCTTAGATTCCACGTAGAAAAGGAAGGTGTGATTCGATTCGGTCTCAATGCGATCAAGAATGTGGGCGCCCAGGCCGTGGAATCCATCATCGAGGCCCGGCAGCAGGAAGAAGGATTCAAGAGCTTCTTTCACTTTATGGAGAATACCGATCTCAAGCTCTGCAATCGGCGAACTCTGGAGTCCATGGTTCTGGCGGGCTGCTTTGAAACCATGGGGTACACGCGAAAGGCCCTGATGGAGAGCCTGGACCTTTCGGTGCAGCATGCGCAGAATCATCAAAAAGATCGAATCAGCGGTCAGAGTTCCCTGTTCGATGCCATGGGACCGGCCATGACCGAAGAAGAGCCCATCCCAAAGGGCCCGGAAGTGGCCGAATACGACGAAACCACGCTGTTAAATCAGGAAAAACAGGTTCTGGGAATCTACTTCAGCGGCCATCCGCTGAGCAAGTATGAGCGATTCCTCAAAAGCGCTCGAGTTATTCCCATAGAGAAACTGGGCCAGTTCGAAAGCGGTAAAGTGGTTGAGATCGCTGCAGTAATCACGGAAGCCACCGTGGCTGTGAACAAAAAGAACAACGAATACGGTCGACTGCAGATTGAAGACCTAACCGGTCGGGTGGCCTGCATTGTATTTCCCAAAACCTTCGCCGAGATTCGAAGCAAGATCGAAGTGGACCAGGCCTTCTGGGTAAAAGCAAAGATAGACAAAAACGATGAAACAGGAACCGTGCAGCTTCTCGTAGACGGACTGGCGCCTTTGAACCGGGAATCTCTGGAAGAGAAGCTTGAGCGAAGCCTCCATCTGCAGATCAGTCGCGAGGATCTCAATCAAAACGTAATTCAGAATCTGGTTACTCTGTTTCGCTGTCACCAGGGCCCGCTGGCGGTGTACTTCCATCTTACATCCAGCAGTAATGAAGAAAACACCACCGATCCCACAGTAATTCGTGCCCACGAAACCTTCTGCGTGAACTGGAATCAGGAACTTCAGGAAAAGCTGGCCAATATTCCGCAAATCCGCGGAGCCTATCTCACCGTAGGCGAACAGTCTCGCACTCTCATGCGAAAAGAAGAAGCCCGGGCCGGCTGAGCCCGAGGTTGCCTTTGTCCTCCAAATAGGAGCGGCGAATAATTTAGAGCGACCAGGGTTGGTCCTGGCGGACAAGCTCCGCCCGACTCGGACACAGTCTCAAATCAATCTGCCGGGAACCTCAGAAATGCCACAATGCTCCGGCCACCGTTGCTCGATGTGGCTGTTCTATGCACAGATGGATCCGATACTCTATTAGAACGTTAGAATGGCGGAAGCCTCTTGAAGATCCATTCAGGAATCAGTCGAATCATCAGCATGATATATCGCCAGGGCCAAAAGATATAAACGATGCTCTTCTTCTTGAGACCCGCCTTGATGATCTTTTCAGCCGCTACCCCGGGCGAAAGGGTAAGGACAGGCAACAGGTTGTGACCTTCCGACATCCTGGTATACACCGGACCCAGCTTGATTGTAGTAACGGAAACCCCGGATCCATGTAATCGGTTCCTGAGGCCGGAAAGATAGGTTGCCATACCTGCCTTCGCTGCACCATAGATGTAGTTCAGCTGTCGTCCCCTCTCTCCGGCCACAGAACCCAGAACTATGATAGATCCACTTTTTCTTTCTTCGAAGTCATTGGAGATGGTATTCAGGATTGTCATCAGTCCCGTAAGGTTCACGTTTATTGTAGCAACAGTCTCTCGGTAATCCAGGCGGGCCTCTTGCTGGTCTTCGTAGTAACCTGCGCAGGAGACCACAATGTCGGGCTTTTCGGGCAAGGAGTCATAGAAGTCCTCATGGGAGCCAAAATCCGAAACATCCAGAAAGGAGGAACGGACCGAAACACCTGTTGGCTTCAATTTCTCTTCCAGCTCACTCAGTCTCTGCTGGTTTCGCCCCGTAATGCAAAGGTCGAATCCTCGTTCGGCAAAACCTCGCGCTACGTGAAACCCTATATCAGAAGTGGCAGCCATTATTAGTACATTCCGGTTTCTCGAATCCGCCTTATTTCCCGATGAGTTAGACTTCATAATGCCACACAGAAACACCGGAATGATTTTAGCCAGTCCGTTTCAAGTATGGATATTTCTTGCAACACCGTCCCCTGGAGCGTACCGGGCGGGCATAAGTGAGCCTGGCCAGAAGTGTCGCGGAGGCCAGGATGACGAACATGGATGTTCTCGCAGCTCTCGCGCCTCCTGCGCTTCGCTGCATAAGGGCATCCTTGCCCAAAAATGTCGCCGGAGACGCCGGACAGGATGTCCCAGTGTCGCGGAGGACAGGATGTCCCAGAGCGACCAGGATGTCGAAAGCCGACGGACCGGTAGGCGACGGCAACAAAGATACTTCTTTGAGGATGCTGCATGAGCCGATGACTTTTTCGATGGTGTAGGCTATGGAGCAACTAAAGATCAGTGACGAAAACCTCCCCTGTATTGGAGAGGACAGCAGCTTTGTTTCTCGATAGATCCATGCAGAAAACGTTATTCCAAGGAGTATCAATGGTCCGTATCACTTCGCCTTTCCGGCTGTAATGGACAATGCTCCCCGGCCCACTTTCTTCCGACCGCAATAGAAAATATAGCCCTGAGTGATGAGCTGAGAACTGGATAAATGGATCCTCGAACTTGAATCGGTATTCCGGTACCCCTTTTTCCCAATCCCAAACAAAAACAGAATCATCCATATCGATGCCCCAAACATCAGCCTTCCATGCAGTGATAACATCCTCCACGGGAAACTCCGATGATCCTGAATCGTTACAAATCCTTTGTGAGCGACTGGCGGCATCGAAGTCCCACTCTTCAACGCAGTTCAATTGCCAAATAAAAAAACGATTCTCAGGTGAATTCACATTATCGTGAAACACCATCTTTACGCGCCCGCCACTATTGATGCTTACCCATTCTCGAAGCTGTGGTTCGTCCTGACCAGTGAAGCTCAAACGATAGAAAATGCGTTGCACTGATTCAAAAAGCCCAGCGGATTCTTTGTCACCGAAAAGATAAAAAGACCCTTGATAGAATGCACCGGCATCGATCGAGATCCCTTCGGGATAGTCCATTGCTGCTACAATTTGGAGTCTTTCTTCTACTATTTCAAATAAGCAGGCTACTCTCTCCTCGTTCACTGCAAGCAGGAATTTGCCTGAATCGGACCACACAATGTCGGCTGGCCCTCCCCGGCCACAGCTTTCGGAATCGAGTACATTGCCTTTCGAGTCGAACAAAGAAATCCAATTCTCGACAAGGATCCGATCTTTGCCAATAAAGGCAGCGCTGAAGCGCTCATTCGGAGAGATTTCAATCGCTGACCAATTTTGGTATTTGAATGGAAACCGCTCAGCGGGCCCAGATCGGCCGTAACATGCGCCAGTGACCAGCAAACCTATAATGGTCTGCAAGAAAAAGAAGTTCACTGGTTGTGTCCGTCTCACCCTAATACTCCCCCTGATTCATATACCTTATCAATTGGATTTCTCGTACGTAGGGATTGAATTATTGATCTTCCATTCTAGACAAATGCACCATTGATTACGCATAGTGCGCATTTTGAACCTCATCGTTATCAGATTCCCACCAGACCTCTGCTAAACGAGAGCAAACGGGGCGAGAGGCGACGAGTCCGAAGCCAACCCGGGCGAGCTACTCCTCGGAAGCGGACCCCTCTTCGCCTTGTCAATTGAGGAGAAGATTTGCTTCCCAAATCATTTTTCATACTGCCGCCTTCCAGTTGGCCCCGGCGCCGGAGATTCGAAAGGATCAGTCGATGATCTGGTGCTTTTTGAGTTCGTCTACAGATAGGCCAGTAACCTCGGAGATAGTACGCAAATCCATACCACGCTCCTTCATCCGTCGAGCAGTCTCCAGCTTACCTTCCAGCTTGCCTTTTAAGACACCTTTCTGTTCACCTTCTGCTCTCAGTTTATCTGCTGTCGTTGCCATAACGCCCTCACTCTCTTCCGTGGAGAACCCTGCCATTTTGAGGGCCTCCGAAACGGCCCCGGACTCCACATCCTGCACATTGAAAATATACTGAAGTACTCTCGCGACCACTTCAACCTTTTTTCCAATGTCATCTATGTTGCTCTGGCGCTCCAGATAAGGGATCAGATGCTCAAATACTCCCGGATCTCGAATGAAGGCCACGGAAGCCAGATACAGCTGGACAGGCTCAGAAACCGGCAAGGCGGCCGGGTCCATCATCGGAACATTGAATAATTCAATGCCGAAATCTGGAATGTAGCGTCTGAGTAGTTCCAGATCCTCACCACCGAGGCCCGAGTTCCTTGCCATCTGATCCAGAAGACGGTTCCCCAGGTTCCATTCCTTCGCACCGTGGTAGAATACCAGAGGAATAACGGGCGAGAACCAGCGAAATGCAGTCCACTGTCTTCGATAGATTCGAGCAAGATACTCAATCAATTGAACATAGATTCCGGGCTCCAGGTAAGACTTGTGCTCGAAAAGGCAGTAGATCTGCAAATCGCGCTTGCTCTCCGTTCCGGAATAAACACTTCCTCCTGGTCTTTTCACGTCGATGGAGAATAACAGGTCGCCCTGACTCTGCTTCTGCTCCTCATCTACGAAAGATGCATCGATCACGTCAAGGCTCGCCAGGTCCATGCGATCAACTACCTCCTTCGGCAATGCACTCCGGATTAAATCCATAGCATTCTCCTTCTCCTGGAAAACGCTGCGGACAAATGCATCGTGTGGATTCTGGATATCGCCCACTGGGATGAATTCTATTGAAAAGCGGGGCGGTTGCAATCATCCCCTTGGTTCTGCCTGGGACTCAGGTAGAAAAAGCGGCTCGAAGTTCGCATTTACTTTCTTTCAGAGGTGTAGCTCCCGGCGTTTAAACCGACGAAGGAGATATTATCCAAGACCTGTTCTACCGAGTTCAAGAAAGCATTTCCATATTGCCTTAACCAGAAACTCGGACCGTGCCTTACCAGGTTTCGCGTAGCGAAATCAGCGCAAAGAGGACGCCGGGCAAGGAGATCAGCTCTCGCACTTCCTGCGCTCCTCTGCATAAGGCCCTCCATGGCAAAAAGTGTCGCGGAGGCAAGGATGCCGAACATGGATGTTCTCGCAGCTCTCGCGCCTCCTGCGCTTCGCTGCATAAGGGCATCCTTGCCCAAAAATGCCGCCGAAGACACGGATGTCGATAGGCGGCGAGTCAAGGAGCGACCCACGAGGGCCGAGAGCGACCATGGATGTCGGGAGGCGGCGAGGCGAAAGCCGACGGGCCGGGAGGCGACGAGTTTATCGAGGCCGCAGGCCGCACCACTGGTCCGGCCTGGAGAGTCCAGGATGGACGATCGAGGACACCGGGCTTCCGAAGGAAGCCCATAAACAGGACGACGAACAAGGATGTTCTCGCAGCTCTCGCACCTCCTGCGCTCCGCTGCATAAGGCCCTCCATGGCCAAAAGTGTCGCGGAGGACAGGATG
>MDSW01073053.1_pt1 | contig 115648 bp, 97 predicted proteins | sample 811171 | NCBI WGS metagenome assembly MDSW01 (sample SAMN05326641, study PRJNA326480) | marine metagenome | isolation source: seawater | place: Atlantic Ocean: North West | collected 2012 | reverse complement strand
TTGGCTTGGCCGTACCGCCAGTATGGCCTGCGCCAAACCCCTGGCTCCTGAACCAGACCTGACCGGCAGAATGGGTCAACCTATTCACAATTCACTCTAATACGCGATCGGTAAACCGAGAAAGCAAAGAGAAACGATATGTCAGGAAAGAAATGGTGGGCGGTACAAGGTTCGAACTTGTGACCCCTACGATGTCAACGTAGTGCTCTACCACTGAGCTAACCGCCCGTGCAAAACTGTGTGAAAGGGATTTATAATGATTTCCTCTCAAGAAGCAAGCCCTTTGATGCGGTTTTTTATCTACTGCCCCCGCAGGCCTCATGGCGGTATGCTGTCATGGTTCAGGTTACATATGGTTCAGGTTATATTCAGGCAAGTCGTTCTAAACTTTTGGGGAACACTCGGAGGCGTCCCATGTTAAAAAAAATCGGAATCCTGTCCATCGTCGCAGGTGTCCTTGTGCTTTCAGCCTGCAGCAGCAAACTCACCGGGACCGTGACCCGCTTCCATCAACTGCCCGAACCGCGCGGGGAACATGTCGAAGTGGCCGCCATGACCCCCCAATTGCAAAACAGCATTGAATTCAGCCAATATGCCAACATGATTGGGGCCCGTCTCGGACAATATGGCTACCAGCCACCGGGGAATGCCCCCAGCGAGCTGATCGCCCGGATCGGTTATGGCGCCAGGCCCGTCAGCTCCGTCGGCTATGAAGAGGGGTCTTCCGCCGCTGTCAGTGTGGGCACGGGCAGTCACGGCAGCCATTTCGGCCTTGGCGTCTCCTTTCCCCTCGGCGAACGCCAACCGCGCCAGGATTATGTCTATGGCCTCAGTCTCGACATCATACGTCGCAGCGACGGCATGAAACTCTATGAGGGGCAGGTCAGCATCCGCCGTACCGACAGCAGCATGGCGGAAATGATGCCCTATCTGATCGACGCCCTGTTCCAGAACTTCCCCGGTCCCAGTGGCACTTCCGAACGGGTCAAGGTGGATCGCCGCACCCCTCCCTAAAAAATATATGGCGCGGGTTCGCGACGACAAAGGCCGCTACATAAGGTTTAAGCCGTCTGTTCCTTGACCTTGAGAAAGCGGATGTCGGGATAGTCTTCTTTCGCCTTGTCCAGACGCCAGCTGTTACGGGCCAGAAAAACGGGGGCACCGGTATGGTCTTCGGCCATATTGGCCTTATTCGCCTCAATAAACTGTTTCAGCTTGTGCCGGTCATCACAATCCACCCAAACGGCGGTATAAAGTGAGGTCGGCTCAAACCGGCAGGCCACGTCATATTCGGTCCGGATGCGATCAGCCATCACATCAAACTGCAACATCCCCACCACCCCCACATACCATTCGGACCCGATCGTGGGTTTAAACACCCGCGCCGCGCCCTCTTCGGCTAGTTGCTGCAACGCACGGGCCAGATGTTTGGCTTTCATGGGGTCTTCGGGCCGCACCGTCTGGATATGTTCGGGCGCAAAACTCGGAATTCCGGTAAATTGCAGGTCCTCCCCCTCGGTGAGGCTGTCGCCGATCCGCAGATTCCCATGGTTGGGAATGCCGATAATATCGCCGGGCCAGGCTTGTTCGGCCAGTTCCCGGTCCCGGGCCAGGAACAGCACCGGATTATGCAGATTGATCAGTTTTCCAGTGCGGTTGTGTTTCAGTTTCATGCCGCGCTTGAATTGCCCAGAACAGAGCCGGAAAAAAGCGATACGGTCCCGGTGTTTCGGGTCCATATTGGCTTGAATCTTGAAAACAAAACCGGACACTTTTTTCTCTTCCGGGTCCACCTTGCGACTTGTTGTGCTGTACTGCCCCGGCTTTGGCGCAAAACTCCCAAGCCCTTCCAGAAGTTCCCGCACCCCGAAATTGTTAATGGCGCTGCCGAAATAAACCGGGGTCAGCGTGCCGTCCAGAAATGCCTGCTGATCAAAGGGCGGGCACAGTTCCCGAACCATGTCCACTTCCTCACGAAACTGGGCCAACAGATCCGCCGGAATCAGATCATCCAGTTTCGGATCATCAGTGCCGTTACAGGTGATGCCTTCATCCGGACGCTCGTCCGTTCCCTTGTCGATCAGAATCAGCCGGTCATTGAAAATATCGTAACAGCCCTTGAAATTCCGGCCCATGCCGATTGGCCAGCTGGCCGGGGTGACATCCAGCGCCAGGGTCTGTTCGATTTCTTCAAGCAACTGGAAGGGGTCCTGCGCTTCTCGGTCCATTTTATTGATAAAGGTGATGATGGGCATATCCCTGAGCCGGCATACCTCAAACAGTTTGCGGGTCTGGCTCTCGATCCCCTTGGCCGCGTCCAGCACCATCACCGCGCTATCCACGGCCGTAAGCACCCGGTAAGTGTCTTCGGAGAAGTCTTCGTGGCCCGGCGTATCCAGAAGATTGAACATACGCCCATCATATTCAAAGGACATCACCGAGGACGCCACGGAAATACCGCGTTCCTGCTCCACCTTCATCCAGTCGGAACGAGCCCGGCGCTGTTCGCCGCGAGCCTTGACGGCACCAGCCATCTGAATGGCGCCACCAAACAGCAACAACTTTTCGGTCAGAGTGGTCTTCCCCGCATCCGGGTGAGAAATAATGGCATAGGTCCGCCGCCGGTTAACTTCCTGTATCTGGCTTGTCATCAATCTTGTGTCGGTTTTCGGTTGTTCTAAAAATCCTGCGGACTGTAAAAATTTGCCTTTCACTTGTACAGCGAAAAAGATGCTTTTGGGGGAAGAAGCCCGCTTTTCTCCATAAGACATACCGTTTTTCAGCAGCCAACAAAACTGCAGGCAAAAGAAAACCGGGCGTTGATAGCGGCGCCCGGCCTGCCCTTTTGGGATACCCTCCTGAAGGGTGAGATTACTCCAGATTAAATTGTCCGAGGGCCTCTTTGGCTTCCTCGCTGCCGTTACGCATGGCTTCCCCCAACCACCATTTGGCCAGGCTAAGATTCTTTTCCACGCCTTCCCCCAAAGCATACATCAGACCGGTCACCAGCTGGGCGTCTCTCATGCCGCCCTGAGCCAGCGGCAGACACACCGTGTGGGCCAGATCAAATTCAGAATTGATAAACGCTTCTAGGCAGCGGATTTCCTCAACCGGATCTGCACCCCGGGCCATTTCCAGGGACTGGTCACTGCGTGTGGCAGCAGATGAAGCCGCCAGAGCGCCAAAAACGGTAAAAATGACGGCGGAAATCCCCATAAAAAATTTTCTAGACATAAATTTCCCTGTTCCCAACTTTCATTTAAGTTAATTTTTCGTTAACGCCTTCAGTATAAGCAAATCACAGGCCAGAACGGATTACCCCTTTATTTTCAATAGCTTTCCGAAAAACCAGTCTTTTCAGCTTTGTTCAGCCGCTCCCAACTGTAACATTTTTTAACATTTTTTATAGAAGATTGTGCCAAATCGGGATTTTCAGAGCGCCATTTTTCCGACTGCCCCGCCCCTTGTCCGTAGATCCTCGCCCCTTTGCAAAAGATCCTCGCTGGTTTCCGCTCCCGGTGCTGAAGTTAGAGTGGCCCGAGCTTGAAGTTAGACTAGAGTGAATTGTGAATAGGTCGCCGCAATTCGCTCTGGAATCCTGGTACTCTGGGGTCCAGATCATCAGGAAACTATGATATACTGCGCAAAAGCTGGCCCGGTTGCGTATCCGGCATCTGAAATCTGGATTCGTACCGTGGAACCCTTCGGATGAAACTCTATTACAATCCCATCTCTAGCTACTGCCAAAAAGTCTTAATTGCCTTTTATGAAAAAGGGTTAAGCTTTGATCCCCAGACCGTAGACTTGCGAGACAAGCTTGCGGCCGCCAATTACCGCAAGGTACATCCCCTCGGAAAACTGCCCCTGCTGATCACCAACCAGGGGCGTAAAATTCCCGAGTCGAGCATTATTATAGACTATCTGGATGCCAATTATCTGACCGGCTGCCGGCTTATTCCCTCTGACCTCGAGATGGCAAGAAATGCCCGACTGAAAGATCGTATGTATGATCTTTATCTCAACGACCCGACCACCACCCTGCTTTTTGAGCTCCAGAAATCACCGGATAAACGGGACCCTACTATCCTTCTCAAGTCCCGTGAGACGCTCAATATCATGTATGACCAGATGGACCGGGATCTGCACGATCACAGTTGGGCTAATGGTCAGGATTTCAGTCTCGCCGACTGTGCGGCGGCCCCCGCCCTGTTTTATGCGCAAAGGGTACATCCCTTTACCCATCATCCGGAAATCAAGGCGTATTTCTCCCGCCTTATGGGACGCCCTTCGTTACAGAAAGTAATGGGACAGGCGGAGCCGCTGATCAGAGGGTTTTTCAGTTAGAGGTCTCGCTGAGCCGTTCATAATAGATCACCCACAGATCGGTCCAGTTTCGGCCTCCATCCTCGCTTTTCTGCCACCGCCAGGTCAGGCTGTCCGCGGTAATATCCGTAAACAGCATCCGCCGCAGCGGCCCTGCCCGGGACGTCTCTGGCCGGGTTTCAAACACAAACTCTTTGCCCAGATCCTTGCCATAAAAATCAAAATAGCCCCCCTGGTTATCCACCCAGGTCTGGCGCCACTGGCCGCTGTGTTTGTCAAAAATGGAATAACTGCCGCCGCGGAAATGATGACCACCCATCACCCCGCCATCAAACCGTTCCTCCACCACGCAGCCCTCATAAATCTTACGGATCCGGTTTATGCCCTCACCCCGTTTGTCCCCCTTGCCCCAGGACACTTTCCAGGTTCCAAGCCAGAAATCCAGTCGGCCATAGTTGGCGTCCGCGCAATAGGCCTTGGCGGACGTCTCTTCGGCGGTTGCCAGAGCCATGCCCTCCAGCAGCAGAAACACCCCCACCAGAAAACCGATGATATGTTTCATTGTCATCTCCCTTTTTCCAGAATGAATTCTGATGAGGCACCGAAATTATTTGACCCGTTTGACCCGGACAAAGGAGGTTTTGCCGGGAATATTCATATTATAGCTGCCCAAGGCCCCCTTGTTGATGGTCACGGTCACCCCCGGTTCCAGAAAAGAAATTTTCCGGCCCGACGTCTGTTTCCAGATCTGTCCGTTTTCCAGCTTCACAACAAAATAATCGCGAGGGGAATACACCACCTTGACAATCTTGGCGGAAATGGATTCCAGTTCCTCGTCTTCTTCCCGCTCTTTTTGAGTTTTTTTGATTTGTTCACTTCCGAAAGCCGCCACTCTGGATGCCCCATCTTCTTCCGGCACCGGGTGCGGCGGCGCTTCTTCGCCCGGCTTTGTATCCGCGCTTGCGGACAATGACCGGCTCAACGCGTCATAGCAGGCCAAACGCGCGTCATCATTCCCGATTTGAGAACAGCTCAACATATCCGCTAAAGGGTCTGCCCGGCCAGGCGTCAACGGCAGAAAAACCAAAAGGCAGCCTAAAAAAATCCATACAATCGCAGAACTCCTGATAGCATTCATTACATATCATCCCCTTTTTTTGGACCGGGGACACTCTGCTTTGATCAGGAAATTTTAAAGTTGTCCTCAGTCCCGTTGATGTTTCAGGATAAACTCTTTTACTTTGGGAGCAATCTTGTTTTTCCATTTTCGGCCGTTAAAAATGCCATAATGGCCAACGCCTTTCTGTTCATAATGGCGCTTCATATCGGAAGGGATATTGGGGCAAATATCATGAGCGGCACGGGTCTGGCCGATGCCGGAAATATCGTCCAGTTCGCCTTCTACGGTCATCAGGGCGGTCCGGGTGATGGCGGAACAGTCCACCGGTCGCCCGCGTGATGTCATTTCCCCCTTGGGCAGAGCATGATCCTTGAACACGGTTTTAACCGTTTGCAGATAAAATTCTGCCGGCAGATCCATCACCGCGAGATATTCCTCGTAAAATAGCCGATGCTTATCCGCGCTTTCCTCATCCCCCTCAACCAGATGATCGAACATCTTACGATGTGCATCCATGTGGTCGTCCAGATTCATGTTCACAAAAGCGGACAATTGCAGAAAACCGGGATAAACCTTGCGCATGAACCCCAGATTGGGCCAGGGCACGGTATGAATGGCGTGTTGCTCAAACCACTCCATACTGCGTTTATAACTCAGTTCATTGACCACAGTGGGGCTTTTGCGGGTATCAATGGGCCCGCCCATCAATGTCATGCTGAGCGGAACACAAGGGTTGTTTTCCGCCGCCATCAAGGCCACCGCCGCCAGAACCGGCACGGAAGGCTGACAGACCGCCAGCACATGGGTATCGGGCCCGAGATGCTCCAGAAACTCGATCACATAATCAATATAATCGTCCAGGTCGAACGCCCCCTCATACAGGGGCACATCCCGGGCATCCTGCCAGTCGGTAATATAAACATCATGATCCGGCAGCATGGCCTCCACCGTGCCCCGCAACAGCGTGCAATAATGGCCGGACAACGGCGCCACGATCAACAGTTTCGGATCATTGCGGCCGTCAATATCCCGATCAAAATGTTTGAGATGACAGAATGTCTTGCGCAGAACATCATGCTCACGAACTTCCACCTCCATGCCGTCAATCTCGGTGGTCTCCAGGCGGAATTTCGGTTTCCCATACCGCCGGGTCAGAAGCTCCATCACATCACAGGCCGCTACAATCTGTTTGGCGCCCGGCATTTGGGAAAAGGGATTGAGAGGATGCTTCAGGGATTGTTGTGTCAGGTCGATCATAAATCTCGCAGGTGCAAAAACCGTGTGCTGAAACTCGTACATATGATACAGCATCCTGAACCCCTTTGACTTAACTTTTTAACCCTGACACATAATTTTGTGGAACTAAAGCCATACACCACCAATATATAGAGCCTAGCATAACTGTCACCCTGGACCAAAGGTTATTTGCGCTGCAATATTTTTTATGACACAGTCAGGGCTGTGTTCCATAGATAACATCTCTTATCATAATTATGAGACGGCAAGGTTAACGGGAGTTTAAAATGAGCAACATTCTGCAAACAGATATCCTGAAAGGAAAGAATGCCCTGGTCACCGGCTCCACCAGCGGGATTGGCCTGGGCATGGCCCGGGCGTTGGCCAGCGCAGGGGCCAATGTGATGATCAATGGGCTGGGCGAGGCGGACGAGATCGAGGCCACCCGGGCGGCGATTGAAGCGGATTTCGGGGGGCGCGCCCTGTTTCACGGGGCCAACATGCTGAACGGGGAAGAAATCCGGGACATGGTCGCCACCGCAGAGGCCGAACTGGGCAGTGTGGATATTCTGATCAACAATGCCGGCATCCAATATGTTTCGGCTATTGACGAGTTCCCGGAAGACAAATGGCAAGCCATCATCGCGATCAATCTGGTGTCCAACTTTCATACCATCAAGGCCGCCCTGCCCGGCATGAAGGCGCGCAACTGGGGCCGCATCATCAATCTGGCCAGCGCCCATGGTCTTGTGGCCTCGCCCTATAAAAGCGCCTATGTGGCCGCCAAGCACGGGGTGCTGGGGCTGACCAAGACAGTAGCCCTAGAGATTGCCGAAACGCCGATCACCTGCAACGCCATCTGTCCGGGATATGTGCGCACGCCGCTGGTGGAGGGACAGATCAAGGACCAGGCCAAAGTGCACAAGATGAGCGAGGAACAGGTCATTCGTGACGTGATTCTCGCCGCCCAGCCCAATAAACGTTTTGTGGAGATTGAAGAACTGGGGCAACTGGCCGTTTTCCTGTGCGGTCCGGCTGCGAACAGCATCAATGGCGCCAGTCTGCCGGTCGAAGGCGGCTGGACCGCTCGATAAATTCAGGGGAAAGGGAATTCAGGAAAAAGAGAATGTGGCGATCCAGGGGGTCATGGCCTGTGAGCATGAATTGCAACGGGGAGATCGCCATGATAAATATATTTGAAGTCAATAAAAGAGACGTGCTACCCTGAGACCCCAGTAGCCCGTTACGGCGCAACTGTATGATTATGGGGATGAGATGAGCAAATTTCACCGGAACAGAAAAAAAAAGCCTGGCGGAAATGAAAAAAACACCTTGTGGCTGCTGATTATTGCCGCCGCCATTCTGGTCATTATTCTATCCATTGCAAGCTGAAGCGGTTATTTCTCCAGTCCCCCGGCCAGAACCCCAGAATGTTCCAGTTCCCACAAGCGGGAAAAAGGGGAGGCACCGGGCGGCAGATCAAGCTGGTCCGCCACTTTTTTCAGGCCCTGCGTGCCATATTTTTCGCGTACACTTTCCCTAAGCCACGCCTGCCCCTGCGTCTGACGGAATTTTTCCAGCATTCCGCTGCGCTTCAGCCAGTTTTCATGATCATCCACCGCCTGCAAGAGCTCTTCAAGCCCTTCCCCCTGCGCCGCGCTAAGCTTGAGCACCGGAATGGCCCAGTCCGCCACGTCTTCGCTTCCCTCTCCGGCCGGGGGATGTTCCGAAAGTCCCAAGGCCCCGGCCACATCGGCACGGGCCCGCTCAGCCCTGGCGCCCATATCGGCCTTGGTCACCACCATAATGTGCGGCACTTCCATGATGCCGGCTTTCATGAATTGCAGGCTGTCGCCGGAGCCCGGCTGAATACAGAAGATCACCGTGTCGGCCACCCCGGCCACATCGGTTTCCGACTGTCCGACGCCCACCGTTTCCACCAACACAATATCATAGACCGCCCGCATCAGGATCATGGCCGGCGCGGTAAGGCCCGCGAGCCCGCCCAGACGATCGCGCGCCGCCATGGATCGGACATAAATGCCCTCATCTTCCGGATCTGTGGCCAGCCGGGTTCGATCTCCCAGCAGCGCCCCGCCCGTTCTGCGGGAACTGGGATCGACGGCAATCACCCCCACCGTCCGGCCCATTTTCCGCCAACCGGCAATCAGGCTGCCGATCAGGGTGGATTTTCCTACCCCTGGTGGTCCGGTCAGCCCCAGTACATGACCATGCGGACTTTTCCAGGCTTCATCCAGAAGGCGGATCACCTCATCGCTGTCGGGGGCCTGCTCAATAGCGGCCAGCGCCCGGGCCATGACGGCCTTACCCCCGGCCTTGAGGTCCTTGATGGTCTGGGGAACTTGCGTGCGGTTCATGAAACCCCCGGTATGGTGATCAGGCTTGTTTTATATCCCAATCATAGGTAAGTTTCGCGCCCTTGGCCAGCGTGGCGGAGGCGGAACAGTATTTGGTCATGGACAGTTCCACCGCCCTTTTGACGGCCTCTTCCCTGAGATCCGTGCCGGTGACAATGAAATGCATATGAATGTCCGTATAGACCTGGGGCCTTTCCTCGGCCCGGACGCCGGAAACCTGGCAAACACAGTCCACCAGCGTCTGGCGCGCTTTTTTAAGGATCATGACCACATCAATACAGGCGCAGCCCCCGGCCCCCATCAGCAAGAGGTCCATAGGGCTGTGGCCAAGGCCAAGACCGCCATTGTCCTTGCCCGCATCCATGGTGACGGTATTGCCGGAGGCGGCTTCGCCGATAAATGTCATTTTACCGGCCCAGGAGACCGTGACGTCCTTCTTCATGCCCATTGCATTGCTCCCTGTTGTCGTCTCAGGCTTCTTCCTTAAGGGCAGCCTGGGCCGCCGCAAGACGCGCAATCGGCACCCGGTACGGGGAACAGGACACATAATCCAGTCCCACCCGGTGACAGAATTCCACCGACGCCGGATCGCCGCCATGTTCACCACAAATGCCAAGCTTGATATCCGGCCGGGTACTGCGGCCCCGCTCTGCGGCGATTTTCACCAGCTCACCCACCCCATCCTGGTCGATGGTGACAAAGGGGTCCTGTTCAAAAATACCGTTGCGGATATAATCATCCAGGAAGCGCGCGCTATCGTCACGGCTGATGCCATAGGTGGTCTGGGTCAGATCATTGGTGCCGAAACTGAAAAATTCCGCTTCATGGGCGATTTCCGCTGCCTGCAACGCCGCCCGCGGCAATTCGATCATGGTCCCGACCATATAGTCCAGTTTTGTCCCGGCCTCGGCGATCATTTTGTCGGCCACCGCACAGACCTGAGCTTTCAGGATTTCCAGTTCCTTGCGGGTCCCGACCAACGGAATCATGATTTCCGGCACCACCGGCTCGCCGCTGTCTCTGGCCACCTGCAAGGCAGCCTCGATAATGGCGCGGGCCTGCATCTCGTAGATTTCCGGATAGGAAATCCCCAGACGGCAGCCCCGATGCCCCAGCATGGGATTGAATTCATGCAGTTCCCCGGCCCGCCATTTCAGATGTTCCACGGAGACGCCGGCAACTTTCGCTACATCGGCGAAATCTTCCTCATGCTGCGGCAGGAACTCGTGCAGCGGCGGGTCCAGAAGACGTACCGTCACCGGCAGCCCCCGCATGATGGTAAACAGTTCCACAAAATCCTGACGTTGCACCGGCAGCAGTTTATCCAGCGCGGCGCGACGTCCGGCTTCATCCTCGGCCAGAATCATCTGACGCACGGAGATGATCCGGTCTGCGTCAAAGAACATATGTTCCGTACGGCACAGGCCGATGCCCTCGGCCCCGAATTCCCGCGCCGTACGAGCATCCAGCGGCGTTTCCGCATTGGTGCGCACCTTGAGCTTGCGCACCCGGTCCGCCCATTCCATCAGCGCCGCAAAATCGCCGCTTAGTTCCGGTTGAACGGTGGCCACCTCGCCAAACATCACTTCACCGGTACTGCCGTCGATGGTGAGTGTGTCGTGCCGTTTCACCTCGCGGCCATTCACCTTGATGACGCCCGCGGCCTGATCAATATACAGGTGACCGGCGCCGGAGACACAGGGACGCCCCATGCCACGGGCGACCACGGCCGCATGTGACGTCATGCCGCCACGAGAGGTCAGAATTCCCTTAGCCGCATGCATGCCATGAATGTCTTCCGGGCTGGTTTCCACGCGCACCAGAATCACATCTTTGCCCTGCTTGGCCAGTTCTTCGGCTTCATCAGCGGTAAAAACCACAATCCCGCTGGCCGCACCGGGGGACGCCGGAAGGCCGGTGGTCAGGACATCCCGTGTTGCGTTGGGGTCCAGGGTCGGATGCAGCAATTGATCAAGTGCCGCCGGGTCCACGCGCAAAACGGCTTCTTCTTCACTGATCACGCCATCGCGGGCCATGTCCACAGCGATTTTCAACGCCGCCTTGGCGGTGCGTTTGCCGGAGCGGGTCTGGAGAATCCACAATTTGCCTTTTTGCACAGTGAATTCAATATCCTGCATATCCCGGTAATGGGCCTCCAGCTTGTGGAAAATATCGGTGAGTTCCCGATACACTTCCGGCATGCTTTCTTCCATGGAGGGCTTGTCAGAGCCGGACGCCTCGCGGGAGGCCTTGGTCAGGTTCTGTGGCGTGCGAATGCCGGCTACCACATCTTCGCCCTGCGCATTGATCAGATATTCACCGTAAAAGGCATTCTCGCCGGTGGACGGATCGCGAGTAAAGGCCACGCCGGTGGCGGACGTCTCGCCCATATTGCCGAATACCATACTCTGTACATTCACCGCCGTTCCCCAGTCTTCCGGGATGCCGTGCAGCCGGCGATAGGTCTTCGCCCGCTCAATCTGCCAGGAGCCAAACACCGCATTGATGGCGCCCCAGAGCTGTTCCTTCACATCCTGCGGGAAAGGATGTCCCAATTCCTCTTCGGCCTTGGCCTTGAACGCCTCGCTCAACGCCTTCCAGTCTTCGGCGCTGAGTTCCGTATCCAGGATGTAGCCGTTTTCTTCCTTGTGAATTTCCAGAAGTTCCTCGAACACATAATGTTCAACGCCCAGCACCACGTCGGAATACATCTGGATAAAACGGCGATAACTGTCATAGGCGAAACGTTCATCGCCGGACTGTTTGGCAAGCCCCTTGACCGTCTCGTCATTGAGGCCGAGATTAAGGACCGTATCCATCATGCCGGGCATGCTGACCCGGGCCCCGGAGCGAACAGAAACCAGCAGCGGGTTTTCCGCATCGCCGAATTTGGCCCCGACCGTGGCTTCCACCTGGGCCATGGCCGCATCTACCTGCGCGGCGAGGTCTTCAGGGTAAGTGCGATCATTTTCGTAAAAGGCGGTACAGACTTCGGTGGTGATGGTAAAGCCCGGTGGCACAGGCAATCCCAGATTTGACATTTCCGCAAGGTTGGCGCCTTTCCCGCCCAGCAGGTTTCTCATGGAAGCTTCGCCTTCCGCCTTGCCGTCACCGAATGTATAAACCCATTTTGTCATTTTATCCTAAATCCTGTTATTACTTTCCGGCCCGTTATTATTTTTATCTGAATATTAATTTACAGAACGCGACCTCATCCTTCAATTTTTGAAAAATCCGCCACCAGATTCATGGTGCTGCGGATGTGCGACAAAAGTTTCAGGCGGTTTTGCCGCTCCCTCTGATCCTCGCTGTTGACGGTCACCTGATCAAAGAAGTTGTCAATGGGCGCACGCAGGGTGGCAAGCTGCGCCATGGCCTCTTCGAACAGTTCCCGCCCAACGGCGTCCTTCACGGCGACGGCCACCTGGCCGAGACTGCCGAAAAGCTGTTTTTCCTCCGCCGCGGACAACAGTGCCTCGTCCACCGGCCCGTCATAAGAGGTTTGATCCCTTTTCTCTTCAATACGCACAATATTCACGGCCCGTTTGTACCCGGCCAGCAGGTTCGCCCCGTCTTCGGTATCAAGGAAGTTTTTCAACGCCTCCACCCGGGCCAAGAGCCGCACCAGATCATCTTCCCCGCCCAGCGCAAACACCGCCGTGATCAGGTCATGGCGCACGCCTTCGCCCTTCAGATGTACTTTCAGCCGGTCGGCGAAGAAATCGAGGAGATCGGAGATATCCTGTAAGTGTACAGCATGACAGGATTTCGCCTGTTCAAACAGGTCAACAAGATGAAGCCGCAAGTCGTTTTCCACAATCAGCCGGATCACGCCCAGGGCGGCGCGGCGCAGGGCAAAGGGGTCTTTGGATCCCGTGGGTTTTTCATTAATGCCGAAAAAGCCGACCAGCGTGTCGATTTTTTCCGCCAGCGCCACGGCCACGCTCACCGGATCGGACGGGCATTGATCATTCGGCCCCTTGGGAGCGTAATGTTCAGCGATGGCATGGGCGACAGCGGCGTCCTCGCCTTGGGCTTCGGCGTAATATTTGCCCATCATCCCCTGAAGTTCGGGAAATTCACCAACCATGCCCGAGACCAGGTCGGCCTTACTAAGCCGCGCGGCGCGTTTGCTTTTTTCCACATCGGCACCGATTTTTTCGGCAATAAAGCCGGACAATTCCACCAGCCGCCTGACCCGGTCGCCCACCGTGCCGAGTTTTTCATGGAACACAATATCATTTAATGCCGGCAGGCGGTCTTCAAGCCGCACCTTCCGGTCTTGGTCCCAGAAAAACTTGGTATCCGCCAAACGGGCACGCAGGACGCGCTCATTACCGTCCACGATCTTGCCGCCGTGGTCATTGGTTTTCATATTTGAGACGAAGATGAACCTGTTGGCCAGCCGGCCGTCTTTATCCAGAAGCGAGAAATATTTCTGATGGCTTCTCATGGCGCTGGTCAAGGCTTCCGGCGGCACGTCGAGGAATGCTTTGTCAAATTCGCCCATCAGGGTCACCGGATATTCGGCAAGTCCCGCCAGTTCTTCCAGCAGCCCCGAATCCTCAAGCAATTCAAGCCCAGCGTCCTGGGCGAGAGAGCGGGCATCATTCAGAATTTTTTCCTGCCGGGCCGCGGCGGCCAGAATAACGCAGGCCTTTTCCAGCTTGTCGCGATAATCGGCGAAATCCGCCACAGTGAAACTGTCAGGGGCAAGGAAACGATGGCCGCGCGTTCGGTTGCCCGACATCAGGCCCTCATCCAGGTCAAAGGGCACCACCTCGCCGCCATGCAGGCACAGAATGCTGTGCAACGGCCGGACCCAGCGCAAGCTGCGGCATCCCCAACGTTGTGATTTCGGCCAGGGGAAATTGCGGATGACCTCGGGCAGGATCTCGGTCAGCACTTCGGCGGCGGGACGCCCCTTACGTTCGATCACCGCATAAAGGAAGGTGCCTTTTTTCTCCTCCCGCATCTCCAGTTGATCTCGGCCAAGCCCGGTGGATTTGAGAAATCCTTCAATCGCCTTGTCCGGGGCATCGGCCCGTGGGCCGCGGCGTTCTTCCCGCACGTCCGGCTGTACCTGCGCCAGCCATTTGATATGCAGCACCAAACGCCGCGCGGTAACATAGGCGGTGGCATCTTCAAAGGCCAGGCTGTGTTCGGCAAGTTTGTCGGTCACCAGCCGTTTCAGATCGGCAGCGGCCTTTTTCTGCATCCGGGCCGGAATTTCTTCGGAGAACAGTTCGAGCAGGAATTCAGCCATGCGCGTGGCCTCCCCCGTTTTCCACCCCTTCGCCGATGGCATTGAGATAAGCTTCACAGCATTTTTTGGCGAGCGTGCGCACCCGGGCAATATAAGCCTGACGTTCGGTCACGCTGATCACGCCGCGCGCATCCAGCAGGTTGAAGATATGGCTGGCCTTGATGCATTGGTCATAGGCGGGCAAGGGATAGAATTTACCGTCTTCACGCCCCCGTTCCAAGATATGCTCACATTCCGCTTCCGCATCCCGGAAATGCTGAAACAGCATGTCTGTATTGGCAATCTCGAAGTTATAGGCGGAAAATTCCCGCTCATTCTGCAAAAACACGTCGCCATATTTGACACCCCCCTCTGAGTCCGGCAGCCCGTTCCAGTCCAGGTCATACACATTGTCCACGCCCTGGATATACATGGCGAGCCGTTCCAGACCATAGGTCAGCTCCCCCATGACCGGGCGACAGTCAAAGCCACCAACCTGCTGAAAATAGGTAAACTGGCTGACTTCCATACCATCGCACCAGACTTCCCAGCCCAATCCCCAGGCGCCGAGCGTTGGGCTTTCCCAATCATCTTCCACAAAGCGGATGTCATGCTCCATGGCATCAATGCCCAGGGCTTTGAGACTGTCGAGATACAGATCCTGAATATTGTCCGGCGAAGGTTTGAGCACCACTTGAAACTGATAATAATGCTGCAAGCGGTTGGGGTTTTCGCCGTAGCGGCCGTCCGTCGGCCTGCGGCAGGGCTGCACGTAAGCGGCGTTCCAGGGTCTGGAGCCCAGAGAGCGCAGCGTCGTGGCTGCCTGAAAGGTGCCGGCCCCCATCTCAAGATCGTAAGGTTGCAGAATCACACACCCTTGATCTGCCCAGTATTTTTGCAGCTTCAGTATCAGATACTGAAAAGCCGTTTCCTTTGACGACGCGGCATTCATTGGCTTGTGGTTTCCTTCTGGGATCCTTTCGGATGATGTTTTTATCATGCAATCGCAAATTACCGCGGAAACTACCCACCCGTCCCACACTCGTCAAGAAATGAATCGGCTTTTAACGGTTAGAGGCTGGGCCGATAGAGTGAATTGTGAAGAGGTTGACCCATTCTGCCGGTCAGGTCTGGTTCAGGAGCCAGGGGTTTGGCGCAGACCATACTGGCGGTACGGCCCAGCCAAATCCCGCAGGAACTGGGCCAGACCGGCCCGGCCCTTCGGGGTGGCGGCTTGGGGCCGCTCACCTTGTCAGACTCCTGGGTCAGACGCTTGGCCCGATGCCCCGCATCGCCCGGCGCCGTCTTCCGCGTGAGGCGGGCCACAATCCGCCAACAGAATTGGGCCAACCTCTTCACAATTCACTCTAGTCCTCCTTTTGGGTCATTCCCGATAGCCTGCAGCATCGCGAGCCCGTCACACGGATGTGGCGATCCATGAATCTTACAACCCGTAACGGCTCCATTCCGCCCGTTCTTCCAGCGCAGCCAGGATCTCCTGGGGCAATTTGCGGGACTGGGGCAGGCTGGCCTGGGGCACATAGCGCCGGACAATCCCCAAAAGCCCTTTCAAAAATCCTTTTTCCCCCTGAATGCGTTTAAAACGGGTCCGTTTGCCGTATTTCTCCCGCATGACGGTTCTGAGATCGCCAAGTCCATCTACAAGACCCAGCTTGACAGCCTCTTCCCCGGTCCAGAACAGGCCGGAAAACATGACCTTCTGGGTGCCCTTGAGTTTGCCTTCTCGACGCTCCTTGACGATTTCCTTAAAGAAATCATGGATCCGGTTTTGCAGGCCCTTGATAATTTTCACGTCTTTTTCCTGTTCCGGCTGAAACGGATCAAGGATGGATTTATGTTCGCCGGCCGTATAGACCCGCCGGTCCACCCCAAGCTTTTCAATGGCCTTGTCAAAACCGAAACCGGCAGAAATCACCCCGATGCTACCGACGATGCTGGCCCGGTGCGCGTAAATTTCATCTCCCGCCAGGGACAAGAGATACCCGCCGGAAGCCGCCACATCCTCGGCAAAAGCGAAAACCGGTATGTTCTTTTCTTCGGACAGGGCGCGGATGCGGCGCATGATCAGGTCGCTTTGTACCGGGGAGCCGCCCGGCGAATTAATGGCCAGCGCCACCGCTTTCACATTATAAACGTCAAAAGCGGCCTCAATATCCTTTTCCACTTTCGCCAGATTGAGGCTGCTGCTAAAGCGGCCGGAGACGCCAATTGGCCCTTCCAGCGGCAGCACCGCCACCACGGGCGCCGGATCCTTCAGATACGGCAACGGAAGTCTGGCCAGCATAGCGCGAATTTTTTTGAGCATATCAGTTCCCCTGATTAGATGTCTGTTTATCAATTTATCCTGTAATATCAAGGCCCTCGCCATGACGTAGAACAGCCTCCGCCGCGGCGGTATAGGTCCCATCAGATTTATGCACGACAATGCCAGCTTTCAAGGCCGTGGCTCCCCGACCGTCCTTGCGGGCCCGCACCAGAACCCGCCGCGCATCCCGACCCGGCACCGTCCAGATGGGAAAAACCGTGATGCTGCCGCACCGACCATGCAGGACCGCGAGAATATCATCCAGGCGGTCAGCCCGCTGCACCAGACTGAGATACCCCCGCGGGCGCAGCATACGCAGACACAGCCCGATCCAGTCTTCCAGCGGAATGTGACTGTCCATATGCGCCAGCGCCTTGCTGTCATAGGGAGATGGTGTCGCCATGCCGTTCTCCAGATAGGGCGGGTTGGTCACCACATGGTGATAGCTGCCCGGCACACACAATTCCGGCGGCGTCGCAATGTCCCCTTCAAAATAGGTGATTTGATCGGCAAAACCGTTAAGTTCGGCATTGGCCCGGGCAAAGGCCACATGATGGGGCTGCAACTCTATTCCATGCAGCGTCAATGTGTTGACCCGCTCTCCGAGCCGCCCCGCAAGACAGGTCAAAATACCGCCGGTTCCAGCCCCCATATCCAGAATCCGCTCCCCCTTTTTCGGGGTGAGGCTCGCCGCCAGGAACACGGTGTCATTCGCAACTCGGTATCCCTGTCGCGGTTGATGAAGTTTGATAATCCCGCCGAGAAAATCATCGGTGGTATAGTCAATACCGGATAAATCACTCATGAAACCCAATCACTCGCCAAACATTTATCGGATCATTCAGGCACAGGATAACTCAGGAGATCGGGACGCAATCAGTCGATATCTTCCGCAAAATCCACTTCGGTTTCCAGCCCAGCCTCCCGAATCAAGCGGCGGGCCTCGGACAGAAATTCCGTCTCCACCATCATGTTTCGGGGAATGGCCCCAATTCCGCCGCCAAACAGACTGGCATTGGCATCCAGAACGGTATAGGGGATGTTTGCCCCTTCAAAAAGGGCAGAAATCCTCGACATCAGCACCATATCATTTGTTGAGAAAAGAAATTTCACGGTAATTTGATCCTCTAAAAGCCACCTGTATGTTCATGTATGCTTGACCTGATGGTGCTGCCATGACTATTTTGCCCGAGACATATTTCTCTGTCCTGATATATTTCAGGCATTTTTATGGCCCACTGCGCCGGACAGGACATAAAATATAACGCGCTTAAAGGATAACAAGCATTAGGGCTTAAAAACAACGCTTAAACGAGTAGCAGAGACAGAACGTGGGTGTAGTCGTACAATTGGAAGAAGAAAAATCGGCCGCCGCTGGCAAAGACGCCAACAAGGGCGAAACTGCACTCGCGCGGTTGCAGGCGCTGGTGCGCGAGGATATGGAAAAGGTCAACCAGACCATCCTCCATAAGATGCAAAGCCCCGTGGCGCTGATCCCGCAACTGGCCGGCCATCTGATTTCCTCCGGTGGCAAACGGCTTCGGCCTATGCTCACGCTGGCCTCCTCGCGCCTGTGCGGTTACGAGGGCGAGCGCCATGTGGAACTGTCGGCCTGTGTGGAATTTATCCATTCCGCGACTCTGCTGCATGATGATGTGGTGGATGAAAGTGATCTCAGACGCGGTCAGGATACCGCCAACGCGGTCTGGGGCAACAAAGCCAGCGTGCTGGTGGGTGATTTCCTGTTCAGCCGGTCCTTTGAGTTGATGGTGGCCGATGGCTCGCTGGAAGTGCTGCGTATCCTCTCCAATGCCTCCAGCGTGATCGCCGAAGGCGAAGTGCTTCAGCTGGTCACCGCCAATGACACCGAAACCACCGAAGACAGCTATATGGAAGTGATTGCTGCCAAGACCGCCGCACTGTTTGCCGCGGCCTGTGAGATTGGCGCGGTCATCGCCGAACGCCCGGCGGCGGAACAGGACGCGCTTCAAAGTTATGGCCGCAACCTGGGCATTGTGTTCCAGTTGATCGACGATGTGTTGGATTACTCTGCCCAGCAGGAAAAGCTGGGCAAAAGTATCGGGGATGATTTCCGCGAGGGCAAGATCACCCTGCCCATCGTGCTGGCCTTCCGTCGCGGCTCCGAAGAAGAACGCCAATTCTGGCGTCGGACCATGGAAGATCTTGACCAGAAAGACGGCGATCTAGAACAGGCCCTCGAACTTATCCACAAACACAATGCGCTCAAGGACACCATTGAGCGGGCCCGCCATTACGGCGCCAAGGCGCGGGATGCGCTGGTCATCTTCCCAGACAACGCCTATCGCCAGGCGCTGATTGATATTGTGGACTTCTGTATCGACCGGGCATATTAGGGCGCGCAGATGCTAGACGGTCTCGCCGTCGCGCAACAACGCCACAATGTCTTCCAGATTCTGCAATCTCTTGAGCCGGACGAACATCTGTTCCGCCTCGGGATATTGGCGTCTGAGATAGGTGAACCACTGTTTGATGCGGGCCGGCAAAAAGCCAGCGCCATGTTCAGGGCGCTTTTCTCCCGCGTAACGGATCAGGAGCCGTTTCACCCCGTCCCAGTCAAGCGGTGGGGCGCCCGCGCGGATACAACGGGACAGATTGGGCAGAGACAATGCCCCGCGCCCGATCATAATATCGTCACAGCCGCTCTCCCGCCGGCAACTCTGGGCGTCGGCGGCCGACCAGATCTCGCCATTGGCCACCAGCGGCAGACGCACCACCTCGCGCACCCGGGCAATGACATGCCAGTGGGCCGGGGGACGGTATCCTTCCGCCCTGGTTCGCGCATGAATGGTCAACAGGTCCGCCCCCGCCGCCTCCACCGCCCGGGCATTGTCCAGTACCAGAGACTTGTCGTCACAACCTAAGCGCATTTTCACACTGACCGGTTGATCGGCAGGTACGGCCCGGCGCACAGTCGAGATAATCCGATACAGTGTTTCAGGCTCCTTCAGCAACACCGCCCCGCCCTTATTCCTGTTCACCGTTTTGGCCGGACAGCCGAAATTGAGATCCACGCCGGGCGAACCCAGTTCCACCGCACGCACCGCATTTTCCGCCATCCAGTCCGGATCCTGCCCCAGAAGCTGAACCCGTACCGGCGTTCCGGCAGGGGTCCGTCCGCCCTGTTTCAGTTCTGGACAGAACCGGTGAAACAGCGCCGGTTTATACAGCTGATTGGTGACCCGGATAAATTCAGTCACACACAAATCATAATCGCCCACGGCCGTCAGCAGATCGCGCATGATATGATCCACCACGCCCTCCATGGGGGCGAGAAAGATTTTTCCAGAAGACATACCCAGATTCACACTCATCCGGTCTTTATTCAAAATGGCGCAGGCGATGTAAAGGTGATTCTGTCTCCCCCCGTGGGATGATACAGGGTCAGGCTCTCGGCATGCAATTGCAGACGATCCGCCATACGAACCACCTCTGGTGGGGCGTAAAAGGGATCGCCAAGGATCGGATGGCCCAGACTCATGCAATGCACACGAAGCTGATGCGAGCGACCGGTTACGGGCCTGAGCTCCAGACGGGTCGCCGTTGTTTCCCGGGCCAGCACCCGCCAATGGGTGAGCGCCTTCCTACCCCGTTCATGATCCACCATTTGCCGGGGCCGGTTGGGCCAGTCGCATATAAGCGGCAGGTCAATCGCACCCTCGTCTTCAGATACCAGACCCGCCACCCGGGCGAGATAGACCTTTTCCGTATGGCGACGTTCAAACTGCAACCCCAGATGCCGGTGCGCCGCCCGGTTCAGTGCCATCACCAGGACCCCCGAGGTTTCCATATCCAGCCGGTGCACTGTGGTGGCCGTGGGGAATTTTTCCTGTGCCCGACGTTCCAGACAATCCTGGAGGTGGGCCCCGCGCCCCGGCACACTCAACAGTCCGCTTGGCTTATTCAGCACCAGAAGATCATCATCCTGATACAGAACATCCAGATAGGGTTTCCGGGGCGGGGTATACGGATTTAACGCATGTTGTTGTGCTTCAGAACCAGTGCTCATAACAGGCCGCCTCTCACTCATCCCCACGCCGGATCAGACGATGCAAACGCCTGAGCCCCCAATAGACCCCGCCAATCACGAAAGGCGCCGCCCCCGCCGTCGCCACATAGGGGTTGAGCAACGGCCAGAATTCCTGTCCCCCCTTGGCCAGGTAATTGATGATGCCAAGCGCATAATAGCTGATGGCCACAACAGACAGACCTTCCACGGTCTGTTGCAAACGAAGCTGTACGCGCGCACGACGATTCATGCTTTCCAGCAATTGCTTGTTCTGCGCCTGTAGCGTGGTGTTGATCCGGGTTTGCAGCAGCGTGCTGGCCCGGTTTACCCGGCGGGAGAGAATGGCAATCCGGTCTTCCATCGCCAGACAGGTACGCATGGCCGGTTCCAGCCGGCGTTCCAGAAAACTGGAAAGGCGCTGAAACCCTTCCAGTGGCTCTTCCTTGATATTTTCCAGGCGTTTTTTCACCAGCGCATAATACGCCTTGGACGCATTGAAGCGAAAGCTGCTTTCCGCCGACATATGTTCGACCGTGGCCGCCAGCCGGGTCAGTTTGGCCAGCAGCCCTTGTTCCTTTTCCGCCTCATTCCCCCCTTCCGGCGCCAGGGTCATATGTTCGACGCTTTCCGCAAGCTGCTGCTCAATCTGCCGGGTGCTTTTGGCGATCCACCGGGTTTGCGGCACCGCCAGCAAAGCCATCATACGATAGGTTTCAAGCTCCAGCAGCCTCTGTACCAGTCGCCCGGCGCGGCTGGCGGACATGTTGAGGTTATTGACCAGAATGCGGGAAAAGCCATCACTGTGAATCTGAAAATCCGTCCAGGCAAGGGCGCTGGCATCGGCAACCCGGACCCCCGCTACCATATTGCCACCGAAAATATGCTCCAGATCCCCAGCGGATTGATAGGCGTCTTCCGGCGCCCGGTCCAGAAACAGATGCACCCCCACCAGCATTTCCCCGGGGATCTGCCGCAACCATTCTTCGGGGACCACCCTGAGCGCCGTGTCCCGAAACGACTCCGCCCCCGCTCCCTGGGCCGCCCCGTGACGCAAAAAGGTGTAACTACAAAATTCCGTATGCCGTTCCCATTTCAGCCGAAATGTTCCGAAATCAAAGATATGGTGGTTGCTGCCTGATTGAGGCGCCGGCAGATTATAATGCCGGCACAATGTCGCCAGATGATCCCGGTCTGCCCGCGCCCCGTTTTCACCGCTGAGTACGGCAATATGGGAACACCGGGTCGGACTGTCCACATTAATGAAAGGCCGACTGTGCAATTCGTTATTCAGAACATGCCGGGTCGGATATTCCCTGAGCAGACAGGGGGTGACCTGCTGCGCCGGCAGGGTCACGCCGATACGTGTTTCATGCCCGGCCTGCTGCTGGCTGTTATTTGGGCCGCTGTTCTGGTCCGCCTGCCTCGCCATCTCCCTCTCCGGCATTCTTTCACCCGCCATAAATCCCACCATAAATCGTGGAATCAAAAGCCATAGAGGAATTGTGGCACAGACACAATAATTTTGTCAGTAGCCCAAAAGGTATAACCCCAAAAGATATAATAATACCGGTCTTTTTCCGTTTGCTCTCTTATACTCGATCCAGGGCGCGGGAAATATCCTCCAGAATATCCTCCGCCGTTTCCAGCCCGGCGGACAAACGCACCAGGCCGTCAGTAATGCCATATAGCGCCCGTTCCTCGGGGCTATAGGGCGAATGGGTCATGCTGGCCGGATGCTGCACCAGGGTTTCCGCATCCCCCAAGCTAACGGCAATCCGGCACAGGGCCAGATTATTGAGGAAGGCGAGCCCCGCCTCCATGCCGCCTTTCAGTTCACAGGCGATCATGCCCCCGGGCCGGCGCATCTGTTTGCAGGCGATATCATATCCTGCAAAGGACTTAAGACCCGGATAATAAACCGTTTCCACCTTGGGATGATCCGCCAGAAGCGCGGCGATTTTTTCCGCCGTTTCCGAATGACGTTCCATGCGCAGCTCCAGGGTCTTCAGGCCCCGGGTAATCAAAAAGGCATTCATGGGAGAGAGCACCGCCCCGGTCATGTCTTTCAGGCCCACAAGACGGATTTCATCCAGGGTTTCCCGATCTCCCATAATCGCGCCGGCCATGAGATCCCCGTGGCCGCCCAAATATTTGGTTGCGGAATGCACGACAACATCCGCGCCCAGAGACAGCGGTGTTTGCAGATAAGGCGTGCAATAGGTGTTGTCCACAACAACCCTGGCCCCGTGCGCATGGGCAATCTCGCTGATCCGGGCAATGTCAATCAGGCGCATATTGGGATTGGCCGGCGTTTCAAAATAGACCACTTTTGTATTCTTGCCGATTTCCCGCGCCAGGTTTTCAGGATCGGTCATGTCCACATGTCGCACATTGACCCCGAATTTGGACAGGCCATGCCGGAAGTAAGCAAAGGTGCAGCCATAGAGCGTCTTATCCACAATCAGTTCTTCCCCCGGCGCCATCAGGGTCCAGAACACCGAAGTAATGGCGCCCATGCCGGAGGCCGTCATCAGACAGGCATCCGCACCTTCGAGACCGGCGAGTTTTTGTTCCAGATGGGTGAGCGTGGGATTGCCAAGACGGGTGTAAATATATCCTTCTTCCTCGCCGGCAAACCGGGCCCCGCCCTGTTCCGCCGTATCGAATTCAAATGTGGAAGTCATGTAAATGGGCTGGGTCAGGGAGCCATACGGATCTCGGTCCGCATTTTCCAAATGTATTGCCCGCGTGGCGAAGCCTTTGTTATTATTGTTGAATGCCATGATGGCCCTCCTTTACTTTACGTCTTAACCTGCCTGCAAAGGCAAAGTGTAATAAGTCAAACGAGAACAACGCAATGGTTTGAACGTCTTTCCTGAAAATTCGATGACAGATGGATAACCATTGCCGCAACACTGAAAAAAGATTTCTTTAGATGCTGAATTTTGATAAAAATTTTTCTCCGGAATACGGCGTGGTGACTTGTCTCAGCCCGCTGGTGCGGCGAATCGTGGCGCATAACCCCTCGCCTTTTACCTTTATGGGTACCGGCACCTATATCGTGGGACAGGGAACGGTTGCGGTTATTGATCCGGGGCCGGCCATGCCGAGCCATCTTCATGCCCTTGAACAGGCACTGGAAGGCGAGGTTGTCAGTCACATTCTGATCACGCACAATCATATGGACCATTCCCCGGCCGCCCGGCCGTTCCAAAAAGTGGTTGGCGGCGGAATTTATGCCTTCGACCCGTCACAACAAACCTACAGCGACAACCATACGGAAGAAGGTCTTGATACATCCTTCCACCCGGATCATCTGCTACGGGACGGGGACGTGATCAAGGGCAACGGCTGGACCCTTGAAGTACTGCATACGCCGGGGCACCTGTCCAACCATCTGTGTTTTGCGCTCAGGGAAGAAAAGGCCCTGTTTTCCGGCGACCATGTCATGGGCTGGTCCACCACCGTGATCTCCCCGCCGGACGGCCATATGGGCGCCTATTTGCAAAGTCTGGAACGCCTGTTGGCGCGGGATGATGAAATCTATTACCCGACCCACGGCAACCCGATTCCCAACCCGCAACACTATGTGCGGGGACTGATCGCCCACCGCCAACATCGGGAAGAACAGATTTTGCAGGTCATCCGAACCGGCGCTGCCACCATCCCGGAAATGGTGGACATCATCTATGCCGACGTGCCGAGTTATCTGCATCCGGCAGCGGCACGTTCCGTGCTTGCACATCTCATTCACATGGTGGAAGACGGTCGTCTGGTGACCTCGGGCCACACCGATGAACAAGCGGTCTACCGCCTGCCCTAGAGTGAATTGAGCCAACCTAGTTGACATCCCAAATGTTCTTGATTTGTTCTACATATGGATTTATCATTTAACTTATCGGGAATCGGAAATATTCTGTTCAAGAAAGGCTGTTCATGCGTGCGACGCTTTCTGATCTGCCCCTGCTGCGAAACATCCCTGATCATCCGCGCTGGCTGTATCTGGATCTCAACAGTTATTTCGCCAGCGTGGAACAGCATCTTCAGCCCCGCCTGCGAGGCCGGCCAGTGGCCGTGGTGCCCATCCGCAACACGGACACGACCTGCGCCATTGCCGCCAGTTACGAGGCCAAGGCGTTGGGGATCCGAACCGGCACCATGATTTATGAGGCCCGGAAAATCTGCCCTTCGCTTCAGATTGTGCCCGCCCGCCACGACCGTTATGTGGACTATCACCACCGCATTCTTAATGAAATCAACCGTCATTTACCCATCACCAGGGTCTGCTCCATTGATGAGGTAGCCTGCCGGCTTCCCCCCACGGCACAGGCCCCGGAGGCGGCGCTGACCCTGGCCAGGAACATCAAACGGGGCATTCACGATAATGTAGGCGAAAGTCTGAAAAGCTCCATCGGCATTGGCCCCAACCGGCTTTTGGCCAAGATCGCCAGCAACCTGCAAAAACCGGACGGGCTAACGTTGCTTACTAAACGGGACCTGCCGGAAAAAATCCTGCATTTGTCTTTACGCGACTTGCCCGGCATCGGTCGCAACATGGAACGACGGCTGCACCGGGCGGGTATCACAAACCTTCAGGGGCTTTGGGACATTGCCCCCAAACAAGCCCGCAAAATCTGGGGCAGTGTGGAAGGCGAGCGGTTCTGGTACGCGCTGCATGGGGTGGACCTGGGCGAGGAGATGGAAACCACCCGCCGCAGTGTCGGTCACAGCCATGTTCTGGAACCCGCCATGCGGCCGCCGGAACGGGCCCGGCTCGTGGCCCGGCGGCTGACCACCAAAGCGGCCAGCCGGTTACGCCGCGAAGGGTATTATGCCGGTGCGCTGAGCCTGTATGCCCGCTATGAAGGTGTTGGCCGCTGGCGCAGCGATCTGAAATTTCCTGCGGCTCAGGATAATTTCACCTTTCTTAAGGCACTGAATAAACTGTGGGCCGAAATGATACGACAGGACCGTCCAAAACGCCTCAAACATGTGGCTGTGAGCCTGTTCGGGCTGACCCCGGAACAGGAGATCATGCCCGACCTGTTTGACCGGCTTCACGATCCGCTGCATACCAAACAGCAACGCCACATCCGGCTGTCCCAGGCCATGGACAAGGTCAATGCCAAATATGGACTGGACACTGTGGTGCTCGGCTCCTTACCGCAGCCCTTGGCCCGCTTTACCGGCACCAAGATTGCTTTTACCCGCATTCCCGAGCGGGAAGAGTTCCATGAATGAGCCCCAAAGCCTTTCAGTGTAACTTTCATTGTGGCTTTCCGGATGGCCGCCGCTTGCATTTCTGGTGCATTTATAGTCTTGCCAAGCTTGATTCCAGCCGCTAAACCACCATCTTTAAAGAAGATGCAGTCAAGGAACGGGGTAAAGAGCATGTCCATACCTTTAACGGCGCCCATCGCCAAGACCACCGGCATGAGCGATGACGAACTGATTGCGGAAATCAACCGTCTTCGCAAGGAAAGAAATGCCGTTATTCTGGCCCATTATTATCAGGACGGCAGAATACAGGATCTGGCGGATTTTGTCGGCGACAGCCTGGACCTGTCACGCAAGGCCGCCGCAACAGATGCGGACGTGATTGTGTTTTGCGGGGTGCGTTTTATGGCGGAAGTGGCAAAAATCCTGAGTCCCGAAAAAACCGTGATCCTGCCGGATATGGAAGCAGGCTGCTCCCTGGAAGACAGCTGCCCGCCGGAGGATTTTGCTGAATTCCGCAAAAAATACCCGGATCATCTGTGCATCACCTATATCAACTGCTCTGCGGCCGTAAAGGCGCTATCGGACATTATCATCACCTCGTCCAATGCAGAATACATCATTAACCAGATTCCTGAGGATCAGCCCATCATCCTGGCGCCGGACCGGCATCTGGGTGCCTACCTGTCCCGCAAGACCGGCCGCGACATGGTGCTGTGGCCGGGAAGCTGCATTGTTCATGAACGGTTTTCCGAACAGGAACTGATCCGGTTGAAAACCGAACATCCGGACGCCCCAGTGGCAGCACACCCGGAATGCCCGGAACATATTCTGCGCCATGCGGATCATGTCGGGTCCACCTCATCCATCCTGAAATTCGTTCTGGAAAACCAGGCGCAAAAATTCATCATCGCCACGGAACCGCATATTATCCACCAGATGCAAAAAACCGCGCCGCACAAAACCTTTATCGGCGCACCGGGCATGGATGATGATTGCAACTGCAATAACTGTCCCTTTATGGAGCTGAATACGCTGGAAAAGCTTTACATCTGCATGCGCGACATGACCCCGGAAATTCTGGTGGATGAAGAAACCCGCATCAAGGCCCTGGCCCCACTGGACAAGATGCTGGAAATGTCCCCGCCGGTACCGAAAGACCAGCGGCCGCCCCAGAACTTTCCCATGACCGGCCGGGCCTATTGACGGGGATATGATGAGCGACCTGCCCCTGTTCAAAGAAGAACTGCGCCAATTTGTCAAAAATGCGCTGGATGAAGATATCAGCCGTGGCGATATCACCACTTTGGCCACTATTCCGGCGCATCTGCGCCTCAGTGCGGCCATGAACAGCCGCGAGAATCTGGTGGTGGCCGGCATGCCGCTGGCGGTGGAAATCCTCAAGACCGTTGACTCTTCATTACAGATCGAGGTGCTGGCCGGAGATGGCCTTGAAGTGACTGCTGGAAACACGCTGATGCGCCTGGAAGGCAACGCTCAGAAGATTCTGACCGCCGAACGGACAGCGCTGAATATTCTGCAACATCTGTCGGGCATCGCCACCCTCACCCGCCAGTATGTAAAAGCCATCAGCCATACCGACTGCAAGCTTCTGGACACCCGCAAAACGCTGCCGCTATATCGTAAGCTGGCGAAATACGCCACCCGTCTGGGTGGCGCCATGAACCATCGTATGCGGCTGGATGATGGCGTGCTGATCAAGGACAATCACATCGCCCGGGTGGGCAGCGTCAAGGCGGCCATCGACGCGGCCAAAGCCTTTGACATCAGCGCCAGCCGGATTGGCATTACCGTGGAATGCGATACCCTCGATCAGGCCGCCGAAGCCGTGGAAGCCGGAGCTGACCGTCTGCTGCTGGACAATATGACGCTGGATCAGTTACGCGAGGCTGTCTCACGCTACAAGGGGCAGGTGGAACTGGAGGCTTCTGGCGGGGTGACGCTTGAGACCATCAGCGCCATCGCCGAGACCGGCGTGGATTATATTTCCGTCGGGCGCATTACCCAGTCCGCCCCCGCCGTGGATATCGGTCTGGATTATCTGAGCGAATCCTGAGGCAGCGGGGTTCCGCGCCGGGTTCTGTAAGCCTGATAACGATCCACAAGCCAGCCGGAAAAACGCCACAATCCCCAAGTGCCCAACATCGACACATAGCCGTCCACCGCATAATGCCAGCCCAGATGCACCGACCCGATCTGAATGATGATCAGATAGGCCAGCATCACATAACCCAGCGGCCGGTTAAAAGCCCGACTTGAAAGAAACAGCAGCATGGCAAAGGCCACATGCATGCTGGGCATGGCGGTAATGCCGCTGCCCAGCCCCAATTCGCCGTCCGTATAATAGTCCCAGAGCAGTTTCTGGTATTCAAGCGCCGAAAGACCCATCTTTCCGTCTGCCGTGCCAATGGCGGCGGCGATTTCCTGAAGCCGGGCCATCAGCGGGAAAAAAACATCCGGCCCGTCCACAATATTGCCGTAAAAACAGGGTCCAGCCGCAGACAGTGTAATGGCCATCAACGATCCCAGAACGGACCAGGACAGAAAATAGGTCAGCAAATACTGGTGATGGATCTTCCCCAAACGCCTGTGATGAACAATCATCCACAGGGTATGAAACATCAGAAACAGAAACCACAACCGGTAAAAGAAATCCAGAACCCTGGTCGACATCACATCCCCGAACAAGGCATGCGTGATCTGCCATGGATGAACCCCGAAATGCAAAAACCGATCCGCCTGCATGAAAAATTCGTCAAGATAAAAAGGGTTTATCGCCGGCAGCAGGGTCTTGACGCTGCTGAACACCGACATAAAGAAGGAAATCATCACAAAAGGAATGAAAATGCGCGCCAGCGCCGACGGATGCACCCCGTATATATAAAGGTCCCGCAGCGCCCTACGGGAAAACGCATACCGGCCGTGGCGAAGGACATAACTTGCCAATTTCACGAACAATACAAATCCTAGCGAAAGCAAAAAGGGCAGTTTGTAAATTTCATAACTGACCAGATCGTTCAACCCATAGGCCGCCAACAGGATATTGACGCCCAGCACATAGGCCAGGAAAACGCCGGTCATTGGCATATAGCTCGCCAGCACTGCCGTGAGCCGTTCCGCCTGAGCAAATCCAGATTCTCTTCCGGATTTTTTCCCGGAGTCTGCCCCGGCTTTTGTGCCGGACATTGTCAACTCAGCTTGCGACATGGCCTGTTCCCCGTCCGCGGCACTGGACCAGCCAGCCGGACACCCGCCACAACCCCCAGGTGCCCAACATCGACACATAGCCGTCCACCGCATAATGCCAGCCCAGATGCACCGACCCGATCTGAATGATGATCAGGAAGGCGAGGAAAAAATATCCCACATAGCGGCTGACCTCGCGGCCGGACAGGTAAAGCAGCATGGCAACGGAAACATGCATGCTGGGCATGGCGGAAATGCCGCTGCCCGCGCCGGTCGCATTATCCTGGTAATAGGCCAGCAGGTCTTTCTGGATGTCCAGAGCATAAAGCTGAAACAGGCCGCCGGTAGCCTGGCGCTGGTCATAAAAGTCCTGCAGGCGGGCCATCAATGGCGCAAACACATCCGGCCCGTCCACAAATACACCATAATAACAGGGCCCCGCCGAAGACAACATCACCGCCAGCACCGAGCCCAGCACAAACCAGCACAACAAAAACGCCAGTAAGAACTGGGCCCGTTTTGCCCCGAAAGAGACATTCACCCCCTGCCATAACACATAGGAGAACATCAGGAAAAACCAGAGATTATAGAAAAAATTGATTACCCCGCTCATCAATGCGGTGCCAAATAGGGCATGGGTGATTTTCCAGGGATCAACGCCAAAATGGAGCAGGCGGTCCAGTTTCATGAAAACTTCATCCAGATAAAAAGGCTGGAGCGCCGGAATGACACTTTTCAGGGAGGAAAAAATGGAAATATAGCCGGGGAGAAACAGAAACGGCACGGCAAAGGCCAGAAGATAATCCGCATTCAGCCAACCGGCCCGGAAATCGGAAATGATGCGCCCGGCTCCTTTTTCCGAACGGTCATAGGACAGATACCGCAACAAATAGGTGGTGGTTTTGATAAAGACAATCGCCGCCAGACTGATATAAATAATCTCCACATACAGGCTGATGGTAAAATGTGCCGCCAGCCCCTGCCACCACATCACGGTCCAAATGCTTGCCGCCTGAAGAAGAAACACCGTCAGCAACACCATATGCCGATACAGGTTTTCCCGATCCAGTGCCATATGGCGGTTTAATATGTTCAAAACGGCTTCGCTCATTTTCCCTGCCCTCGAAATTCCTGTTCAAGGCTATTCCGAGGAAGTTAAAAAAAAGCAAATAAGTCTCCACTCCCTCCCCGAAAAAGCGGTAGCCTCAAACCACTTTTTCGGTGTATACAACCGCTTCACCCCCATATTAGAATGAATTGAGCCAACCTATGCACAATTCACTCTAGAGACACTCTCATCACGGTTCACTCTAAAGGCATGGCATGACCCGATCACAGGCTAATCTTCTGCTGACTTTGGCGGCTCTGATCTGGGGCGTGGGTTTTGTGTTCCAGAAAGAAGCCATGGCTCATATGGGCCCCTTTATGTTCAACGGGCTGCGCTTTCTGATCGGCGGCGGTGTCCTGTTGCCGCTGATTTACCTCCAGCGCCACAAAAGACAACGCTACGGCACACGCCTGTCCCGTCCCCTTCTGAGAGGCGCAGGGCTCGCCGGAACCATTATGTTCGCCGCCGCGGCCCTGCAACAATTCGGTATTGTTCATACCACCGTCACCAATACAGGATTTATTACCGGATTGTATATGATCCTGGTGCCGGTGCTGGGCTGGTTTCTCGGCCACAGATATCGCCCGGGGATCTGGGGGGCGGTGTTGATGGCCTGTGTGGGGCTTTATCTTCTTTCCGGGGCGGGGCAGGTGATGCCAGCCTACGGCGATATGCTGGTATTTGCCGGAGCCGTGTGCTGGGCCGCCCATGTGCTGACCATCGACCATCTAACCACCCAGTATGACCAGATCCTGATCGCTATGATCCAGTTTATGATTTGCGGCCTGTTAAGCTGTCTGGCCGCTTTTCTCGCAGGGGAAACCCTCCCGGTTACCTCCGCTGCCGCCTGGACATGGATTTTATTGAGCGGGATATTGGCCGTGGGGATCGCCTTTACCCTACAGGTGGTGGGACAGGCGGTTGCACCACCGGCCCAGGCGGCCATGCTGATGAATCTGGAAGCCGTCTTTGCCGCCGCTGCCGGATATATGTTTTTCGGGGAATATCTTACCCCTCTCGCGCTGACCGGTTGTGCGCTGATGCTGGCGGGATGTGTTCTGGCGCAGCGTTATCCACCGCTGCCAGCCGGCCATCGGGCCTAGAGTGAATTGTGATGAAATGGAACGGCCATTGCGGGTGGAAGCGACGCAATCCATCCCCCGTGAGACGGCACGCCCCCTTTCGGGAGTTTGCTATAACGCGTTTATCAATTCGCACCCCCCAGAGCCCGGACTCTGGGCCTATTACTCCCGGCTCGTAAAGTCCAGCGCCTGGCGCGCCGTGCGCAGGCTGTGTTTGCGCCGCACCGGATGGGCCCGAAACCGCTTCAGCGCCGCCAGGGCCTCGGCCTGCCAGGGCGCGTCGGGAAAGGCCGACCGCTCTTCCTCTACCGCACAGAGGGTTTTCAGATAATGACAGGAAATGATCGGTTCCGGCAGGCCGTGATTCAAAAGGAATTCGTGAAAATCCCGCAAAAAAGCGGTAACGTCCGAAACCTGCCAGTCCTCAAGGGAAACCGTTTTATCCAGATATTTCATATTCCGCCCGGCGAAACAAGCCATCTGTAACAAGGCTGCTGGCCACAGGTCCGGTGTCTCCCGACACAGGTGACGGACCGCATTGGCGAAAGTCAGCCCATGGGTGAAATCCAGCCAGTCCACATTATCCGCCACCTTGTTGTCCGTGCGGGCCGCCAGCCTCACATCAAAATGCAACAAATTCCGAACCAGTACCTGAAACAGAATCGAAAACAGATGAGCAGGACTGTTGCCGCTGCCCCCCACTCGCGTCAGTATCCTGTTGACCGGCATGTCCTGAATCTCTTCGGGCGCAAGGTCCGTTTTCTGCCCCACGGTCCAACCCGCCAGCGCCGGACCATAAGCCCGAAATTCCGGAATAAGGTCTTCGCGGGTGGCATAGACGAGCCTTCTGACCAGAGGAAGCAGCACCACATCCAGACTGTCTTCACCAATCTCCGCCAGAAGCTGCCCGCTTTTGTAAACATAAATAGCCGCATGGCCAAAATCATTGTAATGGGCCAACGCTGCCCGGGCTAATACGGGTCTCAGTTCGGCATAGGTCATGCCTTCCCCTATGGCTCCGCGAATTCGGGCCACGGCCTCGGCTTCGTTTTCTTCCTCCACCGCTTGAAGAAACGCCTCCGCCTCAAAGGGAAGTACTTTTTCCGGATAGGGAAAGCGGCCGTAACGCAAGCTGTCCCAGGCAAAATGACTAACACATTCCAACGCCGCCACCAGCGCCGCTTCGGGGCGGTCTTCGGCTTCATATCGACGGATCAGGGAAAGCCAGTCGGCGGCCGCGGCAAAGGCGTGGGACATACCATATTCAAACCGGTCCCAGGTCCGACGGATCACCTCTGCCACCGCCGCCGAATACTCTCCGCCCGCCTTTCTGAAACGCGCCAATTCACGCCCCATGCGGGCATAGTCATAGCGATAAAAAGCCTCCTGTAGACTGTCCAGCGCTTTTTTCTGCATCTCTTCAGGGGCAGGTCCAGAGAGATCAACATAAAGATCCCCCTCCTGCCAGCGCAGCGGATAGGATCTCAGACGGTCTCCACCGACAAGGGTTTCCCCGCTCTTCAGATCAAACTTCCAGTTATGCCAGTTGCAAGTCAGGGTGCAATCCGCAGAAAGCTGCCCTTCGCTTAACGGGTATCCTTCGTGAGGACACCGGTTATTGACCGCGAAAAACCTTTCCCCCTGTTTCAGGATCAAAATCTGGCGGGAAGCGGCGCGAAATACCATCCGCCCCGTTTTCAGAAGTGGCGAAAGATCCTCAACCTTGGTCCATTGGCCGTGCGACATGTTCAGTCCTCATTTAGGCTGCCAGTATATTACCAGTATATTATCTATAATCCCACGGCCCCAGATCTTTTGGATTACGGGAAGGAAAACAGCGAATAACCCGTTCCACAAGATCTCCCCACCAGCCAGAAGCGATATGTTGAAAACGATAAGAATAAGAAACAGTCATGGCTCTTCTCCTTTTTCAAAGTTTTTTCTTTACAAATCTAAATAGCATATTTTCTTTACTTTAAAAAGATTTTTCTTTAAAAAATAAACCATGAACACAAAACCCCAAAAAAACACCCCGAGAAACACCCCGAGAAACACTAGGGAGCCGGCCAAAACCAAAGACCGGATTCTGACGTATCTGAAACAGGACGGCCCGCAGGAAGCCCCGGAACTGGCGGCCCGTCTCAACATCACCGACATGGCTGTGCGTCAGCATCTTTATGAATTACAGAATCAGGAGCTGGTGGCCCCCATAACACGCCCGCGCCCCAAGGGCCGACCGGGCAAAGCCTGGTCCCTGACGGAAAAAGCCAACCGCCATTTTCCCGATAGCCATGCAGATTTTGCACTGGGCCTGATCCAGTCCATTCGCACGGCATTCGGGGAAGAGGGCATGAACCGGCTTCTGGACCTTCGCGCCGAGGAGCAGACGGCGGAATACCGCCGGCAACTGGAGAAACAGCCCACATTGAGGGAGCGACTGGACCACCTGGCCCGTATCCGCAGCCGCGAAGGATATATGGCCGAGGTGCTGCCGGCAGAAAAAGAAGGTGAATATCTGCTGGTGGAAAATCATTGCCCTGTCTGCGAGGCCGCCCGGGAATGTTCGGGCATCTGCGCCCGGGAACTTTTGGTTTTCCGCCAGGTCTTGGGCGCGGAGGTAGAAATCAAGCGGATGGAACACATTATTGAAGGCGCCCGACGTTGCGCCTATCTGGTCAGGCCGGTAAGAAATCGCCCCCCGAAGTAATCCCAAAAGGAAACCGTCATTATCTCAGACTGTTGTGATAAGGGGGGAAACATCATCGCAAACTCTTGAACAAGGTGCGGGAAACTTTGTTAGCGAACTGAGGCCGGCACAAGCCGGCCTCTCTTTAAAGACGTTTTTTCAAAACGACCTGTCAAAGTCCCACACTGTTCTGCCCGGACACCATGCTGAACAGCATGGGAATGGACAACAGGGTGTTGGTGCGGGAAAACAGCATTGCCGTGCGCGCCGCCGCCGGTTTCGCCTCCGCCGGCGCCTCTACAATGCCTAAGGCCTTTTTCTGGTTCGGCCAGATCACGAACCAGACATTAAACGCCATAATCAGGCCCAGCCACATGCCGAAACCGATATCCGGACGCTGCAACACCAGGGCATCCACCAGATAGCCGTTCATCCAAGCCAGAAGCAGACCAAAAATAACCGTGCTGAGCGCCGCCCACCGGAACCAGAACAACGCTTCGGGGGCGATCACCTTGCTGATGGCCGGTTTCTGATCATCAGGGATTTTCGGCATGCTCGGGATCTGGACAAAGTTGAAATACCACAAAATGCCGATCCACATAATGCCGCTCAATACATGAAGATACCGTACAATAAACAGTCCGAATTCATGGGTCATGATACCCGCCTCCCTTATTTCATTTTATCCATACTGTCTGAAACGGCGGACCCCACATCCGCAGTGCTTCCGCTGTCAAGATAATTGGTTGCAAGTACCATGATAATGGTCAGCACAACCCCCGCGATAATCGTTAGCGGCAATGATTCCAGTATTTTGCTCATTCTTTACATCCCTATATTTTTGTCCCTGTAATTGTATCTCCGTTGCGGAAAATACTCCCTCTATCCTGTCATAAGGATTTGTTAAGGTTATCAGTTTCTTTGGAAATCGTCAAAATAAGCTTGTTGGGACCTGGCAGCACTTGTTTTGTGAGAAAATATCGGCCATGTAAGGACATTATTCAAAAAACATGAAAAGATCATGCCACGTCACAACAAACTTCGGCTCAGTTATTGCGCGGAGCAGGTTCGCCGACAGGATCACGATCGGTTCCTGACCGTACTATTTGCTCCCCAGAACCGGCGGGAGGCATTATTCGCCCTGTACGCCTTTAATCAGGAGCTGGCCAGAATCCGGGAAACCGTGTCCGAACCGATGCTCGGGGAAATCCGCCTGCAATGGTGGTACGAGGCACTCAGGGACATCTATGCCGGTCAGGTCCGCCATCACGAGGTAGTCCAGGCTTTGGCCCAGGCCATCCGGGATCATGACCTGCCCCGGGAGGCGTTCGAGCAACTCATCGAGGCCCGCCGGCAAGATCTGTATGATGAAACGCTGGCAGATCTGGACAGTTTGCGGGACTATCTGAGGAAAACATCCGGCACCCTCGCCGCCCTTGCCGCCCGGATCCTTCAGGACAGTGACTCCCGGCTTCAGGCGCGCGCCGTGGAAATGGGGGAACTTTGGGGGTTGGTCGGCATTATGCGTGCCGTGCCCTATCATCTGTCCCTCAACAAACTACTGTTGCCCGAAACGATGATGAAAAAATACGGCCTGACCAAAACCGGCCTCGCAAACGCCCAAAATCAGGACAACCTGCAACGGCTCATTGCCGAGCTGTGCGGAACGGCCGAAGACCAACTGGCTGCCTTGCGCCGCCACAGGAAAACCATCCCTGCCCGGGCGCATTCGCTGTTTCTTCTGGCGTCCCTGAGCCAAAGTTATCTGAAATCCCTGCGCAAGGCCGGGCATAATCCCTTTGCCCTTGCTGAACGCGCAGACGCCCTGCCCCGACAATTCCGCCTAATCCGGGACGGCCTATTCCGCCGGTTCTAGAGTGAATTGAATCGATCTCATCACGATTCACTCTGCCGCCGCGAGCCACTCCTGCAATGCGGCCAAGGCCCGCCGGCTTTTGGCCGGTTTACGGTCCCGGCGCTTGATTTTCTTGCCTTCCAGCGGCGGCATGATACCGAAATTGATGTTCATGGGCTGAAAGGTTTTCTGTTCCGGCGCGCCGGGAATATGGCCGCCGGTAATGTGGTTAAGCAGCGCGCCAAGCGCCGTGGTCGGCGGCGGCGGGCTGACTGTTCTGCCCAGACGTTCGGCAGCAGCAAACCGCCCTGCCAATAATCCCATAGCGGCGCTTTCCACATATCCTTCCACTCCGGTGATCTGCCCGGCGAATCTGAGCCGCGGCATGACTTTCAGGCGCAACTGGTGATCAAGCAGTTCCGGGCTGTTGATGAATGTGTTGCGATGCAACCCGCCGAGCCGGGCAAATTCCGCATTTTCCAGTCCAGGAATGCGCCGGAAGATTTCCTTCTGGGCGCCGTATTTCAATTTGGTCTGGAACCCCACCATGTTATAGAGAGTGCCCAGCGCATTGTCCTGACGCAACTGCACCACGGCAAAAAGTGGCTCGTCACTGTGTGGATTTTTCAACCCCACCGGCTTCATGGGCCCGAACCGCAGCGTGTCCCGGCCCCGTTCCGCCATCACTTCGATCGGCATACAGCCTTCAAAATAGGGGGTGTTCTTCTCCCATTCCCGGAATTCGGTCTTTTCACCTTCCAGAAGGGCATCTACAAAGGCATAATACTGGGCTTCGTTGAGCGGGCAGTTGATATAGTCGGCCCCATCCCCCTTATCATAGCGGGACTGGAACCAGGCCTTGGAAAAATCAATGCTGTCCTTATACAGAATCGGGGCAATGGCATCAAAAAACGCCAGGGATTCCTTGCCCGTAAGCGCCATGATCTCCTTGGCCAACGCCGCCGAGGTCAGCGGCCCCGTGGCAATGATCACACTGTCCCAGTCTGCTGGCGGAATGCCGCTCACTTCCTCACGCACTAGGGTAAAATCCGGTTCCGCCTCCAGGGCGCTTTGCACCTCGTGGCTGAACGCGTCCCGATCAACAGCAAGAGCGCTGCCGGCAGGCACACGCGCCTTTTCAGCGGCGGCCATGATCAGGCTGTTGCAGCGGCGCATCTCTTCATGCAACAGACCCACGGCGTTATGTTCCGCATCGTCGGAACGGAAACTGTTGGAACAGACCAGTTCCGCCAGCCCGTCGGTCTGATGCGCATCGGTTTTCACCCGGGGGCGCATTTCATGCAGAATGACAGGAAGGCCAGCCTTCAGAATCTGCCAGGCAGCCTCTGTCCCGGCCATGCCGCCGCCGATGATATGAATGGGCTTGTGCTCTGCTGTCATCCGGTTGTCTCCTGAACCTGCGGCCCATACAGCCGCCGTCCCGATTTTGTCATACCGGCTAAATAGCACCACAAGAGGGGGAAGAAAAGAGCCTTTTCCGCGCTACGCCGCTGGCGAACAGACGACAGAACAAAAAGCGCCCCCCCGGAAAACCGGGCAGGCGCCAAGCACATGGAGATACCTATCGGAGATACAATCGTGTAACAGAGTTCCAGAGTATTGCCGGAGTATTCTAGGAGAGCCAGAGTTCCGTAATAGCCCCAGCTTAAGGGGTTTATGGTAAATAAAGGGTTAAAAAACAAAAAATTTTAGAAAGGTTCCGGCCATAAAGAAGGCCTCTTCCGGGGATCAGGGAAGAGGCCTTGAATGGCAGAAAGGATAATGTCCAAAGCGGGAACACCATCCGTCCGTGAGAAAATGCCTGAGACCAGGCAACTTCCTTTATATTAGACAAATATTAACAAAAGATTTCTGTCAGATAATTTTGAAGGGCAATTTTATGACGTATCCCCCAAATCATTGTTCCTCACGCTTCATTCGGCTTGGTTTTCTCCAGATGTTTCGGGGCGAGGCTGAGCACGGCTTCGGGGTTTTCCCCTTCCTCCAGTTGCAATGCGCCGATTTTTTCGGCCCGGGAGGTGATTTTGCGGGTCGAGGTAGAAATTTCCGAAAGATCCTTTTCCGCCTGCCGGAAGTGACGGTTCAGGTTATCCACCCGCCCTTCCAGCCGCCCCACATCGGTCAGCAGCGTTGTGACCTCTTTCTGAATGACCCCCGCCTGTTCGCGCATACGCACATCTTTGAGCACCGCCCGTACCGTATTCAGGGTCGCCATCAGGGTGGTGGGGCTCACAATCCACACCTTGGCCCGAAAGCTTTCTTCCACCAGTTCCGGGAAATTGGCGTGCAGTTCCGCATAAACCGCCTCACTGGGCAGGAACATCAGCGCCGATTCCGCCGTCTCTCCCGGCAGGATATATTTTTCGGCAATATCCTTCACATGTTTGCGGATGGCGCTGCGGAACGCCGCCACGGCCTGCTTGGCCTGAGCCTCGGTTTCGGCCTGGCGGATCTGGTGATAACTTTCCAGTGGGAATTTGGCATCCACGACGATAGGGCCCGGCGGGTTGGGCAGCTTGATCAGACAATCGGCGCGCCGGTTGTTGGTCAATGTTTCCTGAAAGCCATAGGCGCTAGGCGGCAGAATGGTGCTGACCAGGTCATTGAGCTGAATTTCCCCGAACATGCCACGGGCCTGTTTGTTGCTCAGGATATCCTGTAACCCCACCATCTGGCCGGACAGTTCGGTAATATTCTTCTGCGCCTCGTCAATCACCGCCAGGCGGGTCTTGAGTTCGCTCAGACTTTCAGACGTGGTCTTGCGGGTATGCTCCAGACTCTCGCCCATGCGCTGGCTGACCTTGTCGAGCCTCTCTTCCAGCGTGCGCGACAGTTCCGCCTGGGTCTTGGCCGTGGCTTCGGACAGCTGGCTGAGGCGACCTTCCAGCGCCGCCTGAGATTGCATCATGCGCATCAGTGCCTCCTGGGCCCGGGCCTGGGCCTCGGCCTGTTGCTGACGCTCCGCTGCCAGGGTCTCCATCAGGGTATTGTTCCGCCGCGCCGTCAGCCACACCAACAGCAGAACAAGTGCCAAACCAAACAACACGGCCGCACCGGCCATCATATATGTCGGAGTAAAGTCCACGCCTTATTTCCTTATCTCTTGACGTTGCGGGTTTCACATATTACCTACCAGATGGAGAACATGAAACACAAGATTGGCTGCTATGGCAATATTACCGATACTCACTGTTCCGGACCCACTTTTGAAGACCGTTTCCAAACCGGTGGAACGGGTGGATGACGATCTGCGCCGACTGATGGATGACATGCTGGAAACCATGTATGACGCGCCGGGTATTGGTCTTGCCGCCATTCAAGTGGGCCACCCCCTGCGGGTGTTAGTGATCGACCTGGCCGGTGAGGACGAAGAGCCCCGCCCGATGTATTTTGTTAATCCGGAAATCTACTGGACGTCGGAAGAAATGGCCAATTATACCGAAGGCTGCCTGTCGGTTCCGGAACAATATGCAGAAATCACCCGCCCAGCCGAATGCAAGGTCAGATATCTGGATTACAATGGTGAGGAACAGGACCTGCATTGTACCGGTCTGCTGGCGACCTGTCTTCAGCATGAAATGGATCACCTGAACGGCATTCTGTTTGTGGACCATCTGTCCAAACTCAAACGCGACATGATTGTCCGCAAGGTGAAAAAACTCACCCGCGAAGCCGCCCTTTAAACCACCCGGGGGAAATCCGATGACTACACGCCTGCGCCTTGCTTTCATGGGAACCCCCGATTTTTCAGTTCCTACCTTAAAAGCCCTTCTGGACGCTGGCCATGAGGTGGCCGCCGTTTATTGCCAGCCCCCACGCCCGGCGGGACGCGGGAAAAAGGAACGCCCCTCCCCCGTCCACAGCTTTGCCGAAGCTCATAACCTCCCGGTATATTGCCCCACAAGCCTGAAATCCCCGAAAGAGCAGGAAAAATTCAAAGCCCTTGATCTGGATGCGGCGGTGGTGGTGGCTTATGGCCTGCTGCTGCCCAAAGCTATCCTGGAGGCGCCAAGGCTGGGCTGTATCAATATTCACGCCTCGCTGTTACCACGCTGGCGGGGGGCGGCCCCCATTCACCGGGCGATCATGGCCGGGGACAAGGAAACCGGTGTGAATATCATGCTGATGGAGGAGGGCCTCGACACCGGTCCCGTACTCCTGGAACGTCGTCTGCCCATCCGCCCGCAGGACACCACGGGCCTTCTGCATGACAAGCTGGCCGCGCTGGGCGCGGAAGCCATTGTGCCCGCCCTCGAAGGACTGGCCGCCGGCCGCCTCACCCCACGCCCGCAGGCCGAGGAAGGTGTCACCTATGCGCACAAGATCGACAAGGCCGAAGCGCGCATTGACTGGCGCCGCCCGGCCGAGGAACTGCGCAACCATATTCATGGCCTCAGCCCCTATCCCGGTGCCTGGACGGAAGTAAACGGCGAACGGCTGAAAATCCTCGAAGCCGAAGTGGAAGGGGGGCTCGGCGGCACCACCGGGGCCGTGATCCAGGGGCCGCTTGTGGTCGGCTGCGGTGACGGCAACGCGCTCAGAGTGCTGACGGCGCAACGGGCCGGCAAGGCCCCCATGGCGGCCGGTGACCTGCTGCGCGGGTTTCCCATCCCGCTGGGAACCATTCTCAAATGAGCGAAACCTTTCGCTATAAGCTCACTCTGGAATATGATGGCAGCAGCCTGGTAGGCTGGCAATATCAGACCAATGGCCCGTCCGTTCAGGGACTTCTGGAAGACGCCACCCGAAAATTCTGCCCCGCCTACAACCCGGCGGAAAGCCGGTATGTGGCGGCAGGACGCACCGACGCCGGCGTGCATGCCCTTGCCATGGTCGCCCATGTGGACCTGCCGCAGGAAGTCGAAGCCCGCCGGCTGTGCGAGGCGCTGAACCATTTCCTTAACCGCGGCCCGGTGGCCGTGCTTGAGGCTGAACCGGTGTCACAGGAATTTCACGCCCGCTTCTCCGCCAAAAGGCGCGCATACCGTTATCATATCATCAACCGTCGTGCGCCACTCACCCTGATGCGGCACAAAGCCTGGCACGTCAAACATCCGTTGGATACCGACGCCATGCATGAGGCCGCCCAGCAGCTCGTCGGACGTCACGACTTCACCACTTTCCGCAGCGTCCAGTGTCAGTCCCGCTCCCCTGTCAAAACGCTGGACCGGCTCGACGTCCGGCGCGAGGGGGAAAATATCTATGTGGAAACCTCGGCCCGCTCCTTTTTGCATCATCAGGTCCGCAGTATGGTCGGCTGCCTGTATTATGTGGGGCTCGGCAAATGGAGCAAGCAGGACCTGAAAGAGGCACTTGAGGCGGCGGACCGCACCCGGCTGGCCTATAACGCCCCGCCCGATGGACTGTATTTCACCGGTGTGGACTATTGAATCAACCCCTACAGGAACTGGGCCAGACCGGCCCGGCAGAATGGGGCAACCTCTTCACAATTCACTCTAAGACCCTAAAGCCCCTTGGTCATATACTCAAAATAATCCGGGCTCAGGACACGGATCAGGATCATGTCCACGGTCAGGACAAACAATTGCTGGAACAGCAACACGCCGATCGACAGCCACCCGCTAATCTGCAATGAAACCTTAAAAACAAACCAGCGATAAATATAGACATAGCCGGAAACAATCATGGTCATCAGAATCCCCACATCCGGCCCCACAACCCCCGTCATAATCAGCAGATGCACCGGTACCGTGACCAGATAGGTGATCACTGTGGACCAGTTATAGGTGATAATCATTGGCGCATAATTGGCATCAATCTTCATGTAACGGGTAAAATAAATCATGATGAAAGCCGTAAGCGGAAGATGCAGCGCATAACTGATCAGGGAGGGCAACAATGTGCTCGGCAGGTCATTTAGACGTGCGGCCTCCTGTCCCACATAAAGCGACGCCAGAAACAGGGGGGCCGCCACCGCCATGGCCCAGAAGGATTTCCAAAACCCCTCGGCTGACATGTCAAAATAGGCCAGTCCCAACGGATTAAACTGGGCCAGGGCCCAAGCCCCCTTGACAGACTGGACCCATTCGGCGATCAGCGACTCTTTATGTTCCATCCCTCAAATTCTCTTTATTTTATTTATTGTCTCTAACCCGTTTCAAAAAAACGTTCTAAAATGGCGGCATAGATATCGGTTAGCTGTTCAATATCCTCCACCCTCACCCGTTCATCAATCTTGTGCATGGTCTGACTAACCAGGCCGAATTCGGATACCGGACAATAATCCTTGATGAATCGCGCATCGGAGGTGCCACCGGTGGTGCTGAGTTCGGGTTCCCGCCCCGTAACCTCCTTTACAGCCTGGGTAATCAGATCACTTAACACCCCAGGCGGCGTGAGAAAGGCATCACCGGACGCCTTCATCTCCAGCTCATATTCACCGCCCACGTCATCGCACACACTGCGGATCCAGTCCTTCAAACCGTCGATGGTCTGTTCATTGTTAAAGCGGATGTTAAAGCGGGCTGTGGCCTCAGCTGGAATCACATTGCTGGCCTCGTTCCCCACATCTATGCTAACCACTTCCAGGTTGCTGGGCTGAAAATGAGCATTGCCCTGATCCAGTTCCCGGCTGACCAGACGGTCCAGAATTCTGATCAGACGCGGAATCGGGTTATCGGCCAGATGCGGATAAGCCACATGCCCCTGGGTACCCTTGACCACCAGACGGGCATTCAGACTGCCGCGACGGCCGATTTTGGCCATTTCCCCCAGTGTCGAGGGGTTGGTGGGTTCCCCCACCAGACAATAATCCAGCTTTTCCCCCCGTTCTTCCAGCCATTTCAACATCTTGACTGTACCGTTGATGGCCGGGCCTTCCTCATCTCCGGTGATCAGGAAACTGATGGATCCTTTAAAACCTTGCGGCCGCCGGGCCAGAAAGCGGGAGGTGGCGGCGACAAAGGCCGCAATGGCCCCCTTCATATCCGCGGCCCCGCGACCCATCAACCAGCCGTCCTTGATATGGGCTTCAAACGGTTCAACACTCCAGGCGTCCCGCGCCCCCACCGGCACCACATCCGTGTGCCCGGCAAAACAGAAATTGGGGCCGTCCTGTCCCAAACGCGCATACAGATTGTCCACATCCGGCGTCCCGTCGTCGGAAAACCGCAGGCGATGACAGACAAAACCCAGCCCCTTCAGGGCCGTTTCCAGCACATCAAGGGCGCCGGCATCCTCAGGTGTGACACTGGGACAACGGATCAGCGCCTGGGTGAATTCCACGGGATTGATAATGGTGACCAAACCCTAATCCCTCAGCAAATCATTAATGGAGGTTTTGGCCCGGGTTTTTTCATCCACCCGTTTGACAATAACCGCCGCATACAGATTGGGCCCTGGCGTGCCGTCCGGCAACGGTTTGCCCGGTAGCGCCCCCGGCACCACCACACTATAGGCCGGCACGCGGCCATAAAAAATCTCGCCCGTCTCCCGATCAATGATTTTAGTGGAAGCCCCGATATAGACCCCCATGCTCAACACGGCGCCCTCTTCCACGATCACCCCTTCGGCCACTTCGGACCGGGCCCCGATAAAGCAGTTATCCTCAATGATCACGGGTTCCGCCTGCAACGGTTCCAGAACGCCGCCAATGCCCACGCCCCCCGACAAATGCACATTTTTGCCGATCTGGGCGCAGGATCCTACGGTGGCCCAGGTATCGACCATGGTGCCTTCGCCCACATAGGCCCCAAGATTGACAAAGGACGGCATCAGCACCGCCCCCGGGGCGATATAGGCCGAATGACGCACCACTGCAGTCGGCACGGCCCGAAAACCGGCCTGATCAAATTCCGCCTGGCCCCAGCCTTCGAATTTTGACGGCACCTTGTCATACCACGGCGCGGCCTCACCAGGACCGCCGGGAATGATTCGCATGGGATACAGGCGAAACGACAACAACACCGCCTTTTTCAGCCATTGATGCACGACCCATTGATTTTTTCCGTCCGCGCCGGGTTCCCTGGACGCCACGCGGACTTTGCCGCTGTCCAGAAGGTTCAGGGTTTCCTGTACCGCTTCGCGGATCTCCCCTTGAGTATCGGGACCAATTTCCGTACGATTCTCCCACGCCTGCTCAATGACGTTTTCCAGTGAGGTAGACATTGTTTTTATCCTTTATGCTAACGGGCTCTCTAAATCTGTGGCACTCAAAATACAATTGCGGACTTTCTTAACGGCCTGACAATAGCGATCAGGGGCCGGCTGTCAATAAGCCCCTTGCCTGCGCCGGGCGTTTTTGCCGGCGGCGGGCTCTTCTGCCTCTGGCACCGTTTCACCTGAAGAACGGTCCAGAAGGGACTGCAACCATCCGGTCAGATCTTCTGCGGTATGGTCGATATGTTTTTCTTCCATACCGTCCCGGGACCAGGACAGTGCTGTGGGCACCCAGACCGTTTTCATGCCCAGATGATGGGCGGGAACAAGATTCCGGGCAATATCCTCAATCATGACGGCTCGCTCCGGGGTAATGCCAAACAGACGGATCATTTTCTGATAACTTTCAGGGGCCGGCTTGGGCCGATAATCCGCCTGATGAATATCGAAAACCCCGGAAAAGGCCCGGCTTAGCCCCAGACGGTCAAGGACTTTTTCCGCATAACCGACATCCGCATTGGTATAGATCACCTTGGTGCCCGGCAAACGGCTCAAAACCTCTTTCAACGGCACATTTTCCGTCAAAACCGAAAAATCAATATCATGGACATAATCCAGAAATTCCCGCGGCGGAATGTCATGTTCGCTCATCAGGCCACGCAGGGTGGTGCCATAGGTACGAAAATAGGCTTTCTGACGTTGACGGGCCTGATCATAGGGCAGGTTCAGCCGTTCGGCGATGAACTCCCCCATCCGCCGGTCCACCTGGGTAAACAGGTTACAGTCCGCTGGGTAAAGCGTGTTATCCAGGTCAAAAACCCAATGATCAAGCTGTGCGGGATCAAAAGTCATCCTATATGTCCCAATTTATATACCTTAATCTTAATATGCCTTAATCCTGACTTGGACAGTTATCTGCCTCAAAACACCCTCTCTGCACAAACACCGAGTAAACCAGTTGTTAACAGCTTGCCTCTAACATGGGTCAGATCGGGGCTTCACTATAGTACAGGGTAACAAGAGCGTTCAGAGTCATGGAAGTGAATATTGCACGGATCATTCAGAAAGCCAATCTTGAAGACCAAAAGGATCATCTTCCCGATCTCTCCACCTATCGGTTCCAGACAGAAGTTATTATAGAACTTTTCCCCGGCCCTGCCCTGATGGTGGGAGCGGACTTTAGCGTTCTGCATCATAATGTTCATGCCAGTGGTCTGGTTGAGGCCCTGCATCACAAAGACCCTGCCCTGCACAGCCTCATCAGTCGCAGTCTGAACAACAACAGTCCGGAAGCCCAGAAAATGACGCTCCATGACACAAAAGGTCGCCGTCATTATTATCTCTGTGCCCTTCCGGCCTGTGAAGAAGCGGTCAAACGCCCGCAGGCGGTGCTGGTTACGGGCCGGGAGACCACTGTGGAACACAATCTGACCACCGCCCTGGTAGACAGCCGCCAGATGTTCAAGGATCTGGTCAGTTGCTCATCCGATTTTTCCTGGGAAACCGACGGTCAGGGTCGGTTTAAATATGTTTCTCCCAAAGGGATGCTGGGATATACGGCTTTTGAACTGAATGGTAAAAAAGCCGCCGAACTGATTATCGACAGCGGCGGCAAAAACCCCTTTGATACCCTGGATGTCGTGCAGGATATGGAGCTGTGGGTTCGCCGCAGCGACGGCTCCAAGGCCTGTCTTCTGGTGTCTGCCGTTCCCATCATCGACAAAGACTCCTGCTGGCAGGGCGCGCGCGGGGTTTGCCGGGATGTGACCACCATTCGGGAACGTGACGCCATGCTGCGCAAGGCGCGCAAGCGGGAGCATGTACTTAACCGAATCGTTACCTCCATCCGGGACCTGTCCAATCCCGAAGACATGCTCAACACCATCCTGAAGGCGAGCCTGGACGCCGTTCGCGCCACATCCGGCGGCATCTATGAACTGGTTCACACCTCTGCGCCGTCCCAGGACAACGTCGCCGCGGTTCATCCCCGGCTGCGCCACGACCTCGGAAAGATGAAAGAGACCGACATACAAGACGGCATTTATCAGATGGTTTTGGAATTGTGCCGACATATTGAACAGGGGCCGGGTCGGACCGCCCAATCCATTTCCCTCAATGGTCATCATATTCTGGTGGGGGTGAGTTCACATCACAATCGGCCCAATGGAGCCCTATATCTGATCCGCGAAAAAGATACGCCGGGCTGGAACGATGACGATGCCCTGTTGTTCGGTGGCATCCTCAGCCATCTGGGCATCGCGCTGGACCAATTGCAAAACCAGGAAGAGCTAGTTCGCCTGTCCTGCACCGATGAACTGACCGGCCTTATGAACCGGCGGGCTTTTTTCAATCATGTGGAAAAAAGGCTTTCGCACCTGCACCATAATCCGCAAGACTGCGCCCTGCTGTATATTGACCTCGATAATTTCAAGACCGTCAATGATACACTGGGACATGCCACAGGTGATGTGATTTTGCAAAAACTGGCCCTGGAATTGCGGCGGCATGCCGGGGCCGGAACATGTGTCGCCCGCCTTGGCGGTGATGAATTTGTGTTGTGGCTGGAAGGTGTTAGCGAGGAAGAAGTCACAGAAAAAGCCCAGAAACTGCGGTCTCTCAGGGACCCGCTTCAGGCCATTACTGGCCCACTCATGCCGGCTCTTTCCCTGTCTATTGGGATTTGCCATCAGCCAACCGGTCACAACAACAGCCTTTACGGTCTTTTGGAACAGGCTGACGCCGCCCTTTATCATGTCAAAAAAAATCGCAAAGACGCCGTAGCCTGCCATGTGACGCCAGAAACCGCCCCTGACAAGCTGACAAACGGCAAGCTGACAAACGGGGAGTCTGATCCATGAAAAAGCTCCTGACCCGTCTCTTTGACAAACCGGCATCGAAAAAAAAGCTGTCCTATGAAGAGGCCCGGACGATCCTGGAACAGGAAAAAACTGCGGATAAGCGTCTTTTGGCCCAACAGGAAGATACGCGGCCGGAAATGTTATATTATCTGGCGACAGACGCCGATCCGGTTATCCGCCGCCATGTCGCAGGAAATCCCGGCACTCCGATCCAGGCGGATGAAATACTGGCCAATGATAATGACGACGAGGTACGTAGCGAACTGGCCCGCAAGATCGCCCGTATTTTTCCCGACCTTTCTCCATCAGATCAGGCACAGATCCGGGAGAAAGCCATCGAAATTCTTGAAAAACTGGCTCAGGACCAGTTCCCGAAAGTGCGCCGCATCCTTGCCGAGGAACTGAAATCCTGCGCTGAAGTGCCTAAAAACATCATCCGACGGCTGGCCGAGGACGAAGACCTGAAAGTATGCATTCCAATCCTGGAATATTCTCCGTTGCTCAGCGACGTGGATCTCAAGGAAATCATTGCGGCAAGCACCCTTAGCGGGGCGCTACAGGCCATCGCCCGGCGTCGTCATGTCAGTGAGGATGTGGCCGAAGCCATTACCAACTCCTTGGATATCCCGGCCGTGGCCACGTTGCTGGCCAATAAAAATGCACAGATTCGTGAAGATACCCTGGACAGCATCATTGACCAGGCCCACACCGCAGACATTTTGCATCCACCGCTTGTGGAGCGTCCCAATTTGTCACTCAGGACCATAAAACGTATCGCCACCTTCGTCGCCTCCTCCCTTGTTCATCGCATGATCGAGCACAACCACCTGGACCAAAACGTCGCCGATGAAATTCTGGCCAAAGTCCGGGCGCGTATTCAGGAACAGAAAGTCGATGAGGAAGATATCGAAACCCTTGCCCAACAGGCCCGGGACCTTTTTAACAAGGGCGTTGTGGACGATGCCTTCATCAAAAACGCTCTGAACAATCGTCAACGGGAACTGGTGATTCAGTGTCTGGCGTTATTGTCCGGTCTGGAGGCCAATACGGTACGGAAAATCCTTCAGAGTAAGAAAGGCCAGCGGGTCGTCTCTCTTGCCTGGCGGTCCAATCTCAGCATGCGCACCGCCATTGAGTTACAAAACAAGTTGGCGTTCATTCCGCCGGACAGTTTTCTTCATGCCAAAGGCGGCATTGATTATCCGCTGAGCCCGGCGGAAATGGAATATGAACTGGCCCTGTATGAATGAGCTTTTGACCCCCGGTCGAGAGCGAATTTAAAGGCGAGGGGGATCATCATTGCGAGCGGCCGCGACGCAAGCCACAAAAAACATCCTAGAGTGAATTGAGTCAACCTATTCACAATTCACCACACTAGCGGCGGATAAAGGTTCCTGCGCCATGTTCGGTGAACAACTCCAGAAGCAGGGCATGTTTGACCCGCCCATCAATAATCACCGCCGCCCCCACGCCGTGATCTACGGCATGAATACAGGTGTCGATTTTGGGGATCATACCGCCTGAAATCGTACCATCCGCAATCATGGCTCTGGCTTTTTCTTCGGTCATCTCGGTAATCAGATTACCTTTCTTATCCAGAACCCCCGTCACATCGGTAAGCAGCAAAAGCCGTGTCGCCCCCAACGCTTCAGCGATGGCGCCGGCCATGGTGTCCGCATTGATGTTATAGGTTTCCCCATTTTCGCCCAGACCAATGGGGGCGATCACCGGAATCACATCGGTTTTTTCAAACATGCGCAGAAAATCCGCATTGACCTTCTTGGGATATCCTACAAAACCCAGATCCAGAACCTGTTCGATATTTGAATCGGGATCCTTGCGCGTACGGCGCAGCGGTTCGGCAATAGCGAGATTGCTGTCCTTGCCCGACAGGCCCACCGCCTGCCCGCCCACATTGTTGATGGACGCCACAATCGCCTTGTTGATGCTGCCACACAGCACCATCTCAGCAATGCCAATGGTATCCTTGTCGGTCACCCTCAACCCGTCGATGAAGGAACTTTTGATCTGGAGCGCGTCCAGCATACGGCCGATTTGCGGGCCGCCGCCATGCACCACCACCGGGTTCATACCCACCTGTTTCATCAGCACCACATCATGGGCAAAACTGCGGGCCAGATTTTCATCCCCCATGGCGTGCCCCCCGTATTTGATCACGATGGTCTGACCCGCATAACGCCGCATATAGGGCAAAGCTTCGGATAGGGTCGCGGCTTTTTTGAGAAAAACTTCCTTCTCTGCATCTGTGACTGTTTTATATTCTTCACTCATCTGGTCCTGTACCCCGTCTTGTTTCTCGCCGTTCGATCCTGTCCCGGTGTCATGCCGGCCTTTACGACCTTTAGAGGGCGGCCACAGAAGCCACCGCCGCCCGCAGCTCCGCAATACCGTCTCCTTTGACGGAACTGGTGAGAATCACCTCGGGATGGGCCGCAACATGTTTAACGATGGCCTGTTGCGTCGCGTCTTTAATCTTTTCCTGCGCTTGTTTCTTCAGCTTGTCAACTTTTGTCAGTACAATCTGATAGGAAACGGCGCTGTCATCCATCATTGTCATGATCTCCCGGTCCGCCTCCTTAAGACCATGCCGGCTGTCGATCAACAGATACACCCGCCGCAGATTAGGCCGCCCCCTGAGATAGTCCTTCATCACCCGGGTCCAGTGCCGCACCTGGGACTGGGACACCTTGGCATAGCCATATCCCGGCAGGTCCACCAGATACAACGCCAGATCCTCAGGACGCCCGAGCAGGAAAAAATTCAATTCCTGGGTGCGGCCCGGCGTGTTTGACGTTCGCGCCAGGGTCTTACGTCCGGTCAGGGCATTAACCAGACTGGACTTGCCCACATTGGAGCGTCCGGCAAAAGCAATCTCGGCATAATCCGCCGGTGGCAACTGGGCGAGATCATACACGCCCAGAACAAAGTCGCAATTTTGCGCAAAAAGCCGGCGGCCCTGCTCCAGCCAGGCCGCCCGCTCTTCTTCGGTCATCTCGACTGTCATCATGTTACCCGACAGAATGAATATACCAGATCTTGGCACAACAGGACATTAGGACGTCGCATTCTCAGGAAGCTCTTCTTCCACACGTCGCATAATGATCCATTGCTGAATGATGCTGAGGATATTGTTCCATGTCCAGTAAATCACCAACCCGACAGCAAACTGCGCCAGAATAAAGGTAAACATGATCGGCATGAACATGAAAATCTTCTGCTGCACCGGATCCCCCACCTGCGGGTTCAGCTTCTGTTGCAACCACATAGTGACCCCCATGAGAATCGGCAACACGCCAATAGCCAGAAAACCCGGCGGATCCCAGGGTATCAGCCCGAAAAGATTAGTGACCAACAGCGGATCCGGGGCTGACAGGTCCTTGATCCAACCGAAAAACGGCGCATGACGCATGTCAATGGTCACATAGAGCGTCTTATACAGGGCAAAGAATACCGGAATCTGAATAAAAATCGGCAGGCAGCTGGCCAGTGGATTGACCTGTTCCTTTTTATACAGCGCCATGGTCTCCTGCTGCAGACGCATCCGGTCATCCCCGTATTTTTCCTTGAGCGCCTTGAGTTTTGGCGTGAGCTTCTTCATCTTGCTCATGGAAATAAACTGCTTGTTGGCAATAGGGAACAAAATCAGCCGGATCACCACCGTAAACAGCAGGATCGCCACGCCAAAATTGCCGGTCAGGCCATAAAGGTAATCCAGCCCATAAAAAATCGGCTTGGTGAGAAAATCAAACCAGCCCCAGTCAATGGCGTAGTTGAACAGCTTGATATCCAGCTTGTCGCGGTAATTTTCCAGAAGACCAACCTTCTTGGCGCCGGCAAACAGGCGGTTCGTGACCTTGACGCTTTGGCCCGGCTGAAGCGTGACCGCTTCGCGGATATAATCCGCCTGAAACTTCTCAGAACCGCCAGAGAGATACCGTTTCAGGCCACCGGTAAACAGCCCCTTCTGATCCGGAATCAACGCCACCAGCCAGTATTTGTCAGTGATCCCCAGCCAGCCGCCGTCATGGCTTTGCTCCTGGCGGGGCTCTTCTGCAATCTCGTCATAGCTGAACTCTTCCTTGCCTTCATCCATGACCCAGATCGGGCCTTCATGCAGGATATAAAGAGCCTTGTCTTCGGGGCGCCCATGACGCACCACCCGCCCGTAAGGGGCAAGGGTCACCGGCTGGGCAGAGGTGTTTCTCACTTCCTGGGTGATGGTAAACATATAGTTTTCATCCAGCGCAATGGTCCGGACAAACAACAGCCCCTCCCCATTGGCCCAAGTCAATGTCACCTCGCTTCCAGCCACAAGTTCGTCCTTATCGGCCTGCCAGACCGCATTGTTACGCGGGGCGTTCTCTATGCCCGCCCAACCGAATTCCGCGAAATAGCCTTGAGCAGTTTCAGACGGAGACAGCAAAACCACTTCCGGCGCATCCTTGTCCGCTTCCACCCGATAATCCGCCAGTGTCAGATCGTCGATACGCCCCCCCCGCAGTGAGATGGAGCCGTGCACCCGGTCCGATCTGATCGGCAGGCGGGGCGCATTGGCCAGCACATTATCCCGCGCCACGGGAACCTGCTTGACAATCGGTTGTTCCAGCGCCGGAATGCTGCCGGCATCCACGGCAGCACCGGCTTGAGCGCTCTTTCCGTCAGCTTCCTTCTGGGCGGCCAGCTGTTCCTGTCTGGCTTTTTCCGCCGCTTCCTGACGCGGCTTAGTATAAAAATAGTCATAGCCCAGCAGGATCCCCATGGTGAGAACGATTGCCAGTATAAAGTTACGGTTTTCCTGCATCATCCCTGCTCAATATCCATCAAAACTTTACGGCCGCACATTGACCGGATTTGCTATCCATTGCCGGCATCCACATTTCCAGCAACGCGCGATTAACACATATGCTTTTTATTCCGACTGTTCTCCTGCTCCAGCGGGGGCACCGGATCGAACCCATGCCCACCCCAGGGATTGCAGCGCAAAATCCGCCACACAGCCAGAACCGTCCCCTTGAAAGGCCCAAACCTGTCTATGGCTTCATAGGCATATTCCGAACAGGTCGGCAGATACCGGCACTTGGGCCCCAGAAGCGGGGAAATCAAATACTTATAGAGCTTGATGAGCCCTTTCAAGACATAAGAGAGGATCAGGGAGAGAAATCTCATTTTTTCACCTCTGTTTTTGCGGCGCGATTGATCTTTCCGCTCTGCTTTCCCGGAACGGGCCGAGGGCTTTTGGAGTCCGGTGCACCACCCGATTTTTGGCCTGCGAGACGTTTCAATGACCATTTCAAATCACGAATCAGATCATCAAAGGCCCGGTTTTCAATCCCCGCGCGGGCAATGAGCACATAATCATGCCCCTTGTGCCCTTTGTCCGGAATGACCCGCCGAGCCACTTCCCGAAGGCGCCGTTTGGCCCGGTTTCGCTGAACCGCCGAGCCCACCTTTTTGCTGGCAGTGAACCCCACCCGGATCTGTTGGTCCCCGGCCCCGTCCTGATGTGGCTGAGGGCAAACCTGAACCACCATACCGGGAGAGACCCAACGGGTCTGTGCCTTTGCCACCCGCAAAAAATCCTCGCGCTTTTTCAGCACGGAAATTTTTTCCTTTTTATATCCAACCGGTTGGGTGATCGTCATTCTTTTCTGCCTAAAAGCTCAAAACAAAACCGGCCGCTGATTGCTCAGGGCCGGTCTGTCACTTGCCTTGTCAGGCGAATTCTGGGCCTTTACGCAGAAAGGCGCTTCCGTCCCTTGGCGCGACGGGCAGCAAGAACCCGGCGGCCACCAACAGAAGCGGAACGTGCCCGGAAACCGTGGCGACGTTTGCGAACCAGAACACTGGGTTGATATGTACGTTTCACTGGTGTACTCCATTTGCCGCTGCGGGCTGTAACAGCCCTCTGCACCGAATCCCATGATTCAGCGCCTGCTATTGAAGTGGGGTGTATAATGCCTTTCCCGACACAAGTCAACGCATCTTGACTCTTTTTCTTGTCCTTTGAGGACCTCGCCTGTCCTTATTGCCGGCCACATGGTCCTGCCGCCTGTGACCAATTTCACGCAGTCGTGATAACGCGTTATTTTATCTATGGTAATTTCCCCTATATTCTGGCTTCCTAGAGCAAATCCTATGGAGCCTGAAACAATATCAATGAAAGACGACATTTCCGCAAAATCCGCTAAGGCGCTAACCCGTGCCCGTCGATATTTGCCGCTTGGACTCATTGCCGCCGGTTTCATTCTGGCGTTGGCCTTTGATCTGTCCACCTATCTCAGCCTGCAAAGCCTGAAAGATCATCGTGAAATGCTCAGCTCCTATGTTTTCGATCATTTCTGGATGAGCGCCGGCCTGTTCAGCGCCGCCTATACCGCCGTAGTTGCCTTTTCCATTCCCGGCGGGGCGGTCATGACACTGGGCGCCGGCTTTCTGTTCGGCACCCTGATCGGCGGCAGTCTGGTGGTTGTCAGCGCCACTGTTGGGGCAACGCTTATTTTCCTGGCCGCCCGGACCGCCGCCGGTGGGTCGCGCTTTAGCGACATTCTGGCCCGACGCGCGGCCCCCTGGCTTAAAAAAATGGAGCAAGGCTTCGCACAAAATGCCACAAGTTACCTGCTGACCCTGCGGCTGGTGCCGATTTTTCCGTTTTTTATTGTCAATCTGGTGCCAGCTTTCCTGGGGGTCAGGCTGCCCGTCTATGTCCTGACCACCTTTTTCGGCATCATTCCGGGCACCTTTATTTATGCCTCGGTGGGCAGCGGTATGGGACATCTGATTGATCAGGGGCAGGACCCGGATCTGAATATTATCTTTTCCCCGGAAATCCTGCTGCCGCTTCTGGGGTTGGCGGTGCTAGCGCTGCTGCCGGTTCTTTATAAAAAACTGAAACAGTATCGAGGGGGGCAAAATACATGACAAATTTTTTACAGGCGGATCTTTGTGTGATCGGGGCTGGGTCCGGCGGCCTGTCTGTGGCTGCGGGAGCCGCGCAACTGGGATTGAAAACCCTGTTGCTGGAAAAAGACAGAATGGGCGGAGATTGTTTGAATTATGGCTGCGTGCCGTCCAAGGCCCTGCTTGCCGCCGCACATGCCGCCTGGCATGTGCAGGCTGGGACGGATTTTGGCATCGCTCCGGCCACCCCGACAGTGGATTGCTCAGCGGTAGATTTTTCAAAGGTGCACCGCCATGTCCATAAAGTGATCGCCGCCATCGCCCCCAATGATTCCGTACAGCGGTTTAGCGCTCTAGGCGTAAAAGTCATTCGGGAGGCCGGCCGTTTTATTGACGACCGCACCGTTGCCACCCCCTCCTGCCGGATTCGCGCCCGGCGCTATGTCATTGCCACCGGGTCCCGCCCGGCCATTCCGCCATTGCCCGGCCTGGACACAGTAGACTACCTGACCAACGAAACCATCTTTGATCTGGAAGAACGACCCGATCATCTGATCATCATTGGCGGGGGACCAATCGGCCTGGAGATGGCGCAGGCCTTTCGTCGCCTGGGATCCAGAGTGACAGTACTGGCGCTCGCCTTTATGGAACAGGACGATCCGGAACTGGCCGCAGTGGTGCTTGAACGCCTGCGCCGTGAAGGCATTCGCCTTGAAGGCGGCATCGACATTACCGCCATTCACAAACGCAACGACCGTTATGACGTTTGCTTTTCCGGAAACGGACAGGCGCAAACAATCACCGGATCGCATCTTCTTGTCGCCACAGGCCGCAAGCCCAACCTGGACGGCCTTAATCTCATGGCCGCTGAAATCAAACATTCCCCAAGCGGCATTACCGTTGGTCCCGACCTGCGCACCAGCAACAAACGGGTTTATGCGCTTGGCGACGTCACCGGCGGACCACAATTCACCCATAAGGCAGGTTATGATGCCGGCATTCTAATCCGTCGCCTTGCCTTTGGCATGTTCTGGACCCGAACGGACTATTCCGCCCTGCCCCGCGTGACCTATACGGACCCCGAACTGGCGCAGGTGGGGCTGAGCGAACCGGCGGCCCGGGAAAAATATGGTGATGATTTTTCACGACAGATCCGAATATTACGTTGGCCCTATAGCGAAAATGACCGGGCCCAAGCCGAACGCCGAACCGAGGGCCTGATCAAGGTCATCACCAGCCCCAAAGGACACATTCTGGGGGCCGGAATCGCCGGGGCCGGGGCCGGAGAACTGATACAGGTCTGGGCGCTTGCCATGAGCAAGAAGCTGAAAATATCTGCGCTGGCCAGCATGATTTCCCCCTATCCCACCCTTGGCGAAATCAGCAAACGCGCTGCGGGCAGTTTTTATACCCCTTCCCTTTTCAGCACAAAAACCCGTAAACTAGTACGCCTGTTGTCAAAATTGGGATAACCGGGATGGCCGACGAACAACACCCTCTGGCTCTGCGTCACAGCCTGTCCAACAGGCTGCTTTTGCTGACTATCGCCTTTGTCATGCTGGCGGAAGTGCTGATTTACGTGCCCTCCATTGCCAATTTCCGCAAAACCTGGCTGGAAGAACGTTTGGCCGCCGCCCAAATCGCCATTCTCGCCATTGAGGCGGCCCCGGATTATATGGTCAGCGAGACCCTGGCCAAAGAGCTTCTGCAATCCGCCGAGGTGATGGCCATTGTCCGCAAAAAGGACGACAACCGTCTTCTGGTGCTGGGCACCGACCGGCCGCTGGAGGTGGAGGCCCGGTATGATCTGCGCAATGCCGGTTTTCTGGACCTGATCCGGGACGCTTTTGTCACAATGATGCATACCCATCCCCACAGCCGGGTCATCGAGGTTACAGGCTACACCAATGATGAAAGAATGGACTTTCTGCAAATTATTTTCGAGGAAGAGAAGCTGTGTCATGCCATGCTCGTTTTTTCCCGGAATGTATTGCTGCTGTCCATCATCATTTCCCTGATCACCGCCGGCCTGGTTTATTACAGCCTGAGCTGTCTTCTGATCCGTCCGGTCCGCAAAATCACCGACAGCATGGTCGCCTTTCGCAACGCCCCGGAAGATCACCGCCGACAGATCGTACCCGATAACCGCCGTGACGAAATCGGCATTGTCATGCGGGAACTGGCCGTGATGCAGGACCAGTTGCGCCGGGCCTTGAAACAAAAAACCCATCTGGCAGATCTTGGCAGCGCCGTCAGCAAAATCAATCACGACCTGCGCAACATCCTGGCCAGTGCTCAGCTTGTCTCAGACCGGTTCATCACCGTTCAGGACCCCACGGTCCGGCGGCTCACCCCCCGTTTCGTGCGCGCCATTGACCGGGCAGTGCGCCTGTGCGAAGCCACATTGCAATATGGCCGGGCCGAACCGGAAAAACCCGATTATACAAAGGTGGAGCTGCACCCTTTGGTTGACGAAGTGGGCATTTCTCTGGGCCTTGCCGAAAACAGCCCGATAAAACTGCGCAATGACGTGCCCGAAAATTTTACGCTTCAGGCCGATCCGGATCATTTGTTTCGGATTTTTATGAATCTCGGTCGCAATGCGGTACAGGCCATGACCCAGGCCGGACGGCTGTCCGGGACCATCAAATTTTCCGCCCATCGCCACGGCAATGACGCCGTCATTGATATCTGCGACCAAGGGCCCGGGATTCCCGCCAAGATCCGGGAAAAACTGTTTGTGCCATTTCACGGCAGCGGCAACGGCGGTACCGGTCTTGGACTTGCCATAGCACGGGAGCTGGTCCAGGGGCATGGCGGCAGTATCGAGCTTCTGTCTTCCGGTCCGGAAGGCAGCTGTTTCAGAATCACCCTCCCCCTCGCCTAGAGTCAATTGAGTCAACCTATGCACAATTCACTCTAAGGCCCACCCCCAACAATAATCAGGGCGACAAACAAATATCCATCAGGGCGAAAGACCGAGACTCTCCTGCGCCCGGCGGATCAATGCGTCGGTGTGGCGCTGTTCCAGACGCGCCCGATCCAGCAATTCTTCAAGCCGGTGGTGGGGCGTTGGCGCTTTATCCGCTGTGGTCTTCGGGGGCTGTCGAAGGCGAACGTGAATGTCCTGCAATTCCACAATCAATTTTTCCAGCCGGTTTTCCCGATCCATGAGTCGGGACAGGGCAAGCTGCGCCCCACGCCAAAGTTCGCCGCGCCGTGCCGCACGCTGTTGTGCGGAATCATCTGCCGTCCCCCCAGACGCCTCCTCATAGGTTTTAAGCATTTGGATCAGGTCTTGGCGGAACCTGTCAAGCTCCCCGCTGAGATTCTGAAAGGTTGTTTCGTATTCTTGCAAGCTTTCTTCCGCCACCATCTGAGGGGCAGACACATCTGGCGCAGAGGCCAAAACATCCTCTTTTGGTGCGGGCGCCGACTCCGGCGTCAGGGGCTTTTGACGTTCGGCCTCAATCTCCTGCCAGGTCCGGTCTGCCTGCAACGCCGGCCAACCCTGTTGCGCATCGCGGGAACATGCGCCCAGCACCCCGCCGGCTGAAATCGCAAGAATTATGCCTAACACCTTGGTATTATAGAGCTTCTCTAACATACGGACTTCTCGATTTTTGTTTTTGGCGGGACGTTTTTCCCGGTTCAGGTCCTGTCGTGGCCGCGAGTTTAGGGCAGCCCCCGGGCAAGGACAAGCGGCCCATTGTCGAAAGCGTAAAAAAATGTCATATTTTTTGCAAAGGGGGCTTGCATTCCCCGGTCATTCTGGGTAGGTTGCGCGCCACAGGATGATTCCTGTTTCAAGGAAACGACATGCGCGCTCGTAGCTCAGCTGGATAGAGCACCAGACTACGAATCTGGGGGTCGGGAGTTCGAATCTTCCCGAGCGCGCCATTTTCTTCAAGGGCTTAGCAATTTCAACGCTGAGTCTTTTTTTATTTGGGGGCACAGCGGACAGCATTGCGCCCCGGACATGGCCGGGGCGGCAATCACTGAGATAAATATAAATCAAGATCAGACAGCGGAACGGCCTAGAATTTGGCCGCCAGCGTCAGCCAGATTTTTGTCGTATCGGTGGCAAAGGCATCGGCCTCATAAAACGCCGCCTTGACAGAAGCCGTATAGTGTTTGGCAAAGGGTTTGGAGACCAGAAAGTCCCATTCGCTGCCATAACTTACCCCGCCCACATCCGAAGAAAAGTCATGATAGATGCCTTTCAGCAGCAGGCCGGCAAGCGGTCCCTCTCCCATCATTTTATAGGCCAGGGAAACACTAATGTCTTCCAGGCCCTGGGCCGGTGTGGAGAGGAATTTGTCCGCCCAGCCGTTGAAGCCATGCAGCGTGGCCAGCGGGGTCTGGAAACTTACCCCATTGTCGCTCCCCAGAAGCTCATATCCAAAACCCGCCGTGAAGCCAGCGGTTGACACGCTGAGCGCCGCATTCCAGTAATCCGCCTGATACTCAGCCGGGTTGTCCTCATAATCGCTCTGGCTCGCATATTCCAGTTCATATCCCAGCCGGACGGTGTCCGTGACCGCTTGGGCGCCCGCAAAACGCACCCCGTAGGTGCTGCTGGACAGGCCAAGCACCGGCGCGTCATTGAGGTCGAGCAGATAGGCATAAGCGGTGAGTTTGCCGAATTCCAGTCCCGAATAGCTCACATTGATCAGATGGGTATTCGTATCCAGATCACCCAGTGGATGATCATCGCTGAAAATCCGGTTGACATTCCAGACATAGCCATACAACGCCGTCAGCTCTTTGATCGGTGTCACGGTCGCCGTGACGATGTCATAGGTCTGGTCATTCTGGCGAAATCCGACGGTACCGATAAAGCGCTGATTGTCCAGATTAACGCCGATGCGGCCCGCCTTCAGCGTGAACAGGTCCTGGGTATAGGCCAGATAAGCCTGGTTGACTTCCGTGCTTTCCGGATCAGCAACCACGGGGCGGTCGGTCTTGCCATTAATGGTATTGTTGTAATTCTCGTCCCCCACCACGGTCACATTGGTGACTTCCGCAAATCCGCTTATCCCTTTCAGGCTAGCGGTTTTGTACCATAGTTTGCTTAACAGGGTGGATGCCGTGGCATCTTTTTCAAAACCATCCTGATCGACATTTTCAAACCGGTAGCGGAACGCCAGTCCGGCATCACCCTGGGTGAACATTTCCGTAAAATTTGCGGCCTCCCCGGCCCCGGCTGGCGCACTGGCCGACAGCACCAGTACCCCAGCCAGACATGAAAGGGGAATTTTTTGCATCACTCTTACTCCTTAAAACAACATTTTTGGGAAAAACATCTTCGAATGTTAGAGCGAAGCTGCGAGGTCAAATCCCGCAATCTGCGCCCGATGTGCCAAGTCCAATATGTAAGACTGTATTCCATGACGAATGCTCCTGACATGCAGGTAATCCCGAATGCGATTTTCCACGTCCTCAAACGGCAGTGGCGCACCATCACCGTTTTCCGCCGTAAACCGGTCAATATTCTGATCGTAATAGCGGCGACAGGCTTCGGTTGTGGCCTCGGGCGTCGTCACCATGTTTTCCACCAAACGCATGATCCCGCTGTCCACAGCGTCTGCCGCGGCCTGCGGTTCAAGAAATCCCTGCTCCACCGCTTCCTGGCGCAACAATTCACGGATCAGGAGCGCCCTGGCTGCCTCATCACGGGCTTTTTCCTGAGTGGGCGCCGGATGAAACTGCATTTCCCGGAACACCTCATCATCGGTAATTTCCACTTCATTCACATATATCGGCATGATCAGGACCTCTTACGAACGATCTGGTATCCGGAACGGAACAGATATTTGACCGGCGCCGACAGCACATGCACCAGTCGGGTAAAGGGGAACAACAAGAAAATCGTCAGCCCCAGCACAATATGCAGCTTGAAGATCAGTGAGGTTCCGGCCACGAAATCCGCCGCCCCACCCCGGAAGGTGACAATATACTGTGCCCAGTTGGCCAGCGCGATCATGGAACTGCCGTCCGGATGACTGGCAGAGGCGGGAATGGTGGCCAGCCCCAGAATGAGCTGCACATACAGAACCAGAAGGATCATGATGTCCGCAGGCCGACTGGTTGCCCGGATGCGGGGGTCCGTCAGCCGCCGGATAATCAAGATCGTCAGACCAATAAAACAAATCACGCCGAAAATGCCGCCGGCCACCATCGCCAACATCTGCTTGGCCGCCGCCGACATCACCAGATGATAGACGGGTTCCGGCGTCAACAGCCCGATCAGATGGCCGAAAAACAGCAAAATAATCCCGATATGGAACAGATTACTGCCAATCCGCATGCCGCGTGACCGCAGCAGCTGACTGGACCCGGCCCGCCAGCTATAGGGATCTTGATCATAGCGCAGGATCGTGCCCAATATCATAACGACAATCGCAAGATAGGGGTAAATCCCGAAAAAAAACTCATTCAGATATGCGCTCATGCTCGCCTCCTATGAATGATGAGGGCTGGAAGCCCCGCTCCTCCCGGCGCGGTGCCGGGTAACCTGCGGGCAAAGATTACAGTCCGCCGTGTCCGTGCCATCGAAGGCGGGAGCTTCTTCCCATTCCCTGTCAAGCGCCTCAAGACTCGTATCCTCGCGGGCGGCATCGTCCATCGCCTGCTGGACGATCTTCTTGTCCACCTTGACGCTGCTTAACGCTTCCAGCGCCCGGAAGACATGCCGGTAGGAACTCCCTTTCACTTTCATCTTGGCACCGATGGTGGCGATGATATGCACCGTGTCCCCCAACAGCTCCTGCGCCTCGGCGAAAGGCAACACAGAAAGGAATTCCAGAAACAGCGGCAGATAATCCGGCAGTTCGTTGGCGGCGATTCTGAAACCCTGCCGGGCGTAATATTCCATAAGATCGACCATGGCCGGACCGCGGTCCCGGCTTTCGCCGTGAACATGTTCAAACAGATACAGGGAATGAGACCGTCCCCTGTCAAACAGGGACACGTACTCTTCCTGGATGGAGAGGATATCGTGACGGGCCAGATCATCCATGAACACAAACAGCGGTTTGCGAATTTTTTCGGGGATCAGCCCCTCATCAACAAGAATGGTTTTCATCTCGGCCATATGCTGCTGCAGTTCCTCATGGGGATATGTCAACAACAGCCCGAGGACTTTAAACGTACGCATCATGATTTCCTTATGTTGCCGTTCATGGTGTTTTTGTGGGTCGGACCGCCAAACAGTCCCCCGGTGCGCGCCGCCCCCCCGGCACAGCCATTGCCAAAGCTGAAACCGCAGGCGGAACGGGTTTCAAAGGCAATGTCATTATCAAACGGGGTCTGACCGGCATATTCCCGGTGGTTGGTAGGGATCACAAAACGGTCTTCATACTCCGCCAGCGCCATGATCCTGTACATTTCCTCTACGGTTTTGGCCTCCAGATCAACCCGTTCAAGCGCCCTTATATCCCCATTTCCGTTGATGGTTTTGGCCCGCATATAGCTGCGCATGGCCAGCATGCGCTCCAGCGCGTGCACCACCGGTTGTTCCCGGCCACCCGTCAGCATATTGGCAAGATATTTCACTGGAATGCGCAGATTTTTCACATCCGGCATGATGTCATCCCCGGCGATCTTGCCCTCTGTATGGGCGCTTTGAATGGGGGAAAGCGGCGGAATATACCAGACCATCGGTAGGGTGCGGTATTCGGGATGCAACGGGAAAGCCACCTTCCAGTCAATCGCCATTTTATAGACCGGCGATTTTTTTGCCGCCTCAAGCCAGCTGTCGGGCACGCCATCCTTGCGGGCCTGTTCAATCACCTTGGGATCATGCGGGTCAAGGAAGATGTCGCACTGGGCTTGATACAGGTCCCCTTCATCCGCCGTCGCGGCCGCTTCCTCGATACGGTCCGCGTCATACAACAACACGCCAAGATAGCGGATGCGTCCGACGCAGGTTTCCGAACATATAGTCGGATCACCGTTTTCAATACGCGGGAAACAGAAAGTGCATTTTTCCGATTTGCCAGACTGCCAGTTGAAATAGATCTTTTTGTAAGGGCAGCCAGACACACACATGCGCCAGCCCCGGCATTTGTCCTGGTCGATGAGCACAATGCCGTCTTCTTCGCGTTTATAGATGGCACCAGAAGGACAGGCCGCCACGCAGGTCGGGTTCAGGCAATGCTCGCACAGCCGCGGCAGATACATCAGGAAGGTGTTTTCAAACTGACCATAAATATCCTTCTCAACATCTTTGAAGTTATAGTCCCGGGAACGTTTTTCGAACTCGCCGCCAAGAATCTCCTCCCAGTTGGGCCCCCATTCCGGTTTTTCCATTTTCTCTCCGGTAATGGCGGAATGGGCCCGCGCCGTCGGCGGTGTCTTCACGTCGCCCGCCGTTTGCAGATGGGCGTAATCAAACGTGAAGGGTTCATAATAGTCGTCAATTTCCGGCAGGTCCGGATTGGCAAAGATTTTGGCCAGGAGCCGGAACTTTCCGCCCATTTTCGGCTGGATCTTGCCATTGGACTTGCGCACCCAGCCGCCGTTCCAGCGGTCCTGGTTTTCCCATTCCCGCGGATACCCCACACCGGGCTTGCTTTCCACATTGTTGAACCAGGCATATTCAACGCCTTCACGGCTCGTCCAGACATTCTTGCAGGTCACCGAACAGGTGTGGCACCCGATACATTTGTCCAGATTGAGAACCATCCCGATTTGTGCACGTATCTTCATTTCTGCTACTCCTATTCCGCGACCTGAACAGATGTGTCACCATCCGCCGGGTCTTCGCCCCACTCCACATTTTCGGCCTTGCGCACGACCACAAACTCGTCCCGGTTGGATCCAACCGTACCGTAGTAGTTAAATCCGTAAGACAGTTGCGCATACCCGCCGATCATATGGGTGGGTTTGAGCACCGCCCGGGTGACGGAATTATGAATGCCACCGCGGGCGCCAGTGATTTTGGACAAGGGGGTGTTAACGATTTTCTCCTGGGCGTGATACATCATCGTCATGCCTTCGGGCACCCGCTGGGACACCACGGCCCGGGCCATAATCACGCCGTTGCTGTTATACAGCTCCAGCCAGTCGTTATCTTTCACGTCCATCTTGCGAGCGTCGGTTTCTGAAATCCACACCACCGGCCCCCCCCGGTTCAACGTCAGCATCAACAGGTTGTCGCTGTAGGTGGAGTGAATGCCCCATTTCTGGTGCGGTGTGATCCAGTTGAGCACCACTTGTTTTTTGCCGTCACCATATTTGTCGATCACCGGTGCGATGGTTTTGGTGTTCACCGGCGGCTTGTAGACGCAAAAGCCCTCGCCGAAATCGCGCATCCATTCATGGTCCTGATAGAATTGCTGGCGACCGGTCAGCGTGCGCCACGGGATCAGTTCATGCACATTGGTATATCCCGCATTATAACTGACATGTTCATCCTCAAGACCGGACCAGGTGGGTGAAGAAATGATCTTCCTCGGCTGCGCCTTGATGTCATGGAAGCGAATCTTCTCTTCCTGTTTCGGTTTGGCAAGATGGGTATGTTTACGACCCGTCACCTCGCCCAGTGCCGCCCATGATTTTACCGCCACATTGCCATTGGTTTCCGGCGCGAGGGAAAGCACCACTTCCGTGGCATCCACATCCGTAACAATTTTCGGCAGCCCCTCATTAACCCCAGGGTCATTGTGAGTGCCGTTCAGGCGCGCCAGCAGTTCCACCTCCTCATCGGTGTTCCAGCTGATGCCCTTGCCGCCATTGCCCAGTTTCCCCATCAGCGGACCAAGCGCGGTAAAACGCTTATAGGTATTGGGATAATCCCGGGTGACTTCCACAAGGGCGGGCATGGTTTTGCCCGGAATGGGTTCGCATTCGCCTTTTTTCCAGTCGGCCACGCCCAGGGGTTGCGCCAGTTCACCCGGCGTATCATGCAAAATGGGCAGGGTGACGACATCCTTTTCCACGCCCAGATGTCCCTCGCAAACTTCCGAGAATTTTTCTGCAATCCCGCGGTAAATGTCCCAGTCGCTGCGGCTTTCCCAAGCCGGATCCACCGCGCGGGTCAGCGGGTGAATAAAGGGATGCATGTCGGAAGTGTTGAGGTCGTTCTTTTCATACCAGGTGGCCGACGGCAACACGATGTCCGAATAGACGCAGGTGGTAGACATCCGAAAATCCAGCGTCACCACAAGATCCAGCTTGCCCTCCGGCGCGTCCTCATGCCAGACCACTTCGCTGGGTTTCTGTCCCCCGCTTTCCCCCAGATCCTTGCCCAAGAGGCCATGCTGGGTGCCCAGCAGGTGTTTGAGCATATATTCATGCCCCTTACCCGAGGATCCCAACAGGTTCGACCGCCAGATAAACATGTTGCGAGGAAAGTTTTTGGGATTGTCCGGATCTTCGCAGGCAAATCCCAGCTCCCCGCTTTTCAGCTTGTCCACCACATAATCCGCCACCGGCTGGCCGGCTTCTTCTGCGGCCCGGGCCACCTTCAGGGGGTTATCATTGAGCTGCGGCGCGGACGGCAGCCAGCCCATGCGCTCTGAACGCACATTACAATCCACAAGCGTGGTGTTCTGCCATTTGTCCCGGTCCGCAAGCGGCGAAAGAATTTCATCCAGTTCCAATTTTTCATACCGCCACTGATCCGAATGGGCGTAGAAAAAGCTGGTGGAGTTCATCTGCCGCGGCGGACGCGCCCAATCCAGCCCGAACGCCAGCGGCAGCCATCCGGTTTGCGGACGCAATTTCTCCTGGCCCACATAATGGGCCCAGCCGCCCCCCGATTTGCCAACACAGCCGCACATGATCAGGAGATTCATAATCCCCCGGTAATTCATATCCATGTGGTACCAGTGATTGATCGCCGCACCCAGAATCACCATGGACCGCCCGCGGGTCTGGTCCGCATTCATGGCGAACTCCCGCGCCACCTGGATCACCTTGTGGCGATCCACGCCGGTGATTTTTTCCTGCCAGGCCGGCGTATAGGGCACATCATCGTCAAAGGAAGAGGCCACATTGTCGCCGCCCAACCCCCGGTCCACGCCGTAATTGGCGACCAGCAGGTCAAACACCGTGGCAACCTTCACCGGGCCATCCCTGGTCTCAACGACTTTCAGCGGCACATGCCGTTCCAGAACGCTATCATGATCCGTGTGTTTGAAGATGGGCTGGTCATTAACGATATTGCCGAAATAGGGGAACGCCACCGGCGCGACCTCATCACGGTCCTCCAGAAGAGAAACTTTCGGCCACACATCACTGCCATCAGCCACATTCTTCAGTTCCAGATTCCATTTTTTGCTTTTGTCCCAGCGTGAACCGATGGTGCCGTTCGGCACACAGACTTTGCCGGACGTCCCGTCAAGAATGGTGGCTTTCCATTCGGCATGCTGCGCCTCGCCCAGACTATTTTCAAAATCAGACGCCCGCAGTAACCTGTCGGGCACCAGTTTGCCGTCTTTTTCTTCAAGCCGCACCAGGAACGGCATGTCGGTATACATGCGGCAATAATCGTCAAAATATTCGGATTTTCCGGCAACATGGAACTCTTTGAGGATCACATGTCCCATGGCCATGGCCATGGCGCTGTCGGTTCCCTGGCGCGGATTGAGCCAGATGTCCGTCAATTTGGCCACTTCCGAATAATCCGGGGTCACAGAGACGGTCTTGGTGCCTTTATACCGAACCTCGGTGAAGAAATGGGCGTCGGGCGTGCGGGTTTGCGGCACGTTGGAGCCCCAGGCAATGATATAGCCGGAATTATACCAGTCGGCGCTTTCGGGGACGTCCGTCTGCTCGCCCCAGGTTTGCGGCGAACTGGGCGGCAGGTCGCAATACCAGTCATAAAAGGACATGCACACCCCGCCGATCAGCGACAGATACCGGCTTCCGGCGGCATAGGAGATCATCGACATGGCCGGAATCGGCGAAAAGCCAATGATACGGTCAGGGCCAAATTCTTTTGCGGTATAGACATTTGCCGCGGCAATAATCTCATTCACCTCGTCCCAGCTGGAGCGCACGAACCCGCCCAGACCTCGGACCTGTTTATAAGCCCGCGCCTTATCCGGATCGCAGACAATGCTCTGCCAAGCCTCCACAGGATCCGGATGTTCGGCCTTGGCCGCGCGCCACAGTTCAATTAGCCGACGGCGGACCAGGGGAAATTTAAGCCGTGCCGCGCTATAGAGATACCAGCTGTAACTGGCGCCACGGGCACAGCCGCGGGGTTCGTGATTTGGCAGGTCCGGCCGGGTCTTGGGATAATCCGTCTGCTGGGTTTCCCAGGTCACCAGGCCGTTTTTGACATAAATTTTCCAGGAACAGGACCCCGTGCAGTTTACCCCATGGGTGGAACGCACCACCTTGTCATGGGCCCAACGGCCACGATAGGCCTTTTCCCAGTCCCGGCGTTCATCGGTTGTGATGCCATGCCCGTTCGCAAAGGTTTCGGGCGTTTTGGTGAAATAGGAAAGTCTGTCAATAAAATTGCTCATGAAGTATCTCCGATACCCGCTGCTTCAAGGATTTTTCACATAGGCGTTGCGACGCAGATAGAACCACCAGTTGATCAGGATGCACACCGTGTAAAAAACGGCGAAACCATACAGTGCATATTCCGGTGTGGTGGCCTTGATCTGTTCCCCGAAAACCTGCGGAATGATGAAAGCGCCGTAAGCCGCCACCGCTGAAGTCCAACCCAAAACGGGACCCGCCTGTTCCTTGTTGAACACCATGGCAATGGTGCGGAAGGTGGACCCATTGCCGATACCGGTGGCCGCAAACAGAATGATAAACAGGATCAGGAAGGGATAAAAATAATCCTCAGGGGTGGCGGAGGCATAGGCCGCCTGCATGAAATAGGCCACGCCCAGTGCCGACAAGACCATTACCACGCTGATGATCTGGGTCACTTTCGCCCCACCCATCCTGTCCGCCAAGGCGCCCCCCAGCGGGCGGATCAAAGCGCCAATGAACGGCCCCATCCAGGCATAGGTTAGGGCGCTGGGACCATTGGGATTGACTGTGCTGTGGGTCATGACTCCATCAACCAGAATATGCTGATAGCCGAACACCACCTTGATCGCGAGCGGCAACGCTGCGGAAAAACCGATGAAAGAACCAAAGGTCATGGTGTAGATAATGGTCATGGCCCAGGTGTGCTTGTTGCCGAAAATCTGGAACTGACGTTTCAGATTGGCCTGGATCTTGCCCGGGATCAGCCGCAACAACAGCAGGGTGAGCACGATCACCAACGGCAACACGATCCACTTGTTGAGTTCTGTCCCCGCCCCGCCGGTCGCCGCCGGCAGCATCAGCCACAGTCCAAACGCCGCCGTCAGCAAACCAATGGCCAACATGCCTAGAATTTTAGCGAAGGCCGGCAACGCCGCCTTGGCATCCGGAGAGACATGTTCGTCACGAATGTTATTCATGCCAAACCAGATGGCAAACGACAGCGGAACAAGGAACAGAAGCCACACCCAGCCGGCATTAAAGATATAGGTTTCAGTCCCTGCCGGGATTTTGCCGATCAGCGTGCCGGAGGTGTTCTGAAGCGTCATGCTTTCGCCGCCGAACAGTCCAAACGTCATCACCAGCGGCACCAGGATCTGCATTGTCGTGACCCCGAAATTCCCGAGGCCCGCATTCATGCCCAGCGCATATCCCTGAATTTTCTTGGGATAAAAGAAGCTGATATTGGACATGGAGGAGGCAAAATTACCCCCCCCCAGGCCCGACAGCAGAGCCATCAATTGAAACTGCCACAGAGGGGTTTCAGGATTCTGAAGCAGGTACCCGGTCCCAGCCGCCGGAATAATCAGCAACGCCGTCGTGAGGAAAATGGTATAACGTCCGCCCGCAATGCGGATTAGAAAAGAACTGGGAATCCTCAACGTGGCCCCGGAAAGCCCGGCAATCGCCGCCAGTGTGAAAAGCTGGCTTTGCGAAAACGGAAAGCCGAGATTAAGCATCTGCACCGTGATGATGCCCCAGTAGAGCCACACCGCAAACCCGCATAGCAACGCCGGAATGGAAATCCAGAGATTGCGGGTGGCAATGCGCCGGCCTTCCGACTGCCATTGTTGTTCATTATCCGGGTTCCAACCGATAATATCCCGGCCTGTTTGCTGAAAACCTTGTACTGTTTCCTCGGATGACATTGTTTCTCTCCTTTAAAACCGTGGGGAAGCGGAAGGGGGGTTACCCCTTCATCCCTTCCAGTTCCGGCAGGTTGTGAGGCCCGCGCAGTTCGGGGTTGCGCTGTTTTTCAAGGCGCCGGATCGCAAAGTGCATCCAGGTCAGCGCTATGGCGATAATGACCGTCAACAGCATGAAACAACTGGTCCAGACCCCAATCAGGTCATTCATTGCCCCAAAAATAATCGGCAGGAAAAAGCCGCCCAGGCCGCCAACCAGTCCAACCATGCCGCCCACGGACCCCACATGGTTCGGGTAATAAACGGGGATATGTTTGTAGACAGCGGCCTTGCCCAGCGACATGAAGAAGCCGAGAATCACGGTCAGCGCAACAAATACCTCAAGCGGAATTGTGATGTTGAATTCAATGGGGCCGTTAATGCCAGCCACCCGGTAATCCGTGGAAGGATAGGACATGATGAATGTACAGATGACGCTGGCGATAAACGTCCAGTACATGACAGTCCGGGCCCCGTATTTATCAGACAGCCAGCCGCCCAGCGCCCGGAACACTGATCCTGGCAGGGCATACATGGCGGCCAGCATACCGGCCGTTTTCAGTTCCAGCCCATAGGCCCCCACATAATAACGCGGCAACCACAAAGCCAGCGCCACATAGGCGCCGAAAACAAAGAAATAATACAGTGAAAACCGCCAGACCTGCTGCTTCTTGAGCGGTTCGATCTGTTCCAGGAAAGAGGGATGTTTCATCCCTGAAGTCTTGTGGGTGGCATGAACCGGATCGTCTTTGGAAAACAGGTAAAACAGAATCGCTGTCACCGCCAGCACGATGGCATAAACCTGGGCCACACCCTGCCAGGCGCCACCCATGGCCGCCAGCAGGAACGGCGCGCCGAAATTGGTGACCGCCGCCCCCACATTCCCCATGCCGAAAATACCCAGCGCCGTCCCCTGTTGTTCCTTGGGGTACCAGCGCGAAACATAGGCCACGCCAACGGCAAAGCTGCCCCCCGCCAGGCCCACGCCCAGCGCCGCAACAAGAAACATTTCGTAACTGCTGACCAGAGTCAGCAAATAAACTGCCACCGCCGTGGTCAGCATCTGCAGGGTATAGACAAGCCGTCCGCCATACTGGTCCGTCCAGATCCCCAGAAACAGCCGACTCAGGGAGCCAGTCAGAACCGGTGTGGCAACCAGCAGGCCGAATTGAGTATCATTCAGCCCTAGTTCGGCCTTGATTCTGATGCCGATAATGGAAAAAATCGTCCAGACGGCAAAACATACGGTAAATGCCAGTGTGCTGGTTGACAGCGCACGATACTTATCCCCCGGCCTTACCGGGACATCGCCTTTATTTGCCAACGTATCGGTCACAACTTCCTCCTGATACTGTCGCGTTTCAAAATTGAGAACATTGTGACCGCAGGACCGGACCCTGTGCTTGACTTTGGTCAAGTAACGTCGTTTTTTTGGAAAGGCGTCCCGTTCCCCACTCCGGGAGATATGGACAAGACAGCAAAAAAAGTATATTCCTCAGCCTTACGTAAAACACAAACGCCCAGACAAATTCCAAAAATAAACAACCAAGAGCCGGCAGATCAGGGGATAAAGGCGGAAGGCGTGACTAAACCGACTGAGAATACGTTGCTGGTGCAGGACCTGTTGCACAGACTTGGGGATGTTGTGCATCAGATTCAGCGCGAGCGCGGCTGTGCCGGACTTTTCCTGGACAGTATGGGAAAAATCTTCACCGAAGAGCTGAATGCACAAAGCAAAACCGTGGATCAGGCCATTGGCAATCTCCATGACTTTTGCACCCGCCGTGACGTCAAGAGCGCCTTGCCGGCGAATTTTGAAGGGCGCCTGAACTTTCTGTTTGTCAAATATGATGGCCTGACCGAGTTGCGGGACAAAATGCGCCTGCTGGCCATGCGCTACACCCAGGCGCTTAATACCTATACGTTCAATTTTATCATTCCGACCATCGACGCCATGATTGAACTGGCGCAGCGCGAACCGTCCCACAATTCCGCCCTTGTCTCGGCCTATGCCAATTTTTTGCAATGGAAGGAAAGGGTCGGCATGGAACGGGCCTTCGGCGCACGCGGTTTTTATACCTTTGCCTTCCGCAATCAAGAATTTTGCGACCGGTTTGTGGCCCTGATCGCAGAACAGAAAACCTATTTCGACACATTCAAGGCGCTGGCGTCGCCCTCCCAGATCGCCCTATTGCAGGAAACGGTGGACACAAACGCCCTGGAGGCGCTGAATACGATCAATCGGCTCCTGGAACAGGAAGCCCCGCCGGGTGAAATTGAGCAATATTCCGGCGAAGCATGGTTTGACATCCTGACCCGTATTATTGACGGCCTCCGATGCGTCGAGAAAGAACTGGTCCGGGGACTGGTCGGTGTTGACAAGAGAGAAATCAACGCCTCGGCACAAAGCAGGCCCGGGCGATTCACAGATCTGCCCCCGCCGGATGCCGGCAGCCGGGAATGCCGCAAGCAACCGGGGGTTAAAACCAAACTCAATCAGTACCGCCCGTTTCTTCGCTCCCTGCCCATTTTTGCCGCACTGGAGGAAAAAGATCTGGAAGAACTGCTGGCCTTTGCGCAGATCAGGGAATATGAAAAGGACAAGCTCCTGATTCTCAGGGACGAACCCGTTTCGCGCCTGTATATTGTCCTGGACGGCTGGGTCAAGGTCTACAACGGTCTTGAAACCGGGGAAGAGGCCATTCTGCAAATGCTGGGCAGTGGGGAAACCCTGCTGGAATCTGCGGTTTTTCTTAATGTGCCCACGCCGGTCAATGCCCAGGTGGTCGAACGGGCGCTGCTGCTGTCCCTTCCCGCGCCGGTGATCCGGCAATATATCCAGTCCAGCCCACAACTGGCCATGAACATGCTGAATACGGTCTCTCTGCGTTCCCAGCGGCTGGTGCAGCAGATCGAACTGTCCCGCCTCAAAACCGCCCAGGAACGTGTAGGCTGGTTTCTGCTTCGTCTGGCACTGAATCAGAAACCGAAGGATGGCAGGGTGGTTCTGCCTTATGAAAAATCCATCATTGCCTCTTATCTGGATATGCGGCCGGAAACCTTTTCCAGATCCCTGAAAAAGTTTAAGGCAGAAGGCTTTGATGTGAACACCGATAGTGTCAGAATCCCTCATGACCGGGCCCTGTGCGACTATTGTGACGTGGAACTGGCCAGCCAGTGTGATAGCGCCGGAACCGAGGATTGCCCCCGCCCCGAACTGGCTGATGCGGTCAATTCCACCGACACTTGACGCAGGTCAAGCCGCCCATTTGCGGTTCGGATTAAAAGATTCATACTATAAGATTTTTTAACTCCGAAGCCTCTGCGCCTAAGTCCGCCGCATCGGATAAGGCGCCTTGGCCGCAGCGCTGATGCTGCCGGGTCAGAAGGGGAAACCGTCTGGCCTCTCGTGTTCAGAAAGGAGACCGCTTGTGACTCTTAGCGACGGATTTGGCCGCACCTTCAGATATCTTCGGCTATCAATTACCGAAGCCTGCAACTTTCGCTGCAGCTACTGCCTGCCGGACGGATATAAAAAACGGCCCGGTCCCGCGCCATTATCCCGCGTCGAATTGCGACGCGCAGCTACGGCATTTTCCGAACTCGGCCTGACAAAAATCCGCCTCACGGGCGGCGAACCAACCCTGCGCAAGGATTTCGAACAAATTGCTGCTGATATCAGCGCTTTGCCGCAGGTCCGCACCCTGGCCCTCACCACCAATGGCTACCGGCTGGAAAAACGGGCCCATCTCTGGCGCGCCGCCGGCATCAACGCGCTCAATATCAGCCTGGACAGTCTGGACCGCGAACGTTTCCGTCAGATTACCGGCCATGACCGCCGTGACGAAGTGCTGCGCGGCATTGACGCCGCCTTTGAAGCGGGGTTTGAAACCATCAAAATTAATGTGGTTTATATGAAGGGGCTGAATGATCATGAAGTTGGGGATTTCATTAACCTTACCCGTGAACGCCCCCTGTCTGTCCGGTTTATCGAACTGATGGAAACCGGTGAACACGCGGCCTTTTTCACCCGCCATCATATTCCGGCTGACACCATCGCCCGCAAGCTGTATCAGCAGGGCTGGACCCCGAAACTAAAGGCCGCTGATGCCGGTCCCGCCAATAACTTCATCCATCCCGACCATCGGGGCAGTATCGGCCTGATCGCCCCTTATTCAAAGGATTTCTGCCAAAGCTGCAATCGCCTGCGGTTTTCCAGCTTCGGCAATCTTCATCTGTGTCTGTTTGGTAATTTTGGTCTTCCCCTGCGCCGTTATCTCCAGCATGACGAACAGATCGGGGATCTGAAACAGCAGTTGATCAAAGCCGTCCGGCGCAAAACCGCCGGGCATCAGCTGGCACAACACCAGACCGGCATGACCGGCAATCTTTCCGCCATCGGCGGTTGATATGAAACCCGCCGCAATCTCGCCGTGAAGTTCTTGCCGGCAAATCATTGTCTCTGACAGGAGATTACAGCCATGTCCAATACCCCGTCCTCCCAAGGCATGCCGATGACCATGCAGTCCTATGACGACAGCCTGGCACGCATTTGTGCCGAAGCAGCCCCCCGTCCCCCCGTCTCCCGACCGCTTTTTGAAAGTGTGGGCCTGGTGCTGGCGGAAGACCTCACTGCGCCCCTTTCGGTCCCGTCCTTTGACAACAGCGCCATGGACGGATTTGCCTTTTCCGCTGCGGCGGTCGCGACAGCCACGCCGGACAGGCCAATAAGGCTCACCGTAGCAGGCGCCAGCATCGCCGGCGCAGAACCCCCGCCGCCCTTGCAGAAAGGAACCGCCGTCAAAATCATGACCGGCGCCCCTCTGCCGAAGGGGGCCGATACCATCCTGCCGGTCGAAGCGGCAGGATGGGATCACGAAACGCTGATCTTCGACCGCCCCTATCCCGCCGGCCGGCATGTGCGGCGGGAGGGAGAAGATATCATGGCGGGCGCTCCTCTGCTTGCCGCCGGAACTCGGATCGCACCGCAACATCTGCCGTTGCTGTGTGCAGCGGGACAGGCCCGTCTGCCGGTTTCTCCCGCTCCGAGAGTGGTTTGGATTTCAACGGGACAGGAAATTTCCGACGATTTCAACGCGCCGCTGGCCGCCGGGCAGATCTATAACGCCACCCGGCTTTATGGACAGGTTATGGCCTCTGACATAGGCATGAAGATAATCGGCAGCGTCACCGTCAGGGACACGCCGGAAGATTTCGCCGATGCCCTGCATCAGGCGCTGGAGAGCGACCCGGACCTTATTCTTTCCACCGGCGGGGTTTCGGCAGGACAGTATGATTTTGTCCGCCCGGTCCTGGAACGCATCGGCGCGGATATTATCCTGCACAAGGCACGGATCAAACCGGCCAAGCCGGTGCTGTTCGCCCGCCTGCAACAGGGCAGTTTTTTCTTCGGCCTGCCTGGCAATCCGATCTCCACGGCCCTGGCGCTCAGAATTTTTGTGGCTCCATTCATACGCCGGTTTACCGGACGCGCACCGGAAATGATGCGGAAGGCCCGGCTGGCCGGCGCGGTTGAAACCGCGGACGACAAAACCGTGTTCCTGATGGGCACGGTGGCACCGGACATCACAGGCGCTCTGATCGCCACCGCCCAAACCGGCCAACATTCCTTCCGAACCGCATCTTTCGCTGCCGGCAATGCCTGGATCATTGTGCCCGAAGGCACCGGAAGACTGGAAGCCGGGGCCGAAGTCATCTGGCTGCCGTTTCATCCTGAAGCGGCCCTGTAGGTCTCGTGTGAATTCTGATGAGATGGAAACGTCATAGCGAGATGCATTAACGACGAAGCAATCCATGGTTCTGTAGCGTCTGTGGGTTGCCACGCCCCTTTCAGGGGTTCACGATGACGGCCCAGCTTCATCGGCATGGCGAAAAGCATCAGCGGCGACGCAATCCTGTCCGTCTCTGAGCAGTTCTTCAAGGCGGGATAATTCGGCAGGTGTGTTCACCCCTGTGACTTCCAGAGGCGATGTTTCCAGGGCAGCCGAGAAATAGCCGGCCTCACGGGCGAGACGGACAAGGTCCGTCAGATAATATTCTCCCTTGGCATTTTGATTGTCTAGGCTGTCCAGTAACCGAAACAGCAGCTCCCCACGGATCATCATGATACCTGAATTACACAGTCCGATCCGCCGTTGTGCCGTCGTTGCCTCCTTATATTCAACAATGGCCTCAAGCTGACCGTCTTCCGACATGACAAGCCGACCGTATTCCCTGCCGTCTTCCGGCCGGAAGCCCAGAACGGTGACTGCGGGACGTTGGCCCCGGATTGCCGTCTGATGCACCGATTTCATCCTGTGTATGGTTTCGCAGGAAATCAGCGGCACATCCCCATAAAGCACCAGAACATCCCCGGAAAAACCAGCCAGCTGCTCCCGACAGGTCATGACCGCATGCCCGGTGCCCCATTGTTGTTCCTGAACAGCAAAATCAACATTGCGGACAGCCGCCATGACCTGCTCTTTCGCCTCTCCGACCACAACAATCCTTTTCTGTGCCCCCAGCTTCCCGGTCATTTCAAGAAGATGACAGATCATGGGTTTGCCGGCCAGCGGATGCAATACCTTATGCAGGGGCGATTTCATGCGGGTCCCTTGTCCCGCCGCCAGTATGATCACGGCAAGGGGACGGGACTGTAACGTCACAGCATGTTCCATATGATTTTCTCTTGATTACCTAAGCTAACCAATGCCGTACCACCCCCATTTCTCGCCATCACGAAATCGGGTGACCTGTTTTGTCTCAAGGTAGTTCTCCAGCCCCCAGGGGCCAAGCTCACGGCCAATACCGCTCAGCCCTCTGCCGCCCCAGGGCGCTTCGCAGAATGTCGGTTGTGAACAATTGAGCCAGACAATGCCGGCCCTGAGCGCTCGTGCCATACGCAGCAGGCGATCCTCGTCTTGTGTCATGACGGCGGCGGCCAATCCGAAACGGCTTTTATTGGCCTGACCGATGGCATCTAATTCATCTTCAAATGTTCTTGCTGCCAAAACAGGGCCAAAAATTTCCTCCCGCCAGATTTCGCTGTCTTCTGGCACCTGATCAAAAATGGTGGGTGCAAGAAAATATCCTTTGGACAAATGTGCCGGCCGTACCCCGCCCATCAGCAGCTTCAGTCCCTGGGCCTTTGCCCGCTGAAGATAAGCCGAAACCTTTTCATACTGTCCCTGGCTGACCAATGGGCCTAGCTGGATACCCTCTGTCAATCCATCCCCAATTCTGAGTTTCTCTGCGGCATCCACCAGCTTTTTCATAAGCGGTTCATATATGCCTTGCTGCACCAAAAGGCGTGAGGTTGCAGAACAGACTTCCCCCTTGTTCCAGAAAATCCCGAACATGATCCACTCTACGGCAGTGTCAAGATCAACGTCATCAAACACCAGGATCGGAGACTTCCCCCCCAGTTCAAGACTGACCGGGGTGATGTTTTCCGCCGCCGCTTTCATCACAGCGCGGCCGGTCTCCACACTGCCGGTAAATGCGACTTTCTGAACATCCTGATGCCGACACAAAGGCGCCCCTACTTCGAGGCCTGTACCGGTTACAACATTTAACACCCCGGCCGGCAAATGCACCTGATGGGCAATTCTAGCCAGTTCCAGAGCCGTCATGGACGTCAGTTCAGACGGTTTCAGAACCATGGCGCAGCCCGCCGCAAGGGCAGGAGCAACCTTCCAGGCGGCCATTAACATCGGATAATTCCAGGGGATAATCAGCCCTGCCACACCGGCCGGTTCACGCACCGCCTGCGACTGGAACCGTGGATCAGGAAGCTCGACCGGGCTGACGCAGCCCTCCTCCAACTCCCGCGCCAGGCCGGCATAATATCTGAAACATCCCGCCGTATCTTCAATATCCCAGAGGGCTTCGGCAAGAGGTTTGCCATTATCCAGAACTTCGAGGCGGGCAAGATGTTCTTGTTCCCGTTCGATGACCTGCGCAATCTGTTCGAGAAAACAGGCTCTTTCCCGCCCTGATGTATGCCCCCAGGATCCGTGGAATGCTTTTGTAGCTGCCGAAACGGCACGCTCAATATCCTCCGCATTGCCGGCGGCAAAACTGCCGATCTTTTCTTCGGTCGCCGGATTGATGATCGGCAGGCTACCCCCGCTGCTTGGCCGGCACCATTGTCCTCCGATATAGATTTCTTCCCGGATGAACAGATCTCGCATGATGTCCCCTATCCTTCCTGAATGTCCAGCCTGTAGTCAAAATGACGTTTTTGAACTTCCGCAAAATATGCGTTGACGTCAAAAAACTCCTCCGGCGCCCACACGCCGGGGCGGGGGGATTTCAGCAGCAATTGCGCGCTGATCGACGCATTCATGGATGTTGCCGCATCCACATAAGCCTCATAATCGGCATGAGGGCGCACGATGACTTCCCCCCGCACCGTACAGGGCCGGCCGTTTTTCTGCCCCCGTCCAATGACAAAATGAATTTCATGGCTTTCCTGCTGCGGAATATCCGTTTGGTTTTTCTCGATATTCTGGGTGATAACCGCATTCAGAAGATCCAGTTTTCTGAATTTGACCCCATTCACCTCTACATCTTCATCAAAATCGCCGAACCCCGCCTTGACCAGCCCGATCCAGGCTTCATGCTCACGACGCGGCAGATGCAGCTTCCACGTAAATTCCCGAATACCTTTCTCCCGGATGCCTTCCGCCAGTGGCACTGTCAACTGTTCCGAATGAGGGGAATACATAAATTCCGCTTGGCCCCAAGGGTCCGGCAGTTCGATGACCTCTACCCCTGTGCGCGGCGGACAGGACACATGCGCGCCGTTGAGAAACTGGGTACTTTCCTGAGCATATTCGGCAAGCACCGTGGAAAGGCTGTAGGGCGGAATAAGAATCGGGTTTTCAGGGCCAACAAATTCCGCCGCCCAATACAGATTGAGGCGATCAATCGTCTCCAGCTGATCCGCCACCGCCCGGCACAGAACGTTGGACATGCCTGGGTCCGCCCCGACACCAATCACCGCACAAACGCCCGCCGCCTTGAATTTTTCGTGATATGATTTTTGTTCCAGGGTATAGATCCCCATTCCCCCCAGATCAATATAGGGCACCCCCGCCGCAAGGCAGGCCTCGAAAATTTGCATTTGTTTCCCGACAAATGTCGGCACCGAATTGATGCAGAGGTCATATCCTTCCAGAATACCGGCCAGGTCATCGGAAGCCCTGATGTCAAGCGTCAACGCCGACAGACGCGGATCGCCCATCTCGTCGATAAAGGCGCTGATTTTTTCGGCTGAAATATCGGCAATGCACAATTCTGTGAAATCAATGATGCATTTTTCCGAGACCAGGTCGCGCACAATACCGGTGCCCATCAGCCCGGCACCACCCAAAATAATGATTTTCATCCGATAATCCTCTTGCAACAGTATTTGTTTTTCACATTTCCCGATCAGTTCTGCTGACGGCCTTTGGCGCCATAGAACCAGTCATCCGCATAGGGGTACCACCAGTCCTGAACGTCCGGCTTGTAGTCCATAAAAACCATCTTGGTTTGTCGGAAACTGTCCAGCCCAAACTTGCCCAGCGATCGGCCAAGGCCGGAATTTTTCCATCCCCCAAAAGGAAGCGCATCATTGTCAGGCATCGGGTTATTGATCCAGACCATACCGGCCTCAAGCCGATCAGCCGCCGTCATGGCTTCCTCAAGATTGGCCGTAAAAACACATGCCCCGAGGCCAAAATCGCTGTCATTGGCCAGGCACAACGCCTCTTCAAAATCCTGAACCCTGATGATGGACGCCACAGGACCAAAACTTTCTTCTTTCAGGATTGACATATCAGGCGTCACCCCGGTCAGAAGCGTTGGTTCATAGAACCAGCCCTTGCCACAATTTTCAGGGATTTTTCCGCCACAGGCGAGGGTCGCCCCTTCCGTCACTGCCTGTTGGACCAGTTCCATCACCCTCGTCCGGGCCGCCTCGCTCACCAACGGGCCGATTTCGTTTTTCCCCAAACCATCGCCAATGCGCAACTTCTGTGTGGCTGCGACAAAACGGCGGACAAATTCATCATGGACTGCATCTTCCACATAAAACCGTTCCGTAGAGACACAGATCTGACCGGACAGGTGAAATGCCGCCGTTACCGCCGCCGGAACGGCCACGTCCAGATCACAATTTTTTGAAACAATCAGGGGATCACTGCCTCCGGCCTCAATCACGCAGGGTTTCATATGGGCCGCGCAGCTCATGGCGACCCGGCGCCCGGTCTCAACCCCGCCGGTAAAGGCCACCACATCGGTACCGCCATGCTCAATCAACTGCTGCCCGACCCGGCCATCGCCTGGCAGGCAGGCGACCAGTCCTTTGGGAAGCAGCGAAAAATATTTCATGAATTTCAATGTGGACAGCGTCGTGGCCTCGGCCGGTTTAATGAGAACCGCATTACCCGCCGCAAGGGACGCTGCCACGGTCCAGACCATCAGAATGATGGGAAAATTAAAGGGAACAATATGCACACTTACCCCATAAGGGTACTGACGCATATATTCCAGGGTATGGGGATGGGTGCTGCCCGCCACATGACCTTCGTCATGACGGGCCAGTTCGGCAAAATACCGGAAAATCGGACCGCAATTTGCCAGTTCCCCCTCTGCCTCGGGATAGGGTTTCCCCATTTCCAAAGTAATCAGCTTTGCCACATCATGAAAAGGGGTTTTTTCAATCCTGTCGGCCAGTTGATGCAGATGTCGCGCCCGGCTTTTGGCATCCAACCCTGCCCATTCTTTTTGCGCCCTTCGCGCCGCCGCCACGCTCTGGTCAATCTCCTGTGCTGTGGATCGTGTCCTGTGCCCCACCGTCTCCAATGTCGAAGGATTAAGGACCGGGATCCGCTCCCCTCCTGCCGAAGGAACATAATCGCCGTCCAGATAAAGACAGGGGCAAAAAGGATCGAATGAACCCACCATTGTATGACTCCTTGATAGAGGTTTATGATCAGGGCAGATAGGGCAACGCCACCCTGCCAAAATCGGGGACCATTGTTTCCATGACCGATTTCACTTCGGCCAAAGCAGAATGATTGAGAGATGTTTCCAGCAGCTTCATCACGCGCGGCAGGTGTCTGAGATACGCGGCCTTTCCGTCACGGACATAAAGCCGGACAAAAATGCCGGCGACCTTGGTATGGCGCTGCGCCCCCAATATGACCATATCCGTCAGAAAGATTTCACTCAGAGCCCCACAGCCTTGGGCATAACGGTGCAAGACCCGCGCCTTTAGATCCGCAGAAACATCCTTGCGGGCATCTTCCAGCAAAGACACCAGATCATAAGCCCGCGGCCCGGCCAGCGCATCCTGATAGTCCAGAAGCCCACAGGCCCGAACGCCAGGACGCCCCTTCAGCAGCATTAGATTGTCCACATGATAATCCCGCAACACCAGGGTTTCCGGTCGATCAGCCACTCGTTCCAGAACCTCCCGCCAGGCCATATCAAATGCCCGGCGTTCTTTTTCAGTCGCGCTGCGCCCCAATGCCGCCGGCACATACCAGTCAACAAAAAGAGAAATTTCCTCTTTCATCCGCGCAAGGTCATAGAGGGGCAGATCGGCATCAAGAACCCTTTGATTTTGATGCAAGGCCACAAGAACATCCGTCGCCAGGAGATACAGACTTTCCTCATCCCGGCCTTCGGTAAAAAGCCTGGTGAAGGTTGCATCGCCAAAATCCTCGATCAGGGCAAATCCGGTGGCCCGATCTTCGGCGAATATTTCAGGAACGGAAAATCCATGTTTCCGGAGATGGCCAGTCATATCAAGATACGCGCCAATATCTTCATAAGGCGCCGCGGCATCCATCAATAACACGGACCGATCCTCGCCTGTCAGGCGGTAATATTGCCTGAATGATGCGTCCGAGGTTAACGCCTGCCAGTGGACATTTCCCCAACCATGCTTTCTGGCGAAGGCCTGTCTTTGCTGATCCCGGTTTAAAGTATAAAAATTCACAGGAACACCCAGAGCTTAACGGATCATATAAACCTTGCGCACCGTTTCATGCACCGTGCAGACTCCTTTCCAACCTTCTGGGAAAAACGCGATGGTATCCGGTTCAATCTCAATCACCTGCCCATCTTCCCCCACATAGGTGCACCGTCCTTCCAGAAAGTGACAAAATTCGTCCCGCGTCACATGACAATCCCATTTCCCGGGCGTACATCTCCACAACCCGCATTCGGACTGCCCTTTAGGTCCTTTATGCAGCAAAAAACCGGATATATGAGACTGCCCTTCGATCATGGTGGGGATCACCCCCCAATCCGTCACATTGGTTTCCGCCAGAGGATTTTTCTTGTAACTGACCTTCATCGTTCCCTCCTTGTCCATCTTCGAAGTGCTCTCTGGAGCATCTGTATCTGGAGCATCTGTTTCGGATTTGACCAGAATGTAGGTGTTGCGCATGGTTTCATGCACCGTGCAAATCCCTTTCCAGCCCCGCGGAAACAGCACCGCTGTTTGAGCCTGCACATCAATTTTCTCACCCTCCACGCTTTCATAAGTGGCTTTGCCTGCGGTGAAATAACAAAACTCATCATCAGGGATGTGCAGGAACCATTTGCCTGGCGTGCATCGCCACAGGCCGCTTTCCTGAGCGCCGCCATAACGTTTATCCAGCACCAAGCCGGAACTTTGGGACAGCCCCTCGATCATATTTGGCTGATTTCCCCAGTCATTCAGATCCATACGTGTAGAGGCCCGGGAAAGCAGCGAAACCGTATTGTCCATGATCATGACCTTTCCATTTCCTGCCCCAGCAGCGCATCAAGCAGCGCCGCCGCCTTCGCTGGCCCCTTGGCCGCCTGCATCACGGTTTTGCTGTGGTGCAATTTTTGATGCATGTCCCGATCGGTCAGAACACGCTCGATCGCACGGGCCAGGTCTTCTTCCGCCCAGTTATATCGGTCCAGTTTCAAGCCATGTCCGGTTTCCTGAATTCGCATGGCATTGTCATGCCCATCCCAGCAATAGGACATGATAATGGCCGGTTTGCCGAAATACAGGCATTCCGTAAAACTGTTATTGCCCCCGTGATGAATGACAGCATCCACCTGCGGGATCACGGAAGGTTGGGGATACCAGCTGGCTAGATGAACATTGTCAGGCACCTGGTCATAACTTTCGATATGTTCCCCGACATTCACAAGAGCCCGCACCGCTAGCTTGCCGATCGTTCGGATGACACGTTTCATCAACGCCGTATCCCCGGCGCCAAGACTTCCAAAACTGATATAAAGAAGCGGAGCGTCCTTGTTGGCCCTGAATTCCGGAATTTCATAGGGGTCATCCTGGCGCACACAGCCTTCCAGATACTGAAATCTCGCAGGGTCCAGGGGGATCTTGCGCGCGAACCGTACGACATCGGGATACAGCAGCAGATTCAAATAAGGTGACGTTTCACAAAATTCCGTGGGGGAATAAGGCGGAATGCCGCATTCGGCAAGAAAAGCATTATATTTGTCATGAACGTCTTTCAGGCTGGCGTCATAATGGGCCCTGAAACGCACAAAGCCTTCCTTGTCATCCTGCGATAATCCCGACAGATAAGGAGGAATATTTTCGTCGGGAATTTCATTTTCGCTACAGGATGTTATCCTCACCCAGGGCACCCCGTGCTGTTTGATTGCCGGATGCATGATCACCGCATCCATACAGATCAAATCCGGGTTTATCCGATTCAGAACGTCCGGCAGTTCTTTATGGGCCCAGATCGCCGTATCCACCGTCGCTTCCCAGCATTCCCTGATATAATTGTCAATCTGCTCTTCGGGACTCAGGCGGAAATTAGGAATATGGCGATTGACAAAATCCACCCAGTAGCGAGACATTTCCTCCGGCGGCATCGGTTCCGAGAGATGAACCTCATATTCGTCAAAACCGTATTTTTCAAAAACCCCTCTAAAACCGGGGTCGCAGATAAAAACAGCTTTATGGCCTCTTTTTTCGCAGGCCTGGGCGATGGCAACGGAATTCAGGGCCGGGCCATAGGCCGCTTCGGGAAAAAAGGCAATAATCTTCTGTTTTTTGGTATCCATCTCTGTTCCAGTTAAAGTCTTGGGAAATCGTCTTTGTATGGCAAACGCGCAGGCGCACTCTATTTTCTGAATAAAAAGGGCCGGAACTTTCCCGATGCGCCGCCCGAACGGCACACCGGGCTTGTGTGATCAGAACGCGTAATTGACTTCCACGCCGTACCAGCGCGGCGGACCATAGACATCAAGGGAATATCCGAAGCCGCTAACATCAAAACCGTATTGTTTGTAGCGTTTGTCTGTCAGGTTCTTGACATATGCCGCAAATTCCCACTCGCCCCCCGCATTGGTATATCCAATCCGGGCATTCATCAGAAAATACCCGTCAGCCTGAACGGTGGGATGGTTTACCGTGTTGAACACCTGATCATCCACATAGGCACCGTCTATCTGGGCGGCTACCGTCCCCCAGTCTCCCTGCCAGGTTTTTACAAATACCGCATTGGCGGTGAAATCCGGAGCCAGCACCAAATCCTGGTCCCGTACCGTCACCGTATCCGGCATGGGGACGTCATATACCACGGAATCCATCAGCGAGATGCCGGCCATCAGATTAAACCCGTTCCCCAGATCCGTGACCAATTCCGCTTCCATGCCATAAATCCGCGCATCCGCGTTAAACTGAAACTGGGTCAGGCCAACAAAGTTAAATGCTTGAAAATCGTTATAGTCATAATAAAACGCCGCCATATTCAGCCGGGTTCTGCCGTCATTCAGGGTGGATTTCAGCCCAACCTCATAGGAAATCAGGACTTCAGGATCAAACGGTACCTTATCCTGCCCCACGGCCGGATCGGCATCTCCCAATCCGTCGATCGGCGCGTTAAATCCCCCGCCCTTGGTGCCCCGGCTCACACTGGCATAAAGCAAAATATCCTCCGTCGCCCGCCAATCCAGCTGGACCTTTCCGGCCCATTCATTATCTTTGCGCGCGCGAGATACAATTTCGTGTTCATTAAGCTGTTTCACCCCATCATCGGGGAAATAGAAAAACTCGATACAGGACGCCCCGCCAGGATTATCAACCGCCACGCCATTTTCAAAGGTGATAACCGGCTCCCACTGATCACGAGCCGACAGGTCCGCCGCCTGGGGATAGCCCGGCACCCCAAAACACCGGCTGACCAGATCAATGGATTTTTTATCCTGATACCAGCGCCCCCCGACCGTCAGGGTCAAAGCCTCATTCAGGTCATATTCGATCTGGCCGAAGGCAGAGAATGTTTCAGTTTCCTGGGTGAAACGGTTGCGGCTGTCTGCAACGGCCACCGTCCCATCCCCTAGCGGCCAGACCGACCAGATGGAAGATGAATAATCCCCATCCACTTTCAGATAATACACCCCCGCGGTCCAGCGTATCCGCTCCTGCGTCCCGTCCAGGCGCAATTCCTGGGTAAACTGATAGGAATCCTGGCCTGAAATAAACTGCAACAGTTCGGTCGGCGAAGAATCGCTGTCTTCCATATAAGATTTCTGCACGTCCAGATAATCCGTAATGCTGGTTAACTTAACCGCCTCGGAAAACTGCCATTCAAAAGTGGCGGACGCATTCCAGGATTCCTTGTCGATAAACCCGAGCGGGTTAAAGGCCCCGGCCAGCACATCTCCGTCCGTATCCCGATACCCGGCAAAATCTACATCATCGACAACCGCACCCAGACCGAATTCCCCGGTCCGTGACGGTTTGTGCTGATAAACCCCGCCATCCGCATGATCCACACGATTATAGCGGCCAATGAAGGTCGCCATCAGCTCGTCACTGAGATCCACCTCCACAATTCCCCGCAACGATGTGCTGCGGTCCTCACGCGCATCCTTGCCCAGCCGGTTTTCGATATAACCATCATGCCGGTTATGGACCCCGGCAATTCTAGCCCGCACGGCATCACTCAACGGCCCGCCCACGGCCCCCTCCGCTCGTACCATGTTATAGGAGCCGGCCTGAATATTTATATATCCATTCGGTTCCTGTCCGGGGCGACGACTGATAAAATGGACCAATCCCCCTGTGGCATTCCGCCCGTACAGCGTTCCCTGCGGCCCCCGTAAAACCTCGACCCGTTCCAAGTCAAACATCTGAAGCCCGGTGGCGCCGGGAAAGGATACATAAGACCCGTCCACATAAATTGCCGTGGGTGTTTCCTGATGATCTGAAAAATCATTCTGGCCGACGCCCCGCAACGTAAAAAAGGACACCGATTTGTCACCGGAAAAAGATCCTGTCTGCAAACCCGGGACATGCAGGTTCAGATCCTCGGCGTTTTTCAGACTAAGCAGCCGCATCTGATCCCCGGACAGGGCCGTGACGGAAACTCCCACCGACTGAAGGCTTTGTTCCCGCTTCTGAGCCGTTACGGTAATTTCCTCCAGAAGGAGAGAGCCATCATTGTTGTCCGCCGCCTGGGCCGCCACGATCACACTGCCCGCCAAAGCCGTCGACACGCATAAACCCGACACTTGTTTTGAAATCGACATTGTCTTCCCCTTTGCCTTTCCTCTTGCCAGCGCCATCAAAAGCGACGCCTTTTCCCTATAGATGATGATATTTTTCATTATTATTTTTAGTTTATCGTACTAATTAGTACAGTCAATAGTTTTTTTGACAGAAACAAATCTTTTTTGAAAAACGCCCCACCAAGATACTTTTTCTTTAAAATACATACAATTAAGCGAATCTTAGTTTTGTCTTATTTGATCTCATGACTTGACCCGAACCTGGGGACACTCTATTTTTTAGTCAAATAAACTAAAGATGGAGTCTCTGGAGGCCTAACCAGTCCTTCCTGTTCTCCTCATCAAAACACCAAAGGGCACGACTTTCGACATGAACAAAACTCCTGCCAAAACGCAGCGCACCAGCACCAAAGGCAAACGCACCCGCGACAATATTGTCAAAGTGGCGCGGGACGTTCTGGCCCATGAAGGATATGAAGGATTTGTGTTACGGCAGATTGCTGCCAAAGCCGGAGTCAAACCCGGAAATCTGCAATATTATTTTTCCAGCAAAAAAGAACTTCTTCAGGCGGTTCTGGAACAGGAACTCCATCGTTATCAGGAAACATATGGGAAGGTCGCCGAAGACAAACACGGCAAAACTGCCCGAATTCTGGCCATCGTGGATTTCCTGTTGGATGAAATCAAAAACAACAAGGCCACCAGCAACATCTGGTATACGGTCTGGGCCCTGGCTCCTCTGGATCCGGAAATCGCGGAACTGATGGATGAGTGGTATCAGCAATATATGGAAAAACTCAAGGACGTTTTTAAAACGGCCGCCCCCGAAATCAGCGATATCCAAGCCGGCCATACGGCCAGCATCCTCACGGCCCTGATGGACGGGCTGACCAACCAGATCGGGTATGGCAAAACCCCGCATGAAATTCATGACGGTATAGAAAGCGCCGTCAGGTCCCTGATCCTGGACCTGATTGACAGCTGAGACCTTACAGCTGAGACCTTATGGTGTGTCAGACACAGACAGAGTGTAAGATGACGAAACGCACGACGCAAAAGCGCCGTGCGTTACCGCTTGGGATCTCCCTTTGGGCTATTCCGGACCGGAAGATCATGACGTTTCCGTCACCGGAACCGCCTCGCTGCTGCGTTTCAGCCGGAACATCACCTTCAGCGCGAACCAGACAATAAACAGGCCGCCAAAGGCGAACAGAACGTCGCCCGGAAGCCGCATCCAGACCAGTGTTTCCACCAGCGGCGAATGGATCACCTCCGGTGAACGGGCATACCAGTAACCATGTTCCAGCGCGGCCGTAAACTGCACCACGCCCACCGGCAGCAATGAGAACAGCGCCATCATCGCCAAGCCACCATTCAGCGTCCAGAAGGACCATTTCAGTAGCCGGTCGTCCCAGAAGCGGCCGTCCGCGAACTGTCGCGTGCAATACAGGATCAGGCCGATCCCCAACATGCCATAGACGCCCATGAAAGCAGTATGGGCATGCAGCGGCGTGGTGTTCAGACCCTGCAGGTAATACAGTGAGATCGGCGGATTGATGAGAAAGCCGAACATCCCCGCGCCCACCAGGTTCCAGAACGCGCAGGCCACGAAGAACATGACCGCCCAGTGATAGCGGCTCATCCAGGGCGATGCCTTGCGCAACCTGAAACTCTCATAAGCCTCAAACCCGATCAGTGCAAGCGGCACCACCTCTAGGGCGGAAAAGCTCGCCCCCCAGGCAATGACCGAGGTTGGCGCCCCGGTCCAGTACAGGTGATGCAGTGTCCCCAGAATCCCGCCAGTGAGGAAGATCACCGTGGAGAACAGCACTGCGGAATTGGCGGATTTCGCCCGGATCAGGCCCAACCGCACGAACATCAGCGCAACAACCGCCGTGGCGAAGGTCTCAAAAAAGCCCTCAACCCACAGGTGAACCACCCACCAGCGCCAGTATTCGGCAATGGCGATATGAGTGTGTTTCCCCATGAACAGCCCGGCCGCATAAAACAGGCCAATAGCGATGGACGACAGGAACAGGACATACACTACCGGCCGATGGTCATGCCGTTCCCGGAGCGCTGGGCGGATCGCCCGGACCACCAGGGTCAGCCAGATCATCAGACCAAACAGCAGCACGAACTGCCAGAACCGGCCCAGATCGACAAATTCATAACCTTGATGTCCGAACCAGAAGCTTGTGTCCAGGTCCCAAACCTGCTGAACCGCCGCCCATTCGCCGAACATGGAACCCAGCACCAGCACCACCAGCGCAAGCCACAGGATATTTACGCCGGCCTTCTGAAATTTCGGCTCATGCCCCGACAGGGCCGGAGCTATGAACAGCCCCGTGCCCAGCCAGGCCGTGGCGATCCAAAACACGGCCAGCTGGGTATGCCAGGTTCGGGTCACCGTATAAGGCAACAATTCCGACAAAGGAATGCCATAAAAATCCTGACCTTCCACAGCATAATGGGCGGTAATCCCTCCCAGGCCGATTTGCAGCAAAAACAGCCCCAGGGCCGTGAGAAAATATTTTCCCACCGCGCGCTGCGACGGCGTCAGCTTCGCCGACAGCAGGGGATCATTGGCGGACGGCTGCGGCAACGGCTCATGCTTGAGTGACGCATGATACCAGGCCAGCGCCCCGATCCCGGCAATCATGAGCACGATGGAAAACAGCGACCAGCCGAGCACCCCCGGCGTCGGCGTATTCTCCACCAACGGTTCGTAAGGCCAGTTGCTGGTATAGCTGATCGTCTCGCCCGGCCGGTTGGTCACCGTGGCCCAAGTAGACCAGAAGAAAAAGGCAGCCAGACGCTCCCGGCGGCCAGCATCCGGGACGGGATTTTCCTTGAGGGCATATTGTTCCCTCAGGCTCTGGAACTCGGGGTCGGCCCCGAAAAGCCGCGCATAATAGGCGGTCAGGTCTTGCACCGCGTCGGCACGGATCTCCGATAATGTAACGACGCCGGTCGCCGCGTCATAGCTGTTGCGACGCATATCCTGGGTCAGCTTTTTCTGCAAAAAAGCCTGGGAGGCCTCGTCCAGGCTGTCATAGGCGGCGCCATATTCCTGCTGCGCCAGACTTTCCAGCATCAACAACGCCTCACGGTGCAACCAGTCCGCGTTCCAGTCCGGCGCCACCAGGCTGCCATGCCCCCAGATCGACCCCGTTTGATGTCCACCCATGGACCGCCAAACCAGCTGGCCGGCCTCAATATCCTCTTTTGTAAACAGCACCTCTCCCTCCACGGAAATGATTTTCTCCGGAATGGGCGGGGCTTTCTGATAAATCTCACTTCCGAGATACAGCAATATGCCAAAAGAGACCACACACACGGCAATGAGTGCGATCCATATACGACTTAAATGACTCATCGTCTTTTCTCATTCTCACATGATTTTTGCCTGACCCTCATCCCCCATAATGCGACTCAGATCAGGACGGTTCTGAATTATGACGCCGGAGGTCGTTGATTTTCCTCACTTTTCCGACACAAAAAGATCACAGGGCTGTCGGGTACCGTATTTTAAATAATAAAAGATGTATGTCAAATACATCTTTTATTAACCCCAGAATGAACCCTCTTTTCTGACCGGGTGGTCCGGTTTATGATAAAAAGGGTAAAAGCGCCCTCACCCTGAAGGAAAACAAACTCTCCATGAAATTATATGTTAAAAATATGGTCTGCCAACGCTGTGTGATGGTGGTGAGGGATCTTCTTGAGAAGACCGGTTTTCCTCCTATGGTGGTCAATCTGGGAGAAATCGATTTTGGGGACAGGACGTTAAGCCCTGAGGAAATCAGCCAGATCGGCAAAAAGATTGAAGATTGCGGTTTTGAGCTGATCGACGATAAAAAAAGCCGCCTGGTCAACAGCATCAAGACGCACATCATCGAACTGGTGCAGAACCGGGATGACCCGGCCCCTATCCGCATCTCGGCCTATCTCACTGAAAGGCTGCCGTATGAATACAGCTATCTGAGCAACCTGTTTTCCGCGGTGGAGGGCACCACTATCGAACAGTATCTGATCCGCCAAAAAGTGGAAAGGATCAAGGAGCTTCTGGTCTATGATGAACTGAGTCTGAAGGAGATTTCCTACCTTTTGGGGTATAGCAGCCCGGCTCATCTCAGCACCCAGTTCAAGAAGGTGACCGGCCTCAGCCCCAGCCATTTCAGCCGGCTGAAAAACACAAAACTCAGAAAATCTCTTGATAAACTTTAAATTCTGTAAATCTTTTCCAGAATCTTGTAACGGGAAAATTGCAGGTCGCCTGTATGCTGTGATCAATACATCCCTTCCCGAGGCATCATAACGGCCCGGCTCTTCAAATATCCGGGCAGATATCTGAAGCCGGCCAGATCAAAAAATCCGAGGGAAGGGCACTCTTTATCCGTATACGAAAAATGTATTCATGTCATTTCAGGGAAGTCATCTTATGAATAACCGCTGTTCGCACCACACCCCGTCACATAAACATAAACACAATCACCAGCATCAAAACACAGCAACACAAAAGGATCCCGTCTGCGGTATGGCGGTCGACACCGATGTCACCTCCCATGTTATGGATCATGACGATAAAACCTATTATTTCTGTTCTGCGCGCTGCAAAGACAAATTCGCGCGCGATCCGGAACGCTATCTTGGGGATCACCCTGTTCAGGACGCCATGCCCCCGGGCACCCGCTACACCTGTCCCATGCACCCGGAAATCATTCGTGATGAGCCGGGCTCCTGTCCTATCTGTGGTATGGCCCTGGAACCCATGGGGGTACCAACTGGTGAAGAAGGCCCCAATCCCGAGCTCATCGATTTCACCCGACGGTTCTGGGTCGGTCTTGTCCTGTCGCTTCCTGTTTTATTTCTGGAAATGAGTGGGCATTTCAGCACCGCCTTCCATGAGCTGGTGAGTGAAAAACTTTCCCTCACCCTGCAATTTTTGCTGGCAACCCCCGTCATGCTGTGGTGCGCGGCACCGTTTTTTGTAAGAGGCTGGCAATCGATCCGCAGCCTAAACCCGAATATGTGGACCCTGATCAGCATCGGTACCGGAATTGCTTATGTCTATAGTGTGGTGGCTTATTTCGCCCCGGACATCTTCCCCGAAACGGTCAAAACCGAAAGCGGGATTGTGCCGGTGTATTTCGAGGCGGCGGCGGTGATTATCGTGCTGGTGCTTTTGGGGCAGGTGCTGGAACTCAGAGCCCGGGAGAAAACCGGTGGTGCCATCCGGGCACTTCTGGATCTTGCGCCAAAAACCGCGCTGCGCCTCCGTGAGGATGGCACCGAGGAAGAAGTCCCCCTGGACGAGATCAAAAAAGGTGACAGGCTGCGCGTGCGCCCCGGCGAAAAAGTCCCGGTGGACGGCACCGTTGTGGAGGGACGCTCCGCCATTGACGAATCCATGTTGACAGGCGAACCTGTGCCGGTGGAAAAAACCATCGGCGACAAGGTGACCGGCGCCACACTCAACGGCACGGGTAGTTTTATCATGCAGGCCGAACGAGTGGGCGCGGAAACCATGCTGTCCCAGATCGTCGCCATGGTGGCTGACGCCCAGCGCAGTCGGGCCCCGATCCAGAAATATGCCGATCTGATTGCCAGCTGGTTTGTGCCCAGCGTGATTGTCATCGCCATTGTCTCATTTTTTGTCTGGTATCTGTGGGGACCTGAACCGGCGCTCCCCATGGGCCTGATTGCCGCCGTTTCTGTGCTGATCATCGCGTGCCCTTGCGCCGTGGGACTGGCTACCCCCATGTCCATCATGGTCGCCACCGGCCGGGGCGCCCAGTCCGGGGTGCTGATTAAAAATGCCGAAGCCCTGGAAGTTTTCGCCAAGGTTGACACGCTGATCGTGGATAAAACCGGCACCCTCACCCGCGGCAAACCGGCACTTACTGATGTTGTGGCGTTTGAGGGATTTCAGGAACAAGACGTTCTGGACGCTGCCGCCAGCCTGGAACGGGGCAGTGAACACCCCCTCGCCGCGGCCATTGTCAGCGGCGCCAAAGAAAAGGGCGTGAACCTGGCAAAGGCGGAGGAGTTCGACGCCATTACCGGCCAGGGGGTCAAGGGCGTTGTGGACGGCCGCAAGGTGGCGCTGGGCAATGCACGACTGATGGAAACCCTGAGCCTGTCCACGACCGGCCATGCTGCACAGGCTAACACCATGCGCAAGGAAGGCAAAACCGTCATGTTTGTAGCCCTCGACGGAAAACTGGCGGGGCTGGTGGCGGTGGCCGATCCGATCAAGGAAACAACGGCCGAGGCCTTGAACGCCTTGCACCGGGAAGGTTTGCGCATTGTCATGGTAACCGGCGATAATGAAACCACGGCCCGGGCGGTGGCAGAACGGCTGGGCATTGATGAAGTCCGGGCCGATGTAATGCCAGAGACCAAAGCCGAAATTATCAAGGAATTTCAGGCCCAGGGAGCCGTGGTTGCGATGGCCGGAGACGGCGTTAATGATGCCCCGGCCCTGGCCCAGGCCGAGGTGGGAATCGCCATGGGCACCGGGGCCGATGTGGCCATGGAAAGCGCCGGCATCACCTTGGTCAAGGGAGATCTCAATGGTATTGTCCGGGCCCGCCGCCTGTCACAGCTCACCATGCGCAACATCAAACAGAATCTTTTTCTGGCGTTTATCTATAATACTCTGGGCGTTCCCGTGGCCGCCGGTGTGCTTTACCCCTTCTTTGGGGTACTGCTCTCCCCTATTATCGCAGCCGCGGCGATGAGCCTGTCCTCCCTTTCGGTGGTCGGTAACGCCCTGAGGCTGAGAATGATCAAATTCTAGGGTCAGGACCTAGTAAATAAAGGGGAAAAAAGTCATCGCAAACTTTTATGGAGATGGCGCCTTGCCGTCCTCACGCGCGGTGCTGTGAATGACGCCGTCAGGGTGGAAGGCCTTGAAGGCAAAGGCGAAGGTCATGTGGTGAGGCACCTCCTCATGGCTTCCGCCTGGGAGCAGGCGGCGGACATTGACAAAACCGATATCGCGGCCTTTGGCGATGCGGCGGCTGTCGAGCGCAGAATTCATACCCGCCCGCCATTCGAGACGCAAATTGCCATGATCTATGCGCCCCGCCCGCCTGATATCTTCCAGTAACCAGGCCTCCTTTCCGACGCTGATCACATAGGACAGCGGCAAGCCGGGGCCGTCATAACGGCCATCATAAAGAAACGGCGCGGTGGCCCGATCATAGCCGGCATAGGGATTATCGCCATAGGGCCGGACACGGCGGTCCGGCGGGATCAGCACCCGCCCCCCGGGAAACGCCGCCCTGAAGGCAGAGAAGGGGCGGAGGACGGCGGGCAAATGCCTGAGCCGCATCCCGGTCATGACACCAACGATTCCCTCTCCGACAAACTGCTGCCACCAGCTTTCCGTCTGCCGGTCATACATTACCATGTCCGAATGACGCAGCTTGCCCGAAACGCCGAAATCCAACACCCGCCCCTCGACGCGGCGGTCAAAGGCCACGGCGGCATTGCACAGCGGGCAATAGGTTACCGCGACCGGTACATCGCCAATCTGGTCATTGACAATTTCATGCCACATCAGAATACGCAGGGGATACGCACTGGCCTCACCTTTCATGTTCAGGACGATCACCGGTTCCCGGGGGTCAAGGTCGCGAATCTCCCGTGCCGGCCTGAAGCGTGGATTGTCAATGGCGGGGATGCCATCCTTGGGCGGCCCGCCGGACAGGATTTCGGAAAACTCAACAGACGAGCGGCTGAAATCCGTGCGCGGCCATTCCCGCACCCATTCCTCGGGCACAGGGTCGGCCCACACCACCAGGCCGCCTCCCCCCAATATCCTTATGATGATCAGAAAAGCCGCAAACAACAGGACGTTCCTGACCGGGGAGCCAGGTTTCATGATAAGAAGTTACTAAATCTGCTATTATCTTTCTATGTTTTTCTTTCTAAAAAGACCGGGCAGAACAACGGATCAGAAAAAAAAGGCCCCCTCACCAAATCCTTTTTAGGTTAGAATAAAACAGAAATGACGTGGCTTTTTCCCTTGCCTCAAGGAACCGGTTATGAGTGTTACGCCTGACGATTATAAAAAAAACCTGCGGCAATTACAGATCGAACTGGTCAAATTGCAGCGGCACATCATTAAATATAATCACAAGATTCTGGTGATTTTTGAAGGCCGTGACGCTGCTGGCAAGGATGGGGTGATCAAACGGATCATCCAGCATCTCAGCCCCCGCGAAACCCGGGTGGTGGCGCTGGGCAAACCCACAGAACGGGACCGCCATTCCTGGTATTTTCAGCGTTTTGTGCCGCATCTGCCTGCGGCACAGGAAATGGTGCTGATGAACCGCAGCTGGTACAACCGCGCCGGGGTTGAACGGGTGATGGGCTATTGCACAGACCCCGAATATGAAGACTTCATGAACAGCGTGGTGCCCTTTGAACAGATGTTGGTGCATTCCGGCATCCAGATCTTTAAATATTATCTGGATATTTCCAAAACCGAGCAGCAGAAACGACTGGAGGAACGACGCACCAACCCGTTGAAACAGTGGAAGATCAGCCCCATAGATGAAGTGGCTCTACACTACTGGTCGGCCTATAGTTCCGCCCGGAATGAAATGTTTGAGCGCACCCATAACCCGCTTACGCCCTGGGTCGTGGTACGCGCCGATGACAAAAAAACCGCACGCCTGAACGTCATCCGGCACCTGATGTCAAAGGTGGATTGCCCGGACAAGGACCACCATGTGGCCACGCCGGATGAAAATATCGTTTTTCCCTATCACCCTGACCATCTCAAAAACGGAAATATCGCGTTTTAACGGGATACGGGATACGATCCTGAGCGGAATACAATACCGCGCATCGTCTTCCCCATAACCGAAATTTATACCCTGCCAAACGCGTGATAATGGACAGATCCGGATCCGGTACCTACCCTGCTCCGGGATCATAGAGGGAATTGTTATCAGATTCACTCTAGCTAGAGTGAATTGTGAAGAGGTTGACCCATTCTGACGATAAAACGGGGAAGATTTATGACACACCAACCCAGGCACATCAGGCAGGCGGCAATCATGGCGGTCATGGCAACACTCATGATCTGCAGCCTTGAAATCCGGACGGCATTGGCGCACTCCCCCACCGCCCCCGGGACCGGCACTCCGGCCACAGTGCTTTCCCCTGGTACCCCCGAAGAAGTCGGCATGGATGCCGGAATTCTCAAGGCCGGAATTGAGATGTACCGCCGAGCCATCGCCCGGGACGAGGGGCGCGGGGCGGTATTACTGGTGGCCCGAAAGGGCAAGGTGATCTTGCATGAGGCCGTAGGCTGGCGAGACAAGGAACAAGACCTTCCAATGCAAAAAGACACCATGTTCCGTATGGCCTCCAACACCAAGCCGGTCATAGCCACGGTCCTCGCCATGCTGGCGGACCAAGGCAAGCTGAATTTTGAAGATCCGGTGCATCATTATCTGCCCTCTTTTGACCACGGCCAGGCCCGGGACATCACGTTGCATCATCTCCTGACCCACAGCAGCGGCCTGCGCATCCGGCCGATTTTCTTCCAACCGCTGATTGAAAAATCATCCGACCACCCCGAGGCCCCCAGCCTGCAACTGGAAGTGGCCCGGTTCGGCGCAGTGGGCCCCGAAGCGCCGGTGGGTGGCCCCTATCAATACAGCAATGCCGGTTATAACACGCTCGGCGCCGTGGCCGAGGTGATCACCCGGCAGCCGTTGGACAAACTCCTTCGGGAAATGCTGTACCGCCCGCTCGGCATGACGGACAGCTATCACCATGAAGTGGCGGACAAGCTGGATGGCAAGCTCGCACGTATGGGCACGGTCTATTACCGGCGCGAAGGGCGCTGGACCATTGGCTGGAAACCGGGGCAGCCGCCCAAATACCCGTTTGTGCGGGCCTCAGGCGGCATGATTTCCACGGCATTGGATTACGCCGCCTTCTGCCAGATGCTCCTCAATGGCGGGGTTTATGACGGCCAGCGGCTGCTGAGTGAGGAAACCATCGCCCGGATGATACACCCCCATGTGAAGGTGCTAAACCGCAATGGCGTCGCGCCGGAACCCCCGGAATATTATGGTTATGGCTGGCGCGTCCGGCCCGACGGCGTCTATCATCACGGTGGCTCCGATGGTACCGCCGCCTGGATCGATCCCGAACGGCAGTTGGTTGTGCTGGTCCTCACCCAAAGCCCGAGCACCGCCGGCAAGACGCTGCGTCGGCGGTTTTTCGAACTGGTCTGGTTGGCTGTGGAAACCCCCTAGCAGGCTTAATACCAGAGACGCAGGCCAACCACAAAGGACAGGCTATCCACCGTCTCCCCTTCCTGGCGGGCGAAATCTGCCGTATCACCTATTTTGCGGTTCCAGGCAAAGCCGATATAGGGAGCGATCTCACGCTTGATTTCATAACGCAGTCGCATTCCGGCCTCCACCGTAGACAAGCCGGAGCCGATCCCGAGTTCTTCCACATCCTGTGCGGCAAAACTCAACTCTGTGCGAGGCTGTAAAATAAGACGTTGCGTCAGCAACAACTCATATTCGGCTTCGATGCGGGCCGTTACCTCTCCTTCGTCACTGACAAAGGCGGCGGCGTCCACTTCAAACCAGTATGGCGCCAGCCCCTGGATGCCGATCACCGCATGCGTACGTGACGGATTGGGAGTTATGTCATGACGCAGGCCGACCTGCAGATCGAAAAAGGGAGAGATGGCCCGACTATAGAGCGCCTGGACTTCCGCCTCCTCAAATTCATCAGCATCCAAAAAATATTCGCCTTCTGTCTTGAACCAGAATTTGTTGATATCACCGCCAATCCAGCCCTGGGCATCCCATAACAGCACCCCTTCCCCTTCATTGGTCTGATATTCCAGACGATCAGCCTGAACAAAGGTGAAGGTCTGCCCTCCGGTTTCCTGCCGCAGGGCGGTACGGGCCTTTTCCATCTCCGCCGGATCATAATAGGCGTCAGCGGCTGTTTGCGCATGAACCGATGTTGCCGCCAAAGACAAAAGAGCACATAACGTCAGAAGGTATTTCATTGGGCCTTCTCCCTGGTTTTCTCACGGACGGACACGACCTGCATCATGCCGGCGTGCATGTGGTACAACAGATGACAATGAAAGGCCCAGTCGCCAACGGCATCCGCCGTAATGTCCACGGACAGTTTTTCACCGGGTTTGACGATAATGGTATGTTTGCGCGGCTTGTGGTGATGTTCCCCATTCACCACATCAAAGAACATACCGTGCAAATGAATGGGATGGGACATCATAGTATCATTAACCAGGGTCATCCGCAGACGTTCGTCCTTGTAAAACAGGATCGGTTCCGTCACTTCCGAAAATTTGACCCCGTCAAAAGACCACATATACCGTTCCATGTTGCCGGTCAGATGAATTTCGATTTCCCGTTCCGGCGTCCGGTGATCAGGATTGGGATCCAGACTTTTAAGATCTGCATAGGTCAGAGCCCTGTGTGGCACATCTTCAAGACCGAGACCCGGTTCATGCAACCGGTTGACCGGCATCATGGCCGTGCTGTCAACGCCCACCCCCGTGGGATGATCATGTTTCTGCATGGTCCCCCCTTGCGCCATGGTATCATGTCCCATGGCGGCATGATTCATGCCAGAATGGCCCATATTTGAATGATCCATGCCGGAGTGATCCATGCCGGAGTGATCCATGCCGGAGTGATCCATGCCGGAGTGATCCATCGCATCTTGCCCGCTCATATCCCCATGTGTGGTCATGTCCCCATGTGTGGTCATGTCATGAGCCATACCCATGTCTTTCATGGTCAGCAGCGGACGCGGACGCAAGGGCGGTATCTCGGCCTCCATACCGGGGCGGGGGGCGAGAGTGGCGCGGGCATACCCGCTGCGGTCAATGGTTTCACACATCAAGGTAAAGGCCCGGTCCGCCTGCGGATGGATAATGACATCATAGGTTTCGGCCACCCCAATCTGGAATTCATCAATCTCTACCGGCTGCACATTCAGCCCGTCCGCCTGCACCACAGTCATGGGCAGTCCCGGGATACGGACATTGAAAATCGTCATGGCGGCCGCATTGATAAATCTGAGCCGGACCCGCTCGCCCGGAGTGAACAGGGCCGTCCAGTTGTCTTTGGGGCCATGACCGTTCACCAGATAGGTATAGGTCGCGCCGGTCACATCCGAAATATCCGTGGGGCTCATACGCATTTTACCCCACATCAGGCGGTCGTTGAGGGTGGCGCCCAGCCCCTCCTCGCGCACCTCCCGGAAAAAGTCGCCGATGGTGCGTTGCTGGAAGTTATAGGTCTCGCTCATTTTTTTGAGCTTGGCAAAAAGCCGGTGCGGATGCTCAAAGGTCCAGTCCGACAAAACCACCACATATTCCCGGTCATAGGCAACCGGGTCGGCATCTTTCGGCTCGATAATAATCGGACCGTAATGACCGGACTGTTCCTGCAGGCCGGAATGGCTGTGATACCAATAGGTACCCGCCTGTTTGAGGGGAAAACGATAGGTAAATGTTTCGCCCGGTTTGATGCCGGGGAAAGTCACGCCTGGCACCCCGTCCATCTGGAACGGCACCAGAAGCCCGTGCCAGTGAATAGAGGTATCTTCTTCCAGGTTATTGGTGACGCGCATGGTCACCTCGTCCCCTTCGCGAAAACGCAGTAATGGCGCCGGCAACTGGCCATTTACGGTAATGGCATGCCCACGCCGACCATCAATCATAACCGTGGTTTTGTCGATAATCAGATCAAAATTTGTACCCGACAGAGCCCTGAGCCCCTTAACGTTATTATGAACTCCGCTGCGGGCCCAGGCGGGCAAAAGCGCCTGAACGGCCACCCCGGCGCCAAAAGCCGCCGTTGTTCCAAGGAGTTTTCTGCGTGTCAGCATTTTTTCGTTCCAAAAGTGCAAGAGTAATGAGTTGAAGATAATAGACAAAATGCATCAGTCCGCCAGACGGCATGAGACCGCAGACGGGATCATATTGCAAAAAAGTCTTAATTCAGGAGAAGGGTGCCCATCTCGAACAGTGTCGTCACAATCAGGGAAGGAGAGACACCGTTGGGAAAATCGGTAGTCGCGAGGGGCGCAATTTTTTCCTCGGGAGGAGCCGTAGCAAAAAAGCCGCCCGTAATTTCAGAATGGCCGGAATTTGCCAGTGTGACCCCGAATGCTGGAGATGGCATCTCCACACAGACTTCAGGATCAGAACAACCTATCGCACATATGTCGCAATCATGCTTTACGGACGGATCATAGCCCCCGCCATAATTGTCAACGCCATCATTGCCAGCTGTGTGATGGAGGGAATATCCCTGCCCCCCGGACAGGACAGGCGAAATATCGCCCTCATTGCCGGAAACACACCGTGCCAGTGCCTCGCCCGAGAGCGAAACGACCAGCAAAAACATCAAAACTGAAATCAGTTTCTTGTACATGGCTTCCGACATAATGATGGGGAAAATACATTCCCCATATAGAAGTTGTCAATGTGCAAAACAGCCCTGCCCCGTTATGTCACATTAGAGTGAATTGTGAAGAGGTTGGCTCAATTCTGTTGGCGGATTGTGGCCCGCCTCACGCGGAAGACGGCGCCGGGCGATGCGGGGTATCGGGCCAGGCGTCTGACAACGTGAGCGGCCCCAAGCCGCCAACCCGAAGGGCCGGTCAGGTCTGGTCCAGTTCCGGCAGGGCTTGGCCGTACCGCCAGTATGGCCTGCGCCAAACCCTGCCGGAACTGGACCAGACCTGACCGGCAGAATGGGTCAACCTCTTCACAATTCACTCTAGATGATCCAGATGCCGGGCAATCACGGGACAAAGATCAATTGCATTGGTGAAGTGGGAAATTGTGTTGCAGGTGACAATGCTGTCCACCCCCGCAGCCTTCAGGGCCTCATACCCATCGCCGGCAAACACCGCATGAACCCCCACGCAGACCGGCGGGCGCATCCCGGCATCACTTAAATGTTTTACCGTTTCAATCATGGTCCGTGCGGTGGAGATAATATCATCAACCAGAACCGGCGTATAATCTTTATAGTGCTCTGTGTCCGGGACGGAAACCTGCACATCTTTGTCGCCTCGGCGTCGTTTGGTCAGAACCGTATAGGGCGCTCCGGCCCGGCCCGCCACATCCGACACCCACTGCCGGCTTTCTTCATCAGGGCCGATCAGAACCGGCCGGGTTACATGCCGACTGATCCATACCGCGATAGACTCCGCCGCATGAACTACTCTGGCCGGAATACTGTATATTTCCTCCAGGGATTTATGGCGATGCAGATGCGGATCGACAGTGATCAGAGCGTCGAAATATCGGGACAAGAACGCCGCAAAGATCTTGGACGTCACTGCCTCGCCCTCATGGAACCGTTTATCCTGGCGCATATATCCCAGATACGGCGCAACCAGGGTCACGGAACGCGCCCCAAATTCCCGCGCGGTCTGGGCAAAAAACATCACCGTCATGGCCTTGTTGTCGGGGTGGTCCAGGCTACACAACAAGATCACGTCCTTATCCCGCACCTCTGACTCCAGCCGCACCAGGCTTTCCCCGTCCGGAAAATGGTGCACCGTCATCTGTCCCAGTTCAGCCCCGCTTTCCCGAGCCAGAGAGACCGCCTGATCTTCATTGCCAGGATAGGCAAACAAAAGCCTCATTCCTCGTTCCCTTCTGTAATATCAATTATATCCTGTTTTTCTTCGAGATAGGAAAGCGCATAATCCAGTTCGCCCGGCGAGCCGGCATATACGGTAAACAACGGCTGTCCCACATCCACCCGGGTTCCGACCGGTGCATGAAGATCGACACCGGCGACATGATCAGCCGGAGCCCCCGCCAGTTTGGCCAGACGGGAAATGGATCTGTTGTCAATGCCCCTTACAAAACCCGCTCTTTTGGCTGGCACGGCATAGCTGTACTGCCCCTTCGGAATATCCCGCATGCCCCCCTGAGCTTCGCAAATCGCCTGGAATTTTTTCCAGGCCCGGCCATCCTCCAGAATCGTCATCGCCAGAGTTCGGCCCTGCCCGTTTTTAACATCCGGCGAAAATTCCAGAATATGCCCGGCCAGATCAAGGGAGCGTTTTTTCAGGTCCTCCGGTGCGTCCTTATCATTTTTCAGCACCGCCACCAGATCACGAGCTTCCAGCGCCGGACCAATGCCGCGTCCTACCGGCTGGCTGCCGTCGCTGATATGGACCCGGACACCGGTGCCCATTGTGGAACCGGTGGCTTCCAGATAGGTGGTCAATTCCTCCGCCATAGCCATACTGCGCACCTTGGCGGTGGGGCCGACCGGCATGTCAATCAGCACATGCGAGGACCCGGCGGCGATTTTTTTGGACAAAACGGAGGCCACAAGCTGCCCTTCGCTGTCAAGATCGAGGGCTTTTTCCACCCGGATCAGCAGATCATCTGCCGGGCTGAGGGACACTGATCCTCCCCAGACCACACATCCCCCTTCCTGTTCAACCACCCGACGCATCTGCGGTACATCCAGATCTACCGGCGCCAAAACCTCCATGGTATCCGCAGTCCCCGCTGGCGAGGTGATCGCGCGGGACGATGTTTTCGGCATTGTCAGCCCATAAGCGGCCACAATGGCGACAACGATGGGAGTGGTCCGGTTGCCCGGCAGCCCGCCGACACAATGTTTGTCCACCACCAGTTCCCGCCCCCAGTCGAGTCTGTCGCCGCTGTCCACCATGGCGCGGGTCAGACTGACAATTTCTTCCCTGTTCAGCCGCCCGCCGGCGCAGGCCGTCAAAAAGGAAGAAATATGAATGTCCGAATAATGCCCGGCCACGATGTCCTCAATAATGGTTCTGATCTGGTGATCCGACAAAGCATTGCCATAGATTTTCGAGCGCACAAAACTTAATGAATGCACGGCAGGGGGGTGGGAAACATGAATTTCATCCCCTTCCCGGGCTCCCAATTTTTCAAAGGCATATTTGGAAAGTCCTGCTTCTCCCTGTTTGAGAATATCCGAATTCACCATATTCAGGGTCGCCGTCAGCGACGCACCGTTCAGCGAAACCTTGACCCGCGCCTGAACCTCAAATCCTTCGGCCCGGCAGACCGCACAATCCTCGCGCATGTAGATCACAGCTTCCTTATAGGTATCAATACCCAGACGGCGCAGTTTCAAAACAGATTTTACCTGGTGCTGTTGCATGATCATCCCCCTGTTACAGTTCCACCGTCTGCTTGTATTCCGGCACTGCGCAGTCCCAATCGAACCTGTCTTCTATTTTTTCCTTCATGCTCTGGGCCGCCCCTTCCTCGCCATGGACCACAAACACCTTCCGCGGGGGCGCGGTGAAATTTTCCATCCAGGCCAGGATTTCCTCATAATCCGCATGCGCCGACATGTTGTCCAGTTGCACGATCTGGGCCTGAACCGGCCACATTTCGCCATGAATCTTGATTTCCTTCTCCCCGCGCACCAGCCGGTCCCCCCGGGTACCGCCGGCCTGAAACCCTGCCAAAAGAATGGTATTGCGCGCATCACCGAGATAGTGTTTCAAATGGTGCAACACACGTCCGCCCGTCGCCATGCCGCTGGCGGAAACGATTACTTTCGGCATACTGTTGGTTCTGGTATAGATGGCCTTAGACTGTTCCACCGTCCGGGTATAGTCCGCCACACCGCACACCTCCATGCATAACTTCTGTGGCAAACGGTGATCGTTTAAATGCCGACACAGCAAGCTGGAGACATTGATCGCCATCGGGCTGTCCAGGAAAATCGGCAGATTTGCCGGAATCCGGCCCTGCCGTTTCAATTCATAAAGATAATACAGGATCATCTGGGCCCGCCCCACAGCAAAGGACGGGATAACCACCGTACCACCCCGGATTATTGTTTCCTGAATGATGTGCTCAAGATCATCCACAGGATCCGTCGCGCCATGACGGCGATCGCCATAGGTGGATTCCACAATCAGATAATCGGCATTCTGTATCTTGGCCGGTTCTTTCATGACTGGGTCGTTTGGCCGACCAATATCGCCTGAGAACAAGACGGAGGGGCCGTTTTCCTGAGTGATCCTGACAAAGGACGCCCCCAGGATATGTCCTGCCCGGTGCAGCGTGAACCCCAGTTCCTCGCTCAAGGCGTGGGACTGTCCGAAATCCACTGGCCGGAAATGCTGAAGCGCGTCGCGGGCTTCCTTTGCCGTGTACAAGGGCAAGGCAGGCTTATGCCGCGTATAACCGTACCGGTTGGCGCGCTCGGCATCTTCTTCCTGAATGCGCCCGGAATCAGGCAACAGGATTTTACACAGCTCAAACGTGCTCTCGGAACAATATATCGGTCCTTTGAACCCGGCTCGGACCAGTTTGGGGATATAGCCACTGTGATCCAGATGGGCATGGGTCAACACCAGCGCATCAATATCCCGGGGATTGACCGGCAACACATTCCAGTTTCGCAGGCGAAGCTGTTTGTGTCCCTGAAACAGGCCGCAGTCAATCAGGATTTTCCGGCCCTCGGCCTGGAGCAGGAATTTTGACCCGGTAACGGTTCCCGTTGCACCTAAAAATGTGAGTTTCATCTAACGATCCTTGATTCTGTATCATGAGAGTTTGGTGATCACGCCGTCCGGGGACAGGGTACCGTCCAGGGCCTGACGTTCCGCATCGGACAGGATTTCCGCCTCATCCCCTCCCAGAAGAGCGATACTTTCCCGCAAGATATGCGCCCAGCTGCAACGATTGACAAAATGCATATCGTCCACACCCAGCGTGCCACCCCGATTGATAAACCCCAGCGCGCTCACCGCCCGCCCCCGCCACAGGGGCTGCAACGTGCCCAGCATCACCTCGGGACGGGTATGGCTGACAATCAGCAAATTTTGCACCGCCTTAGGAAGCAGCCGATCCTGTACGCTTCCGGGGGCAACAAGCGCCGCCTCCCCAGGGTTGCGGGGCCGGCGAAAGCGTCCCGGTTCGATCAGATAGGATACGGTATGCGGGATTTTTTTGGCCGTAAGCCGGCGTGAGGCTTTCAGGACCTCAACAAGTTGATAGGCGCCGATAGCCACAAGGGTTAGGCGGGCCTTGTCCGGTTCATATTCTGTCCAAGTCAACCGAAGGCCGCCCTCCTCCAAAAGGGTGCGAGCCTCCGCCGGGGAAAACAGGACGGGCATCTTGCGTTTCGGAACAACCAATGTCCAGATCTGTCCCTGGGTCTGATACAGCCGGGCGAGCGTTTCCGCCGCGGTGTTGAAATCTGCCGGAAACAGCACCCGGGAAATATCCGACGTTTCCGACAACATGCTTTCCGCAAGCGACGGGTCCTGATGGGACAGTTCATTCTTGCTGTTCTCCCAGGTATTGGAGGTCAGCACCAGGGGCACAGAAAGCCATTTCGCCGGTCGGCCAAGGTCTTTTTGGTGTTTGGAAAAGATCACTTCCTGACGCGCACCACCGAACATCTTGGCGCCGAAAGCCTCATAGGTTACGATCAGATTGATCCCCCCTTTATTCCCGAAAGCCGCCCCGGCCACAGCTTCCTCATTCAGCGCGGTAATCACTTTCCCGAGGGTAGATTCTTCCGCGCCTTTTTCCGGATCCACCACCCGAAATTCAAGAGCCTCCAGCGTATCATCCATGCGGTTGGACAGCATCTCATCCGGATTGCCGACCCGCGGCCTGAGATGCGGATTGGCTTTAACAATGGCGAGAAACGTCTCATCAACTGCATCCATGGGGCTGACAAATTCCCCTGTTCCGGCCTCCACTGCCCGCTCCTTCACCTGTCGGGCCGGCAGGGCGGGAAGCGCCTTGAGACTGACATTGCGATGGGCCAGCGGATGATCCCGTTCCCGAGGACGAGCGGATGCCTCATGGTTCTGGAACAGGCCGATGGCCTGCTCCAGTTCGGGACGGGGGACAAACAGTTTTTTGCTATGGGTGTTGAACCGTCGGGCGGCCACCTCATTAAACCGGGGGTTGTCTACCAAAGGCAGGTTATGGGCATAGTTGGTCCCCTCGTTATAAAACCCCGCGCCTTTGGGGGCTACTGCAATGCCATAAGGGATGGGGACATAATAGCGGTCAATCGAGGTCAGGTTGTCCGCGTAAGCCTGCAACCGGCGTTCCTGTTCCCAGATCGCCCAGGCAAAGGCTGCCGGATCGCGGCCGTCAAACACGATTGGCTCAAAGCCGTGCAGCTTCAGATGTTTGACAAACCAATCCACACCGCCTTCCTGCGACAGCGTTGTGCGTTGGTCGATACGGCGGCCATTGGCAATCATGATGGGCACCACGCTGCCGCAATCCTCGGCCCGCCACCAGCGCGGCGTCCAGTCCGCCCCGCGCTGCTCCTCGAAAGCACCGTCACTCAAAAACGCCACCAGGGATTCCCCCGGCAAGGGCATATGGACATATTGCAGGGACGCAAATCCCAGATAGCCGCCTTCCAGATGCCCACCAGCCGTATGGGGATTGACATGGCTGCCCAGGGGCGAGTCCTGCTGTCCCTGGGCATTCAGCCTGTAGGAATAAAAATCCTGTGCAAACCGGCTCAGCCCCTCCTCACTGAGATCATACCGTTCGGCATGGGCGGGGGCCATATTGTTCAGCAGCAGATTGACGCTGTCAATGGCGGCTACCGCGTGGCCCTGCCCCATGACCCAGCTGCGCGTGAAACCGGTCAGGGCATTGGCCAGCATATAGCCCACATAGGCCGGAATCATGTTCAACGAGCCGCCGAGATGACCCTGCGGATCCGTTTTGAAATCCTCCGGCGCCAGCGCTCGTCCGTCCAGATAGACCCGACGGGCATAGGTCTGGTGCACCACCAGCCACATGGCCGCATTGGTGATACGGTCCGCCGCTGCCAACAGAGTATAAAACGGCGCGCCGTCACCAGAAACGCCTTCTGCTGCCAACGCCGCCGCCATGTCCTCTATGCGCCGGACTGTTTCCGGGGCATGCCGGATGACACCATATCCCTTACGCCATTCTTCCGCCCCCTGTGGAGACAAGGAAGCCGCGTCTATTTTATCCTGCATTGTGTTACTCCGTCTTTAGGATCAGGATTCATTTAAGTTGTTTCCCCGTTAGTTATTTCCCCGTCAGTCATTTCCGGTTGGCCCATTCGTTCTGCTGGCAGCTCATCGGACTGGTCTTCCGACTGTTTTGCGGGCAGATGGACATGGAGCCAGACAGAACCGATCACCGCCGACAGCAGGGAACCGATCAGAACCGCCATACGGCCGGTTTCCGGATTGCCATTATGGGGAAAGGCCAGGGCATTCAAAAACAACGCCATGGTAAACCCGATGCCTCCCAGCAGCGCTACACCAAAAACCAGCCGCCAGGTGACATGATTGCCCAGCCGGGCAATTCCCGACATATGAGCCAGCCAGGCAAAGGAAAAGATACCCAGCGGTTTACCCACCACCAGCCCCGCGACAATGCCAAGCGATGGCATGACAAGCAACTGGGAAAAAGTAAAATCCGCCAGCACAATCCCGGTATTAAAAAACGCAAACAGCGGGACGATAAAAAACGTAACCCACGGATGTAGCCCCCTTTCAACAAAGTGGAGCGGGACATAGACACCGTCTTTATGGAGGCGCAGGGGCAAGGCCGCTCCTACCATCAGCCCTGCCAGCGTCGGATGAATGCCGGAGTCCTGAAACGTGGCCCATAAAAAGATCCCGATCACAATATACAGGGATGCATGGGTAACGTCGAACCGGTTCAGAAAAAACAGCGTGACAAGTCCCAGAACCGTCACGGCCAGAACATTCAGGCTCAGATGGCCGCCATGCAGCAGAACAATAATCAGAATGCCCCCCAGATCGTCAAAAATGGCCAACGAGGCCAGAAACAGTTTCAGTTCTACTGGCACCCGCCGGCCGAACAGAGACAATACCCCCAGGCTCAGCGCAATATCCGTCGCCGTCGGAATGGGCCAGCCCCGGGAAAATTCAGGATTGTTTCCGTTTATCAGAAGATACAGCGTCGCCGGCACCACCATGCCGCCCAGCGCCGCAAAGGCCGGCAGAAAGATCTGCCGCTGGGCCGACAGGTGACCTTCCAAAATTTCCCGTTTGATTTCCAGGGCAACCGCCAGAAAGAAAAACGCCATCAGCCCCTCATTGACCCAGACCACCAGTGGTTTCTCCAGGCTGAAACCGCCAAGACTGATGGACAGCGGGGTATGATGTACCAGGTCATAAAACGGGCGAAGCGGCGTGTTGGCCCAAAGCAGCGCCACACCGCAAGCGCCAATCATCATCAGGCTGCCCCACTGGTCCATACTCGCAGTTTTGCCGGCAATGATAAAATGACGTTTGCGCATATTTTGGTGCCGCTCCCGAAAGCGTGAAAAATTAAAATAACGGCCAGTTGTCCCCTTCGGCCCTGAAATCGCTTTCCATCTTATTCTGTTATACGTTTTATGGAACTGATCTGTGTCATGAATGTGTCTCTGGAAGACCACAAAAGGAAATGTTACGCACCGGACCCTGACAATACTCTTGGAATGAACCCCGGCACCGCTTTGGCGTACTCGTCATAGGCTGTACCGAATGCCGCCCGGGCGTCCGCTTCCTCTTTGCTGGCCAGCCGGATATACATATACGCCAGCACGGGAAACAGCACCAGGGTCGGCAGGGTCGGCCACTGCAACAGAAAACCGAACATGATCAGGATAAAACCGATATACTGTGGATGACGAACTTTGCTGTACGGTCCCGTCACCGCCAGCTTTCCTTCCTTCTGAGCCTTGTAGAGAACACTCCAGGCCGCCGACAATATCCAGAACCCACCGCCGATAAACACAAAACTGAGAAGATGCATGGGATCGAAATGGGCATCGCCCTCAAACCCCAAAATAGTATGCCACAAATGACCATTCTCATGGGTCAGAAAATCCACGCCGGGATATTTTTCCGCGAGCCATCCGGACAGCAGATATATCGTCAGCGGAAAGCCGTACATTTCCGTAAACAGCGCCACAAGAAAGGCTGAAAACGCCCCGAATGATCGCCAGTCGGTTTTGGTTTGCGGTTTGGCAAAACTGAAAGCAAAAATAATAAAAATCAGCGAATTCAGGATCACCAGAGACCATAACCCATATGCGTTGTCCATGCCGTTTTCCATCATTTATTCTCCGTCTCTGCCATCCGAATTTCCGGGATGGCCATGTCCGCCATGTCCCCCATGTCCGCCATGCATAAAAATATGCAGTAGCGGACATAACAGCAAAATCAGCCAGATCCAGTTGCCCAAGAGATGGGCTTTATGCTCGGCAATCAGGAAATAGCCGATGAGGCCGAAAAAAAAGATTGCCACAATCCCCGCCGGGGTGCGCCACCAGGCCTTCTGCTTTTCAGGTTTATGGTAATGTTCATGATGTTGGTCCATGATCCTATCCTGTGATGTTTTGCCTGTTTTTGTCGTTCCCGTTCACCAGAACGATTCCCAGGACTGTCATAACAATCCCCGCCGCCACCATGGCCCCGATTTTTTCCTGAAAGAAAACTTGTCCCAAGGACAGCCCGAAAACCGGCACCAGAAAACTGAAGGCGTTGGCGTGGTTGAGTTCCGCCTGTTCAAGAATACGGCACCAAAGCCAATAAGCCAGCGCCGTCCCCGGCACGGCCAACCCCAGGAGACTCAGCACAAACGGCCTTTCCCACATAACCGTCCCGACGTCTTCTGTTGCCAAAGCGGGTATGGCCAGGAAAACACCGCCAAGAACCAACTGCCATCCCATGGCATGTAAGGCATCCATCCGGCCCGCCTGATACCGGATCAGCACATTGCTGACCGTAATGCCCAACGCGGCAAGAATAATATAAACAACGCCACGCACATACCTATCATCGGTGCCGGTCTCCGAGAACAGCGTCGGCAAAGCAATGAACAGAACCCCCAGAAACCCCAGAAAAAGACCGGCTTTCCCCCGTCTGTTCAACCGTTCCTTCAACACAATCGCCGCCAGACCGGCGGCCATGAGCGGCTGGGTATTGGCGATCACCGTGGCAATGCCTGGTGACACAAATTCCGCCGCATGAAACATGCCGAGAAATCCCAATGTCGTCGCCCCGAGCCCGATTGCCCCCAGCATCATCCATGTTCTGAGGCCAGTGGGGAACGAACAATTCATCATCAGGGCGGGAACAAGCAAAACAACACCCGCCAGAAACACCCGCAATGCGGCAAATGTGAGATGTGGCGCATAGGGCAGTCCCCAGTAGATCAGGGGAAAACACATGGCCCATAAAAACATGACCAGAATTGTCTGAACCGTCAAACTGGCCGTCATTCTAATTCCCAAAAGCCCATGGTATACCCCGCATCTCCCTTTCTTTTACTGGCAACGGCAATCCTGATACCCCTGATACGTCATCAAAGGGGGTCATCCCTCAAAAGTTTGCCCCCGACAATCCACTTGTCCGGCCACTTGTCCGGCCACCTGTCCGTGAAAATTCAGTTTTATTTCAGTTTGAGCTGCTAAGACCTCTCCCATGAGTGAAGGAGCATCTCTATGCCGTTAAGAAAAACCGTGCCGTTTGAAAAAACCGTTCTCAGGGCTTGTCTTCTGGCCACACTGTGTCTGTGGCCAGGCCCGGCGATATCCGCCGAGGGGGAAAGCGAGCATGTCAGGCTTGTTCCGGACAGCACCCTGTCCCTCGGCGACGTCATAGAGGCCGCCGCGAACCAGGCCCCGGACCGGCTCATGGCCGCGGCACGGGAGACGACAAGCCGCGCCTATGCCAAACACGCCGGCAGCCTGTTTGCCGACAGCCCGCAGCTTTCCGTCAGCCACCAGAATGATTTTCTGCTCTCAGACCAGGGGTTGCGGGAATGGGAAGGCCGGCTGGAACTTCCCCTCTGGATCCCCGGCGAAAAATCGGCCTATCAGAACAGGGCCCGCACCGCCGAAAACGAGGCCCGGGCCTATCGTGACCGGATGATCTGGAATGTCGCCCGTGAGGTCAGGGAACTGGTCTGGCAGGTAAAACTGGCGGAAGCGGCGCTTGAAGAAAGTCGCAAGGGGCTGGAGATGGCCGAAAAACTGCTGCACGATGTGGAACGGCGCATTGCTTCAGGAGATCTTCCCAGAAACAGCTTGATCCTGGCCCGACAGGAAGTCGCCGCCCGAAAAATTGCCCTCAAGGGGGCCGAGCGGGATTATGTGGACAGCGCCGTTGCCTATCAGAGCTATACCGGGCTGGAAGCCATCCCCGCTGAAATCAACGAGTTCCCTCAAGAGGTCGAAGACGCGTACGCCGTCCCCCCTGTGCTTCATGCCCGTCGGCTGGTTGAATATTACCGCGCCGAATATAACGCCGTCCGACAAAGCTGGAGCCGTTCTCCCACACTTTCCCTTGGTGTGAAACGCGAACGCGGCGGCTTTGATGACCGTTCGGTGGATTCCGTAAGCCTTGGCATTTCCATTCCCTTGGGCAGCGGGGCGCACACAGCCCCGAAACGGGCGGAAGCCGCAGCAAGGCTGGCCGAAGCGGAACGGCAGAAGGAACGCGCCCTCAGGGCCCAGAAAATTGCCCTGCATGAAGCGGGACATGAACTGGAAGTCTGCCTGATCCAGCAGAAGATTTCCCGGGAACACCATGACATGGCCCGTGAAAACCTGCAGCTGGCCCAAAGGGCCTTTGACCTCGGGGAAAGTGACCTGATGGACCTTCTGCGGGTTCAGGACCAATATGTGCGCTCCTCCACAGCCCACACCCGACAGCAACTTGAATGCGGCCGGGCCATCGCCCGGCACAATCAGACAAAAGGACTCCTTCCGGAATGAAGAAAAAGACCTTGACCCTATTGGCTGTGTGCCTGACGGCGGGTTCAGCCCTTCCCCCTATAATCTCCCCGGTTCATGCCCAGGAGATCATTGCCCTGGATGAAACAAAATTCGATACACTCGGTATCCGCACCATCAGACCGGAGCCCGCCGAAAATGTCTGGAGTATGGCCTATCCCTCACAGGTCACCATCCCCAATGACCAGATCCGGATCATCACCTCTCTTTATCCGGGGCTGATCAAAACCCTTTATGTGGCGGAAGGAGACAAGGTCAAACGCGGTCAGAAACTCGCCGAAATCGCCAGCCCTGCCTTTCTGGATGCCCAGCAGAACTATCTGGATGCCGTGGCAGCGCTGGAAATGGAACGGAAAAACTTTGCCCGGGACAGTTTGTTGCTTGAGGAAGGTATCATTTCCGAAAAAAGATATCTGGCGGCGCGCACAGCCCTTACTCAAGCAGAAAACAATCATGCCCGGCAAAAACAGGCCCTGATGGTTTCGGGAATTGATGATTCACAGATTTCCCGACTGGACCAGACCCGGCAGATTTTCGGTACACTCCCCCTCACGGCACCATTCGACGGCGTCATTCTGGAACAGATGGGCCGCCCGGGAGAAAAAATTGACGAAGCATCAGCACTGTACAGCCTGGGACAGACCAGCCCCATCTGGCTTCAGATCCATGTCCCGCTTTCCTTCCGTCAAAACCTCACACCGGGCGGGCGCGTCAAGGTCGCTGATCCGTCCCTTGAAGGCCGGATCATTTCCATCGGGCGTATGATTCATGAGGCGGATCAGGGCATTCTGGTGCGGGCCGAAATCCGTGAGGAGGCCAATAAACTGATCCCCGGCCAGTTTGTGCGCGTTCATCTGGAACAGAAGTTTGACACCCGCACCGCTTTCCGCGTGCCGCGCCAGGCGGTTGTTCGCGAGGGCAGCCGGGCCTATGTTTTCCGGCAGGCGGCGCAGGGGTTTGCCCTGCTGAGTGTCTCGGTTCTGGCGGAAGAGCAGGACGCGATGATCATAGAGGCGGACCTTGCCGCAACAGACCGGTTGGCCATCAGCGGCATTGGCACCCTAAAAGGCATGTGGCAGGGACTGGGGAGTGAGGAATAATGCTGAAACAGCTGATCAAGTTTTCCCTCACCCAGAGGCTGATGATCCTTCTGGTCTCTCTGCTGATTGTCGGCGGCGGCTGGGTGGCGTTCCAGGCCACCCCCATTGACGCTTTCCCCGATGTATCAACAACCCAGGTCAAAATCATCCTCAAGGCGCCCGGCATGACACCCGAGGAAGTAGAAGCCCGCATCACCGCGCCGGTGGAGGTGGAGATGCTGGGACTGCCGAAACAAAGTATCCTGCGTTCCATCACCAAATATGCCCTCACCGATATCACCATCGACTTCGAGGAAGGCACAGATATTTACTGGGCCCGCCAGCAAGTGGCCGAACGGCTGAACGCCATCATGGAAGACCTGCCGGACGGGGTGAGCGGCGGCATTGCTCCCATGACGACGCCCCTGGGCGAAATGTTCATGTTCAGCATCGAAGGAGACAGCCTGTCCCTGATGGAAAAACGATCCCTGCTGGACTGGGTGATCCGGCCGGCGCTCAGGACCGTGCCGGGGGTAGCTGATGTGAACGCCTTGGGCGGTCATGTACGCAGTTTCGAGGTGATTCCCGACAATCAGGCGCTTCTGGCGCGGCAGATCCCGTTGGGCGAACTGATCGACGCACTGAAACAGAACAACCGTAATGACGGCGCCGGTCGCCTTGATGAAGGTGAGGAAGTTCTCTTGGTGCGGACCGGCGGCAGCATCAACACCCTTGAAGATGTGGCCAATATCGTGGTCCGCCCCCATGCCACGGAGCCTGTCCGGGTGCGCGATATCGCCCGGGTGCAGCTGGGGGCTATTACCCGGTATGGCGGCGTTACCGCAAATGGCAAAGGCGAAACCGTGGAAGGGCTGGTGCTGGGGCTGCGCGGCGCCAATGCACGGGAGGTGGTGGACGGCGCGCGAGCACGTCTTGCCGCCCTGGAACCCAGCCTGCCGGATGGCGTCAGCATCAATATTTTTTATGACCGCGGCAAATTGATCGACAAGGCCATTGCTTCCGTGTCCAAGGCGCTGGCCGAAGCCATCGTCCTGGTTTTGCTGTTGCTTGTGGTGTTTCTCGGCGATCTCAGGGCCGCCCTTACCGTCGCCCTGATTTTGCCCTTGGCGGCACTGAGCACCTTTATCCTCATGCATCGTTTTGACATGTCCGCCAACCTGATGAGCCTTGGAGGACTGGCCATTGCCATCGGCATGCTGGTCGATGCCGCCGTGGTGGTGGTGGAAAATATTGTCACCCATCTCGGACAGCACAAAAACAGCCGCCAGCCCCGCTTGCATATGATTTATCGGGCGGTGAGCGAGGTTTCACTGCCGGTGGCATCCGGCATCCTGATCATTATTATCGTGTTCCTCCCGCTCTTGTCGTTGCAGGGGCTGGAAGGCAAGCTTTTTGTCCCCGTGGCGCTGACCATCGTTTTTGCCCTATCGGCCTCCCTTGTGCTGTCGCTGACGGTGATTCCGGTTATTGCCTCTTTTCTGTCGTTTAATTCGGGGCACAAGGAAACCTGGCTGGTTCGCAACCTGCAAAAATATTACCGTCCCATATTGGCCTGGTCGCTGGATCATAGCCGGATTGTCGGAATGGCCTCTGTGGTCCTGCTTGTCCTGGCGGGCGTCACCTATAGCCAGGTGGGCAAAACCTTCATGCCAACCATGGATGAAGGCGACATTATCCTTCAGGCCGAAAAGCTGCCCTCCATTTCCCTGAATCAGTCCCTGGAAATCGACCTGATGACGCAGAAAAAACTGATGACGGAAATCCCCGAAATCATCGGTTATGTCTCCCGCGCCGGGTCCGATGAATTGGGGCTGGACCCGATGGGGTTGAATGAAACTGATGGCTTTCTGGTCCTGAAACCCCGGTCAGAATGGACCGTGGACAGCAAGGAAGACCTGATTGAAAAAATTCAGGCCGTTATCGCAGATATTCCCGGCGTGGCCTTCAACTTCACCCAGCCTATTGACATGCGCGTCTCCGAAATGCTGACCGGGGTGCGCGGCGACATTGCCATCAAGATTTTCGGGGAGGATCAAGACAAACTCAACCGCCTCGGCGAAGAAATTGTCAGCCTGCTGTCCGGCATTGACGGTGCGGGCAACATTTACAAACCGGCCAATGACGGGGCACAGTATCTGCGCCTTTCCGTCGATCGGCTGGCGGCCGGACGGCTGGGGCTGAATGTGGATGACCTGACCACGGCGCTCCGGGCCCAGATTGAGGGCATTACGGTAGGCACCGTCTATGAAGGGGCCCGACGCACGCCGCTTTTGGTGCGGGGCGCAGAACAACTGCGCAACAATCCGGCGCGATTTCAGAATCTCACGCTCACCCTGCCCGACGGCCGGAACGTGCCACTATCCAGCGTGGCCCGTATTGACCGGGTCGAGGGCCCGGTTTCCATCAAGCGGGAAAAAGGATCGCGCATGGTGGTGGTGATCGGCAATGTCAAGGGCCGCGATCTGGTGGGTTTTGTAGACGAAGCCAAACAAATAGTCGCAGAAAACCTCGCCCTGCCCAGCGGCTATTATCTGGAATGGGGCGGCCAGTTTGAAAACCAACAACGCGCCTCCAAACGGCTGGCGTTGGTGGTGCCGGTGGCCATTGGCCTGATTTTCCTGCTGCTGTTTTCCACCTTCGGGTCGGTTCGCCAGGCGCTTCTTGTGCTCAGCAACATTCCCTTCGCCATGACCGGCGGCATTATCGCCCTGTGGCTGTCCGGGGAATATCTGTCGGTACCGGCTTCTGTGGGCTTTATCGCCCTTCTGGGCATCGCCGTGCTTAACGGCGTCGTGATGGTCACCTATTTCAATCAGCTGAAGGCCATGGGCAAACCGGTCATGCAGGTGATTTTTGACGGTGCCAGCCGGCGGCTGCGCCCGGTGATGATGACCGCCAGCATCGCCGCTTTCGGGTTGGTGCCGCTGCTGCTGGCCACGGGCCCCGGCTCGGAAATTCAGCGCCCCTTGGCGGTGGTGGTCATTGGTGGCCTGTTCACCTCGACGCTGCTGACCCTGATCCTGCTGCCCATTTTGTACCGCCGTTTCGGTTTCACGGAAAATTAGAGAAGTAAGGAAGTCCGCCATGTCTCTTTGCCTTCTGAACATTATCGTGCCCGCCGCACTGGAAGACCATTTCGTCGACTGGCTCATGGAACATCCCCGTATTGAAGGATTTACCAGCATGGCGGTGTCCGGTTACGGCGCCGCAGAACACAAAATGTCACTGGCGGAAAAGGTCAGTGGCAGGTCCCGCCGGGTGATGTTCCAGATCCATCTGCTGGCCTCCGAGGCAGAACAGATCCTGGACCAGATGAAAAGGGACTATGCGGGCGCCGATCTCCATTATATGCTATATCCGCTTTTGGACGCAGGACACCTGGAACCACATGCCTAAACATTTAATGCTAAATCTCTGCCGGGCCGGCTTGATCTTTTCCCTGCTTGTTGCAGGCATGCTGCCTGTGCAGGGCAGAGCAGAGGATGATCCTCAATACAGGTCCCACCACCTCAGCCCCGAACAGTTGCAGAAGCTGCGCCAGGACGGCAGCATCCTCAGCCTGGAAGAAATCATCCGCCTGATCCGGCGCAATGACACGGACCGGCTGCTGGAAGTGGAACTTCTGGAAAAGGACGATATCCTGTTCTACAAGGTGGAACTTCTGGAACAGTCCGGCATCGTGCGGAAATATTTCCTGGACCCCAGAACCGGTACCCCTCTCAGCCTGGAGGACTAACCCCATGCGCCTTTTGCTTGCCGAAGACGACCCCAAGCTGGGCCCCCATCTGCAAAAGGACCTGCAACAAAAAGGGTACGCCGTGGATCTGTCCGCCTCCGGGCGGGAGGCCGAATATATGGGGTTTGAAATTCCCTATGACATTGTGGTGCTTGATATCGGCCTGCCCGACAAGACCGGCACCGAAATCCTCAAAAACTGGCGTAAAGGTAATCTTGACGTGCCTGTTCTCATTCTCACAGCCCGGGACAGCTGGCAGGAAAAGGTGGAAGGGTTTCAGGCCGGGGCCGATGATTATCTGGCCAAACCATTTCATTTCGAGGAATTGGTGGAGCGCCTGGCTGCCCTGATCCGCCGGGCCAATGGGCAAACCGCCCGCATGATCACGGCCCACGGCCTGAAACTGGATGAGAACAGCCAGTCGGTTATCCTGCTGGATGGCACCAGACAGGCCCTCACTGGAACAGAATACCGCCTGCTGCGGTATTTTATGCTGAATCCGGGAAAAATCCTGTCCAAAACCACCCTGACCGAACATGTCTATGACTTTGATTCGGACAAGGATAGTAACGTCATCGAGGTCTATATCCGCCGCCTGCGCCGGAAACTTCCGGACGGCCTGATCCACACCCAGAGAGGACAGGGATATATTTTCAAAGGGCCATCAGATGCAGAGCCTTAAAGATCGCCTGACCGGGAATGTGCTGGTCGTATCCGTCCTGTTTTTCATTTTCCTGATCGGGTTCAACATTTATTATTTCAACAGGTTCGGACAGGAATTTGTCAAAACCCGCCTGGAACACGATATTGACACCCTGCTGGCCGCCCTTGAAACGGATCCGGCAACTGGCCGCCTGCGTCTGGAGGAAAACCGGATCAATCCGATTTTCCTGCAGCCCTATTCAGGACATTATTTCCGGATTGATACACAGGAACAGACCTTTCTGTCCCAATCCCTGTGGGATTTTGAAATCCCCTCTCACAAACACCGGCTTGGCACCACTGATCTGCACCGCATTCCCGGCCCGCAGAATCAATCTTTGCTGTTGATGGAAGGCAGCTACCGTAAGGAAGACCAGAATGTCTGGATTACCGTGACCGAGGATTATTCCCCGATCCTTGATAATCTGAAATCACTGGGCCTGCTGATCGGGGCACTCGGGGCAGCTGTGATAGTTCTGCTCAGCCTTTTACAACGTTGGATCGTGATCAAGGGGCTAGAACCCCTGACCGAGGCCCGGCAGGACCTGAAACGGCTGGACAAAGGTGACGTCACGCTGTTGCGGGAAGACGTCCCCGAAGAAATCCGCCCGCTGGTCCAGGAAATCAATCAACTGCTCAGCCTGGCCGACAACCGGATCAAACGCTCCGCCACAGCGATCGGTAATCTGGCTCACAGTCTGAAGACCCCGCTGTAGCTTGGCGCGAGGTTTGGGACAATTTTAAAAATATATGGGACAGTTTTCCGGCCACTACCGGCCCCTATTTATACATTCGAGATGATCAGCTCA
>MDSW01086644.1_pt1 | contig 115809 bp, 108 predicted proteins | sample 811171 | NCBI WGS metagenome assembly MDSW01 (sample SAMN05326641, study PRJNA326480) | marine metagenome | isolation source: seawater | place: Atlantic Ocean: North West | collected 2012 | reverse complement strand
TACTCATTACATGGTGGAGGGGGGTGGATTCGAACCACCGAAGCTCGCGCGTCAGATTTACAGTCTGATCCCTTTGGCCACTCGGGAACCCCTCCGAAAGGCGGCATATTGTCCTGATGGGCCCCTGCCTTGTCAACTGCATATCCCAATAAAATTACGGACTTACACCCTCCCGGCGGACCCGGCCCGGGGGGCGGGCCAACGGCGGGCGCACAGCGCCCCTGTCACGCCCTGGACAGGGCCGCGACGAGCCGCATCCGGGGCCTGTCCCGCGACGCCACCCAGGCTGCGCATGGCCGGCGCACACGCGGCCGCCGCCTTGTCACACCCGCGCGACGCGGTTACAGTGACGGCCCGTTCGGCAAGCTTGCAAACAAGCCTGTTTACTACATCCCTGGCTACCTGACACTACCCGCGCGGCCAGGCACCCGTCACCAGGAAACCCAGCCCAATGAGCGCAGAATCCCTGCTAGGCAAAGTCGGTCCACACGAAAAGGCCCTGCGCAGGTTCTTCCGCGAGTTCGACCTGCCGGCGGAGGTCCAGCCGTGGAAGAAGCGGGCGGTAATCCTGGTGTTCAGCAATCGTTCCGGCTCGTCGTTGATCGGCGAGCACCTGCGCGCCACGGGGCGCTTTTCCGGCTTCGGCGAGCCGTTCAACCAGGACACGGTGATCCAGCGCTGTCAGGAAGAGGGGCTGGACAGTTTCTACCAGTACCTGCAGTGGATGGTGGACAAGCTGCACGTGCCGACCACCCAGTTCGGCATGAAAGCGTCACTGGACCAGGTGTTGATGTTGATGCGCTCCGGGGCCGTGGCGCGCTTCTTCCCCCACGTGCGCTGGCTGCTGGTTGAGCGCGTGGACCTGCTGTCCCAGGCCGTGTCGCTGCATATAGCCGAGCAGACAGCCGTCTGGCACAGCTTCCAGGAAGACACCGGGAAAAAGCCGGCCTACAACTACAAGCGCATTCGTGAGTTATTGCTGGGCATCAGTGACAACTATGCGGCCTCCGCCTCCCTGCTCAGCCTCTGCGGCGTCACGCCCTACCACATCACCTACGAACAGTTCGTGGCGGACCCGGAGGCCGAGACCACGAAAATCGCGCAGGCCATGGGGGCGGGCGAGAATATCAGGATCAAGCGCAAGCGCCTGCAACTGCGCAAACAGGCCAACGAGATCAACGAGGAGTTCCGCCTCCAGTTCCTGCGCGACTTCCTCAAGCGCGGTATCTAGTTCAGGACGGCGCCTGTCCGGCGAAGCGTCGCCGCAGCAGGTCCTTGCGCACCTTGCCCATGGTATTCCGCGGCAACTCGTCCACCAGGAACACGTGCTTTGGCACCTTGAAGTTGGCCGACGTCTCCCGCACCCCATCGCGCACCGTCCCGGCACTCACCGGCGCGGAGCCGTCGGTCACCACCACCGCCGCCACGCACTCGCCGAAATCCGCATCGGGCAGGCCGATCACCGCGGACTCCAGCACCCCGGGCAGGGCGTCGATCACCTGCTCCACCTCTTTCGGGTAGACGTTCAGTCCGCCGCTGATGATCATGTCCTTGGCACGGCCGACAATGGCGACATAGCCCTGGTCATCGACCAGGCCCTTGTCGCCGGTGACGAAATAGCCGTCTGCGGTGAAATCCTCGGCGGTCTTGTCCGGCATGTTCCAGTACCCGGCGAAAACGTTCGGGCCGCGCACCTGTATATCGCCTACCTCGCCCCTGGGCAGTTGCCGCCCGTCCGGCGCGCAAATACGCACTGCCACATCAGGTAGCGGCGGGCCCACCGTGCCCGCGCGGCGCTCGCCCTGCAGCGGGTTGGAGGTGTTCATGCCGGTCTCGGTCATGCCGTAGCGCTCCAGGATGCGCTGGCCGGTACGCGCCTCGAAGGCGTGGAAAGTGTCCGCCAGCAAGGGCGCAGAGCCGGAAACAAACAGGCGCATCGACGCGCAGGCCGCGGCGTCGAAACGCGCATCGGCGAGCAGGCGCGTGTAGTAGGTCGGCACGCCCATCATTACCGAGCTGTGCGGCAACGCGGCCAGCACGGCCTCGACATCGAAACGCGGCAGCCAACGCATACTCGCCCCGCTCATCAGTACACAGCCGATGGCGACGAACAGCCCGTGCACATGAAACACCGGCAGGGCGTGCAGCAGGCAGTCCCGCGCACTGAAGCCCCAGAGTTTCGCCAGGGTGGAGGCGTTGGACTCCAGGTTGCCGTGGGTGAGCATGATGCCCTTGGGGCGCCCCGTGGTGCCCGAGGAATAGACCAGCGCCGCAACATCGCCGGCATCGCTCGCGTGCGTCTCGAACCGCGCCGGGCAGCGCCCCGCGAGGTCGGCCAGGCTGCCCGCACCGGCATCATCCAGGGTGTGCAGGTGCCGCACATTTGCGCTGGCGCACAGCGGCCGCAGCGCCTCGTACCGAGTGCTGTCACAAACCACCAGGGACGGCGCGGCGTCGGCGAGAAAATACGCCAGCTCGTCGTCGGTGTAGGCGGTATTGAGCGGATGGTAGGTCATCCCGGCGCGCAACACGCCGAGGAACAGGAACAGGTTCTGCGGCGACTTCTCCACCTGCACGGTGACACGGTCACCGGGCTGCAGGCCCAATTCGCACAGCAGGTTGGCCACCCGGGCCGACTCCGCCTCGGCATCGGCGTAGGTGTATTCGCGACCGTCCACAGCGGTGAGCAGCACGGCTTGCGGGCCGGGAAAGTTGGCGGCGTAGGCGGCATAGAGATTCAGTGGCTGGCGCGCGGGCATGACATGGACAGAAGCTGGATACCGGGCGGGTGACTATAACCCGGTATGCACCGATAGAGAATGGAGCTGGCGAGAGGAATCGAACCCCCGACCGGCTGATTACAAATCAGCTGCTCTACCTACTGAGCTACGCCAGCCTTGTATCATAGGGGCTACTGCGAGCACCCGGATTGGAGGCCGGGATTGTAGGGGATGCCTCTCCACCACGCAACCGAGCCAGGGCCAGCCCTGTCAGTTCAATTCATCGATGGTCGTCAGTGTGTCACCGATATCCACAAAATCCACCGTGACAAAATTGGCTATCGCGCCATGCGTCGACTCGCACTCGGCAATGCGCTCCTGCAGCAGCGGGTTGTGATTCACCTGTTCGGCAAGGGCCGGCGAGCCGAACACGTCTGTCAGGAAGTGATTGAAGATAAACAGGTCGTTGCCCGGCGAACCGCGATTGTCCGCACAGGAAAAATCTTCTGGTACCGCGGCGGAGAAGTGTGTTTCAAAGGCATGGCTCCAGACGTTCATGAGCCAGGGATACGCCGGGTTCACGGCGACATCCTGCAGCACGACGAGCCGGCTTCCCGCGTCTACCATTTGCCCGAGGGTTGGCCAGGCACCGCCGCCATGCACGTAGGCGTAGGGCGTGAGACCCGCAGCATCGAAGGCGGCCGCCGTCAGCGAATGGCTTAGATATGACTCCAGGATGAGCGTGACCACGGCTCCGGGATTGTCGTCCAGGAAGGTGCGGATCTCGGCGAGGCCGTCCACCAGCGGCTGTTTCCCGATCGCACAGATCGAGTGACAGAGATAGGCGCTGTCCGGATCGACGTCCGGCACCTGCACCAGGCCGAGCAGGTTCAGATCCCCCGCTCGGTAGGTGTCCAGCATAAGGCCGCGCACCCCCATCGCCAGTTGCGCCGGCACATCCCACGCCTGGTTGGGGCCGTTCCAGCCCCTGGCCGAACTCGACATGGCATTGTGGGTGGTCGCGTAGCGCACTTCATCAAAGCGTCGGTCACACAGGTCGTGCCGCCCATTACAGCCCGGCACCACGAACATGGCCGTATCGCTGATCGCCTCCGCACCATCGTCCGCCACTACCCGCAAGGTATGCATACCCGGTTCGAGCCGGGTCGAATCCAGCCTGAATACAAAGGGCGCGGCGCTGTCCTCCTCAACCCAGTCGCCGGCAAGGCCCGCGGGGAACAGCTGCACACGCGTGGGCGAGAAGTCGGTGAACGTCACCTCTACCGTCAGCAAACCGGAAGTGGCCGACCAGTCGGTCGCCACGGACATCTGCGGTGCAAGCGCCGCGTTTGCGAACAACGCGCGCAGCGGCGGCATCGTCTGCCCGGCAAAGCGTTCGACCCTGTCTGCGGACACGTCGAACGCGCACAGGGGAAACTGCCCGGCGCAGCCATCCCAGCCAGTGAACACCCAGCCGGGGCGAGGGTCAGCCACGTAGGTGACACGGTAATCACCGACCACGAAGTTGGCGCAGGGCTGTGCTTCCAGCGCGCAGTCGTTCTTTTGCGTGGAGGACTCGATATCGCCCTCCCCCACGATCTCCAGCGGGTGTGAACACGCGGCAGCCAGTATCGAGCTGGCCAGGAGCAGGAGCGCCCTCATGACGCACTCCCGCCCAGGGGTTCGACGGAGTAACGTAAGCGATTCGAAGTACACGATGTGATTCACATGAAAACCTGTCACAGCTCTGCAGCGGGTCGATTTCGTCAATGGAGGCCCTGAAATCAGGCTGGAGCCCTGTAACCGTTCATCGGGTAAACACTCAACGGGCACTCGCTACAGGCGATACCCGAAAGCCGACAATCACGAGACCCGCCAGTGCGATGGCGAGCAGGCCCGCAGTGCCAGGCAGCGAAATGCTCACTTCGATGGGATCCGAGTATGTCACCCTGCCACTGCCGACGGGTGCGAAGTACAGGTCGTTCCGGACGCTGATTGAGAATCCCTGCAGATCCCGCGAGAACGACAGATTGACGTCGTCATACCAATAGCACTGCGCCGAGGTACTGAAGCACACGCCAGGGGCCAACGACGGCGTGTACCGGAAGTCAGACAGGATATGGTAGTCCGCATCGACCGTCAGCATGGATGCATCAAGTTCCGCCGCCACCGTATTGGCGGGACTGACCACGAAACCATCGACGTCGAAATACCAGTCCACGATACTCGGCCAGATGTCGCCCGGAACGGGCCCGGCATCCTCGAAAATCATGTAGCCTGTTGCGACCTCCGCCCCGCCTTGCGCCCAGGCCACGGTCACATCGTAGCGGAGCAGATCGGCGCTGGCGCGCAGGGGAAGAAGGGCAAAAAGCACTGACAGCGCAACAATCCGGTACTGCATAGCCGAGGGCTCCCTGGTTTCATTATTTGCTACCAGTCTAGACGACAAGCGGTGAATATCAATCTGGCGGCAGGCCCTTCTGACACCGGGGCTTCAATGCGTCACTTGCATGACAAGAACAGTCCTTTCTGCAAGCCGAATGCAATCGCGCCGCCAGCCCATTCAAGCCGTGACCATGAGACAAGCACTGACGACTGCAAGGCGCAGGGTCTTACCAGGCCACACGGCGCCGGGTGACAAAAACGGCGAGCCGGATACAGCGGATCAACTGATCGCGGCCACCATGGACTCGATCTGCTCCTCGTTCTCGGTGAGAATCTCGGCGACACGGTCGCCACTCACGCCCATTCGAACCAGCGCATCGATATCGCCGAGATAGCCGGCCGCCTGTACGCCGGCCCGCGCCAGGAGATTGCCGACATAGAGCAGGTCGCTCAGGTCGGCCGAGGCGTTGCGGTCGCGCTCGCGCAGCTCCTGCTCGTCCACGGCGATGGCGATGGCGTCAGGGAAGCCCCAGGACTCGACCACGGCGCGGGCCACGCCGGTGTGCCAGTCGGCGATGATCTCATCCAGCGCCTCGCGGTCGCTGTACAACTCCTCGTTGTCCGCCGCCTTGGTAAAGATGTAGAACTTGCCCAGGGAGCCCAGCAGGCCCGCCAGCATCGCCTCCTCGGGCTTGCCCACGCCGCGCAGTTGTGTCGCCAGCACATAGGAGATGGCGGCGACCTTGATGCTGATACTGCGCAACCGCTTCAGGTCATCGATACAGGGGCTACCCGGCGGCGGCTTGAAGGCCTCGCGCGCGGCAAAGGAGACAGCGGCGTTCTGCACCATCTGCATGCCGATACGGGAAATGGCGGTGGGGATATCGGTAACCTCGATAGGTCCGCGCCGCATCATCGCCGAATTGGCCATGCGCATCAGGCGCGCCGCGAGGGCGGGTTCGGTGGCGATTATCGCCGCCAGCGCCTCGTTGTCCGTATTGGGGTCGCGGATACAGGCCTGCACCTTGATGGCGGTGTCGGGGAAGGGCGGCAGGTCGAAATCACCTTGCTCCAGGTCCTCGGCCATCTGCCGCAGGAGCTGGAAGCCCAGCCGGCCATCCTCCGCTCTTGCTGCGGGAGCAGCCTGCGCGACCCCCTGCTCTTCCGCAGGGTCCGAAGCAGTCGCTGATTGATCGCCCTCGTTTCCTTCTTCTTGCATGCCTGGTGCCCCCTCGAATTGTTAGCACAGGTCGAATCAGGCCGGAACCCGGGCAGCTCCCTGGCGCCGGTAGCCGCACCCCGACGATTATTTCACACCAAAACAACCGCGGCGAGAAAACTTGCGGCGCCGGACCCGCGGACCCGGCTCTGCAGCCGCTTCCTCGCTGGCCAGGCAAACGGTTCTATCGCCCCCGCCGCCGCTGCAACTGCAGGATGTGTCTCACGAACGCCCCCTCGAGACTGGTCCCGACCTCTGGATGACGACCCGCAAATACAAAAGGCGGATTCAGGCCTGGGCACATGCGGGAAACCCATGTGCTAGGCTGTTTGTACCGGCCAGGTTCCACTGACACTGGTACTGGTCGTCACACGTTTTCTGTGGTGACCCACGCACAAAAGGATAATAACAGCGATGACAGAACCAAATCTGCAAGTTCCCCGAGAGCTGCGGCGCGGCGGCAAGCTTGAGGACGAGGCGTACGCCCAGTCCTCGGCGCTGCAACTGATCGACCTGATCTGCGATTGCTTAGAGGTCCCGGACCTGGGCAATGCCAGTGTGCTCGACATGGGCTGTGGTTACCGGCTCGCGCAGACCATGCTGCGCAATAACGTGCCGATAGGCCACTACAGCGGTCTGGATGTGTACCACGAACTGATCGCCTACCTGCAGGAGAACGTCAACGACGAACGCTTTGAGTTCCACCCTCTGAACCTGCACAACGAGATGTACAACCCCGGCGGGGAGTTGCTCTCGGCGGACTTTCAGCTACCGGTGCCGGAGGCGTCCTTCGACATCATCTGCCTGTTCTCCGTGTTCACACACCTGGCGCCCCACGATTATTCGGCCATGCTGAAAATGCTGCGCCGCTATGTCAAGCCTGGCGGAGGACTACTGTTCAGCCTGTTCGTGTACGAGACCACGGCGGGAGGGCTGGGCTTCATCGACAAAATCTCCACCGGGCTGAATATCAGTGCCACGGATATAGAGAACTGGTCCGGGCCGCCCGCCTTCAAGGACTGGGATCCACAACAACCGCTGAAATGGGCGATCTACTCGCGCGAGCACGCCCTGGAACTGGTCGAGGGCACAGGTTGGAAAGTCGAATCACTCAACGACCCCAGGACGTATATCCAGCACCATATGCTCTGCACGCCGGAGTAATCCGCGAATGTCACGCCTGTTCCGCTACAGCAGCAAGAGCCACGCGTCACTGGCCACCAACCAGCCGCACGTGTTCGCGCAGCAACACGCACTGAATATCTATCGCTGCGAAGCGATCTACAGCTTCATCCCGAAGAACGCCTGCTCCACCATGCGCACCACCCTGGCGATCGCCAATGGCTGTATCCGCGACGAGCGGGACTTCAACTGGATTCACCAGAACAACGCCACCTTTGCGGCCAGCCTGGCGGAGCTGGCCAGGGCGAAGTACACGTTCACCATTCTGCGCTGCCCCTTCGCGCGCCTGCTCAGCGTCTACCTGGACAAATTCCTCAACCGGAACCCCGTGGCCTGGCGCTACATAGACCTGCACCGGCGCGGCATCGAGATGCGCGACATCAGCTTCGAGTTTTTCGTGCGCAGCATGTGCAAGGCCGCCATCCGCGAAGGCGACATTCACTGGATGCCCCAGGTCAACTTTCTCGTCTACGAGCGGTACGACGATTACTTCGCGGTGGAGGATATGCCGCAGCTGGTGCGCATACTCAAGGACAGGATAGACCTGGACGTGATCGACGCGCGCCCGCTGACCCGACACGGCACAACGGGTTACCGCAAGCTGCGCAAGGCGCAGCCGTTCCGGCTGTCACCGCTGGAACTACTGAATCACAAGGAGCGCGGCGCCCTGCCCGATATCGAGGCCATGTACAACGACGAACTGGTCGACTGCGTGCGACGCGCCTACAAAAGCGACATTGCCCTCTACAAGCGCGTACTCGACAGGAAGCACCTGTTCGCTGAATAAACGGCGCGCGCAGCCACCCGCACCCCTTGGCCAGGATCAATTTTTACCCGACTTTCCACCATTGCGTAATGAAAAACGCGGTGCGTTGTAGCATGCTGGGGGACAGAGAGCCGCGTTTCACGCGGCCGGTATTTCATGGCCTTGCCGGGGGAGTCGTGCAAAGCGAAATCGACACCGCCCAGGACAGCGCCCAGGGGGAAGAAGCCAGGCTCTGGCGACGCGAGGTGCTGGATCGCGCCCTCAACGAGTCCATTCCCGTCGTCTGTGGCGGCCTGGCCATTATGTTCGCGCTGCTGAGCGCCGGTCACGCCGCACTCCTGCAGGGGCGGGGCCTGTATATAATGCTTGGGTTGAGCAGCGCCTCGGTCCTGGCGTTTGCCGGCTTCCGGGCTTACCTGCGCCGGCACGGCCCCGTGAGCGACCGCCACGCCCATGTGGCGGCGACACTCATGGTATCGCTGGTCGCGCTCAATTCGTACGCGCAAATCCTGGTTGATGACAATCTCAAGCACTCGACCAACATCTCGCTGATTATCGTCTCGGTGGGCTGCTTCTTCACCGACCTTCGCTGGATCGCGGCTGTACTCGCCACCTACCTGGCTATCTGGGCGGCGCTGGCGCTGCAGATTGGTGGCGACATCGTGCATTTTGGTTTCATGAATATGGTCGCCGTCATCCTCTCGCTGCTGGTGTACCGTTCCCGCACCCAACTGGTGCTGGGACGTGAAGCCCTGCTCAGGGAACAGCGACGGCTGTCGGCCGAGCTGGCGCGTCTCACGCTCCACGACGCCCTGACCGGCGTGGCCAATCGCCGCGCTTTCGAACAGGCGCTGGAGCGGGAGTGGAAATCGGGCGTGCGCCGCCAGGCACCCCTGGGGCTGGTGTTCATCGACCTGGACCGGTTCAAGGCCTTCAATGACTTCTACGGGCATCCCGGCGGCGATGCCTGCCTGAAACGCGTTGCGGAGCTAGTCCGCACGCAACTCGGCCGGCCCGGCGACCTTGTGGCGCGCTACGGCGGCGAGGAGTTCGTGGTGTTGCTGCCCGATACCGATCACGCGGGCGCGGCCACCGTCGCCGAGCGCATCCGCGCCGCCATTGATCGGGCTGAAATTCCCCATGAGGCTGCATCGGAAGGCGAGCCGACACATGTCACGGCCAGCCTGGGGGTAGCCGCCACTGTACCCACCGCAGATACCTCTTCCTCCCACCTGGTCGCCGACGCCGACGCCGCGCTGTACCGCGCCAAGGAAGCCGGGCGCAACCGTGTCGTTAGCCATGACCCGGCGCAGGACCCGGCCCGCGACGGGCGCGCGACGCGTTCGGGCCAGCACAATGACAGAGTTTCTAACTAATTGATTTTAATAACTATATGGTGCCGGAGATAGGAGTCGAACCTACGACCTTCGCATTACGAATGCGCTGCTCTACCAACTGAGCTACACCGGCATCGGGATCGGGGGACGCCCCCCTGGAGCGGGCGCAATTCTAAGCAAAGCGACTGTTTGATGCAATGCGCGCCGTAGGGAAAGCCCCGCGGCTCAGGGCGAGCACAAGGTGTCGCTGACATCCCCTACCGACCACGTGGAGGCGGCGTCCACCGGCACGTTGAGCACCAGCGGCTCGGAGAAGGTGCCGCCGTGCGCGACCGCGTCCGGGTCGCCGATAAATGTCGGGGCGGCCATATCGGCCACCGGCAAAGTGGCCGGCATGTCCAGCGAATCGACCAGCGAGCCGTCGATGTACAGTTCAAGTGCAATGTTGTCCGGGTCAGCCCAGGGCACCTGGCGGCGATGGAACTCACCGGTCACGACGACGGCGTGACAGGTCGACGCGGATGCAATCGTGCCCGACAACTGCACCGGTCCCATCTGCACCGTCACATAGCCCGCACTGATATCCATTTCCCAGGTACCCGCCTGCCCGGCAACCGGGCCACTGTATCCATCGGGCACACCCACACCGAAAGTGTAATAGCCGAAGCCCGGCGTGCGCAGGAAGTCCGCCCCCGTCAGGACACCACCGCCATAGGCATCCTGCGCATATGTCGTCGCGGCCAGGTGCACCTGCTGGTTCCAGCTTTCAAAAGCGGCGACCATCGGGTCCTCGATGGCCGGGGGGATCGGCGTAACCGGGAAGAAGCCCGACGGGTCCGCCAGCAAATCGTACAGCACGGGCTGGTAGGGATTCACCGGGAAGTCGCCGGGCTGCAGGTAACGATACTGGCCGTCCGCACTGAGCACGCTGTAACTGGTGGGCCCGGTCTGCCAGAACAGGTCGCGTTGCGGCGCCGCCTGGACCTGCTTGATCGCCGGGTAGAAATTGAGGCCGTCCAGGCCGGCCGGCAGGTCAATCCCCGCGGCGGCCAGCACCGTGGGGTAGATGTCCTCGATGCTAATCGTGTCGCCAAAAACCTGGCCATTGACGGCCGGATCGGTCCAGCGCACCAGCAACGGGGTACGCAGACCGCCTTCGAGCATCGAGGTCTTGGTGCCGAAATACGGTGCGTTGTTGTTCTGCTGCGCGTTGGTGCCGCCGTTGTCGCTAACCACGACCACGATGGTCTCATTGCCAATTCCCAGGGAGTCCAGGTGCGCTACCACCTCGCCCACGTTGGCGTCGACCTGGTTGACCAGCGCCTGGTAGCGCCCTGCTTCCGTGTCCGGGTACAGCGCGGCACATTCGGCCGCCGGGCTGATAGGGGAATGCGGCGCGTAGTACCAGAGGTTCAGGAACCAGGGAGTGCCCTGGGCGTGCAGCTCCGACAGGACATCGATGGCCTTGTCGGTGAGTACGTTGCCCAGGTGACCGCTGTAATAGGCCCCGGGCTCGGTGTCGCCCTGCAGCCATGGGTCCTCGTAGCGCGGACTCGCCGGCACGAGCTCGCCGTTTTCCTTTTGCCCGGCAAGGAACACCTGGGTGAGAAAACCGAACCAGTGATCGAAGCCCTGATGGTCTGGCCAGGCCTCGCGGTCGATGTGGCCGACATGCCACTTGCCCACGTGCCAGGTCGTATAGCCCTCCTGTTGCAGTCGTTCCGGCAGTGTTTCCATCTGCGGCGAGATGCCGCGCCCGGAGGGCAGAAAGCCGACGCGTTCCGGATGCAGGCCTGTCAGCAATGCGGCCCGCGCCGGCGAACAGACCGGCGCGGCGTAATGCCGCGTAAAGCGCACCCCGTCCTGCGCGAACTGGTCCAGGTTGGGAGTGTCGATCTCGGTATTGCCGTTGTTGATCGCCAGGTCGTTGAAACCCAGGTCATCGACCATGATCATGAGGATATTCGGCCTGCCCAGGGGATTGGGGTCGTGGCGGTCGACGATGCCGTCGCCGTCGGAATCCACGTCCACCTCGTCAGGCGCGTTGTACGCCGGATCGTGCGCGTCCATCACGCCCGCGGCCAGGGCCTTGATATCGGTACTATAGCCCGGGTCGTAGGCGTAGCTGTCGAGTGCGATGTCGTAGATGGCGGCAAACCACACCAGTTCACCCATCGCCGCCAGCAGGTCGCCGGGCGCGCCCTGGGCATCGCCGAACAACGCGGTGGCCGGCGAGCCCACCAGGGCGGACACATCGGGCAGATCGTTGTTGTCGTAGCGCTTGTACAGTTCCACCGCGGCGCGACCGACGGGAACGGCGTAAAAATCGACGCCCGGGAATTTGTCGCGCAACTGGTCCACGATAGCGTGCACGGCGGCCTCGGTGGCCTCGTATTCCGCCTCGAACTGGGTGGCGCTGGTCCCCGCGGGATCATCGTCCCAGGGCACCGAGATAAAAAAGCGCGTGTCGGGATTCTGCGCCAGGGCGTGGTTGACCCAGCGCTGGTAACCGATCACGGAGGGGTAGGCAGCGGAATAGGTCATGCCGAACAACTCGACATCCCCGCTGTCCAGCACCGCCTGGATCGCCGCATGCTCCAGCTCGTCATTCCAGAAAGCCGCCGGGGCGCCGGCGTCACCGGCGGCGTAGAAACTCGTCGTCGCGTGTTCGTAAAAACCTTCGGTGGCGGCGTGGCCGCCCAGGCCCGCGGCAAAGGGGTCGCTGAATTCGTTGCCGATGAACAGCGCCGTGAAGCCGGTGTTCACATTTGGCCGAAAAACCGCCTGCAGCGCAGGCAGCGTGCGCCCGGCATACTGCTCCACAACATCCGCGCCGACGACAAAACGGCACTGGTTGTCGATGGACGAGCGACAGTAGTTACCCCAGCGGCGGAAGTGGTAGCCGGCACGCGGCACGGCGGTAAAGGTCTCATCGTAGACCTCGTTCTCCACCAGGTTGTCGGCGCAGTTGGGCAGGCCCGCCAGGTAGTCCTCCAGGTAGCAGTCGCGGTTGCCGCTGGCGGAGAGAATGTCGCCCTCGCCACCCCAGATTTCCAGGGGCTGTTTACACGCCTGCAATACCAGCGCAAGTAGCGCCACGCAAAGGGAACGGCTCAGGCTTTGCCCTGGAATCATGTCTACATCCTTGTTATCGAGTACTTGCGCAGATCACGGAACGACAAATTACCTCCCCGCGGGGCTACAGGTAAATTCTAGCTGGTTATATAAAATCGCCCCTATGTCGCAAAAAAGCTATATATCTCGCACCGCGACAAGCCCTGGGTACGACTATGCAAGTTTGACGCCAGCGCAATGAATTCAAGTGATTGCGACACCCCGGGGCGCCTGCCCGTCGCCCCGGTGTAAATATCCCTGACACGTCCGGCCAGCTAGCCGGCCCGCGCCATACACTCCAGCCCCTCAAACACGAGGTCGGGAACGACCTGGCCCTCGACCTGCAGCAGCGACACCAGCAGCTCCGCACCACCGCCGCAGAACAGCAGGGTCGGCGCGGGCTCTCCCGCGGCGCACAGGGCCAGGCCCACGGCGCCGGCCTGGGCCAGGGCGATACCGTGACGCACAGCCTGCGCGGTAGAGCGACCCGGCGCCAGGTCATAGGCGGTGTCTTCTGCGAAGCGCACGCGGTCCGTGTCCAGCAGCAGGGAGCGCTCCATCAGCGCCGGCCCGGGGATGATGTAGCCGCCCTCGTGAACCCCGTCAGCGGCCACCAGGTCGATCGTCAGGGCGGAACCGGCGTCGACCACGCAGAGCCGCCCCTGTAAACGGGCGCGCGCGCCGAGCATGGCCAGCCAGCGGTCGACGCCCATGCGCGACGGGTCGGCGTAGCTGTTGACCAGGTCGCCGCTGCGCGCCGCCGAGCGCGCGAACCAGGGCTCCACACCCCACTGCGCGCGCAACAGCTGCGCCAGTTCGCGCTCGGCGGCCGGCGCCGCGACACTGGATACCCAGATGGCCTGCGGCGCGTCCGCCAGGCCCAGCAGCGCCTGCCGCGACGCCTCGTCGCCGGGACGGTAGCGGCCGCGCGCCAGCACAGACCCGGCGCGCACCAGGCGCCACTTGGCGCTGCTGTTGCCCACGTCCAGCTGCAGACAGGTCGCACTCACGTGGCGGCGCGCAGCGAGATCTCGCCGCCGTAGACCGACTGCACGCCAGCGCCGGTTTCCAGTTGCAGGGCGCCGCGCTCGTCCACGCCGCGCGCCGTGCCCGCCAGGCGGCTGGCGCCGGTTTCGAGAACCACCGGCGCATCCGCGTGGGCGTCCAGGGACATCCAGCGCTGCTGCCAGGCGGCGAAACCGTCGCGGTGAAAGTCCGCCAGCAGCGGCAGCAGTTCATTGAGCAGAGCCGCCAACAGTGCACTGCGGCCGGGCGCAGCCTCACCACAGGCCCCGCGCAGATCGGTCCAGGCCTGGTCGATATCGCCGGCGGCGCCGGCGGGCATCGCCACGTTGATGCCCAGGCCCACCACAACCTGGCAGGCGCCCGCCGCATCGCCGGTCATTTCCATGAGTATTCCGCCCAGCTTGGCGCCGCCGTGCAGGATATCGTTGGGCCATTTCAGGCGTACATCCGGCACACCGCAGGCGCGCAACGCCTGCGCCACGGCGACACCCACGGCCAGGCTCAGCCCCTCCAGGGCGGCGGCGCCCTGATCGAACTCCCACAGCAGGGACAGGTAGACATTACCCGCATAGGGACTGACCCAGTGCCGCCCGCGGCGGCCGCGCCCCGCGGTCTGTTGTTCCGCGCTGCACACGGTGCCGCGGGCGACGCCAGCCTGCGCGCGGCGCATGAGTTCCACGTTGGTGGAGTCGATACTGTCCAGCAGCAGCAGTTCCGCCAGCAACTCGCGCGCACGCGCATTGAGACCGTCGTGGATCGCCGTGGCGTCGAGCAGGTCGACCCCGCCGGGGATACGGTAGCCGCGCCCGCGCACGCTCTCCACTTCCAGGCCGCTGTCCGCGGCGATCCGCCGGATCTGCTTCCATACCGCCGTACGGCTCACCCCCAGGGCATCCGCCAGGTCCTGGCCGGAGCGGAATTCGCCGTCGGCCAGCAGGGGCAGCAGTATCGATCGGGACATGGCAGTTCACTCCGGGTGCCGGGGACAGGGATAATAACAGGCGACGACGCGCGCCGACGAGACTCAGCCTGCTGACGCTATAATTGACGTTTATGTTTACGTTTACGTTAACGTAAATATTGGCTATAGTCCGCCTGTCCCAGCGGGCGCAAAGGCACATGGCGGAACGCACCTACAATATCTCGGAACTGGCCAGGGAGTTCGGCGTTACCACGCGAACCATCCGCTTCTACGAGGAAAAAGGCCTGGTCAGCCCGCGACGCGAGGGCCGCAAACGCCTGTTCAGCCCTGCCGACCGGGTGCGTATCAAGCTCATCCTGCGCGGCAAGCGCATTGGTATGAGCCTCGACGAGTGCGTCGAGGTCATCGACATGTACGACCCGCGCAACAACAATGCCGAGCAGTTGCAGGCGCTGCTGCAGCGACTGCGCGCGCGCCGGGCGAAACTGCTGCAGCAGAAACAGGACATCGACGACATGCTGGCGGGGCTGGCCGACGTACAGCAACTTTGCGAAAAGGCCCTTGCGGACGCCACTACCTGAGCGCGGCAAGCAACCGAGGAAAACGCCATGAACACCACCTACCCCAATCTCAATTTCGGCCTCGGCGAGGACATCGACATGCTGCGCGACGCGGTCTACCAGATGTGCCAGAAGGAGATCGCGCCGCGCGCCGCCGACATCGACCGCGACAACGACTTTCCCGCCGACCTGTGGCGCACCTTCGGCGACATGGGTCTGCTGGGCATTACCGTGGACGAGGCCTACGGCGGCAGCGCGATGGGCTACCTGGCCCACGCGGTGGTGATGGAGGAGATCAGCCGCGCCTCGGCTTCTGTCGGCCTGTCCTACGGGGCCATGTCCAACCTCTGCCTGAACCAGCTGCGCAAGCACGGCAGCGAGCAGCAGAAGCAGCGCTACCTGCCCGGGTTGTGCAGCGGTGCGCAGGTCGGCGCCCTGGCCATGTCCGAGGCCAACGCGGGCTCCGACGTGGTCAGCATGAAACTGCAGGCGCGCCGCGACGGAGACCGCTACCTGCTCAACGGCACCAAGATGTGGATCACCAACGGGCCGGACGCGGACGTCTACGTCATCTACGCGAAAACAGACCCGGAGGCCGGCTCCCGCGGCATCACCGCGTTCATCGTCGAGCGCGACTTCCCCGGCTTTTCCCGCGCGCCGAAACTGGACAAGCTGGGCATGCGCGGCTCCAATACCTGCGAACTGGTGTTCGAGGACTGCGCGGTGCCGGCAGAAAACGTGCTGCGCAACGAGGGCGACGGGGTAAAAATTCTCATGTCCGGCCTGGACTACGAGCGCACCGTACTCTCCGGCGGGCCGGTGGGCATCATGCAGGCCTGCATCGACGAGGTGCTGCCCTACCTGCACGACCGCAAGCAGTTCGGGCAGAGCATCGGCGAGTTTCAGCTCATGCAGGGCAAGCTCGCCGACATGTACGCCGACCTCAACGCCAGCCGCGCCTACCTCTACGCCGTGGCTGCCGCCTGCGACCGCGGCGAGGAAACGCGCCAGGACTGCGCCGCGGTGATCCTCTACACTGCGGAGAAGGCGACCCAGATGGCGCTGCAGGCGATCCAGGCCCTGGGCGGTTTCGGCTACACCAACGAGGCCAACACCGGGCGACTGCTGCGCGACGCCAAACTGTACGAGATCGGCGCCGGCACCTCCGAGATACGGCGCATGTTGATCGGCCGCGAACTGTTCAACGCCACGCGATAGGGACGACGCCATGAGCACTGTGCAAACCCGCCTCGACCCGCGCGGCGACGATTTCGCCGCCAATCGCGCGCACATGCAGGCGCAGGTCGACGACCTGAAACAACTGGTCGCGCGCATCCGCGCCGGCGGCGGGGAAAAGGCCCGGCAGCGCCACACGGCCCGCGGCAAGCTGCTGCCGCGCGAGCGCCTGGACGCGCTGCTGGACCCCGGCTCGCCCTTCCTGGAACTGTCGCAGCTGGCCGCCCACGGGGTCTACGAGGACGATGTGCCCGGCGCCGGCATCATCACCGGCATCGGCCGGGTCGCCGGCCGCGAGTGCATGATTTTCGTCAACGACGCCACGGTCAAGGGCGGCACCTATTACCCGCTCACGGTGAAAAAGCAGGGCCGCGCCCAGACCATCGCCCAGGAGAACCACCTGCCCTGCCTGTACCTGGTGGACTCCGGCGGGGCGTTCCTGCCACTGCAGGACGAGGTGTTCCCCGACCGCGACCACTTCGGCCACGCGTTTTACAACCAGGCGCGCATGTCCGCCATGGGCATCCCGCAACTCGCCGCGGTGCTCGGTTCCTGCACCGCCGGCGGCGCCTACCTGCCGGCCATGGCGGACGAGGCCATCATCGTCAAAAACCAGGGCACGATCTTTCTCGGCGGGCCGCCGCTGGTGAAAGCGGCCACCGGCGAGGTCGTGTCGGCGGAGGAACTGGGCGGCGCCGACGTGCACTGCCGCACCTCCGGCGTCACCGACCACTACGCCAACAACGACCAGCACGCCCTGCAGTTGCTGCGCCGCGCCGTGGCGCGACTGAACCGGGTCAAACCGGTGACGCTGGACCTGTGCGCAAGCGCCGACCCGCTGTATCCGGTGGAGGATATCTACGGCGTGGTCCCGAAAGACCCGCGGCAGCCCTTCGACGTGCGCGAGATCATCGCGCGCGTGGTGGACGCCTCGGATTTCGACGAGTTCAAGGCGCTGTTCGGTGAAACCCTGGTGTGCGGCTTCGCGCGCATCCACGGCTACCCGGTGGGCATCCTGGCGAACAACGGCATCCTGTTCAGTGAGTCCGCCTCCAAGGGCGCCCACTTCATCGAGCTGTGCGCACAGCGCGGCATACCACTGGTGTTCCTGCAGAACATCACCGGCTTCATGGTCGGCAAGCAGTACGAGGCCGGCGGCATCGCGCGCCACGGCGCGAAGATGGTGCACGCGGTGGCCTGCGCGCGCGTGCCCAAGTTCACCGTCATCATCGGCGGCTCCTTCGGCGCCGGCAATTACGCCATGTGCGGCCGCGCCTACGACCCGCGCTTCCTGTTCATGTGGCCGAACGCGCGTATTTCCGTGATGGGCGGCGAACAGGCCGCCGGTGTGCTGGCCACCGTGCGCCAGGACGTACTGGCGCGCGACGGCCAGGCCATGAGCGCGGAAGAAGAGGCGGCGTTCAAACAGCCCATCCTCGACCAGTACGAGGCCCAAGGCCACCCCTACTATGCATCGGCGCGGCTGTGGGACGACGGCGTGATCGACCCGGCGGACACACGCACGGTGCTGGGACTCTCGATCTCCGCGGCGCTCAACGCGCCCATCGAGGAATCACGCTTCGGCGTGTTCAGGATGTGACCGCGATGTTCAGCAAAATTCTCATTGCCAATCGCGGCGAGATCGCCTGCCGCGTGATCCGCACCGCACAGCGGCTGGGCGTGCGTACCGTCGCCGTGTACTCCGACGCCGACGCCGAGGCGCAGCACGTGCGCCAGGCGGACGAGGCGGTGTATATCGGCGCCGCGCCGGCGCGCGAGTCCTATCTCGACGGCGCACGTATCCTGCAGGCGGCGCTCACCACCGGCGCCGAGGCCGTACACCCGGGCTACGGCTTCCTCTCGGAAAACGCCGCCTTCGCCCGCGACTGCGCGCAGCGCGGGCTCGTGTTCATCGGCCCGCCCGCCGCGGCCATCGAGGCCATGGGCTCCAAGTCCGCCGCCAAGCGCATCATGGAAGACGCCGGCGTGCCGCTGTTGCCGGGCTATCACGGCCAGGACCAGGCTGATGCGGTCCTGCGCGAAGCCGCCGACGCCATGGGTTACCCGGTGCTGCTCAAGGCCGTGTCCGGCGGCGGCGGCAAGGGCATGCGCCAGGTCGACGCTGCACAGGACTTCGGCGCGGCGCTGGAAGCGGCGCGGCGCGAGGCGTCCGCCAGCTTCGGCGACGATGCCATGCTGGTGGAAAAATTCCTGCAGGGGCCGCGCCACGTGGAGGTACAGGTCTTCTTCGATGAACACGGCGACGGCGTCTACCTGGCCGAACGCGACTGCTCGGTGCAACGTCGCCACCAGAAGGTCATCGAGGAGGCGCCGGCGCCCGGGCTGAGCCCGGCGCTGCGCCAGGCCATGGGCGAGGCGGCCCTGCGCGCCGGCCAGGCCATCGACTACCGCGGTGCGGGCACGGTGGAGTTCCTGCTGGACGCCGACGGGCAGTTCTACTTCATGGAGATGAATACGCGGCTGCAGGTGGAACACCCGGTCACGGAGATGATCACCGGCCAGGACCTGGTCGAGTGGCAGTTGCGCGTGGCCTGCGGCGAACCCCTGCCCCTGCGGCAGGAACAGGTGGCGTTGCACGGCCACGCGTTCGAGGCACGCATCTACGCCGAGGACCCGGAGAACGATTTTCTCCCGGTCACCGGCACACTCAGCTTCCTGCGCCCGCCGGACGAGTCGCGCCACGTGCGCGTGGATACCGGCGTGCAGCAGGGCGACGAGATCAGCGTGTACTACGACCCGATGATCGCCAAGCTCATCGTCTGGGACGAGTCGCGCGAGCGCGCGCTGCAACGCCTGGCCGGCGCGCTGGCCGCCTATCGCATCGGCGGCACGACCACCAACGTGGAGTTTCTCTACAATCTCGCCACCAGCGCGCCCTTCGTCGCCGCACAGCTTGACACCGGCTTCATCCGCGAGCACCACGCGCTGCTGTTCCACGACGACCGGCCGCAGCGCGACCGCGACCTGCCGCGCGCCGCCCTGGCGCTGCTGCTACACCGCCGGGCCCACGCGCCCTACCGCTGCGACAGTGATCCGCACTCGCCCTGGCAGGCGGGCAACGCCTGGCGCCTCAACGAGCCCCACCGCTACCGCCTGCAGCTGTCCTGCAACGGCCAGGAGCATACGGTGGACATCGAGTCGCAGGGAGAGTACTACCGCGTGTCCTGCGCCGGGCGCGAGGTACTGCTGCGCGGCTGGCTGACAGGCGATACGCTGCAACTCGAACAGGACGGGCACCGGCAGCGCGGTACCCTGGCGCAAACTGCAGAGGGATTCACGCTGTACCTGGACGACGGCGCCTGCCACTTCGCCGAACTGCCAGCGGACACCGGTGAGCAGGCGGGCGGCGACACAGACGCGCGGCTGGCGGCGCCAATGAACGGCACCGTGGTGGAACTGCTGGTGGATGCCGGTGCGGCGGTCGCCGAGGGCGAGCCGCTGATGGTACTGGAGGCAATGAAGATGGAGCACACGATTCGCGCGCCGGCCGCCGGCACGGTCAGCGGTTTCCACTACCGGCCGGGCGATCTGGTGGACGGCGGCGCGGAACTGCTGGACTTCGAGGCGCGCGGCTGATGGCGCCGCCGGACACCGTCAGCATCGTGGAAGTGGGCCCGCGCGACGGCCTGCAAAACGAGGCCGGCAGCATCCCGCTGGCGGCCAAACTGGCCCTGCTCGACGACCTGGGCGCCGCCGGCCTGACACGCATCGAAACCGGTAGCTTCGTCAGTCCCCGCGCGGTGCCGCAGATGGCTGACAGCGATGCGCTGTTCGCCGCCCTGCAGCGTCGCCCCGGGGTGCGCTACGCGGCCCTGACGCCGAACCTGCGGGGCCTGGAGCGCGCCATTGCCGCCGGGGCGGACGAGGTGGCGGTGTTCGCCGCCGCCTCCGAGTCCTTCTCGCAGAGGAACCTCAACTGCAGCATCGCGCAGAGCCTGGAACGCTTCGCCCAGGTCTGCACGGCGGCGACGCGGCAGGGGATCCCGGTGCGCGGCTACGCCTCCTGCGTGCTCGGCTGCCCGCTGGAAGGCGCGGTCGCCCCGCGCCAGGTGACCGAGGTGGTCGGCGCACTGCTGGAGATGGGCTGCTACGAAATCTCCCTGGGCGACACTATCGGCACCGGCACGCCCGGCAGCATGCAGCGCCTGCTGGACGAGTTGCTGCCGCGTTTCGGCGCGCAACAGCTCGCGGTGCACTGCCACGATACCTACGGCCAGGCCCTGGCCAATATCCTGGTCGCCCTGCAGGCGGGCATCGCCACGGTGGACGCCTCCGTCAGCGGTTTGGGCGGTTGCCCCTTCGCGCCGGGCGCCACCGGCAACGTCGCCACCGAGGACGTGGTGTACATGCTGCGCGGCATGGACATCGAGTGCGGCGTCGACCTCGACGCCCTGCTCCTGGCGGCGGGGAATATCTGCCGCGCGCTGGGCCGGCCCACGCATTCCCGCGCCGGCCGCGCGCTGGCCGCGGCGGCCGATGCCTGAGCGTCAGCGCGGCCGCCCGCTGCGCCTGCTCGCGGCGGCACTGGTTGCCGCGTCCGGCGCGGCGCTGGTCGCGGCGCTGTGGCTGCGCCCCCTCACCGCCGAGGCGGTGCTGGACGCGCTGCTCGGGGCCGTCTATCTCATCCTGGGCATCGGCCTGCTCGGCCGCTCCCGTTTCAGCCTGGTACTGGGCATCGTCATTCCCGGCGCTGTCGCCACGGCACTGTCGCTGACGCAGTCCGCCGCGCCGTTGCACACCCTGCGCCTGGCGGCGGACTGCGCCATCGCCCTGTGCTGCGCGCTGGCGCTGTGGCGCCTGCGCCACACGGACAACCACTGAATCCGCACTGCGGTTATAATAGCCGTCACCCCCAGGCGGACCCGTTGTATGCTCGACCCTCTCATCGTACTTGTCGCACTGGCCTGCGGGGTGGCCAGCCGCGCCCTCGGCCTGCCCGCGCTGGTCGGTTACCTGGGCGCCGGCTTCCTGCTGCATGAACTGCAGCTGGAGGGCGGCGAGCTACTCGCGGCGCTGTCCGACCTGGGCATCATGCTGCTACTGTTTTCCATCGGCCTGAAGCTGCAACCGGCGAAACTGCTGCGCGCGCAGGTGTGGGGCACCACCCTGCTGCACATGGCGGCTATGCAGGTGCTGTTCATGGCCGTGCTGCTGGGCTTCGCCGCGCTGGCGCCGGGCATGCAACTGGACCTGCTCACCGGGGCCACGGTGGCCTTCGCCCTGACCTTCTCCAGCACGGTGTTCGTGATACAGGTCATGCAGGCGCGCGGCGAGAGCGCCGCCAGCCATACCACCCTGGCCATCGGCATACTCATCATCCAGGACCTCGCGGCGGTCGTCTTCCTCGGCGTCGCCACCGGCAAGACGCCGCAGCTCACGGCGCTGGCGCTGCTGCTGCTCATCCCGCTGCGCGGCCCGCTGCTGCGCCTGCTGGGGCTGTGCGGGCACGGCGAGCTGTTCACCCTGGCCGGTCTCGGCCTGGCCCTGGGCGGCGCGGCGCTGTTCGAAGCGGTGGGCATCAAGGGAGGTTTGGGTGTACTGCTGCTGGGCGCCTGGCTGTCCGGCCACCAGAAGGCGAAAGAGCTGGGCCGCAACCTGCTCTACTTCAAGGACCTGTTCCTGGTCGGCTTCTTTCTCAACATCGGCCTGGGCGGCTTGCCGGACCGGGAACACACGCTGCTGGCCTGCCTGCTGGGCGTGCTGGCCCTGGCCAAGCCCCTGCTCTACTTCCCGTTGATGACCTGGTTCCACACCACACCGCGCACCGCCCTGCTCAGCGCCATTTCACTGGGAAATTTCAGCGAATTCGGCCTTATCGTGGTGGCCGTGGCGGCGCAGGCCGGCATGCTCGACCCGGCCTGGGGCGCGACCCTGTCCCTGGCGATCGCCGTCAGCTTCATCCTCAACGCCCCCTTCAGCGCGCGCTCCCACCGGCTCTACAGTCGCTGGCGACACGGCCTGTCGCGCTTCGAATCCGGGCGCGTGCGCCAGGCGCAGCCCGACACCTCCGGGGCGCGCTGTTTCGTGCTGGGCATGGGCCGTGTCGGCACCGGCGCGTACCAGGAGATGGTCACCGAATTCGGCGAGGCGCTGATCGGCGTGGACGAGAACGAAGCGAAGATCGCCGCGCACCGCGAGGCGGGCCGGCGCGTGGTCATCGCCGATGCCAGTAATCCCGACTTCTGGTACCGCGTCGACCTGCCCGCTGTCGAGCTGATCATGCTCGCCCTGACCAATCACGAGGAAAACCTGCGCGTGGCCGCGCTGTTGCAGGAACTGGGCTATCGCGGGCAGTTGTCGGCGGTGGTGCGCTTCGACGAGGAGGCGCTGGAACTGGCGGAACGCGGCGTGTCCACCTTCAACCTGTACGCCCAGGCCGGCGCCGGCTTTGCCGAGCACGCGGCCAGGCGCCTGCGCGAAACACAGCAGTCCTGAGCACGAGCGGTGCGCTGCGCCCGGACCCGGTCGCTAGGGGGTGACCGCCGGTGAGGACTCGCCGGACGCGCTGACCAGCGCGGGCGCGGCAACCGGCCGGGACAGCGGCGCGAGCCACACCAGGTTGGCCCCCAGGTACAGCCAGGCGGCGCTCAGCGCCGGCCCGGCCAGCGGGGCGTCGGCCACCAGCAGCAGTGCACAGGCGAGCAGGCGCAACAACTCCCAGCGCCACATCACGGCGCCGTCGCGGCCCTCCAGCCACAGCGCCGTCAGCACGGTGGTGGCGAGCAGAAACACCCACAGCGCCACGCCCTGCCAGTAGGCCAGGGTCGCGCCCTCCATCCAGCCCAGCAGCGCGACGACCGCGAGCAACTGGAACACTGCGTAGAGGCCGACCCCGCGGGAGACCGGCGGGTCGAAACGCGTGAAATGCGCCAGGTCGGTTTTCTCACGCGGGTAGCGTTGCGCCACGTCGTCGGGACGCCAGCCGGTGCGCGCCACCCACACCCTGAGCTTGTCGCGCCAGCGGCGTGTGCGCCAGCTGTCCCGGGCCATGTCGACATAGATGTGCGTCAGCGCGCGCAGCGGGTTCCAGCTCCTGATGGCGCCGCGGATACCGAACACCACCGGTTCCTCGTCCAGCTCTTCCTGGTAGGTGCCGAACAGGCGGTCCCAGATGATGAACAGGCCGCCGTAGTTGCGGTCCAGGTACACGTCGTTCTGCGCGTGGTGCACGCGGTGATTGGAGGGCGTGACGAAAAACCACTCGTACCAGCCCAGTTTGCCGACGTGCTCCGTATGCACCCAGAACTGGTAGATCAGGTTGAGGGAGCCCACCGTGACCACGACCTCGGCGGGAATGCCGACCAGGTACATGGGGATGTAGAAAATCCAGCCGAGCAGGAACCCCGTGCTGGTCTGGCGCAACGCCGTGGTGAGGTTGTAATCCTCGCTCTGGTGATGCGCGACATGAGCGGCCCACAGCAGCGTGCGCTCGTGCCCCATGCGGTGCAGCCAGTAGTAGCAGAAGTCGTACAGCAGCATGGCGATCACCCAGGTGGACCAGTGACCGGCGTCCATCAGCGGTAGCGAGAAATACGCGGTGACCAGGTAGTAGATATAGCCGCCGACGCCCAGCGTGACGAAGCGGCGGGCCTGGCTGAGCACCCCCAGGAACAGGCTGCTGACGCTGTCGTTGAGGCGGTAGGTGTTGCGCCTGCGCGCCAGGCCATACGCCAGCTCCAGCAGCATGGCGAGAATGAAAAAGGGTATGGCGTAGACAACCAGGTTCATGCGGTGACCGTGTCCAGTGGCGTGTGGCGACGCGCGACGCGTCGATCGATGCGCGTATTCTAGTGGGCCAGCGGACAGGTGGGCAACGTGGGGGCGGGCCAAAAAACGGTGATAAATGGCCAGCAGTACAGGGCCGGATCTGGCTAGTCGCGGCGCCCGCGACGGACTATATTGCGGGCATGAACGGCAGCCACGCGACGCACGATACCAATACCGACACCGAGATCGACACCGTCGCGGGGCCGGCGCTGGATCCGCGGGTGTGCCGCCGCGCGCGCCTTTCACGGGACCCGCGCTTCGACGGTGCGTTCTTTCTCGCCGTCAGGACCACCGGCATCTACTGCCGCCCGGTCTGCCCGGCCCGCGCCCCCGCGGAGCAGAATGTCACCTACTACGCCAGCGCCGAACTGGCCGCCCGCGACGGCTACCGTCCCTGCCTGCGCTGCCGGCCCGAGTCCGCTCCCGGCAGCCCGGCCTGGATGGGCACGTCGACCAGCGTGCGCCGGGCGCTGGCGCTGATCCGCGCCGGCGCCCTCAACGACGGTTCCGTGGCGCAACTGGCCGCGCGCCTTGGCGTGGGGGAGCGCTACCTGCGCAAGCTGTTCCAGCGCGAACTGGGTGTGTCGCCGGCCGCCCTGGCCCTCAACCAGCGCCTGCTGTTCGCGAAAAAGTTACTCGCCGAGACCTCGCTGCCGATGACCCAGGTCGCCTTCGCCGCCGGCTTTTCCAGCGTGCGCCGTTTCAACAGCGCGGTGCGCAGCCATTTCCGCCTCACACCCCAGGACCTGCGACGCCACACGGGGAGCGCCGGCGACGGTTCGCGAATTAGCCTGCAGCTAAACTACCGGCCGCCCTACGACTGGGACGGGGTACTGGCATTCTTCGCCCGGCACGCGATCGACGGCGTGGAGGCCGTGGACGACGGCACCTACCGGCGCCATTTCGCCACCACGCAGGGGCCGGGGGAACTGTCCGTGGCGTCGCTGCGCGACCGCGACGCGCTGGCGCTGCAACTGTCACTGCCGGACCAACGCCTGCTCATGCCCCTGGTGGCGCGCATACGCCGCATGTTCGACCTGGACGCCAATCCCGCGGCCATCGCCGCGGTGCTCGGCGAAGACCCCTCGCTGCGCAGCCTGCTGCGGCGCAACCCGGGCATCCGCGCGCCCGGCCACTGGAGTCCCTGGGAGGCGGCGGTGCGCGCTGTGGTCGGCCAGCAGGTCAGCACCCGGGCCGCACGCGGCATCCTGGGGCGCTTCGCCACGGCGGTACCGGCAGGCGCGGCGGCGCGGGTTTTTCCGCCGCCCGCCGCGCTACTGGCACTGGGCGACAGCGACTTTCCCATGCCGGCGTCGCGCCGCGATACCCTGCGCGCGCTGGCCCGGTTGTGCGGCGAGCGGGAGGACGAACTGGACCTGGAGGCGTTGGCGGCGCTGCGTGGCGTCGGCCCCTGGACCGTGGCCATGGTGGACATGCGCGGGTGCGGCCGGCCCGACAGCCTGCCGCTGACCGACCTGGGCATCGCACGCGCCTGGCGGGCGCTTGCCGGTGACACGCCACTACGGGAGCATGCCCGGCATTGGCGCCCGTGGCGCTCCTACGCCGCCAACCTGCTCTGGAGGAGCCTGAGCCCATGAACTACCAGTATCTCGACACGCCGATCGGGCGCCTGCGCCTGGTTTCCAACGGCAACGCCCTGGTGCGCATCGCGTTCGCGGGGCAGTACGCGCCGGCGGCGCACGAGCGCGCTGTCGGCGACGCTGCCCTGACGGCCGCTGCGCAACAACTGCATGAGTATTTTTGTGGCCGGCGGCGGCGCTTCGAGCTGCCGCTGGCGGCGCCGGGCACACCGTTCCAGCACCTGGTGTGGGACGCACTGCGCGACATTCCCTACGGCCAGTTGCGCAGCTACGGCGACATCGCCCGGCGCATCGGCCGCGCCTCCGCGGCGCGCGCGGTGGGCGCCGCCAACGGCCGCAACCCCCTGCCCATCGTCGTACCCTGCCACCGGGTGGTGGGCAGTGACGGCAGACTCACCGGTTTCGCCGGGGGCCTGGACACCAAGGCCGCGCTGCTGCGCCTGGAGGGCGCCGCGGCGGGATGAACCTCAGCGCCCGGCGGCGACTGTCCTGATCCAGGCGGCCTCGTCGATGAAGCCGGTACCCCAACTGCGCCACTGCTCGCCGAGGCCCGCGGCGATCACCTGGTCGACGCTCTTGCCCGCGTCCAGGGCCCCGTGGATGCTCGCGGTGGTCTGTTTGAGCATGTCCAGGAAACGCTGCAGGTCAGCCTTGCCGGCCAGGGCGCCGTGACCGGGCACGACCAGCGTGTCGTCATCCAGCCGCGCCAGCACCGCCTCCACATTGGCGATGTAACCCGCGACGGAGCCGCCGGAACTGAGGTCTATGAAAGGAAAAGCGTCGCGGAAAAACAGGTCGCCCGTATGCACCACGTTGTCCTGGGCGTAGTAGATCACGCTGTCGCCATCGGTATGTCCCGCCGGGTAATGCTGCACCTCGATATCGTTGCCGTTGAAGTGCAGCGCCAGCGAATCGCCGTAGGTCACCATGGGCAGCGCCATGGCGGGACTCGGCTCCACCTGCATATCCAGCGCCTCGATGCGCTGCCCGCTGGACATGCGCTTGCGCACGTTGTTGTGGCCGAAAATAATCGCACCGCGATTGCCCCAGTATTCGTTGTTGCCGGTGTGATCCCCGTGCCAGTGCGTGTTGACGACAAACCCCGGGGCCAGGCCCGCGCCGGCGAGTTTCGCGATCGCCTCCTCGTAGGCCGGCGCGTACTGGGGATAGTCGTCGTCGATCAGCAAGATGCCGTCAAAGCCGACCGAGGCGACCACGTTGCCGCCCCCGCCCTGCAGCAGGTGCAGGGAGCCGCGCAGGGCCTGCACCTCGACCTTGGGAGCCTGTTGGGCACGGGCGCCGACAGCGCCGATGCCCAGGGCCAGGCTCGCGGCGATGACAAGGGAAGTCAGTCTGTTCATGGCTGTCCTGTAGTTGTCGCTGTAGTTGTCGCTGTAGTTGCAGCTGTAGTTGATGAGTGTCCAGTTGTGGTTTGCCGTCGCCCGAGCGGCGCACGCTCCGGGCGTCAGGCATTGAGGTCGGGGATCATGTCGTCCTTGAGCCGCTCAATGGCCTCCTTCAGGCGCAGCTTTTCCTTCTTCAGCCGTTGCAGCAGGATCTGGTTCTGGTAGGGGTAGCCGTGCAGCTCGGCAATCTTGTGATCCAGCGCCCGGTGCTTGGCCTGCAAATCCAGCAGGCGCATGGCGGGGGTCATCGCCTCGTTGGCGGCGCCGCTCGCCGCGTCTGCGCCTTGTTCGGGTGGCTCACTCATCGCGCTCTGGTCATCTCGGGGTCACTGCGCCCCAGTACGCAACTCTATACCCACTGGCGGTGCCTGTCCAAGCTCACGGCCCTCAGTCCACGTCCTGATACTCGCGCAGCAGCTCCCGCCACAGCTGGTGACCGGGGTCGGCGATGGCGAAGAAGTCGGGGCTGTACAGGCTGTCGCTGCAGTTGTAGCGCAGGGGCCGGCCATCGAGACCCAGCAGCGCCCCGCCGGCGGCCTCCAGCAGGGCCTGCCCGGCGGCCGTATCCCACTCGCAACAGCGCGAGAAGCGCGGGTAGAAATCGCCCTGGCCGGCGGCGAGCTGGCAGAACTTCAGCGCGCTGCCGCTGTTGTGGCGGCGGATTTGCGGCCAGCGCGCCGCCAGCCAGTCCAGGCACGCGGCGAGGCGCTTGCCGCGGTGACGGCGACTGGCCAGCACGTCCAGCGGCTGCCCCTCGCCCAGGGGGCGCGTATGCAGGTCGCTGCTGCTCCAGGCGTCGCCCCCGGCGCAGGCGTAGCGCCGGGCCAGGCTGCCGGGAATGCCGATATAGGCCTGCGCCTTCAGGGGCAGGTAGAGCACGCCCAGGACGGGACGGTGGTCGTCGATCAGCGCAATATTGATCGTGAACTCGCCGTTGCGGGCGAGGAACTCCTTGGTGCCGTCCAGGGGGTCGACCAGCCAGTAGCGCGACCAGTTGCGGCGCTGCCCCGCCACGGCCTCCACCGATTCCTCGGAGAGCACGGGCAGCGCCGGTCCAACACCCGGCAGCCCCGCCTGCAGGATGCGGTCCGACGCCAGGTCCGCGCGGGTCAGCGGCGAATCATCTCCCTTGGCCTGGTACTCCTGCGCGCCCGGCGCGTCGTAGTGCGCGCAAATCGCCGCGCCCGCCTCACGGCACAGCGCAAGCAGCGGCGCGACCAGTGTTTCCAGCTGTTGCAAATCATCCCCCGTTGGCCACAACTGTCTATCTTACCACTGCCACCGGCCCAGGGTGCTGCCCCCGCCGCCGGCTTTGCGGCATAATCGGGGCCGTCACCGGCGGAGTAGACCATGCTTGACTGGAACCTGATCGATACCGTGCTGCTGGACATGGACGGCACCCTGCTGGACCTGCATTTCGACAATTTCTTCTGGACCGAACACCTGCCGAAAATGTATGCGCAGCAGCAAAGCATCAGCGAGGACGAGTCCAGCGCCCGGCTGCGCGACCGCCTCGGCAGCGACGTCGGCACGCTGCAATGGTACTGCCTGGACCACTGGTCCGAGCAACTGGGCATGGACCTGCCCGCACTGAAGCGCGAGCTGCGGCACATGGTCGCCATCAGGCCCTTCGCCATCGAGTTCCTGCACCACCTGCGCGCGCAGGAACTGGACGTGGTCATGGTAACCAATGCGCACCGCACCACGCTGGAAATCAAGATGGAGGAGATCGACATCACCGGCTGGTTCGACCGGGTGGTGTTGTCCCACGACCTGCGCGCGCCGAAGGAGGACCAGGCGTTCTGGCACCGCCTGCAGGCGCTGCACCCCTTCGACCCGGCGCGCACCCTGCTCATCGACGACACGGAGCGCGTGCTGGAGTCCGCCCGCGATTACGGCATCGCCCACCTGCTCACCCTGCTGCAGCCGGACAGCCGGCGGCAGAAACGCATCGACACCTGTTTTCCCGGCATCCACCATTTCGACGAGATCATGCCGGCCGGGGCTGCGCCGTGAGTGCGAACGCGGAGAAACTGCGCCTGGACAAGTGGCTGTGGGCCGCCCGCTTCTTCAAGACGCGCAGCCTCGCCAAGGCCGCCATCGAGGGCGGCAAGGTGCACCTGGGAGGGCAGCGGGTCAAGGTGTCGCGGGAGATCAGCGTCGGCGACAGCCTCAGGATCCGCCAGGGTTGGGACGAGAAAACCGTGGTGGTACGGGGGCTTAGCGACCAGCGGCGCGGCGCGCCGCAGGCGCAGCAACTGTACGAGGAAACGGCCGACAGCATCGCCCGGCGCGAGGCGGCGGAGCAGGCGCGCAAGGCCGCCGGCGGTATGGTCGAACGGCCCGCACAGCGCCCGACGAAGAAGCAGCGCCGCCAGATCCATCGCTTTCGCGAGCACCTGGACTGAGGCGCCGCGCCTAGTCCGTCTCGATGGCGTCGCGCCCCCTGGCCTTGGCCCGGTAGAGTGCGGCATCGGCGCGCCGGACCAGGTCCTGCGGCTCGAGCTGGCTGTCCACCAGGGCGGTGACCACCCCCTGGCTGACGGTGAGGTGATCGGCGGCCTCGGAAGTGGCGTGGGCGATGCGCGCCGCCCGCACCCGGTCGCGCAGGCGGGCGGCGGTGCGATGCGCGGAGCCCACGTCCGCCCCGGGCAGGATGAGCAGGAACTCCTCGCCGCCGTAGCGCGCCACCACCTCGCCGGCGCGTGAACAGGCGCCCTCCATCAAACCCGCCAGGGTCTTGAGCACGGCGTCCCCCGCGGGGTGCCCGTAGGTATCGTTGTAATGCTTGAAGTAGTCGACATCGAGCAGGATCACCGACAGCGGGGTCCCCGCGCGGCGTGCGCGGCTGATCTCCTCACCCAGCACACGGTTGGCCAGGCGGCGGTTGCCCAGGCCGGTCAACTCGTCCACGTTGGCCAGGTCGGACAGCTTCTGCCGCGCCTGTTGCAGCTGGTGGTTGCGCACGCGCAGGGAGCCGGTCATATCGCCCAATTCTCGCGAGGTCTGCTCGCGCTCCCAGTTCAGCGCGATCATGTCGCGGAAGGACTGGTGCATCTGGTTACAGACCGCCAGGAGTACGGCGCAGAACGCCAGCAGCGACAGGCCGATGACCAGGTTGTGCGGCTGCTGCCAGTAGTGCACGGTGCTCCACCAGGCCACCGGCCACAGGGAGGAGAACACATAGGCGAGGAAATATTCGCGCACGATCACGGAAAAGCCGATGGTGAAGGTCGCCAGGCAGATGATCAGCAGGAGCAGGACGTACTGCATGCTCACAGGGACCTTGTCGGCGGCGTAGATGTACACCGCCGCCCAGATCGAGCCGGTGAGCATGGTGCCGATCAGGAGCTGCCGGTACAGGCGCCGCGGCGCCGAGCGGAAGCGCCGCTCGGCCAGCGCGTTGCTCATGTGCAGCGAACGGATGAGCAGCAGGATCAGGAAACCCGCGGCCCACAGCAGCATCCCACGCAGCCCGACAAAGGGCCAGAAGATCATGACCATCGCCGCCACACCCACCATATGGGTGACGACCATGACCATGCGCCCGTTCTGCATGAGCAGCTCCAGCTGGGCGGCGACCATTTCCTCGGGCGGCATACTGCGCTGATAGACCATGCATGAATCCTACACCCGGCAGTGCCGAAACACCCAATTCCCCGGCCAGCCTGAGAACCCGGTCACAGCCGCGGGCGCCTGCCCGTTGCCTCGCGCGCAACAGTGCTCCAAACTGGCAGGGATTCCCCCCGGAACCTTTGCATGTACTCCTGGAAAACCATCAGAATCACCTGCACGGTCCTGCTGTTGCTGCCGCTTGTGCACCTGGTGTACCTGGTATCCCGGGACGCCAGGGAGCTGATGGACACCTCGCCACAGGCCTTCCAGCGTGAACTGGACCACTATATCGAGGAAGACGCGGACAATGCGCTGCCGCAACATCCCGTGGTCGTGGTGGGGGGACGCCGGGTCAGGCTGTGGCGCGGCCTGGAGCGCGACCTGGCGCCGCGGCCGGTACTCATGCGCGGGCTCGGCGACGCCATCGTCGATGATATCCTGCACAACTACCAGCGACTGATTGGCTTCTACCGCCCCTGCTGCGTGGTGCTGCTCACCGGCAGCAGCGAGTTCTTCATTCGCGACAGCAAATCCGGAGCGCAGCTGGCCGCGGCCATCGCCGAGCTGGTGGAGCTGGACCTCTCCTACGGGGTCACCGAGCACTTCCTCGTGTTCGCCCCCCTGAAAACCCCCTCCCGGCCCGGCGACGACGGGAAAATCGACGAGGCGACGGTCCTGCTGGCCGAGCTGGCGGCGCGGCGCCCGGAAGTGGAACTGATCGACGCCAACGGGCTGCTCGCGGCGCGCGACGGGCGGCCCGACCCGGCCTACTTCCGCGCCGACGGCCTGCAGCTGAACGAACACGGCTACCTGCGCCTGAGCGTGCTGTTGCGCGAGCGGCTGCACGCGCTCCCGGCTGCCGGCGACGACACGGGCGCCTCCCACTGAGCGGGCACTTTTCCGGGTTTTTGCGCTAGAATGGCGCGCATGTTTTCCGAAATACCTGTATCGGCCCCAGCCACGCCCCTGCTCGACAGGCTGGACGGCGGCGAGCGGCTGCGCGCGCTGGACGAGCAGGAGCTGGTGGCGCTGGCGGACGAGTTGCGCGCAGAGCTGCTGTACCGCGTGGGTCGCACCGGCGGGCACTTCGGCGCCGGGCTGGGCGTGGTCGAACTGACCATCGCCCTGCACCACGTGTACGACACGCCGCGCGACCGCATCGTCTGGGATGTCGGGCACCAGACCTACCCGCACAAGATCCTCACCGGGCGCCGCGCACAGATGGACAGTATGCGCCAGGCCGGCGGCCTGGCGGGCTTTCCCAAGCGCTCGGAGAGCGAGTACGACACCTTCGGCGTGGGCCATTCGTCGACCAGCATTTCCGCCGCCATGGGCATGGCGCTGGCGGCCCGGCACAAGGAACAGGCGCACAAGGTGATCGCGGTGATCGGCGACGGCGCCATCACCGGTGGCATGGCCATCGAGGCGCTGGCCCACGCCGGGCACGAGCGGCCCAACATGCTGGTGATTCTCAACGACAACGAGATGTCCATCGGCCACAACAAGGGCGGCCTGGCCACTTACTTCGCCAAGATCTGGGCGAGCAAGACCTATATCGCGATGCGCGAGGGTTCCAAGCGGGTGCTGGAGAAAATCCGCCCCGCCTGGGACCTGGCCAAGCGCACCGAGGAGCACATGAAGGGCATGGTGGCGCCCGGCACACTGTTCGAGGAACTCGGTTTTCACTACATCGGCCCGCTGGACGGGCACGACCTGCCGGGTCTGGTGCAGACGCTGGAGAACATGAAGGACCTCGAGGGCCCCCAGTTCCTGCACATTCGCACCGTCAAGGGCAAGGGTTTCACGCCCGCCGAGCAAGACCCGGTCGGCTACCACGCCATCAACAAACTCGAGGACAAGCCGAAAAAGCCCCAGCCCGCCACCCCGAAAGGCCCGAAATACCAGGATGTCTTCGGCCAGTGGCTGTGCGACATGGCGGCCAGGGACAATCGCCTGGTGGGGATCACCCCGGCCATGTGCGAGGGCTCCGGCATGGTGGCGTTTTCCCGCCAGTACAGCGAGCGCTACTACGACGTCGCCATCGCCGAGCAGCACGCGCTGACCCTGGCGGCGGGCATGGCCTGCGACGGACTGAAACCCGTGGTGGCGATCTACTCGACCTTCCTGCAACGCGGCTACGACCAGCTGGTGCACGATGTCGCGCTGCAGAACCTAGACGTCACCTTCGGCATCGACCGCGCGGGACTGGTGGGGCAGGACGGCCCCACACACCACGGCGCTTTCGACCTGAGCTTTCTCGGCTGCATTCCCAACCTGGTGCTCGGCGCGCCGTCCGATGAAAACGAGTGTCGCCAGATGCTCTACACCGCCTACCTGCACGAGGGGCCCGCCGCGATCCGCTACCCGCGCGGCACCGGCCCGGGCGCCGCGATCGCCCAGGACATGCAGCAGTGGGTTATCGGTCGCGCGGTGGAGCGGCGCGCCGGCTCTGGCGTCGCCCTGCTCAATTTCGGCGCCCTGCTGCCCCAGGTGATGGCCGCCGCCCAGGAACTGGACGCCAGCGTCATCGACATGCGCTGGATCAAGCCGCTGGACGAGCAAAAGGTGCTGGACATGGCGCGCCAGCACAGCCTGCTGGTCACGGTGGAAGAGAACGCCCTGGCCGGTGGCGCGGGCAGCCTGGTCAACAACCTGCTGGCACAGCACGGGTTGCACACCGCGGTGCTCAATCTCGGCCTGCCGGACCACTTCGTGGAGCACGGCAGCCAGGAGGAACAACGCGCCTGGTCCGGGCTGGATGCGGCGGGCATCCTCGGCGCGGTGCGCCGCCGCCTGGACAGCAGGGCGTCAGCGGGCCAGTTGCTGGAAAACGTCGGCGCCACCCGCTGAGCGCGGCGCGGGCAGGCTACAACAGCGTCGCGAACAGCTCGCGGTAACGTCGCGCGGCGCCGGACCAGTCGAAATCACGGCGCGCACCCTCTCCCCCCTGGCGCGCCAGTTCACAACGCAACGCGTCGTCATCGATCAACCGCTCGATGGCAACGGCGAGCGCACCGGCGTCGGCCGGCGCAAACAGCAACCCGTTGCGCCCGTCCCGGACCACGTCGCGGATTGCCGGCAGGTCCGAAGCGATCACCGCGCAGCCGCAGCCCATCGCCTCCACCGTCACCAGGCCCAGGCCCTCCTGGTCGCCGCTGGCGGCGACCACAGAGGGCACGACAGCGATCGCATGACGATTGAGTAACTGTGGCAACTGCGCATTGGGTACGGCCCCGGCAAACGTCACCGACTGCGCCAGGCCGAGGTCCCGCGCCATTCCCTCCAGTTCAGGGCGCAGCGGACCGTCGCCGACGATGCTCAGACCGGGCAGCGCGCGCTGCCTGGCAAGATGGGCGTAGGCGCGCAGCAGTACGTCCACGCCCTTTTTCTCCACCAGGCGGCCGACAAACACCAGACCCTCGCGCCCCGCCAGCGGCGCGCTGGCGACGAAGCGCTGCTGCAGGTCCACGCCCATCGGCGCGACCTGCAACTTGTCCGCCGCCACCTGGGCGCCCACCGCCTCGGCCATGGCGCGACTGACCACGGTCACCGCACTGGCCGCGGTGTAGACGCGCCCCTTGAGGTAAGAGGCCAACCCGCCACGCAGGCCGTACACATCGGCGCCGTGGGAGGTGACCACCAGGGGCGCCGGGCGCAAAAGACCCAATAACCACGCCACCAGGCCCTGCGGGATGACCCAGTGGGCGTGTACCAGCGCCACGCGGTAGCGGCGCGACAGGCGCCAGGCGCTGAACAACTGCGCACAGAAGAACAGGGGCAACAACAGGGCCAGCCAGGGTCGCAGCTGCAGTTTGGTCAGCATGCCGCCGTCGTAGGCGAGCTGTTGCCCACTTGTGAGAAAGTAGCGGAAGCGGTGCACATGCACGGCGTCCATCGTCTCCCGGCGCTGCGCGCCGCGGCAATGCGGCGCCAGCACGTGCACCTCATAATCCGGCGCCAGGCGCCGGCACAGTTCGTGGACGAACCCGGGGTCGGGATCATTTGCCCAGCGCGGGTAGGTGGACGTCAGGACCAGGATGGCCGGTTTCAATACTGCCCCTCATCCCCGCGGGGAATTGTTCTTGCTATGGCAATCGCGATACTAAAGAATTGAGTGTAGCCATGAAAATCGACAAGAAAAACCCCCTGCACTGGTGGCTACTGGCGCAGCAGGCCCTGTATTCGCTGCTCGCGGCCCTGCTCAGGCCACTGCGCCGCAAACCGCCGAAACCGCTTGTGGTGCTGTACGGGCACCAGTTGTCCGGCAACCTGAAGGCGCTCTACACGGCATGGGATAAGGAATGCCGCGAACAGTTCGACCTGTTCTTTCTCAGCCTGGACCCCGGGCAGGCACAAGCGCTGCGCAACGCAGGCATCGCCGTGCTGGCCTGCAACCGCCTGCGCGACATGCTGCGGCTGACGCAGGCGCGGGTGATGATCACGGACCACGGCCTGCACCTGATGACACCGTTGCTGCGCCTGACCGATATCGTATTCGTCGATGTCTGGCACGGCATTCCGTTCAAGGGCTTCGTGCCGGCGGACTTCCAACTGCAGCAGCGCTACGAGGAGGTATGGGTATCCTCCCCGCTGCTGCAGTCACTTTACGAGAAGCGCTTTGGTTTCCGGCGCGGGCCGGTGCGGCCGCTGGGCTATGCGCGCACCGACCGGCTGTTTCAGCGGCCGCCGCCCGCATCCGGCTTCCTGCACGCGAACGGTGTGGATGCGGCTCGGGGCGTGGTGCTCTACGCCCCCACCTGGCAGCAGGACGACGCCGGCAGGGAGCTGTTTCCCTTCGGTCATGACCAGGCCTCGTTTATCGAACTGCTCAGCCGCGCCTGCGCCGAGTACGGCGCACTGCTGGTAGTACGCGCGCATCTCAACACCAGTATCCCTGACGGCGGACCGGACAACGTGATGTACTGCTCACAGCGCGACTTCCCCGACACCGAGGACCTGTTGCTGGGCAGCGACGTACTGATCTGCGACTGGTCATCGATCGCCTTCGACTTCCTGGCCCTGGACAGACCGACCCTGTTCCTGGACGTGGAGCCGCCATTTCGCAACGGCTTTTCACTCGGCCCCGAGTACCGCTTCGGCGCGATCATCGACAATAGTGATGCGCTGGACAGGGAATTGCGCGCGGCGCTGGCGGCACCGCGGCAATACCACGAGCGCTTCGCGCAACAGCACCGCGCTGTCACCGCGGCGGTCTACGGCGAAGCCACGGACGGCCAGGCGGGTCGGCGGCAGTTGCAGCACCTGTACAGCCGCTACATGGCGAGCTGAGGCGCGAATCGCTCAGTCGCGGATTTTCTCGATCACTTCCGTGGTCGAGATTGCGGGAGTGCGCGGCAGGTAGACCACTTCGCAGGTGTCGCCGTACTGGTCGAACCTGCCCGCCCAGTCGTCACCCATTACCAGCACATCCGCCGCGTACTGCCGCAGGTACTGGCCCTTCAATTCCAGCGACTCCTCGTAAAAGGTGGCATCGACACAGCGCAGGGCGGCAACGATCTCCATGCGCTCCTGCTGGCTGTAGACAGGCGGACGCCCCTTCTTGGCGATGTTCAGCGCGTCGGTGGATACACCGACCACCAGGCGGTCGCCATGGGAACGCGCGCGCTCCAGTATGCGCAGGTGCCCCACGTGGAACACATCGAAGGTACCGAACGTGACAACCGTCCTACTCACCGAACATATCCTCAAGCAGTTTCCTGACGACTCTATCACGCAGGCCGGCGAAGAATCTCGGCTTTGTCACCTCGTTCAGGCACAGCGTCTGGTATTTGCCCCTGCGCAGCGGGGAAAAGCGATGGACCAACAGGGGAAACAGCGGGTCGCCGATATCGACATAGCGGGAAGCAATGGCGCGCAGCTCACCACTGCCGGTGGCCACGGCATAGTATGCCTGCAAGGTCGTCGCCGGGGGAATGTCGGTATTGTCCCTGAAGCGGTGTGCACGCGTTGCATCGAAACGCTCACGGTAGCGTTGCTCCAGGGCTTCCAGGTTGCTGCGCAGCAATGGATAGGGCGAGTGGTGCAGCTTTTTTTCCGGCCGATAGCCGAAATCGTGAATCAGCAGTTCGCAGGCATTCAGGGCGCCATAGTCAATCGGCCGCAAACCCTCGCTGCGGCCATAGGGAATATCGTGCTTGCTGGGAAAAACGCTGACAACACCACTGCGCGGGAAGAACAGCTCCCGCTCGACGGGCTGGCAGAGAAAAAAATCGTCGTTGAAATAGAGAATCTGCTCGGATATGCCCGGAATGCGGTGCAGGTTTGACTCGATAGCCCTGGAGTTGAATGTAGGCAACACCCCGGGATCGGGAAAAACTTCCTCATGGGCAACCCTGACGACACGCGCATCCGACTCCAGCTCCTGCGGCAGCGTGCAATTGGTCACCACAAAAATCCGCTCTACCCAGGGAGCGAATTTTCGAATCGAGCGCACCGAGTAGACGATTTCATTGCGGTTTTGAAAGCGTGCAGGGTTGTTGATACTTGCGTGGGCGCCCGGGGCGAGTGGCTCGGCAGCGCATACCTGCCGGTACAGGCTCAGCCACTGCGGGTCACTGTGATTGACCCAGGTGTACACGACGTCGACGGTACTGCGGTCACTGCTCACGGTTTGCTCCGGGCAAACATCACTGCCTCAACCCATCAGGTCGCGCACAAGGCTACGCACGCCCGAGGAGTATCGGTAGCCGCCTCTCATCGAAAAGTAGAGCGCACGCGGCACTCTGCGCAGTACCGGGAGGCGGCGTATCTGGCGTCTGGCAAGCAGCGCTTGCAGCTCTTTCTCCAGCCGGGCAGCTGCATCACACAACAGGACGTCATAGTGGCCTCCACAACGACCCACGGCCTCGCGCAACCCCGCGAGCAGCAACTCCTTATGGGAATACTCACTCGCAGCCGGCCCCTCCGAATCGGGCGACAGGGCCCGGGACAACTGCCACCTGAGTCGATCACGGATCCCTATTGCCGTGGTGCGATTGGCCAGCACCGACGACTCGTTGTCACCATGGCGGCGATAAAGCTGCAGCGCTTCACGCACGACCCGTGTCGCCCCGATGCGATTGGAAAAATCCACCAGCCAGTTATCGTGTCCCCTGGCATCAGCGGGAACCGGCAGGCACAGCGTGAGCAACTCGCGGGACACCGCACAGCAACAGCCCATGACAAAAGCCTGCGGCGGGTAACCCGCCGCTTCGAGCTGGCCGAGCTTCGTCAGGCCGGTCCTGGTGAGGTCCGCATGCGTAATATCCGCATCGTTCATGAACAGCAGCTTTTCCGGGAAAGCCCCGCGCTCCGCCAGCATCACCTCGATCTTCTGCGGCAACCAGACATCGTCCTGGTCACTGAGGAACACCAGGTCACCCGTGGTCAACTCGAGCGCCTGGCCAAAGTTCGCGACATAGCCGCGGCGCTGTTCATTGCGGATGATGCGCACGGCGAAGGGCGCACAGGCTTTGAACTCCTGCAGAATCTGCGACGTTCGATCCGTAGACGCATCATCACAGACCACCAACTCATCCGGGATACGCGTCTGCCGGGCAAAACTCTCCAACTGCTGTGCGAGGTAGCGATCACCTTCGCACGTGGCAAGCGCTATCGAAACCGCCGTCATACCCCCGCGCCTTTCCCGTGACCGGTTTTCCTGGCCACGACGATATACTGGTAGGCGAGGAATCCCCGCAACAGGGGTAACGCGAGAAACCTGGCCACCCTGTTGATGCCGCCCGGCCGCTCTGTAATGCGGTACTTCGTGCGAATATCCTGGATCTGCAGACTTCTGTGTGCAAAAAGTTCGAGAATATTCTTCCTGGCAAAAAAGCGCAGGTGGGTGCGGTCGTGTATGCCTCGCTTGCGGTAGGGCCAGCGTCCCCTGAAGACCAGGCTGTAGATAGTGCTGTAGTGCCTGACATTGGGCAGGCAGGCTATGATCGTCGCTCCGTCAGCGGCCACTTCAACCGCCTGATCCAGGACTGCCCAGGGATCGCGCAGGTGCTCGAGCACGTCAGCCATTATGATGCAGTCAAACCGGGCCGGCGAGAACTGCTCGGGCAGTGATACGTCTTCCAGGTCGGCAACCAGCACGCTGTGCAGCCTCTGCCTGGCAACGGCAGCCATGTCCGGATCGATTTCGATACCGTGGACCCTGGCGTCGGGGTTTCTATCGATTACCGATCTGCCCAACTCGCCCACACTACATCCGATATCCAGGATACTAACAGCCGACCGGGGAACAAGATCGAGCAGTTCCGGCCTCGCCCCGATATAAGAGCGGTTGAATTCTGCGGTTTGTTCGCTAGTCGGATTCGACATGGTTTCGCGACCGTGTCAGCTTGCTGCGAGCGTTGCGCAGGCGAGTGCGCAGGTTGCGCATCGGGGAGCCGCTGTGCGGGTATTTTTCAAAATAGTGATTACTTTCACGGAAACTCCACTGCCAAATCTTCACCGGTAGCGCGCTCTTCCACAAGACATAGGGCAGGCTCAACTGGTCGCGCTTGGTAAAGCGATTGAACTGCTCCCACCAGTCATCCATGGCCGCAACCAGCCCGGGGTGCCCATGCCAACGAAAGATTACACCGTTATCCGTCAGCCGGGTATCCGCCGGCATACCCTGTGCCAGGTAGAAATCCAGTTGCTCCTGCGAGCGCTCCAGGTCGGCCGCATCGAACTTGGACTGTTCCAGGCACGCGGTCATCTCCTCGCGGATATTGTCCCTGTCGCGATGCCTGAATACGCCGACAGCGGCACCGGAATTGCGAAACTCAGCCAGGAGCGAGGAGAGGTCTCCGATAATTCCTATGTTGCCATCGAGATAGATCGAGTACTGCGCGCGTGGAAACAGCTTATGGGGAAAGAATTTGTGGTAGCGATTGGTGGCAATGTTGCACTCGAACCTTTCGTACATAGGCACTGTGGTCCAGCGCCGTACCCTGTCGCCGGTATCGCTGCACAGGAGAAATTCCACCGGAAATGACTGCCTGGCTGGCGCCAGCACCTGGTCATAGCCTGCGGTTACCGCAGAGTAGATCACGACACCGCCAGGGACTCTTTCATCTTCGCAAGGCCCTGTAGCCGGCGCAGCCATGCTCACGTCCCGTAACCATAGCGAGGGTCCAGGTGCGCGCTCATATACTGTGAACAATAGGCGGCATCGTCATCAGACATCGCTTCACGAAAACCACCGACCCTGCCCTGGCGCACCTTGAAGCCATCCTGCGAGCCGGACGACCCCGCCCCGAACCGCACATCACCACTGAGCGCTCCCGTCCGCTCGAGCTTCTTCATATTTTCCAGCCTGGAATAGTCCACGGCCCTGGCGATCCCTTCCTCATCAACGGGCAGTCCCAGAAAACAGACTGCACTGCGCAGCGCGGACTCCGCGTCAAGCATCAGGTCCTCGTAGCGCAACAACATGAACGCGCGCGCCGCGTTCTCGCCACCGGCCCAAAGGTTCATGAAGCGGACGATTTTTTCGATTCCGAACATGCTGTCACGCACGAACTCGCTGAGCGAACCTGCAAAAATCGGGTCGCGCTGGGTGCAGTGCATGTAATAGGACACCAGGACGTCCCTGGGGTCGCGCGTCAACAGCAATACCTTGCTGTCGCTGTAAAAAGACTTGTCAGCCGGGAGCTCATCAGCCGCAAAGCGAAATTCCTGGTGGCAGGACGAGTGGTCATGGACAAAAGCGATCCTGGGAAACTCCCGGGCATCGCGAAATACCGAGCTTGTATATTCCGCCGGAGATCGCTCTTCACCGCGCAAATCGGCGATATACCTCCCCAACATGAAACGCAACCAGGTCCTGCCCGACTTCGGATGGGACACGACAAACGCATCCGACAGCCACCCCGATTTCAGCCCTGTGTCAGTGCTGGCGTAGTTTCGCTTTTCCCTGACTTGTCCCCGGACGGCCCAGCGAAGCAGCCTCAACATCTTGCTCATGGATGTGCTTGCCCACACTTCTTCCTGCTCCATTGTGAAGGACTAGCCCGGCAAATTCCATAAAATGCGCCTGGCCGGGAAAGAACTCTCAAGCGCGGGGAGAGCCTGCCAGCGTCGGATTACAATACGCCGGGCCGTATACCCAGCCGCCTGCGCACCAGCATCGCCAGCAAGACATTGCGCACGAGCATACCCAGGGCCACGCCGGCAGCCGCGCCCAGCGCACCATAGACAGGCACGAGCAGAGCGCACAGTGTCACGTTCACCAGTATGGAGGCCACCTGCCCCTTCACCGAGTCCCGCACAAATCCGCTCATGGACAGCAAGTAACCGACGGAACCGAAGAAAACGTTTACCAGGTAACCGGCAATGAGCAGGACCATGGGAAGGTAGGCGGGTCGGGCAAAATCGTCGCCGAAGACGAAGGTAATCACGGCACTTCCGAACAGGACGAGGGGCACGGCTACCGTAATGGCGATAGCGAAACTCCCCCTGGCCGCTCGTTGCGCCAGTCGCTGCAGCCTCTGCTGGTCGCCATCGCCACGAGCGCGAACAATATAGGGAGCAATGACCATATTCACCAGGGTCAGCGGCAGGCCAACCAGGTGCGCGGCACGATCCGCCACGCGCAACCCTCCCACCTGTTCGTCAGTGCCCAGCATCCCTAGCATGAGGATACCAATCTGCGAATTGAATGTTCCTACCGCCGCCAGCAGGGCAAAGGGTAACAGGGAACTCGACCAACGCAGCGTCTCGTACGACGTCGGCCCGTGGCGGACTCCCGCCGGCCTGTTGCGCAACAGTAGCCAGGAGCCGGCAAGGTAGGCCAGCAGTGCCGCCGCCACCTGCACCCACAAAACGGTGACCACGTTGAGCGAGTACGCAAGACCTATCAATGACAATGCCAGGAGAAACAGGGTCGACTGAATTATCTGGACAGGCAGAACGGCCCTGACCGGCATACCCATACCTTTCAGGACGCCGCTACGGATTGCGTTCACGCCCCCCAGGGGCACTAGCAGTAGCGCAATCATCACCAGTTGCAGGCGGCCTTGCCCGGCTGCAGCGTCGGCGTCCACGTACAGCCAAGCCAGTAGTAACAGAACCAGTGAACACGTCAGGACCCAGGCGTGAGATGCACGCAACAACCCCCTGAACAGCGGCCAGTTGTCGTTATGGCAATAGGTGGCGATTTCGCGGGTAAGCAGCGGCGCCAGCCCACCGGCGACCGGCAGGGACAACAGCGGCACAAGCGCCATTACAAAAGCGTACTTGCCAAAAGACTCGACACCGAGCGTTCGAGCCAGCACGATACTGGTGACAAGGGCGAGCAGGATCGAACATAGCCGGACAGCGCCTACACCGACGAAACCCCGCACAAAGGTCCGGGCGCCACTCACCGGCGCAATCGCCTGCCGACCGCAGTATTAACGCAATGGCAGCGGCTCGTCATCAGCTGTGCCAGGCGTTTTCATACAGATCGAAATCACGGGAATAGATGCGTTCGATCTTTCCACGCTGCGCAGGATTCGGTGTATAGCTTCCCCTGCGCCGATTTATGTTCAGCGGCTGCCCAGGCCGTTCTACACGCTGGTTGATGCCACAGCACTCAAAGGCGGTATTGATACCCTCTACCAGGTGTTCCAGCCGAAATACCTGCTTCAGCAGTAGACTGCCATCGAGGTCAGTGACGTCCTCCCACATGGGAGCCGTATGCGTCGTGAAGTGCAGACCCAGCGGCCTGTACACCGACTCCGATGAACGGGCACGCTGGGCGAAATCCAGAAAAACGTCGAATGCGTAGGAGGTGCTGAACATCAGCTTGCGCGTGTCGACATAGCCCCGGTACAGTGTGGCTAGCGACCCCAGAATCCCGGTGCGCCGGGGAAACAGGTAGTAGAACATACTCAGGCAACGATCCACGGGTTCCCGGGAGAAAGCAAAGGAATAGAGCTTGTCCCAGCTATCCGGGTAGAGATACCTGCGTGCGAACAGGGCGCGCCTGAACTGCAATTCTCCCAGCACCACCCTGTAGTTGTTGAGAATGTCGTTGTACTCCACCGGGTCGGATTGCAGAAAATTTCTCGGCCACCCGGAGCGATCCACTTCAGTGTAATGCGGCTGCAAAAGCGACCGCGTGGTAACCCCGGCGGATTTTTTTATGTGTAGCCAAAAGAGGTTTTCGTAAGGCATCATTTTGCCTCGGCATGATGCTTTGGTTTGCAAAGTGCACTACCATCTTTCCAGATCCCGACCGAACGGCCAAGCCAAGCCCTCGCGACATCCCGGAGATAAATTTTATGGCCAAGAAGCAGGACAGTGCAGACCCTGGCGCCACAAGTTTCCAATCTATCACGGAAACTATCGAAAATCTCTTGCAGCGCCTGGATGATCCCGAGACCAATCTCGAGGACTCCCTGCGTCACTTCGAACAGGGCATAGCACTGGTCAGGCAAGCTCAGCAAATGCTGTCGGAAGCCGAGCAGAAAGTCGCCCTGCTGACGGCCTCCGCAGACGGGGAGCCGCAAGTGGCGGGCATCGATGGTGAGGACGAGCCGTGAACCGATCCGTCGGCACCTTCATCGAAGCGTGCCAGCATCGGCTCAACCGCCTGCTCGACGACTACCCCGCACACGACCAGGGCGATGGCAATGCTGCGGCCCGCGCCGAGCTGGACGAGGCACTGCGCTACCCGCTGGTTGTCGGCGGCAAGCGCATACGCCCGGTCCTGGTTTACGCCGCGGCGCAGGCCATCGATCCGCACCAACAGCCGCAGGGCCTGGACCACGCGGCGCTGGCGGTAGAGCTGGTACATACCTATTCCCTGGTCCACGACGACCTGCCCGCCATGGACGACGACGACCTGCGCCGCGGGCAACCCAGCCTGCACCGCGCCTGGGACGAGGCCACGGCCATCCTGGTGGGCGACGGCCTGCAGGCCCAGGCCTTCGAACTGCTGGCCGGCGCGCCGGGGCTGTCCGCGGGGTGTCGCGCGGACATGGTCGCCACGCTGGCCCGTGCGGCGGGTCCGCAAGGGATGGTCGGTGGGCAGTTTATCGACATCCGCGCCACTGATTCGGACATGGGCCTGGCCGACCTGTCGGCTATGCACGCGTTGAAAACCGGCGCGCTCATCCGCGCCGCGCTGGCGCTGGGCGGCATCGCCGCGGGCGCGCAGGAACAGCAGCTGCAAGCGCTGGACGCCTACGGCCGTCATGTCGGGCTGGCCTTCCAGGTCGTCGACGATATCCTCGACGTGGCGGGCGATACCGCCACCCTGGGCAAGACCCGGGGCAAGGACGACCAGGCCAACAAACCGACCTACGTGAAGCTGATGGGCCTGGACGGGGCGCGCCGGGAGGCGCGGGAACTACTGGGGCACGCACTGGACAACCTGGCGGGGTTCGGCGACAGCGCGGATGCGCTGCGCGACCTGGCGCGCTACATCGTCGAGCGGGATCGCTGAGAAAACCACGAGCCGGCGCATACCGGGATCGCGGCCGGCATACAGCGCAGCCGAAAACACGGCCCTGGCGCGATAAGAAGACCTTGTGAGTGGGGGGGCTACCCCTCGAACATGTGCCCGAGCTTGCCCGCCTTGGTGCGCAGGTATTTCTCGTTGTGCGGGTTGCTGTCGGTGCGCAGCGCCAGGCGCTCCACCACCTCCACGCCCTGCTCCTCCAGCGCCGCGACCTTGCGCGGGTTGTTGGTCATCAGCCGCGCCTGCCGGATGCCGAGAAACTCCACCATGGGCCTGAGGATGCTGTAGTCGCGCATATCAGCGCCAAAGCCCAGGCGCTCGTTCGCCTCGACCGTATCGGCGCCCTCGTCCTGCAACTTGTAGGCCTTGATCTTGTTCACCAGGCCGATGCCGCGACCCTCCTGGCGCAGGTAGAACAGGGCGCCCCGGCCCTCGGCGGCGATCGCCTGCAGCGCCGCGTGTAACTGGTTGCCACAGTCGCAGCGCATGCTGAACAGCGCATCCCCGGTCAGGCACTCGGAGTGGATTCGGGTCAGCACGGGCCCGCCCTCGCGCAGGTCACCGAGGGTGAGAACGACGTGCTCCTTGCCGGTGGCGGCATCCTCGAAACCGTGGATATCGAAGACACCCCAGCTGGTGGGCAGAGTGGAGGATTCTATATAGCGTACCGACACGCGGTGTACCCGGGCAGAAAAGGCGCACATTCTAGCAGCTTTCGCCACCCGGCGGCGAGGTTCGCGCGCGGCGCTGTCAACGCACCCGGGAAAGGGACAAAATGCCCCCCTGCTCCTCTATCCTGACATGGCGCAGGTAGGTCATGCCAAGCAGGATGACTGCGGGAAAATCGCCCTCCAGCACACTCGCCTGCACGTTGTCGACCTGGATTCCGCCGACGTTCACCGAGCGCAGGGTAACCTGGCGGGCCGCGGTGACACCGCTGGCGGTCTGTACCACCGAGGCCTGGGCGTCGCGGGTGTCCACCCCGAGGCTGCGTGCATGCGCCTCACTCATGGCCACGACATTGGCGCCGGTGTCGATCATGACCAGGGTGCTGCGCCCGTTGATCAGCGCCGTGGTCTGGTACTGCATGGCGCTGTTGCGCGCGATGCTGACCACCTGCTCCGCCGGCTCCTCGTAGGAAGAGCCGATATGCCGCGACAGGCCAAGCACGCGCCGCACCCCGGCGATTTCCACCGTGGCCCGCGTATCCTGTGCGGAAAGCAGGGTCACGCCGTCGAAGGTGGCGCCCTCGCGCAACAGCTTGCGCTGCCCGTCTACGTTCAACACCGCGGCGCCGGGCAGGATGCCCTCCACGGTGACCTGCCGGGCAAAACAGGCCTGGGCAGCGAGCAACAGCGCCAGCGCGGCGGGCAGGAGTATGCGTACCATCTTGTCCATGCTGTCGCTCCTAGACCAGCCACAATGCGATATGCAGGGTCATGCAGGCCATGGCGCCCGCGAGCAGGTCGTCCGCCATGATACCCCAGCCGCCACCCACACGGCGGTCCAGTACGCTGATCGGCCAGGGTTTGAGGATATCGAATACGCGGAACACCACGAAGCCCGCCACGATCCAGACCCACTCGGCGGGCACCGCCCACATGGTCAGCCAGAACCCGGCGAATTCGTCCCAGACGATCCCCGGGTGATCGTGCTGGCGCAGCTCGCGGCTGGCCACACCGCAGATCCAGATGCCGAACAGGCTGGCCAGCAGCACGAAAACCGAGTACGCCCACAACGGCCAGTGGGCGAGCAACAGGTAGATGCCCACCGCCACCAAGGTGCCCGCGGTACCAGGGGCCCGCGGCGACAGGCCGCTGCAGAAACCGAACGCGATAAACTGCGACAGGCTGCGCCAGGGGCGCGGCGCCGGCGGGGGCACGCCCTCACCCGGGGCGCTCACGACGCCGCGTCCCCCGCGCCGAAATGGTCGTAGCCGGGTGCGCCGTCAAGGGCCAGGGCGCAAGTGACGCCCTCGCCGGGGCGCACCTGGCCGATACGCGTGCCACCACGGGCGTCCTCTCCCGGCGGCAGGCAGTAACACAGCTCGTAATCATCGCCGCCGGTCGCCGCCCAGGCCAGTGCACGCTCCCGGTCGGGAAAGGCGGCCAGGGCCGAGGACAGGGGCAGGGACTGCGCATCGATCTCGATACACACACCGCTGGCGGCGGCGATATGCCCGGCGTCGGCGAGCAGACCGTCGGAGACGTCGATCGCGGCGCTGGCGCTGCCCAGCAGGTCGCGCCCCAGCGCCAGGCGCGCCCGCGGCCGGTGCAGGCGGCCGAGCAGGTATTCGCCCTGCTGCGGCTGCGGCTGCCATTCACCCTGCAGGAACGCCAGCGCCGCCGCCGCGTCGCCCAGGGTGCCGGAGACGTAGACCGCGTCGCCCGGACGCGCCCCGCCGCGCAACAGGGCCTGGTCCTGCGGCAGCGCGCCGAGCACCTGCACGCTGATGGACAGCGGGCCGCGTGTGGTATCGCCGCCCACCAGCGGCAGCCCGTACTCGCCGACGGCGGCGGCGAGGCCCTCGCTGAAGCTGTGCAGCCAGAACTCCTGCGCCTCGGGCAGGGTCAGGGCCACGGTCATGCCCACCGGCCTGGCGCCCATCGCCGCCAGGTCACTGGCGGCGACGGAGACACAGCGAAAACCGATGTCCTCGGGAAAGTCGTCTGCCGCGAAGTGCACACCGGCGACCAGCGTGTCCACCGAGGTGGCCAGGCGCTCGGCGGGTTGCAGGCGCAGGATCGCGCAGTCATCGCCCACCGAGAGGTCCACCGACTCGCCGTGACCCAGGGAGGAAAAATACCGGTAGATCAGCGCGAACTCGGACAGTGGCATCAGGATGCCGCTTCGACCTCGGGCCTGCGCAACTCGCGGGCCGCCTTGTCGAGCACGCCGTTGACGTACTTGTGGCTGTCGGTGGCGCCGAATTTCTTGGCCAGGGCGACCGCCTCGTTGATGACCACCTTGAAGGGCACATCCTGGCGCCGGGCCAGCTCGTAGACCCCCATGCGCAACAGGGTGTGCTCGATGGGATCCAGTTCCTTCAGCGCGCGGTCCAGCAACGGCTCCAGAGTGGCGTCCAGCTCGTCCACCGTGGCGGGAACCTCGTGCAACAGTGCGTGAAAGTAGTCGCGGTCGACGTGCTCGAAATCGTACTCGGCCAGGAACTCGGCCTCGATGGCGCCCAGCGGCGCCTGCGCCATGTACCACTGGTAGAGCGCCTGCATGCCGTAGTGGCGCGCCTTGCGGCGCTGCGCGGCGAGGCGGTTGTGCCCCGGGTTGGCCATTCAGCCCAGCTTGTCGAGCAGGCTGACCATCTCCAGCGCGGAGGACGCGGCCTCCTCGCCCTTGTTGCCGGCCTTGGTCCCGGAGCGCTCCACGGCCTGCTCGATGGTGTCCACGGTGAGCACACCAAAGGCCACGGGCACGCCGAATTCCATGCTCACACCGGCGATGCCCTTGGTGCACTCGCCGGCGACGTACTCGAAGTGCGGCGTGCCGCCGCGGATCACCGCACCCAGGGCGATGATCGCGTCCACGCCGCCTTTCTCGGCGACCTTGCGGCACACCAGCGGAATCTCGAAGGAGCCGGGGGCGCGCACGATGGTGATCTGCCCGTCGCCAACGCCGTGACGCCGCAGCGTATCCAGGGCGCCCTCGAGCAGGTGTTCCACCACGAAGCTGTTCCAGCGGCCCACCACCAGGGTGTAGTTGCCCTTGCCGCCGGTCAGGTCGCCCTCAATCGTCTTGATTTCACTCATAGTTATTTCCTTGCCCGTTCCGGCTGCTCACTGTCCCTGGGAGGGCTCCACGAAATCCAGCACTTCCAGGTCGAAACCGGAGATTGCATTGTACTTGATGGGCGCGCCCATCAGGTGAATTTTTCCCACGCCCAGGTCCTTGAGGATCTGCGACCCCAGGCCCACCGTGGTGTAGCTGTCGCGCGGCATGGCGGACGCCGGCGACTTGTCGCCGAGCACCAGGTCGACGCTGTGCAGCAGCTGTTCGGGGCTCTCCTCCCGCGCCAGGATCACCACCACCCCGCTGCCGCGTTCGGCCACCGCCTGCAGGCAACTGGCGACGGTCCACGCCGGCCGCCCGGAAATATGGCTGCTCACCAGGTCGCGCATGACGGAGGGTACGTGTACACGCACCAGGGTCGGCTCCTGCGGCGAAATCCGTCCCATGGACAGGGCGATGTGCACCTCGCCGTCGGTCTGGCCGCGGTAGGCGGTGAGGCGGAAGCGGCCGTAGCCGGTGTCGATCTCGCCCTCACGGATACGCCGGATGGTACGCTCGTTGACCATGCGGAAATGGATCAGGTCGGCGATGGAACCGATTTTCAGGCCGTTCTGTTCAGCGAAGTCGCGCAGGGCGGGACCGTCGGCCAGCGCCCCCTCGGGAGTGAGGATGTCGGCGATCACCGCCGCGGGCAGCAGCCCGGCGAGGCGCGCGTAATCCGAGGCCGCCTCGGTGTGCCCGGCGCGCATCAGCACGCCGCCGTCCATCGCGGTGAGCGGGAATATATGGCCCGGCTGTACGATATCCTCGGGGCTCGCGTGGGGTGCGACCGCCGCCTGCACGGTGAGCGCGCGATCGGCCGCGGAGATCCCGGTATCGATGCCCTCGGCGGCCTCGATCGACAGGGTGAAGTTGGCCTTCTCACCGCGGCCCTCCTCCACCATGGGCGGCAGGTCCAGTTGCCGGCAGCGGTCCGCCGTCAGCGTCAGGCAAATCAGGCCGCGCGCGCGGCGCGCCATGAAATTGACGTGGCCGGCATCGCAGTGCTCCGCGGCCACCATGACCACGCCCTCGTTGCGGCTGTCGGCGTCGTCGTCGAGCAACACCACCATGCGTCCCTGGCGAATGTCGCTGATCAGTTCGTCGACGCTGTGCAGGTCCATGGTCATACGCGTGTCCCACCGGTAAAGCCGTTTTCCGCCAGGGTCTCCAGGGACAGCCCGGCGCCGTCATGCGCCGCCGCGTCCCCCTGCACCAGGCGCTCCAGGTAGCGCGCGATCACGTCCACCTCGAGGTTGACCCGCGTGCCCGGCGCGTACTGGCCGAATACCGTCTCGGCCATGGTCTGGGGAATGATGTTGAGTTCGAAGCGCGCCCCGCTGACCGCGTTGACCGTGAGGCTGGTGCCGTCGACGCAAATACTGCCCTTGTGCGCGATGTAACGCGCCAGCGCGTCCGGGGCGCGCAGCACGACACGCACCGAGCGCGCGTCCCCGGCCAGGCTGACGACCTCCCCGACCCCGTCGACGTGCCCGCTGACGATGTGGCCGCCGAGTCGGCTCGCAGGAGTGAGCGCCTTCTCCAGGTTGACGCTGGCGCCCGGCGGCAGCGCGCCCAGCGTGGTGAAGTCCAGCGTCTCCACCGACACGTCGGCCCAGAAACCGTCGCCCGGCAGGTCGACGACCGTCAGGCACACCCCGTTGGTGCAGATGCTGTCCCCGAGGGCGACGTCGTCCAGCGGCAGCTTGCCGGTCGCCACGTGCAGGCGCACGTCGCCGCCGCGCGCCTGGCGCTCGGCGATCGTGCCCACGGCCTGGATTATTCCTGTAAACATACGTCTCCTGTCTCCGCTCCAGCCTGCGCATCCGCCGCGGGCACCGCACTGATGCGCAGGTCATTGCCCACCTGGCGTACGTCCCGCAGGGTCAGTGGCACCTTTTGCGCCATCGCGTCCAGCGGCAGCGACAGCAGCGGGCGGGCGCGATCGCCCAGCAAGGCGGGAGCCATGTAGATGATCAACTCGTCGAGCAGGCCCGCCTGCAGCATGGCCCCTGCCAGGCGGGGGCCAGATTCTACCAGAATTTCGTTGCACTGCCGCCGGGTCAGTTCGTCGAACAGGGGCGCCAGGCGCAGACCGTGATCGCCCTGCTCGAGCGCGTGGAACTGGGCCCCGCTGGCGGCCAGGTCCGCCGGAATCGCGACATCGCGCCGGTGGCAGAGCAAGGTCGGCGCCGCACCGGCCAACACCCGTGCAGCGGCCGGTGTGCGCAGCGTGGAATCCAGCACCACCCGCAGCGGCTGGCGCGCCGCGGCCAGTTGTGCCGCGGGCGCCTCCAGGCCCAGTTCGCCGACGCGCACAGAGAGCGCGCAGTCGTCAGTCAGCACCGTGCCGGAACCGGTGAGCACCGCGCAGCTCGCCGCGCGCAGCCGCTGCACGTCGGCGCGGGCGGCGGGGCCGGTGATCCACTGGCTCTCCCCGGACGCCATGGCGGTACGCCCGTCCAGGGACATGGCGAGCTTGGCGCGCACGCGACCGCGGCCGCGGGTCATGCGCGCGATAAACCCGGCAATCAGCGCCCGCGCCTCGCCCTCCAGCAGGCCGCAGTACACCTCGACCCCGGCGTCGCGCAGGCGCTGCAGGCCCTGTCCTGCCACCTGCGGGTTGGGATCGCTGGTGGCCGCCACCACGCGGCGCACACCCGCCGCGAGCAGGGCGTCGACACAAGGTCCGGTGCGCCCGTGGTGGCTGCAGGGTTCGAGCGTGACATAGGCGGTGGCGCCGGCGGCGTCCCCGGCGGCCTGCAAGGCCTCAATCTCGGCGTGGTTGCCGCCGGCGGGGCGGGTGCTGCCCTCGCCGATAATCTCGCCGCCGCGGACCAGCACACAGCCGACGTGGGGGTTGGGCATGGCGCTGTAGCGCGCGCTGCGCGCCAGCGCCAGGGCGCGTGCCATCATGCGGGTATCGAAAACAGGGTCCATGATTGCAGCCGCCGGCGGCGGTCAGTCGACGGCCGGCTCGGCCTCGAGCCGCTCGATCTCGTCGCGGAATTCCGCCAGGTCCTGGAAGCTGCGATAGACCGAGGCAAAGCGCACATAGGCGACCTGGTCCAGCGTCTTCAATTGCTCCATGACCAGCTCGCCCAGCACCATGGACTGCACCTCGCGTTCACCGGTGGCGCGCAGGGCGTGCTTGATGTGGTTGATGGCGGCCTCGATCGCCTCCACCGATACCGGGCGCTTCTCCAGCGCGCGGGCGAAGCCGGCGCGCAGCTTGCTCTCGTCGAAGGGCTCGCGGCTGCCGTTCTGCTTGATCACGCGCGGCATCACCAGCTCGGCGACCTCATAGGTGGTAAAACGCTCGGCGCAACTGACGCATTCGCGGCGGCGGCGCACCTGGTCGCCCTCGGCCACCAGACGCGAGTCGATTACCTTGGTATCGTCAGCGGAGCAAAACGGGCAGTGCATCGCCTGGCCTCATGAGCTAAGTGGCTGAACATTAACAAATTTTGAGGGATATTGCTGTACTCATTTGAGGTATAAACAGGTGTTTTCGCAAAGCGGGGCGGGGGGCCGGCGGACCCGGGCCCGGGCGGGCGGTCTCCCTCCTGGAACGGCCGCAAGGGCGGACGGCGCCGAGGGCTGCTGCGCAACGCAACGGTTTATCGCTGCGCGAAAAACCCGGATTCGCACAGTGCTCGCAGAAAGCCCCCTCGACGGCGCCGACCCTTGGGCAGCGGCCTGGTTGTTCCTGCAGGGAGACCGCCCGCCCGGGCCCTGTTACCGCGCTCGCCGCTAGCGGTACACCGGGAAGCGCGCGCAGATTTCCAGCACCTTCGCCTTGACCTCGGCGATGACCGGCGCCGCGTCGCCCGCTTCCAGGGCCTCCAGCACGTCGCACATCCAGCCGGTCAGCTGCACGGTCTCGGCCTCGCCGAAGCCGCGCGTGGTGATCGCCGGGGTGCCGACGCGCAGGCCCGAGGTGATGAACGGCGAGCGCGGGTCGCCCGGCACGGCGTTCTTGTTCACCGTGATGTTCGCCTCGCCCAGGGCCGCGTCCGCGTCCTTGCCCGTGTAGGGCTTGCCGATCAGGTCGACCAGCATGAGGTGGTTCTCGGTGCCGCCGGAGACGATGTTGATACCGCGCTCGATGAAGGTGGCCGCCATGGCCTTGGCGTTTTTCACCACCTGTTTCTGGTACTCGACGAACTCGGGGCTCGCCGCCTCCTTGAAGGAGACCGCCTTGGCGGCGATGACATGCATCAGCGGCCCGCCCTGGCCACCAGGGAACACCGCGGAGTTGAACTTCTTCTCCAGTTCCTCGTTGGCGCGCGCCAGGATGATACCGCCGCGTGGGCCGCGCAGCGTCTTGTGGGTGGTGGAGGTGACGACGTCGGCGTGGGGCACCGGGTTGGGATAGACACCCGCCGCCACGAGTCCCGCCACGTGGGCCATGTCGACCATCAGGTAGGCGCCCACCTTATCGGCGATGACGCGAAAGCGCGCCCAGTCCATGACCTGTGAATAGGCGGAGAAGCCCGCCACGATCATGCGCGGCTTGTGCTCCAGGGCCAACGCCTCCACCTGGTCGTAATCCACCTCTCCGGTCGCGGCGTCCAGGCCGTACTGCACGGCGTGGTACAGCTTGCCGGAGAAATTCGGCGCGGCGCCATGGGTGAGGTGGCCGCCGTCGGCCAGGCTCATGCCCAGGACGGTGTCCCCGGGCGCGCACAGGGCCATGTACACGGCCGAGTTGGCCTGGGAGCCGGAGTGGGGCTGGACGTTGGCGTAATCCGCCCCGAACAGCGCCTTGACCCGCTCAATGGCCAGCTGTTCCGCCTTGTCGACGTACTCGCAGCCACCGTAGTAGCGCTTGCCGGGATAGCCCTCGGCATACTTGTTGGTGAGCACCGTACCCTGGGCCTGCATGACCCGCGGGCTGGTGTAGTTCTCCGAGGCAATCAGCTCGATATGTTCTTCCTGGCGACGCTCTTCCTCGCCGATAGCGGCGAAAATGTCGTCGTCGAAGCCCTCGATGGTCATGGTCTTGTCAAACACGGCTTGCCCCCCGTCGGAAAGCGCGAGATTCTATCCTAAACCGCGCTTGCGCATAAGGGGGCGCCGCCGCGAGCGCCAGCGCCTGGGGATATGAAACCAGTGCGCTACACTAGGAACTTGAGGGACGACCCCGGGCGGGAAGGTAGAGGTATGCAACGGAGCTGGAATTCCTATAGCAGCGGCAAGTTTTTCGACGAACTGATCACCCCTCACGGCCGCCCCCGCGTGGCCGCGCGGCGTGCGGTCAACCTGCTCAAGGGCCTGTCGCCGGAGGACCTCGCCGCGCGCCGCGCCGAGGCCGAGCTGGCCATCAAGGACATGGGCATCACCTTCACCATCTACAGTGAAGGCAAAAACATCGACAGAACCTGGCCGTTCGACATCATTCCACGGGTCATCCCGGCACGCGACTGGCGCAAGATCAGCCGCGGCCTGGCGCAGCGCTGCCGGGCGCTGAACGCCTTTATCGACGACATCTACAACAAGCAGAAGATCCTCAAGGACGGCGTGGTGCCGGCGGAAGTCATCCTGGAATCGGGCAACTACCTGCCCCAGTGCACGGGCGTCTCGCCCCTGTTCGGCGTCTGGGCGCACATCTGCGGCTCCGACCTGATCCGCGACAAGGACGGCCGCTTCTACGTGCTGGAGGACAACCTGCGGGTGCCCTCGGGCGTCTCCTACATGCTGGAAAACCGCGAGATCACCAAGCGGGTACTGCCCGAGCTGTTCGAGAACTACAGTATCCTGCCGGTGGACGACTACCCCTCGCGCCTGTACGCCACGCTGGCCTCCCTGTCACCACGAACGACACGCCGGCCGTGCATCGTCGTCCTCACCCCGGGCATCTACAACTCGGCCTATTTCGAGCACTCCTTTCTCGCCCGCGGCATGGGCGCGGAACTGGTGGAGGGCCCGGACCTGTTCGTCGAGGATGACTGCGTGTACATGCGCACCGTCGACGGGCCCGCGCGCGTCGACGTCATCTACCGCCGCATCGACGACACCTTTCTCGACCCGGAGGCGTTCCGCGAGGACTCGGTGCTGGGTGTGCCGGGCATCATGCGCGCGTGGAAGGCCGGCAATGTCGCCATCGCCAACGCCCCGGGCAGCGGGGTCGCGGACGACAAGGTGGTGTACGCCTTCGTGCCGGACATGATCCGCTACTACCTGAAGGAAGAACCCAGCCTGGCCAGCGTCAAGACCTACCTGTGCATGCGCCCCAGGGAGCGCGACTACGTGCTGCAGAACCTGGACAAACTGGTGGTCAAGCCGGCCAACGAATCCGGCGGCTACGGCATGCTGGTCGGCCCCCACGCCACCAGGGCCAAGCGCGCCGAATTCGCGCGGCTCATCGAGAAAAACCCGCGCAACTACATCGCCCAGCCCACCCTGGCCCTGTCCACAGCGCCGACCTTTATCGACGGGCGGGTGGAGCCCCGGCACCTGGACCTGCGCCCGTTCATTCTCAGCGCCAGGGACACCTGGGTGACCCCCGGCGGCCTGACGCGGGTCGCCATGGTCAAGGGGTCGCTGGTGGTCAACTCGTCCCAGGGCGGCGGCAGCAAGGACACCTGGATCGTGGAGGCTTCGTCATGACCATGCTCTCGCGAGTGGCCGAGCGCCTGTACTGGATGGCGCGCTACCTGGAACGCGCCGAGGACACCGCGCGCCTGACCCTGGCCTACAGCCACCTGGTGATGGACATCCCGGAAAACACCGCGCCGGACTGGGATATCCTGGTGCGCATCCAGGACGCCGAGCCACTCTTCACGGAGCGCCACCGGGCCTTCAACGAACTCAACGTGCTGGGTTTTCTCATCGCCGAACCGGACAACCCCGGCAGCATCCACCGCTCCATTGTCGCGGCGCGTGAAAACGTCCGCACCACCCGGGACGTCCTGCCCAGGGAGGCCTGGGAGCACGTCAATGAGCTGTACCTGTACACGCGTGAATTCGCCGAGGCCTCGGTGCGGCGCAGAAACCGCCAGCAGTTCCTCGACCAGGTGGTGGCGCGCTGCCAGATGATCAACGGCCTGCTCATGACCACGCTGTGCCGCGACCACGCCTATCGCTTCACCAAGGTCGGGTACCTGCTGGAGCGCGCAGACATGACGACACGCGTCATCGACGTCGGCGCCGGGGTGATGCTGCGCGAGGAACGCCACCACACGGCGGTGGACCCGTTGATCTGGGGCAGCCTGCTGCAATCCCTCTCCGCCATGGGAACCTACCGCCGGACCATCGGCCCACTGGTCGAGGGGGAGGCCGTGGTAGACTTCGTACTGCGCGACCGCACGCTGCCGCGCTCGGTGCGTTTCTGCCTCGACGGCATCCGCCGCGAACTGCACCCGCTGCACAACCACGGGGGCGCCCTGCGGGTACTGGACGGCGCTCGCCGCAGCCTGTCACGCTTCCAGGTGGAGGGCGCCAGCCGCGAAGAACTGCACAATTTTATCGATCGATTCCAGCTCAGGCTCAACTCGCTAAGCGCAGAGATTGTCGAAAGCTGGTTCCTGCCCGCTGAGAGGTAAACAGTTCCGTGGCTATTCGTGTCGCCGTCAGGCACAACACCCTGTACGAGTTCGATCGTGCGGTGAACATTGCGCCGCATGTGCTGCGCATGCGGCCCGCCCCCCACTGCCGCAACCGCATCTACAGTTACTCCCTGCGCGTGGAGCCCGAGGAGCACTTCATCAACTGGCAGCAGGACCCCTTCGGCAACTTCCTGGCCAGGCTGGTATTCCCGGAGAAAGCCACCAGCCTGCGCGTGGAGGTCGAGATCATCACCGACATGACGGTGATCAACCCCTTCGATTTCTTCGTCGAGGAATACGCCGAGCACTACCCCTTTACCTACGAACCGCAGCTGCGCCAGGAGCTGGGACCCTACCTGGAGGTCAGTGAAAACGGGCCGCTGCTGCAGGCCTGGCTGGACCAGGTCGACCGGGAAAAGCGCCCGATCAACGACTTCCTGGTGGAGATCAACCAGCGCCTGGAACGCGACATCGAGTACAACGTGCGCATGGAGCCGGGCGTGCAGGACTGCGACGAGACCCTGCGCCTGGCGCGCGGCTCCTGCCGCGACAGCGGCTGGCTGCTGGTGCAGGTGCTGCGCCATCTGGGCCTGGCCGCGCGCTTCTGCTCGGGCTACCTGGTGCAACTGGCCCCGGATGTGAAGTCGCTGGAGGGCCCCTCGGGGCCGGCGCAGGACTTCACCGACCTGCACGCCTGGTGCGAGGTCTACCTGCCCGGCGCCGGCTGGGTCGGCCTGGACCCCACCTCCGGCCTGTTCGCCGGCGAGAGCCACATCCCCCTGGCCTGCACCCCCAGCCCGATCTCGGCCGCGCCGATCACCGGCGCCACCGGGCCCTGCGAGGTCACGTTCAGCTTCAGCAACGAAGTGGAACGCATACACGAGGACCCACGGGTCACCCTGCCCTACAGCGAGGAGCAGTGGTCGGCGATCAACGCCCTGGGCGAGGCGGTGGACGCCGAGCTGGAACGCGGCGACATGCGCCTGACCATGGGCGGCGAACCGACCTTCGTGTCGATCGACGACATGGACTCGGCGCAGTGGAATATCGACGCGCTGGGTGAACACAAGCTCAAGCTGGCCAAGGACCTGCTGATCCGCCTGCGCGAGCGCTTCGCCCCGGGCGGCCTGCTGCACTACGGCCAGGGCAAGTGGTACCCGGGGGAGCCCACCCCGCGCTGGGCACTGGGCTGCTTCTGGCGCGCCGACGGTGAGCCATTGTGGCAGCAGCCGGAACTGCTGGCGCGGGTGGACAGGGACTACGGCCATGACCTGGAGGCGGCACAGCGCTTTATCGGAGCCCTGGCGCACAGGCTGGGCATCGACGGGACATTCAGCCTCCCGGCCTGGGAAGATCCGCTGTACTACCTGTGGCAAGAGCAGCAGCTGCCCGACAACGTCGACCCGCTAGCGGCCGACCTGAAAGATCCGGCCGAACGCCGCCGCCTGGCGCGACTGCTGGCGCGCGGGCTGGACCAGCCCAGCGGCTACCTGCTGCCCCTGGAACGCGTGGATGAGGGACCCTGGCACAGCGGACACTGGCGCCTGCGCGGCGAGCGCGTGCTGCTGATACCCGGGGATTCGCCGATGGGCCTGCGCCTGCCGCTGGACTCCCTGCTGCAGCCCGAACGCGCGACCGACACGGTGCGCCACGAACTGGACCCCTTCGCGCCGCGCGGACCGCTGCCCGCGGCCGGGGCGGCCGGGGCGGCAGCCGCGCCCACGCCGCGCGGGCAGGCGCCCGCACGAGACGCGGAAGACGCCGCCGGAGTCGTGCGCACCACCCTGTGCGTGGAGCCGCGGGAGGGCAAACTGCACGTCTTCCTGCCCCCGGTGACACGCCTGGAGCACTATATCGACCTGGTGGCCGCGGTGGAGGCGGTGGCCGCACAGCTGTCACTGCCGGTCGTGGTGGAGGGCTACGAGCCGCCACGGGACCACCGCCTGGTGCGCCTGCTGGTGACGCCGGACCCGGGGGTCATCGAGGTGAATATCCACCCGGCGGCCAACTGGCGCGACCTGGTGGCGAATACCGAGGGGCTCTACGAAGAGGCGCGGCTGGCGCGGCTGGGCCCCGAGAAATTCATGCTCGACGGCCGCCACTCGGGCACCGGCGGCGGCAACCATGTCACTCTTGGCGCCGCCAGGCCCGAGGACAGCCCGCTGCTGCGCCGCCCGGACTTGCTGCGCAGCCTGGTCACGTTCTGGCAGCACCACCCGGGCTTGTCCTACCTCTTCTCCGGGCTGTTCCTTGGCCCCACCAGCCAGGCCCCGCGGGTGGACGAGGGGCGCGACGAGGCGCTGTATGAACTGGAGATCGCCTTCTCCCAGATCGAGTCGGGACACACCCCGGCGCCCTGGGTGGTGGACCGCCTGTTGCGCAACCTGCTCATCGACATCACCGGCAACACCCACCGCGCCGAGTTCTGTATCGACAAGCTGTACTCACCGGGTTCTCCCACGGGCCGCCTGGGCATCCTCGAGTTCCGCGGTTTCGAGATGCCGCCCCACGCGCGCATGGCGCTGGTGCAGGTCCTGCTGCTGCGCTGCCTGGTGGCGCGTTTCTGGCACCAGCCCTACAGCGGCAAACTGGTGCGCTGGGGAACGCTACTGCACGACCGGTTCATGCTGCCGCACTACGTCTGGGCCGATATCCGCGATGTCGTCAGCGACCTGAACGAACACGGCTTCCCCTTCCAGCTCGACTGGCTGGCGCCTTTCGAGGAGTTCCGTTTCCCGCATTACGGCAATGTCGATATCGGCGACATCAACCTCGAGCTGCGCTGGGCGATCGAGCCCTGGCATGTACTGGGCGAAGAGATCAGCAGCTTCGGCACCTCGCGCTACGTCGACTCCTCGGTGGAGCGGCTGCAGGTCAAACTGAGCGGGCTGACACCGGAACGCTACGTGCTGTCCTGCAACGGGCGCCGTGTGCCGCTGCGCTCCACCGGGCGCCACGGGGAATTCGTCGCCGGCGTGCGCTACCGCGCCTGGCAGCCGCCCTCGGCGCTGCACCCACTGATCGGCGTGCACCCGCCGCTGGTATTCGACCTGATCGACACCTGGAACGGGCGCTCCATCGGCGGCTGCACTTACCACGTCAGCCATCCCGGCGGACGCAGCTACGAGACACTGCCGGTCAACGCCTTCGAGGCCGAGTCGCGCCGGGTCAACCGCTTCTGGGACTTCGGGCACACGCCCAGCGTCATCGCGCCGCTGGCCGACTACGACAGCATCCGCGAGTTCTTCCCCAACCAGCACCCGCCGCGGCCGATGGCGCCGCCGGCGGAAGAGTCGCACCTGGAGTACCCGCACACACTGGACCTCAGGCGCCCGATGGCCTGACGCCGACAAATGCGCAATAATCGCCAGTCGGCCTTCGCCCAGACAACCCGCATGTCATCCCAGGACCAGACCTACCAGACCAGCGCGCCCCGGGCAGCGGCCTACGACGAGGCCTACGCCCCCGACGGCGCCGTGCGCGAGCACTGGCAGTACCTGCTGGGCAGCCTGGAGGAACTGGGGGCGGAGGAGTTCAATCGCCGCCGCGAGACCGCCGAGCGCATCCTGCGCGACGACGGCGCCACCTACAACGACTACGGCGCCGGGCTCGTCGCGCGGCCGTGGTTGCTGGACCCGATCCCGCTGCTCATCGACAGCGCCGAGTGGAGCCATATCGAGTCGGGCATGCGCGAACGCGCCGAACTGCTCAACCTGGTGCTGCGCGACCTGTACGGTGCGCGCACGCTGCTGCGGCACGGCGTGATCCCGGCGGAGCTGATCTATGCGCACCCGGGCTTCCTGCGCGAGTGCCAGGGACTGCAGCTGCCCGGGGAGCAGCAGCTCATCCAGTACGCCGCGGACATGGTGCGCACCCCCGACGGCAGCATCAAGGTCATGTCGGACCGCGCCCAGACGCCCAGCGGCGCCGGCTACGCGCTGGAAAACCGGCTGGTGATGAGCCGCGTCCTGCCCAGCCTGTTCCGCGACAGCCACGTGCACCGGCTGTCGCTGTACTTCAACAGCCTGCGCCAGAAGCTCAGCGAACTGAACCCCAACGGCGATGCCGGCCGGGTGGCGGTGCTCACGCCGGGCAATTACAACGAGACCTATTTCGAACACGCCTTCCTGGCCAACTTCCTCGGTTACCAGCTGGTGCAGGGCGGCGACCTGACCGTGCGCGACGGCTACCTGTGGATGAAGACCCTGAACGGACTGAGCCGCATCGACGTGCTGCTGCGACGCGTGGACGACATCTACTGCGACCCGGTAGAGCTAAAAAGCGACTCCCAGCTGGGCGTGCCGGGTCTGCTCGAGGCGATGCGCCTGGGCAATGTCGCGGTGGTCAACCCGCCGGGCTCGGGCGTACTGGAGAACCGCGGCCTGGCGCGCTTCCTGCCCGCCGCCGCGCGGCATTTCCTCGGCCGTGACCTGCGCCTGGACTCGGCGCGCTCCTACTGGTGCGGCGACCCGTCGGACCGCGCCTTCGTACTGGACAACCTGCCCGACCTGGTGATCAAGAGCTGTTTCCGCGACCCGACATTGCCCAGCGTCCTGGGCAGCAGCCTGGGCGAGAAGGAAACCCGCGAGCTGCGCGCGGCGATCGACGCCCGGCCCCGCGACTACGTGGCCCAGGAATTCCTGCAGCCCTCGGGCTCGCCGGTGTGGAACGACGACGAGCACATCTCCCTGCCCTGCGTACTGCGCGGTTTCGCCGTGGCCGGCGAGTCCTCCTACACGATCATGCCCGGCGGCCTGACGCGGGTCGGCAAGCAACCGGGCATGTTCGAAATCTCCAACCGCCTCGGCTCGCTGAGCAAGGACACCTGGATACTGGCCTCCGAGCCGGAGCGGCAGGCCGCCCCCGAGCCGGCGGCGCCGGCAGGTGCGGCGGAATTCCGGGCCGGTGGTATGCAGCTGCCCAGCCGGGTCATCGAGAACCTGTTCTGGGTCGGCCGCTACATGGAGCGGGCGGAGGCCTCCCTGCGCCTGCTGCGCACCGTGTTCACCCTGCTGCACGGCGAGGAGCCGATCGCCACGGAGTCGCGCTCGCTATTGCTGCGCGCGGTAACCCACCTGACCTGCACCTATCCCGGCTTCCTCGACGAGGAGGCGCCACTCGCCGCGCCGGAGCAGGAACTGCTGGCGGTGGTGATAGACGGCGAGCGCGCCGGCAGCGTGCTCTACTCGCTGCGCGGCATGCTCGACGCCGTGAGCCAGGTCAAGGACTACATGTCCGCCGATACGCAGCGCATCCTCAACGACCTCGAGGACGCCAGGGCCAGCCTGCCGGGCAAGCTGGTGCAGGGTTTCCACTCGGCGCCGGAGGAGGAACTGGGCTCGCTGGTCACCACCTTGCTGGCGCTGTCCGGACTGGCCAAGGAATCCATGATGCGCGGCCAGGGCTGGCACTTCATGGACATGGGCCGGCGCATCGAACGCGGCCTGCAAACAGTCTCCCTGCTGCGCTCGCTGTGGGTGCCGGTGCTGAGCGGCGAGGAGGAGTACCTGGTACTGGAAGCCGTGCTGCTCAGCACCGATTCGCTGATGACCTATCGCCGCAACTACCTCGGCGACCTGAATATCGTCAACGCGCTGGACCTGCTGTTGCTGGAACCGGCCAACCCCCGCGCGCTGGCCTTCCAGGTAGACCGGGTGAGCGAGGCCCTGGCGACCCTGCGCCCGGGCGATTCACGCCGGCCGAGCAGCGAGGAACAGTTCGTACTGGAGGCCTCGACGCGACTGCGCCTGGCGGACACCGGGCTACTGGCCGGCGCCGCTGACGGCGATTTCCTACGCGGCGAGCTTGACCAGTTGCTGGCGCGCGTCGCGCACCTGCTGGGGCAGGCCGCCGAGACGCTGAACGACCGCTACTTCGACCACACCGCGGGCCCGCACCCGATGACACCGCGCGAGCCGGGGCTGGAGCCGGAGCCGGAGCCGGGGCTGGAACCGGAGCCGGAGTCATGATCTACCGTATCCGACACAACACCCGCTACCTGTACTCGGACAGCGTGGCGCAGTGCTACAGCCTGGCCCACCTGCTGCCGCGCAACACGTTCTTCCAGCGCTGCAGGACAGCGGCCATCCACGTGGACCCGGCGCCGGTCACGGCGGCCGAGCGCACCGATTATTTCGGCAACCACAGCTACCACTTTTCGGTGCAATTCCCGCACACCGTGCTGGAGGTCACCGCCGAGAGCGAGGTCGAGATACTGGCCCAGCGGCAGAGCCTGAGTCTGGATTTCGGCGCCAACTGCGCCGATGTGCGCAGCCTGATGAGCGACCTGGGCAACGAGGAGAATGTGGTGGCGCGGGAGTTCGCGCTGGACTCCGACATGGTGCAGGCGGGCGCGGAGCTGGCGGAGTACGCACAGCCCTCATTCAGCGACGAGCGGCCGTTCTTCTCCTGCGTGCGCGAACTCACCGAACGCATCTACCAGGACTTCACCTACGACCCGCGCTTCACCGAGGTCGCCACGCCGCTGGCCGAGGTGTTGCAGCACCGCCGCGGCGTGTGCCAGGACTTCGCCCACCTGGCGATCGGCTGTCTGCGCTCCCTCGGGTATGCGGCGCGCTACGTCAGCGGTTACCTGGAGACCGCACCGCCGCCGGGCGGCACCAAACTGCAGGGTGCCGACGAGAGTCACGCGTGGTTTTCCGCCTACTCCCCCGCGGAGGGCTGGGCGGACTTCGACCCCACCAACAACCTCATGGCCCTGGAACAGCACATCACCACCGCCTGGGGCAGGGATTACGCCGACGTCACCCCGCTCAAGGGCTCGGTGATCGGCGGCGGCAGCGGGCACTCACTGGAAGTCGCCGTGGATGTGGTACGCCTGGAGGGCGCCGGCTAAGCCTCAGTCGTGCGCGGCGGTGAAGACACCGTCCAGCGACGGCAGGTCGTCGAAGGCGCGGCGGATGTTCTCGTCCCAGCTGCGACGCAACTCCACCAGGTAGGGGTCGATCTCCTCCAGTTTCGCGTATAGAGCGGGTTCGTCCAGGGCGTCCCGGCGGTAAAACAGTAACTCGATGGGCGGTCCCACCGTGGCGTTGCTGCGCATGGTCGAGTCCATGGACACCAGGGCGCAGCGCATCGCCGTCTCGTGAGGGGTGTCGGGGCGGATGATGCGGTCGAGTATGGGTTTGCCGTACTTGGTCTCGCCGATCTGCAGGAAGGGGTACTGGTCGGATACCGTAATGTGATTGCCCTCGGGGTAGATCAGGTACATCTCCGGGTCATGACCCTTGATCTGGCCACCGAGGATGAACGTCGCCTCCGCATTGAAACCCGCCGTGGGCCCGCCTTCCTTGAACCGCCCCAGCTCCTGCAGGCCGAGCTCACCGATGTAGTCGGCCACCTCGGAGACGTACTGCGCCTTGGCGATACTCTGCGGCGCATCCTCCTTCAGGTCGCGCTCCATACGCGCCAGCACCGCCTGGCTGGTCGCCAGGTTACCCGCGGTCACCACCATGAGCTGGCGCTCGCCGGCCACCGAGAAGCGGTGCAGCTTGCTGTAGGTGCTGACCCGGTCGGCACCGGCGTTGGTGCGCGAGTCGGAGCAGAATACCAGCCCCTCGTCCAGCTTGATCCCGATACAATACGTCATGGTGTTCCTGTGCTGCCCCCATTGCCGACACGGCGGGAGTGGAGCATAAGTCCTGCGCCGGGGAAAAGCCAATACAGCAAATCCGGCGCAACATCTGCTAGAATCCGCGCCTCCCAACTGCGAACGAAACCGCTCTACCATGGCCCAGTACGTCTACACCATGAACAGGGTCGGCAAGATAGTGCCGCCCAAGAAAACCATCCTGGAAGACATCTCCCTGTCGTTCTTCCCCGGCGCCAAGATCGGCGTGCTGGGCCTGAACGGTGCGGGCAAGTCCACCCTGCTGCGCATCATGGCCGGCATCGACACGGACATCCTCGGCGAGGCGCGCCCGCAGCCGGGCATCAAGATCGGCTACCTGCCGCAGGAGCCGCAGCTCAATCCCGACAAGGACGTGCGCGGCAACGTCGAGGAGGGCGTACAGGAAGCCATCGACGCCCTCGCCGGCCTGGAGCAGGTCTACGCGGACTACGCCGAGCCGGACGCCGACTTCGACGCCCTGGCCAAGGAGCAGGCGCGCCTGGAGGACATCATCCAGGCCAGCGACGCGCACAACCTGGACCACCGCCTGGAGGTCGCGGCCGACGCCCTGCGCCTGCCCCCCTGGGACGCCGACGTGAGCACCCTGTCCGGGGGCGAGAGGCGGCGCGTGGCCCTGTGCCGCCTGCTGCTGTCCAGCCCGGACATGTTGTTGCTGGATGAGCCGACCAACCACCTGGACGCCGAGAGCGTGGGTTGGCTGGAACGCTTCCTGCACGATTTTCCCGGCACCGTGGTGGCGATCACGCACGACCGTTATTTCCTCGACAACGCCGCCGGCTGGATTCTCGAACTGGACCGCGGCCGCGGCATTCCCTACGAGGGCAATTACTCCACCTGGCTGGACGCCAAGGAGCAGCGCCTGGAACAGGAACAGCGCCAGGAAGCCTCCCACCAGAAAGCGATCAAGGCCGAACTGGAGTGGGTGCGCAGTAATCCCAAGGGACGCCAGGCGAAGAGCAAGGCGCGCCTGCAGCGCTTCGAGGAACTGCAGTCGCAGGAGTTCCAGCAGCGCAACGAGACCAACGAGATCTACATCCCCCCGGGCGAGCGCCTGGGTGACAAGGTCATCGAGGTACAGGACCTGAAAAAAACCTTTGGCGAGCGCCTGCTGTTCGACGGCGTCTCCTTCTCCGTGCCCAAGGGCAGCATCGTCGGCATCATCGGCGCCAACGGCATGGGCAAGTCCACCCTGTTCAAGATTCTCACCGGCGCCGAGCAGGCCGACGGCGGCCAGGTGGAGCTGGGCGAGACCGTGCAGCTGGGTTACGTGGACCAGTCCCGCGACGACCTAGACGGCAGCAAAACGGTGTGGGAGGAGGTGTCCGACGGCCAGGACATCCTGCGCATCGGCAGCTACGAGGTGCCCTCGCGCAGCTACCTCGGGCGCTTCAATTTCAAGGGCTCGGACCAGCAGAAATACGTCAGGGACCTGTCCGGCGGCGAGCGCAACCGCCTGCACCTGGCAAAACTGCTCAAGCAGGGTGCCAACGTGTTGCTGCTCGACGAACCGACCAACGACCTCGACGTGGAAACCCTGCGCGCCCTGGAGGAGGCCCTGCTGGCCTTTCCCGGCGCGGCGCTGGTCATCTCCCACGACCGCTGGTTTCTCGACCGTATCGCCACGCACATCCTGGCCTACGAGGACGACGGCGGGGTGGTCTTCCACGAGGGCAATTTCTCCGACTACGAGGAGGCGCGCAAGGCGCGCCTCGGCGCGGCAGCCGAGCAGCCGCAGCGCGTCAAGTACCGCAAGCTCAAGTAGTCGCCGTGCTGGATACGGACGCGTTCTACGCCCTGCTGCGCCCGCGCGCCGCGGGCGAGGACCGGTTTATCGCGCAATCCCTGCCCCTGCCCGCGCCGAATATCTTCGGCGGCCAGTTGCTGGCGCAGGTGCTGGCCGCGGCGGCGGCGACGCTGCAGGAGCCGCGCCCGGTGCACTACCTGCAGGCCAGCTTCGTCGCCCCCGGGGACCCGGCGGCCGAGCTGGCATTCCACGTGACGCGCACCCGCGACGGACGCAGCACCAGCCACCGCGTGGTGGAAGTGCGCCAGTCCGGGCGCGTACTGCTGACCGCGACGCTCTCCTTCCAGGCGCCCTCGCCGGGTTACCGGCACCAGGTGGACATGCCCGCGGTGGAGACAGCGGAGACGCTGCTGCGCGACCCCGCCAATGTGGTCGACTACGCCGGCGAGGTGGAGAACTTCCCGTTCATCGTGCTAGAGCAGCCGGGCGACAGCGAGCCCGTCGCCGCGGTCTGGTCACGGCCGCGACAGGAGGCGCCGGCGGACCCGCTGTTGCACCAGATGCTGTTTGCCTTCCAGTCCGACCTGGCCATTCTGCAGGCGGCCCTGCGCCCACACAGCCTGGACTGGGACGAGCCGGGCCTGGCCATAGCCACCATGAACCACTCCATCTGGTTTCACGCCGCGCTGGATATCAACAACTGGCTGCTCACGCACAGCGTGTCGCCGGCCACCGCGGGCGGGCGCGGCCTGTGCTTGGCGAACGCCTTCGGCGCCGACGGCGAGCTGCTCGCCACCCTGGCGCAGGAGGGGATCATCCGGCACAAACCCGGTTGAACTGCACTGCGCGCGCACTCGCATTGCAGGCTGGGCCGCTGGTATAGTGACGCCTGAACCAGGCATGCAAGAGTACACCCATGGCCGAACTCCACAGCGAAAGGCGCCGCTTCACGCGCGTCGAACTCGCCCTGCCGGTTGAAGTACACCAGGGCGGCAGCGTCTGGCACCAGAGCCTGATCGACATCTCCCTGTCCGGCGTCGCCACGGACCAGCCACAGGACTGGGACGCGCAATATAACGAGCCTTTCACCCTGATCATCAAGCTGGACGAAGACAGCTCACTGGAGCTGCACGCCTACCTGCAGCACGTGAACGCAGGCCGCCTGGGCTTCTCTGTGGAACATGTGGACCGGGAGAATATCGAACCGTTGCGCGCGGTGCTCGAGGCGCACATGGACCTGGCCACGCTGCAGGAAGAACTCACCCTGCTCGGCGACTAGCCAGCCGCCGCTCAGCTGTCCAGCGCCGCCAGCGCCTCCCCCAGTTTCGCCACCGCCAGCACCTGCATACCCGGGATGTCGCCTTTCGGGGCGTTGCCGCGCGGCACGATGGCGCGGCCGAAACCATGCTTGGCGGCCTCGGCCAGGCGCTCCTGGCCGCTGGGTACGGGGCGGATCTCGCCGGACAGGCCGACCTCGCCGAAGATCACCATGTCCGGGGGCAGCGGCCGGTCGCGGAAGCTGGAGACAATGGCCAGCAGCAGGGCCAGGTCGGCGCTGGTCTCCAGCACCTTGACGCCGCCGACCACATTGGCGAACACGTCCTGGTCGCCCACCTGCAGGCCGCCGTGGCGGTGCAGCACCGCCAGCAGCATCGCCAGGCGGTTCTGTTCCAGGCCCACCGCCACGCGGCGCGGGTTGCCCAGCTGGCTGTCGTCCACCAGCGCCTGGATTTCCACCAGCAGCGGCCGCGTACCCTCCCAGACCACCATCACCGCGCTGCCGGAGGCGGGTTCGGAGCCGCGCTCGAGGAAGATGGCCGAGGGATTCTTCACCTCGCGCATGCCGCCGTCGGTCATGGCAAACACGCCCAGTTCGTTGACCGCGCCGAAGCGGTTCTTCTGCCCGCGCAGGGTGCGAAAGCGCGCGTCATCGGTGCCCTCGAGCAGGATGGAACAGTCGATCATGTGCTCCAGCACCTTGGGGCCGGCCAGGGAGCCGTCCTTGGTGACGTGCCCGACCAGGAACAGCACGGTGCCGGTCTGCTTGGCATGCCGGATGAGGTAGGCGGCGCACTCGCGCACCTGGGACACGCTGCCCGGCGCGGAGCTCAGTTCGTCGCTGTGTACCACCTGGATGGAGTCGACCACCAGCACGCGCGGGTGGAATTCCTGCGTCGCGGCGACGATGGCCTCGACATTGGTCTCGGCCATCAGGCGCAGCCGGTCGGTGGGCAGCTGCAGGCGCGCGGCGCGCATCGCCACCTGCTGCAGCGACTCCTCGCCGGTGATGTACAGCGCCTCCATGTTCGCGGCCAGGTGGCACATCGTCTGCAGCAGCAGGGTGCTCTTGCCGGCGCCGGGGTTGCCGCCGACGAGGATCGCGCTGCCCGGCACCAGGCCGCCGCCGAGCACGCGGTCGAACTCCCCGGCGCCGGAGGAAAAGCGCGGCAGGTCCTGCAGGTCGATGTCGCGCAGGACGCGCGCGCTGTCCAGGCTGCCGGCGAAGCCGGCGCGCTTGCTCGCCGCGGAGGGCGCCGCCCGCGCCGCGCCCCGGGCGGGACCCAGCTTGATCTCCACCAGGGAGTTCCAGGCGCCGCAGTCACTGCACTGGCCCTGCCACTTGACGTAGTCGGAGCCGCAGTCGTTGCAGACGAAGGCGGTTTTCTGTTTGGCCATGCGTACCCCGGTTGTTTACCTGCAGCGGTGTTTGCGCGCTGCCCACGTGGCTGCCGTCGCGCGGAGACGGCGGTTGGCGAAAAAAACCGCTTTCCCGCGCGCGCGGGAATGACGGCGCGGCGCAAAGGGGAGTATCCTAACAGCCTTACCCGAACCACCGGTACCACCATGTCTGAATCCTCCCTGGTCCCCGAACGCCAGCTGGTGTTCTCGCCCACTCTGGCGGCGACCATCGGGCTGGAGGAGGCGGTGCTGCTGCAACACCTGCAGCAGGTCTTCGAGCACCAGGCAGCCAGCGAGCGCGGCGGCTACGCCTGGTACCGCGTCTCCCGCGAGCACCTGCTGCGCACGCTGCCTTTCTGGGACGTGGAGGCCCTGCACCGCGTCAGCCGCAGCCTGGCGGACAAGGGCGTGCTGCGCATCGAGTCGCCGCCGCTGCTGTCCTGCGAGGAGCTGGTGTTCGCGGTGAACGAAAGCACGCAGCGCGCGCCTGCCGCGCTCTCCTCCGGCGCGCCCTTCGCCCCGTCCTCCGCCCCGTCCTCCGCCCCGCCGCCGAGCCCTGCAACGCCCGGCCGGCGCAGCGCGGGGCTGCTGCCGGTGCACTGGGCGCCCAGTGAGGACCTGCTGCAACTGCTGAGCCTGAACCACAACATACCGCGGCAGTTCGCCCTGGACCAACTGGAGGATTTCGTCTTTTACTGGCGCGAGCGCGGCGAGACCAGCCACGCCTGGGAGAACAAGTTCCGCCAGCACGTGCTCAGCCGCTGGCGGCACGAGCAACAGTCCCGGGCGGAGGCGTTCCAGGCGCCCCAGGTGGCGCTGGACAAGCACTGGCAACCCAGCGCTGACGCCATGGACATCATGACCCGCGGCGGCATCGAGCGCGATTTCATCGAGCAGGCGATACCCGAGTTCGTGCTCTACTGGCGCGAGCGCGGCGCGCCGCCGAAAGAGCTCAACTCGAAATTCATCCAGCACATCCGCATGCAGTGGGCGCGCTACACCTCCAGCCTGCAGCACAGCACCGAGCCGCGGCGCATCAGCGACGACTGGCAGCCCTCGGCGGATGTCTTCGACATCCTGCAGCTGTCGCATATCGACGCCGACTTCGCGCGCTCGCTGCTGCCCGAGTTCATCGTATACTGGAAGGACAGCAACCAGGCGCACACGTCCTGGAACAGCAAGTTCCTGCAGCACGTGAAATACCACTGGGCCAGGCGCCACCAGCTCGCACAAACGGACAACACCCATGCCGGATACAAGGGACCTGGTCAATCAGGTCGCACAAGGGATAAGAGCCTCGAAGAGCACCTCAGCGACACCTCCTGGGCAAAATGAGGGTCGCGGGGCCGGCGACGGCCTGGTCGATGCGATCAACCAGGTCTTCACCCTGTTCATGCTGAACTACCACAACCAGTTCTACGCCGCCTACCCCAACGACGCCCAGCTGAACCAGGTGAAACGGCTGTGGCTGGACGCCCTGGCGGACTTCAGCGTCGAGCAGGTGCTGCGCGGGGCCAAGCGCGCCATCGAACAGAGCGAGTATTTGCCCACCCTGCACCGCATGCTGGAGTGCTGCCGCCAGCGCCTGACCGCGGCCGGCCTGCCGCCCGCCCGCGACGCCTACATCGAGGCCTGCGCCGCCGGCTCGCCGAAATCCGCCCAGGCCTGGAGCCACCCCGCGGTGTACCTGGCGGGCCGCGACAGCGACTGGTACTTCCTCGCCAACAACCCGGAACGGGTCGCCCTGCCGGTGTTCACGCGGCACTACGACAACTACTGCGCGCGGGTGATGCGCGGGGAGAGCCTGGACATACCGGCGCCGGAAGCGCTGGAAACCAAACCCGCGGAACCCCTGTCACGGGAGGAGCAACTGGCGCAACTGCAAAAGCTGCGCGAAGAGACCGGCCTCTAACGATGTAACCGACGGCGCGGCGGGGACAGCCCTCCGGGGCTCGGACGGCCAGGATACTCACCCCGGAGGACTGTCCCCGCCGCGCCCGACAACGCTATAAGCCCGGGCCCGGGTCCGGGTCCGGGTCCGGGTCCGGGTCCGCTATGAATACTCGTCGTAAGCACCGCGCGCCAGGTTCTCGAAGCGCGTGTGCTGGCCCATGAAGGCCAGGCGGCAGGTGCCGATGGGGCCGTTACGCTGCTTGCCGATGATGATTTCGGCGACACCCTTGTCCGGGGACTCCTCGTTGTACACCTCGTCGCGGTAGATGAACATGATGACGTCGGCGTCCTGCTCGATGGCGCCGGATTCGCGCAGGTCGGAATTCACCGGGCGCTTGTTCGGACGCTGCTCCAGCGAGCGGTTGAGCTGTGACAGCGCCACCATCGGCACGCGAAATTCCTTGGCGATGGCCTTGAGGCTGCGCGAGATCTCCGAGATCTCCGCGGTGCGCCCCTCGGAGGCGCCGGCGACGCGCATCAGCTGCAGGTAGTCGACCATGATCATGCCCAGGCCGTCGTTCTCACGGAACACGCGGCGCGCGCGGCTGCGCACCTCGGTCGGCGTCAGCGCGGGGGTATCGTCGATGTACAGGGGCACGTCCTTGAGCTTGTTCACCGCGGCGCTGAGCTTGGGCCAGTCCTCCTGTTCCAGCTTGCCGTTGCGGATGCGCGTCTGGTCGATGCGGCCGACCGAGGACAACATACGCACGATGAGCTGGTCGGCGGGCATTTCCATGCTGAATACGAGGATGGGCTTGTCCTGGTTGAGCACCGCGTGCTCCACCAGGTTCATGGCGAAACTGGTCTTGCCCATGGAGGGACGGCCGGCGACGATCACCAGGTCGGAGGGCTGCAGCCCGGAGGTCATGCCGTCCAGTTCGAGGAAGCCGGTGCTCAGGCCGGTTATATCGCCGCCGGAGTTGAACAACTCCTCGATACGCCCCACCGCGGACTTGAGCAGCGGGTTGACGTCGATGGGGCCGCCGGCTTTCGGGCCCTCCTCGGAGATCTGCATGATGCGCCGCTCGGCCTCGTCGATGAGTTCGACGGCGCTGCGCCCCTCGGGGCTGAAACCGCTCTCGGCGATCTCCTGGGCGGCGGCGATGAGCCGGCGCAGGCTGGCGCGCTCGCGCACCACCTGGGCGTAGGCGCGGATGTTCGAGGCGCTGGGCGTATTCTGCGCCAGCTCGGCCAGGTAGGGCAGCCCCCCCGCGGATTCCAGCTCGCCGGCGGCCTCCAGTTTGTCCGCCACGGTGATCACGTCGATCGGCTGCAGCGCCTCGGCGAGCTGGGCGACCTGGCGGAAGATCAGGCGGTGGCCGGGGCGATAGAAATCGCTCGCCGTGACCTCTTCGGCGACCGCGTCCCAGCCCTCCGCGGACAGCAGCAGGCCGCCGAGCACGGACTGCTCGGCCTCCACCGAGTGGGGCTGCATCTTGATGCGCGCGATGTCGCCGTCGGGCTGGAACGGGAGCTCGGAGACGTTGTCGGGGTAGTCCGGGTCGGCCATGGTGGGAGCTTATCGCATCGGGCCGTTCAGGTTAACGGAATTGCCCGGCGAGCAAAAGGGATACCCGGCGCAGAAGCCGTGTCGTGTCGGGGCGCCGCGAACCCGCGGCGGGTGAGCGCCGCGCCCCGCTCGCCAACGCGGGCAGGGCGCGCCTGGTCACTGCGGGACGGTCGCTTACTCGGGGACGACCGCGAGTTGCACGTGCGCGGTGACGTCGCCGTGCACCTGGATGGCAATCTCGTAATCGCCCAGTTCGCGCAGGGCGCCCTCGGGCAGGCGCACTTCGGACTTGTCCACGATACAGCCCACCGCTTCGAGTGCGTCGGCGATGTCGCGGGTGCCGACGGAACCGAACAGCTTGCCTTCCTCGCCGGCGTTGGCCTTGATCTCGATCGGCTCCAGGGCATCGATGGCCTCGCCGCGGGCCTGCGCCTCGGCCAGGGTCTGCGCCGCGGCCGCCTCCAGTTCCGCGCGCCGCGCCTCGAACTCGGCCGTATTCGCGTCGGTGGCGGGTACCGCCTTGCCCTGGGGAATGAGGTAGTTGCGGCCGAACCCGGCCTTCACGTCCACGGTGTCGCCGAGGTTACCCAGGTTGTTGATGTTTTCCAGCAGAATGACTTGCATCGTTCCTTCCTCTTTTGCAGGGGTCGCCCCCTCGCGTCGTGTCTCGAATTCCTTACTGCCCGCTTTCCCCGGGCTCCCAGCGCCGGCGTAAATCCAGCGCGCTATCCGCTACCGCCAGGCCCACCATCACCAGCTGCATGGGCACGAGCAGCCAGGCGCCGTAAAACAGCCACATGGCGCCGCGGCTCCAGCCGCGCAGCCTGGCGCGGGCATGCACCAGCCCCAGGCCGGCGAAGGTCAGCGGCACCACCGCCACCATCGCCCAGATACTCCAGGTCATCCCCTGCCCGGACAGTACCAGCAGGGCCACCACCAGGCCGGCGCTCACAGCGAGCGGGTAGCGCAGCGCGCGGAACTCCGCGCCAAACCCTCCCGGGTTGTACAGGGCCGCCTGCCAGTAGCGGCCGAGCATCAGGCACAACAGCGACATGACCGCCACACCGCTGCCCATTAATCCGGCGATGGCCGCACTGCCGGGCCTGGGTAATTCCATCGGGTTACCCGCCGCGGCCAGGGCCTCCTCGCGCAATACCATATATGGCTCGACGACCCGTTCCGACACCAGCGCCAGGTACTGCTCGCCCAGCGCCAGCATCAGGCCGCCGGCCAGCAGGGCGACGCCCACGCTGGCCAGGATCGCCGTCGCCAGGCTGACCGTGACACGCAGCACCATCGCCAGGGCGGCGGTGCCACCGAGCAGGGCGAGGTAACTGCCGTCGCCCAGGGACCAGGCGATTACCGCCGCCGGCAGCAGCGCCCACAACAACACAAAGGCGCCTTCCGCCGCGCCGCGCCGCAGGGTAACCAGCGCAATCGCCGCCGCACTCACCCAGCTGAACAACAGGCTGGCCGACCCCAGCACCGCCACCAGCAGTGCCTGCGGGCGGCCGCGCATGATGAAACGGGCCAGGCCTTGCACGGCGTGTCTGTCTTGCCGCCGGGCGGCGCCTTACTTGTGCGCGTCCGAGTAGGGCAGCAGGGCCAGGAAACGCGCGCGCTTGATGGCGGTCGCCAGCTGGCGCTGGTAGCGGGCCTTGGTGCCTGTGATACGGCTGGGAACGATCTTGCCGGTTTCGGATACATAGGCCTTGAGGGTATCGAGATCCTTGTAATCGATCTCCTTGGTGCCCTCGGCGGTGAAGCGGCAGAACTTACGGCGACGGAAAAAACGTGCCATGGCAATTACTCCTTACGAATTCGATGCAGGTGGACGCGGGGGCGGCGCTACTCTTCGGTAGCGGCGGCCTCTTGCTGCGCCGGCTCCTCGCTCTTCTCCGCCTTTTCGGACTTCTCGGCGGCGCCCTGGTTGCGCGAGGCCTCGGCGGCCTGGCGCTCCTCGTAACGGCTCTTGCGCTCGCGGTTTTCCTTCTCGGCCTTCATGATGAAGGACTCATCGACTACCGGCTCGTCGCGGCGGATCACCAGGTTGCGAATGACCGCGTCGTTGTAGCGGAAGGTCGTGGTCAACTCGTCCATGGCCTCGGCGCTGGCCTCGACATTCATCAGCACGTAGTGCGCCTTGTGGATCTTGTTGATGGGGTAGGCAAGCTGGCGACGGCCCCAGTCTTCCAGACGGTGCACGCTGCCACCGTCTTTCTGGATGGTCGCCGAATAGCGCTCGATCATGCCGGGCACCTGCTCGGACTGGTCCGGATGGACCATGAATACGATCTCGTAGTGTCGCATACGAAAGGCTCCTTTCGGGGTTATGCCACCCGTCGGCCCAGGGCGCGCGGTGTGGCAAGGAGAATCGGCCGCCGGACACTCCGTGCGGCCGGGCAAATTTTGAGGTGGCGGATTCTACAGGCTTTACAGGGCCTTAACAAGAGCGCCGCGGCGGCCTTCAGCGGCGCTGCCGCACCGCCTCGAACAGGCACACGCCGGCCGCCACCGAGACGTTGAGGCTGCTCACCGCGCCGGCCATGGGCAGGTGCACCAGCACGTCGCAGGCCTCGCGCGTGAGGCGCCGCAGACCGGCCCCCTCGGCGCCCAGCACCAGCGCCAGCGACCCCTTCAAGTCATTGTCGTATAAGGATATTTCCGCCTCCCCGGCGGCGCCGTACAACCACACGCCGCGCGCCTTGAGGGCGTCCAGGGTGCGTCGCAGGTTGGTCACCTGGACGAAGGGCACGGTGTCGGCGGCGCCACAGGCGACCTTGCGCGCGACCGGCGTCAGCGAAGCGGAGCGGTCCTTCGGCGCGATCACCGCGTCCACCCCCGCCGCGTCCGCGCTGCGCAGGCAGGCGCCGAGGTTGTGCGGGTCGGTGACCCCGTCCAGCACCAGCAGCAACACCGGCGCTGCACTCTGCTCGACATGCGCCAGCAGGTCCGCCTCGCGCCAGCCGAGGCCGGTGTCCGTGCCGTCCGTCGCGGGGTTCGTTTCCGCCACCACCCCCTGGTGCCGCCCCTCGACCAGTTCGTCCAGGGTCTCGCGAGGGGCGAACTCCACGCTGACATTCTGTTCCCGGGCCAGGCCGACCAGGGCGGCGCGGCGCCGGTCGTTGCGGCCCTTCTGCACCAGCAGGCGGGTGATGGCGCCGGGGTCGCGCCGCAACAGGCTCTCGACCGCGTGGATGCCGTAGATGCGCTGCATGCTCAACGCCGGCGCCGCTGTCCCGTCCTGCGCGGCGCCTTGCCGCGGCTCTTGCCGCCGGACTTGCGCCCGCCGCCCTTGCCGTCACCCTGCGCCTTGCCCTCGCTCTTGCCTTCACTCCTGTCCGCGCCCCTGGCGCCGCGCTTGCCCGACGTTTTTTCCTCCACCAGCGCCAGGTCGATCTTGCGGTCGTCCAGGTCCACCCGCGCGACCTGCACGCGCACACCGCCGCCAAGGCGGAAACTGCGCCCGCTGCGCTCGCCGCTCAGGCGCTGTTTCGCCGCGTCGAAGTGGTAGTAATCCCCGGGCAGCGCGGTGACATGCACCAGCCCTTCTATATACAGGCCGCTCAGCTCCACGAACAGGCCGAAACCGGTGACCGCGCTGATCACCCCGTCAAACTCGTCCCCCACGTGTTCCTGCAGGTACTCGCACTTGAGCCAGGCGTCCACCTCGCGGGTGGCGTCGTCGGCGCGCCGCTCGGTCATGGAGCAATGCTCGCCGAACGCCGCCATGGCCTGCACGTTGTAGGGGAAAATACGCTTCGCCGGCAGCGTGCCGGCGCCCTCTACACGGCGCACGCCAGTGACCTGGCGCTCGCTGCGCACCAGGTGGCGGATGCCGCGGTGCACCAGCAGGTCGGGGTAGCGGCGGATGGGCGAGGTAAAATGGGCGTAGGCGTCGTAGTGCAGGCCGAAGTGGCCGCGGTTGTCGGGCTGGTACACCGCCTGGCTCAGGGAGCGCAGCAGCATGGTCTGGATGACATGGGCGTCGTCGCGCCCCTGCACCTGTGACAGCAGGTGCTGGTAGTCCAGCGGCGAGGGCCTGGCGCCGCCGGGCAGCTCCAGGCCCAGTTCGCCGAGGAACTTGCGCAGGCCCTCGAGTTTCTCCTCCGACGGCCCGTCGTGCACGCGGTAGAGGATGGGCAGTTCGTTCTCCTGGTAGAAGCGCGCGGTGGCCACGTTGGCGCAGAGCATGCACTCCTCGATCAGCTTGTGGGCGTCGTTGCGCACCACCGGCACGATGGCCTCGATCTTGCGCTGCGCGTCGAACACGATGCGCGTTTCCTGCGTGTCGAAATCGATGGCGCCGCGGCGTTCGCGGGCCTCGCGCAGGGCGCGGTAGAGGCCGTACAGGCGCCCCAGGTCGTCGACGCGCGCATCGTCCACGTCGGGGTGGCTGCCGGTTTCCAGCACCTCGCCCACCTGGGTGTAGGTCAGGCGCGCCGCCGAGTGGATCACCGCCTCGTAGAACTGGTACCTGGACAGGTTGCCGGCGCGGCTCAGCTCCATCTCGCAGACCATGGCCAGCCGGTCCACCCGCGGGCGCAGCGAACACAGGCCGTTGGACAGGGCCTCGGGCAGCATGGGCACCACGCGCCCGGGGAAATACACCGAGTTGCCGCGGTCAGCCGCCTCCTCGTCCAGCGCCGACCCCGGCCGCACGTAGTGGGAGACATCGGCGATGGCCACGAACAGGCGCCAGCCCTGGCCGTTGCGCTCGCAGTAGACCGCGTCGTCGAAATCCTTCGCGTCCTCGCCGTCGATGGTCACGAAAGGCAGCTTGCGCAGGTCCACCCGGTGCGCCTTGTCGGCCTCGCGCGGCTCGGCCTCCAGCGCCGCGGCCTCGGCCTGCACCGCCTCGGGCCACTCCCAGGGAATGTCGTGGGCGCGGATCGCCACGTCGATTTCCAGCCCCGGGTCGAGGTGGTCGCCGAGTATCTCGGCGATGCGCCCCTTCGCACCCAGTTGCCGCGTGGGGTAATCGGTGATGTCAGCGGTGACAATCTGCCCCGACTGAGCCTCGCCCCTGGCGTTGGGCGGAATGAGGATGTGCTGGGTGAGGCGGCCGTTGTCGGGGATGACAAAGCCGATACCGCTGTCCTCCTGGTAGCGGCCGACCACCTGGCTGTGCTTGCGCTGCAGCACCTCCACCACCTTGCCCTCCAGGCGCCCGCGGCGGTCCTCGCCGGTGACCTGCACCAGCACCTCGTCGCCGTCGAAGACAAAGTGCATCTGCCGCGCGTTGAGGTAGATGTCGTCGCCCTCCTCCGCCGGCATGGCGAAGCCGTAGCCGTCGCGATGCCCCTGCACGCGGCAGCGCACCAGGTCCAGGCGGTCGACCACGGCGAAGGCGCCGCGCCGGTCCTGCATGAGCTGGCCGTCGCGCAGCATGGCGCGCAGGCGCTTGCCCAGGGCGTCGAGCTGCTCGTCGCTGCCCAGTTCGAGCTTTTTCGCCAGCTTGTTGTGATTGAGGGGCTTTTTCGCCTCCGTCAGCACCTCCATGATCAGCTCGCGGCTGGGGATGGGGTTGTCGTAGCGGGAAGCCTCGCGCTCGGCATGGGGGTCGGCAATTTTGCCATTTTTGGGCATAGGGCTGGGCGCCTGTTGTGGGAAGCTGTACGTCATTCCCGCGGCAGCGGGAATCCAGGTTTAGAACGACCCGGCCGACGGGCTGTCGCCAGGTCAGCGCCGATTATACGCGAGTAATGCCCGCGCCGCCTCCAGGCATTGACAACAGGGCGCGGTAAAAGTAATCTGCGCGCCCTCGGATACCTGGTGGGTCAACCACCATACGTTTCCCGCTGCCCAGGTGGTGAAATTGGTAGACACGCTAGCTTCAGGTGCTAGTGCTCGCAAGGGCGTGGAGGTTCAAGTCCTCTCCTGGGCACCATTTTGAAAAACATCGAAAGACCACGATAGACCATTTAAGATGCTGATTCTTAAATGGTTTTTTTGTTTATAGCGACTCGGCCACTTGTCTCTCATCGTCTCAAATTGTCCCTTCTGTGGAACGCCAGTGGAACGTGAGTGGAACGCAGAATCGAAAATTCAGCGTCCGTTTCGGGCTCTCACACCGCCGTTCTGTTAGCCTTTCCACCTCTTTCTGCATCATCATAATCTGCGCGCCAGGGACTGCCTGACGAACGCGTTCCCGGCGCCCTTCGTCTGGTCGAGCAGAACACCAATCCGGTCTAACACATTATCTATGTGTGCCCTGTCAGCGGCTGCCACCGCCAGGTCAAAGGCGTCCACCACATCAATGGTGGTCACCTCGTAACCCCAACCTTCGTTCAACCAGCGAAGCGCGGCCATTGCCGCACCCATAGCGAACGCGGGCTCCGACTCAAGAAAATCTCTCGCCGCCCGGGTCAGCGTCTTCGGCTCGCATGGGCTCTGGTCAGCGAGCTGCAACGCGAGGTCATAGAGCTTCAAATCCTTGGCCGTCGCAAACCACTTACCTTCTTCCCCCGGCGTGGTCTTGATCAGATCCGCGAGAATGTCTCGCCGGCGCCATCATGGGATAGCGTTTTGCCACGGCGCGAAAACGCGCAAGATACGAATTACCTTGGGCTGCACTCAGTCCATAGCGCCGATAGGCCTCGTCATGGAGGCCCGAGGAGATCAGGATCTCTTCGCAGGCCTGGTCAATCGTCAAATCCGGTTGATTCAACCCTCTGGAGGCCTCGGCGTATTTCACGGCTTCTGACTTCCTGCCCATCGCCAGTAACGCTTCGACACCGTAGCGGCGGTAATGCCAAAATGGTTTGCGGTCCAGCGCCAACAGATCAAGCAGCTCCTGATAGCGCCCCGCCACCAGCAGACAGGACAGGCAAGCCGTTGTGCCGTGAAAATAGTTACCAGGATTGGGATGAGTCCAGCATGACCGCAGTGTCGGCATCAACTCCTCCGCCCACTGATTGGCCGTTTCCACCGAACCGCATAACTCACCCCAGCGATCGCCCACCGGCCCCAGATAGTCGACGCCATCATCTTCCATGGCCTGCCACAGGCGTTCGAGCCATTTGTTACGAGTTTTGGCATCGGCCGGGGCTTTGATGATCAGCGGAATAAGATCATCGAGTGTTTTGTTCACCGCGGAACCCAGGGCGCCACTGGAACTGTCGACATGCTCCAGCGCGGGCCAGAGCTTTTCCATTAGTCGAACAGCGCCTTCGGCGGCAACGACTGGTTCTTTCTTTGCCACCTTCTTTATCTCGGAGACGGCTTCACGAAGGCGCTGACAAGCCAACTTGGAAGATTTCCAGCCATAGGTGCCTGCACGAAAACGTGCGGGGAAACACCATTTGTGCACAGCCACCTTCGTCATCCCAACACCCAGAACGCCCTTCGGCTCATTACCTAGCTCAGCGAACAACCAGATCTCACTACTGGGTGTCTTCTTTGGTTGCCATACTACGCCCCCTCGGTCGTAATACCCTGTAAATGTAACTTCAGAAATTTAATGAACAGCGCCTGAACATTTTCAACCGGCAGGTGGTTGGGAATTGAATCGAATTTGTGGAACATATTGTCGCGGATTTCCTTTAAGGACTTAAAGGACTTCACATCGTCATTTGCTTCGTCAGGGTCAAGGATCGCAGAGATAACCAAAAACTTATCGACGATCCTGTACTTGTCCTTCATAACATCTTTGAGTCGCTCGAAAATCGGCGTCGAAGATTCCGGAGCCCCCTGCTCCATGACCGCAAACCACTGTCGTTCATAGAGAGACTTGAAGGTCGCATTTACAAAGATTTCAAGGGCGGACCATGCAGAGATAAATGCCGGAAGGGAATCCATACCAGCCTGCAGTGATGACAGCAGCAGCCTGACTGGCCGCTCAAGGGCCGGGGCAGCGGCCAGAGGAGCTGCCAAAGCAGCAACTTCTGCCGCAAATTCCTCCCCTATCGGGCTGGAGACATAAGCGCCAACCCTGCCCGCCTCAAAATTGAACGGATAGATCGGTATCCCTTTATCCGGATCAACCAGATATAGAACGCTACCGATCTCTTCTAGTTTTTTGTCCGCCTGGGTGGGCAAACCAAGTGCCGCACCAACGAGGACACATTCAATTGAAGCTTTGAACGGTTTTCGCAGCTCGCCTTTTGGCACATCATCCAACGAAACTGCAAAGCCGTCCCTATCCTTACGCGTCTTGAAGTCCGGCGGATCGATTTCATCGGAGCCCTCGAATATGAGATACACACCCGCTGATTGCTTTTCTTGCCGCTCTGTCTGAATCCGCGCAAGTTCAACTGTGAGCCGCTCCTCTGGCGAGCCGTCCGTACTGTCACCAAACAAACCTCTGAAAAGCAAAGAGACCAGCGCGTGCGAACGATCAATGTGCTCAAAATATGGATCTGGATTAGCAGTCAGAGAAGCAGTGATGTTCGGATTCTCACCTTCGCAGAGACCCAATGGATCATCACCCGATAATCCGTTCGCGCCACGGAGCTTGTAAACAGCTACGTATCTTACTTCCATTATATCGACTCAAGAAAACGATAAATTTCAACCATCGCAAAAGTGTCTAGCCTGCAATAGCTCAACAGATCTGATGCAATCTTTTCGGCCTCATCAGGGGGCGCATCGATCATGCGCCGCCACGCTTCCATAGCGGAAGCTCCATCCTGCACTACGAGTTCCTTGTAATCGAGGTGCGGACAAACAACGGGAAGCACTTTCTTGATGGATGTCGAACCGTCAAATCGTGCATCAACATAATCGGACTTGAACACGTCCTCCAGATCGACCATCCGGTCGTTGAGGTCATTCAAAAAATCGGTCTTGTCCGGGTAACGCTTCGCTAGCTCCCTGTTTCGGGTTTCCTCGAAGGATTTGTGCCAGGAAACAATACTGCCGGTCGGGCCGATGTCTTCCTGCATCCGCGCGACCAGCCGATCAGGCAATCGCGCTTCCCTTTCCAGATATTCCTTGTGATCGAGTGAACCATCGGCTTCCAGCACATGCAGGGAATACTGCACCGGAAAATGCTTGTGCGGGCCGGTGCCGTCGAGATACGGCACAGCGGCGGAATAGGTTTCATAGTCAAAGAAGTACAGCGGGAAGCTGAGCCCTGACAGGAACCTTTGGATAGCCGCTTCGTTGATCTTTGGTGCATTGTGCTGAAAGGACTCGACCACAAGACGCTGATTGTCAGACAACGTAAATTCGCCCGGAACCTCATCGAGCCCGACAACTTTCATAGCACGAAGATCGCGTATCTTGTTTTGTCGTATGAAGGGCAGACTGTAGATCGACGGCGTCGGTACAGTGGGGTTGAACAGTGAAAACGCATCGCAATGATTCGCACGCGTTTTTTCGGTACAGGAACACCCGTTCATGTCGTGATCGCTTGCCAGAAAAGCCAGCGCGGCGTCGATCTCCGCGCTTGTCTCTGCCAAAACATCATCAACCGCCTCGGTAATATCGGCAAAGACGAGCATTGCGCTCGGGTCGATTTCACCGTCTCGAACATATTCCCCGTTCAAGTGAACAAGGAACACGCCGTCGATACTCTGCCCGGCGCGTTCCGCGCAAATCTTCTGAAAGCAGGCATCCTTGAGGTGGTTATGTTTGGCGTCAGTTTTGACGCTGGTCGAAGACTTGACCTCATAGAGCGCGGTCGTCCCGCCGCTCATCTTCTCCAAAACGTCCACCCGTGCAAACAGGCCGTCGTCCGTCTCGAACACGGCCTGAAAACTCGCATCCCGATCACCAGCGCTCTCAAAAAGCTGCTTAACGTAATGCTCGACTTCATAGCCTTCACGGACGAGCTTCTGCATGAAGGTGGAGAATTCCCCATGCGGATAATGATCCGGGGCCGTCTTTAGGAGCCAGAGGGATTTCGGGCAGTTCAGATACTGGATGAAATCGGTTTTAGTGAGTTGCATATAGCTTAAACAAAGTATGTGACCCCACAGATTAAGCAAACTGTCTCTAGCGTTAGGGTTTCCAGCAGACGTCTGGGTCCGCAGGAACATACCATATATCTCGAACCTGGGTGTCGTTGCTATATGGTGTGGGATTGGCATCACGCACGCGGAACGTTGTTGGGATATTCACCGAGTTGCCGAAGATTAACGCGTGTTGCTTGGGCAAAGACGGTAAGCGCCTGAGCACTGTTTCGGAAATAAACGGCGTCATCTGTCTAATCTGCGACAAATCATCGGGGTTCTGGATGCGGTGAATAATGAAGTTGTTGCACTGAGAAAGGACAGTCTTTGAGAGTTCACTTGGTCTTTGGGAAGCCACAATCAGAAAAGCACCGTATTTCCTTCCTTCTTTCGCGATTCTTTGGAACGTGATGCCTGCATCAATTGCAAATCGGCTTGGCTTCTCGGAAATATAGCGGTGTGCCTCCTCCAAAAGCAGGTGAACCGGCATGGCATTGCGCGGATCGGCGCGGCGCATGCGATCAAAGATGAGTCGAGCAACAACCGCTGAAGCAAGTTCTACGATCTCGTCAGAGGCATCATTTAGATCGATTATGCAGATTTGGCGCTCCTTTTTGTAACGCTCGTTTTGGACTGCAATCCCGAGCAGGCGATCTACATAATGCGTCGGTTCACGGTCATGGTCTTGTAGATCACCGACATCTGCCCGTAGAAACTCATAATCAGGGTTATCTATCACGGACTTGAGACGTGTAACCAACTGCGAGCAGTATTCGCGGATCTGCTTGTTACCGTTGGCTTCCTCATAGAAAAGAGCAAGATCAAGTGCGGCTTGAAGCCTATCGAATGAAAACGGCATGTTCCCATAGCTTGGCAGAACGGGTTCATCCTTTACATGCCCTTCCAGAAAAATAAGAAGATTGTCATAGTTGTTGGATGTATTTGAGTTCTTCCCGTCCTTGAACTGACCAAAGTCGTTGTATAGGCCTTGTGAGACAGTGTTTTTTGATATCTCATTAGTCGAGAATGTATTTAGAAGGGCAAGAATACGGTCTGCTTTGCTCGGAGTGCTAGCATCGCTGTGCAAGATCGAAAGAATGATCTTGGCTAGGACGTGATTGCGGATGATTTTCAGGCTCTCATCGGTGTCGCCGCCTAGGTTCGCTACTTGCGCAGGCGTTTCCTGAAATAGCGTAGTCAAGCCAAGAGCGGTGCGGAGAGCAGGAATTTGCGACTTTTCGCTAGCTCTCAAAAGCAACGCCCATTCGTCGACACTCATGAACCAGTGGGGAAGCTTGAATCTATCCTTGATCTCCGCGCCTTGCCTTTTTTGGGAAACGTCAGGAATTGGCATATCCGGCTCTGTCGCCTTGAGGTAGCAGGACCGAATCCAGCCAGGTACATTGTCGAGCGCTCGCCGATATTCACCGTTCACGTCGAAAATCACGAAGGCTGAACCAAGTGCAGCGAAAGCCTCGGGCTTCATAAACACGGACTGGAAGATTGATGCAACAGTGCATGATTTTCCGCTTCCGGTGTTTCCAAGCACGGCAACATGACCGCCAAACAATTCATCAAGCCGTGACTTGACGGGATAGCCTTTGAAGACTGCAGAAGTGCCAATTTCTATGGTATAGGGAACATTACCCTGTTGGTCTGTACCCCCAGCGTCTTTTTTTGTTTCGAGCTCAGATGGCTGTTCGACATTAAAAATACGATCAAGATCTTCATCGCGCGCATAGAGGGCGTCCGCGTAAAGCGGTGGAAACGTGGAGACTCCAAACCGAAAGCTACCACCCTGCATCGGCATCGAACCTACAGGCACGACGTCAAGAAATTTGGCGGATGAGGCTTTGTCCATTTCTGTCTGGGACGCGTCCGAGGATGCGCTGTCTTTTTCGCGCAGGCCTATAATCTCAAGAACAATATGCTCGGCCTGCATTGGGACCATTAAATAGGAACCAAGTGTCGCGACATAGTGGATATCGTCAAAACCGACGATAGTGAAGTTATCGCTGCCCCTATGCAGCTCAACAATTAACCGGTCAGCCGATACACTGACAATTTTTCCTATAGCGCGGCTAGCATCATCCCTCGCCATTTTCTTTGTCCTGCTGCTTGGCAAGAAGCGTCTGCAATGCTTTTTCTATGGTCTGGTCGATCTCTTGATCAGCACTAGTGGGCAGAAGATGATTGACGATGCCGTCGAAGTAATGAGCTTTTTGGCCAGCTTGCTTGCCATCGCCCCAGACGAACCAAATGCGGGGATCACCGAGCGCTGAAAGCTCTCGAGTAATGTCGTTCATCTCGGGGTCGATGAAGGCTACAAGTCTGAAGCCGGGCAAGGCCAGCCCTTGAAAAATGATGTTATTGACGTGCTCGTCTGCGAAGCTGTATCCCATGACAATCAGGACGCTCTGATCCTGAACAACCTGCCTTTGAAATTCGCGGAACATATCAGAGTACGGCGAACCAAAGCTTGCCGTCTGTTTAGACGGTGTCGGGTAAATCATGACTCGATCTGTGGACGGATCAAGCGGGCTATGCGACTCACGAATCGGGAAGAGACCTTTTTCCTCTTCAGTCCAATTGACGGAACCGTGCAACTTGCAGAAGTGTACAAATCCTCCGACGGCAGCCCAACGGCGCGAGGTGATATCCAGCTGTTCCGCCAGTGCTAGTCTGTAAGTGGCAGGATTAAACCTCCGCTCTACAGTTCCTGAAAAGCCGTTAGAGTACGGAATTCCTGAGCGATCCATAGCGCGTTCATTGAAAAGATCGTAATTGGTCGTGAACACCCAAGGCGGTGCGAGACCACGGGAACGCGTAGCCAGGGACTGGTAAAATCGCCGATATTGCGCGACGACGCTCTCATCTCCATTGGAAAAGGGGCCTGTTGTGCACTTGTACAGGACGAACTTTTTGATACCCGCAATAATCTGATCAACCAGGGTAGCAACAGAACTCAGTTCTCCTTTCCCACTTGCTTTGCAGAATTGATGGGCGTTGATAAGAACCTCCATCATCCGCTCAAGATTGCCCTTCACGTCATCGGCAGAAAGATCAATGCCGAGCTTGTCGTGAAGTTCGTCCTTTTGCGCGGGGCAGACAAAGACCTCTCCACCATTATCGGCGGGCTCCGCAGCGAGCAACGTCTGAAATTCTTCTGCCAGAAATCTCATAGTTGAAATTCCTAGCTCATCGTCGCCAATTCTCAGCGAAGAACAACCCGAGCCCAATAAAAAGGACAGATTCTTGGCTCCAAATACTTCCGCCATCTGACGCTGGATGATGTCCGCTTTGTCTTCCCAAGAACTTTCACCCTTGAGCTTTTGGAATTCGTCGCGGCTTCCCTTTAAAAATTTCATATCACTACGCCGCCACCCCGTTAACCACATCCATCAGTTTTGAATAATCGGTAACAACATCATATTTAACTTTGTCAGCATCAATCCGATCATTTAGCTCGGCGAAGAATTTCCGTGCGCACTCAATCTTAGTTTTCTCTATCTCGCGCAACTTCATTGAGGACATGGAGCCCTTTGTCTCAGCGACGAAGTAAATATGTTTCACACTACCTTGCTTGAACGATATGGCCCAGTCAGGGTTGTAGTCCCCTACTGGCGTCGGGATCAGGAAACCTCGTGGAAGCTTGGCATAGACCACTATTTCAGTGCTGGTGTCTAACTCATCTACGAAATGACGTTCTACATCAGAATCCGTTATGCAGTAGTCGTAGATATGATTGTTCAGCTTACCTGTGGCGCGAGAAAAATCCTGTCCGGTCTGCGCAGCGGTGAAAATATCCGCGTCATACCGGTCCTCGACCTCGTCGTAGCAGAGCTGCTCAATGATGACAGTCGCCTTCTGTTCCTTAATCAGGCGCGACGCTTCGGCAATGAAGTGTTCCGGATTACTACGGAACTGATCGAAAACCACAGGCTGAATGCCTGACAGAATTTCGGCGACAGTCTTGCGCGTAAGCTGCACGTTTTCAGCAACTTTGCCAATCAGGTCATAGGTGACGTCCGAGTGAACAGCCCCCCCGTACTCCGTAGTGGTCTCGGTGACCTTGAAGCTCTCGCCAGACTTAAGCTGGTCATCAGTTATTGCCGCTGCTTGCTCGCCCGCATGGACAGTGTACTGTAGCGGCGTAACGCGTAGATGGCTGTCGAGAGCTCCAGTAGCTTTCCTGATCAGTTCATCGGATTCAAAGTCAACACGATAGACCGCCTTACGATTGATGCGCGACCAGAGTGCCTGGAATTCCTTTTTGTGGAAATTGTCGTTGAGTGGATTGGTTTTTGGCTTCCGACCGTCTTCGATCTTCGGCAACTTGCTGTCATCGAAAACGCTGTCAATCAGATCGATGATCTGGTCTGCGTAAGGTTTTAAATCATCAGGGAGGGCGGCGAGCTTCCCGGCCTCTTTATCTGCGTGATAGCTGTCCGTGATTGCGTCGCTATCGTCAGTGTAGTCGTTCTTGATCAAGTAGCGATAGATCTGCTTCGCCATTTGTGGCGTGATCTCGACAGTGCCGCCCTCAGTTTCCATCACTTTACCGGTGAAATACTCTTCAGTAGCTTTGCGCGGGCGTGCCGAGAGCGTCTCAGCAATTTCCGTCTGCAAGCCTTTAACAAAGTCTTTATAACTCTCGCTTGCTACAACCGTTAGGACGTTGATCTCATGAACAACTGCGGGAAGATCCATACGCTCACCGTGCTGGTCCACGGACAGACGCAACCCCCTGCCGACCTCCTGGCGACGGGAGATGGTGTTGTCGCTATGCTTGAGCATACACATGACAAAAACATTCGGGTTATCCCACCCTTCCCGCAGCGCAGAGTGGGAGAAAATGAAACGGGTCGGCTCTATGAACGAGAGAAGCCGTTCCTTGTCCTTCAGGATCAGGTCGTAGGCGTCCACATCGTCGGATAGGCCTGCTTGTTCGCCAGTCTTCTTGGCCGCCGGGTCCTTCAAGCGATTGGTTTTCTTATCAATCGAGAAATAGCCGTTGTGTGTCGAACCGGGACCAATTCCGGAGAGATACTTGCGGTAATCCTCATTGTCGATTGCCAGCTCTGAGAGGTACTCATCTCTGAGACGGGTGTATTCCTCTTCGAAGACTCGAGCATAAATGCCCTTTTCATCATCCTGGTCGTAGTCGCGGTACTTGACCACCTCATCGATAAAAAAGAGGGACAGGACCTTGATGCCCTGGGCGAAGTGCTGCTTTTCTTTGTCTAGGTGCGCCTTGATCGTCTCGCGTATTTGAATACGGCGAATGTCGTTCTCGTTGACGTCTCCTGTTGCTTCCCCGGCAGATAGCACGACGCCATTGGTGAACTCGACAGTATCGTTGTTGTAGTCGATCTGAGACATAGTGAAACCGCGATACTGATCCAACTCGCCAGATGCGACAAAGAGGTCGTCACCAAATTCAAGGCGCTTTAGCAGCCGTTTGATCTCACCCGACTTGAGCTTGACCTCCAACTCGATACGGGCCACGGGCGCTTTCTTCGAAATATCGATGCCTTCGAGGTACAAATAGGCATTGGTGCCTGCCAAGCCGCGCGTCTGAATGCCGCGCACCGCGATTTTCTTAACGAGCTTCTGGTTATAGGCGTCAAGTGCGTCGAGACGATGCACTTTCAGGTGGTTAGTCCTGTGTGTTGCTGAGTACCGTAAGATCATTAGCGGATTGAACTTCGGGAGCGCGTCCAGTGTGGCCTTGCCTTCCATTTTCTGGGGTTCGTCCAGGATAAGGATGGGCCGGTTACTGCTGATCACGTCAATTGGTCGGCGAGATTGAAAATCATCCAGCTCGTCGTAAATCCGTCGGTTGTCGGCTCCGCGTGCATTGAAGGCCTGGATGTTAATGATCATGACGTTGATGCCCGCATCTGAAGAAAAGCCTTCCAGTTCGTGCAGTCGTTTTGAGTTATAAATGAAAAAGCGGGCTTTCTTGCGGTAGGTCTCGGCGAAATGGTCGCCGGTGATCTGGAAGGATTTGGAGACGCCTTCCCGAATGGCGATACTCGGCACCATGATGATGAACTTTGACCAGCCGTATCGCTTGTTCATCTCAAAAATTGATTTGATGTAGCAGTAAGTCTTTCCGGTGCCAGTCTCCATCTCGATATCGAGATTAACTTTGGCTCCTGGCTTGTACGTCCTAGGCTTGGTCTTGCTATTTCCGGACTTATCCACTTCACTGAAATCGTCCAAAGTTTTCGAAACTGGCAAATTCTGGTGTTTTTGGACGGTCTGGATGTTGGTGAGCAGTTGGACGTCGGTCAGGCGGATATCTTCGTTCTTGAACCCCTCGTCAAACGCACTTGCCTGGGCAGCTTTGCCTGGGTCGATCCGGTAGCGAAGCCCATTACTTTTTGGCTGGCCCGCAAAGCACTCGACCACTGCATCGACTGCATTTGTCTGATACTCCTGAACTTTAAACTTAAGCTTCATTTCAGCCGTCTCTTTTGTTAAATCGACTTAACGTCGGTTGCGGGAGAGAGCTGGCGGAAGATCTGATCCACGTTGATCTTTACCGCATCTGAGACAAATCCGTTGTCACGGAAGACGACGCGCATCGGTTCGTATTTCGCAAGGTACTTGACAAGATCTTCGGTGATCCCCTCCTCGAAGCAAGCAATGAGGTCGTAGGGCTCCTCGTTGACGAAGAATACCGTCTTTCCTCGAATCTCTTCGCTGCGAATGGGGAGGGTTAAATCGACGCCCCAGTCCACCAAGACCTGGAACAGCAGGTCTTCCGGATTATCGCGACCGGGTTTGATGTTGTCGACGGCGCCGAGCAAATCTTCTTGTTTTAACTTGTTCGGTGTGTAGTAGACGTCCGCCATATTGGATGTGTCAATCTTCAGAACGCGAAAACCGACGTCGTTATTCCAATCCTCGTGGCTTGAACCGCCTAGTACATTTTTGCCCGCGCGGCGGACACGTTCCTTGGATAGCTCAGAGATAGTGTTGAACCCTGCTTTTTTTGCTTCAGATTTTTCGTTTACCGGCTCAGGCGACTGAACCATTACAAATCGCCTATTCCCACCGTCGAGTGCATTGGACTTAAAAACACTATGTGCAGTCGTCGAAGAGCCTGCGAAGAAATCTAAAACAATGTCATGGTCGTTTCTCCGGGTGCATATCTCAAGCAACCTACCTATCAACTTGGTTGGTTTTGGGGTGTCAAATACTTTTGGTTTTTCAAACAAGGAAAGAAGTTCATCAGATGCATCTTCGTTGCTACCAACTTCTTCGTATCCCCAGTAGGAAGGAACCGTTTGCCCCTCTACTTCAGAAAGGAAGCGCTTAATTCGAGGGACGTTGTCGCCTGATCCACCAAACCAAATCCGATTATCGTTCTTAAGTTCTATAAATGTCTTTTCGATCAGGCCCCAAGAGCGACCTTCGGGCGGCCCAATGACTCTCCCGCTAGGCAATTCCACATCGAAAAACTGGTCCTTTGTCGCTCGACCAATCATTCCAGTCATGTCAACAGACGCCCAAGGACCTCTTGGATCATTATCAGGATTAGTAAACGATGCTTTCCTTTTCTCGCTTAAGGCCATTTTCCCAATAGCCTTCTTAGGTTGTTCAGAGTTCTTTACGTAGCAAAGCAAATAGTCATGCACACTACCAATCGTAGATCGGGCATCAGGGGATGCTTTCTTTCTCCATACCACCGCGGCCAGAAAGCTATTTTCTCCAAATATTTCGTCTACTACTTTTTTCAGATTATCGCGTTCATGGTCATCTGTAGATATAAACAAAGCACCGTCATCGGAAAGTAGGTTTCTAGCCAACCTAATTCGGGCAGCAATCATTGAGAGCCAATCGGAGTGAAAACGCCCATTGCTCTCTGTGTTTGAAATTAGGTTATTCCCAAGTTCATCTTGTTGATTCGATTTAATGAGAAAACTGAGGTTGTCCTCAGTAAAATCATCGTCATACACAAAGTCACTGCCAGTGTTATAAGGTGGGTCGATATAGATCAACTTCACTTTGCCAAGATAGGTCTCCTGAAGCAGTTTGAGTGCTTCAAGGTTGTCTCCCTCAATGAAGAGATTTTTTGTCGTATCGAAATTGACGCTTTCTTCCCTACACGGACGGAGCGTTTTAGCGATAGGAGCATTGGCGGCGAGAAGCGCTTCTCGCTTGCCGGGCCAATTCAGTTGATAACGTTCTTTTGGGCCTTCGATAATATGGTCTGAAAGCTCCTGGCGTAGTTGATCAAAATCGATGGCGAGGCGTAGGTCACCGTTTTCGTCGATTGCCTCCGTCACACAGCCCGGGAACAACTCGCGGATTTTGACGATGTTATCGTCTGTGAGGTTAGGGCTGTGCATTTTTAGCTTTTCCATCTCGATTTTGGCCTCTTCATTCCTTGGCTGAAGCTGCGCCGCCAAGGCGTTTCAGTTCTTTGGTTACGTCACGTAGCTCTGCGTTGATCGCAACGCGCTTGTTGAATTGTTTCTCTTTAGCCAGGCGCGCCTTGATGCGCTCGGCTTCACGCTGTTTAGCTCGTATCGTCTCCATCCGCAGAACGCGAGAAGCGATAGGCTCATCTGATTTTTTCGTTGCCGGAAGCAGAGGGCGCAATAACGCCTCATAAAGACTATTGAGATTGAGGGCCTGGGGAAGAGGTTGTCTGGGGCTATCCTCAGCTTCCCAGTCGGTGCCGAAATACTCACTTACTACCCATTTTGTGCTGTCCGCTTCGCTAGGACGCTTGTAGGCCGCTATGATTTTCCGTTTCCCGGCGTGGGTAAGCTCGAAGATAATCGGAAACGGTATCGCCTTGTCGATCGCGCGGAGAACCTCTTCGCTAATCTTGGAGGTTCGCAGGTTGATCTTGAAGACCTGTATCTCGGATACGGATTTCGTTGCGCCAAGGTTAATCGTCTCTGGCGCGAGCTTGTACTGCCAGATGATCTGGTCGACCTGGTCAACGAAAAGCTGCTTCAGCTTCGCCCCGGCACTGGCGTGGGCATAAATCTTGCTCTTCGGTAGAACCCTTCCGAACAAGGCCGCTTTGGGGTATTCGAAGAAGACGGTCATGAACCAGCCTCCTCGATTACCAAGAACGCTACAAGCTCGAAGTCGTCGAGCCCCACAATGGTGTTGACCAGCGCCGTTGTGCGACCTCCAGAGAACAGGCTGTCGAGATCCTTCTCTTCCTTGACGTCAATCATTGACCGAATTGCGGAGCTGAGTAGCTCCGACTGTCGGTTCATCTTCCGGCCATCTTCGGTGCGCTCGTTGAACAGGCGGCAAACGGCTTGTATCGGCTCGGATTGACCCTTGCAGCTTGTCCGCACCAAATCCAGTAGGCGCTTCACCTCCGTATGATCAGCGATGATCTCTCCATCTGCGGAGATGTAGACGAGGTAATAAGGGTGCAGGCGGTTTTGCTGGTTTACATTCACGCTATCGTGGATGTTTTTAAGGGCAAAGATGATGCCCGGCGGCAGGCCTTTGTCAGGGTCGGCGGGCACGACGGCGTGTAACCCATTTGGCACACGCTCAAGATCGCCATTCTCCTTAACGTAGTTAAGGAGGTCCATGCGGAAATCATTGAGACCCAAATCGGTAATCGAAACACCGGTCTTCACGTCCTCCAGTTCGATGACCTCTTCCTGGAGGCGCTTGAGCTGTTCCTTCCTGTAGGCAATTTCGCTGCTCTTGGCGGTCAGAACATTATCATCGCCGGTTGCCGTTACGTCGGCGATCATCATCCGGTTTTCGACGCGCTCCTTCAGATTGATGTATTCATCAAGCGAAATATCAGGCCAGTAATTGACGAGCTGGATTTGCGCGTTTGGTGAGCCGATACGGTCGATCCGCCCGAAACGCTGGATAATCCGTACCGGGTTCCAATGAATGTCGTAGTTAACCAGATAGTCGCAGTCCTGAAGGTTCTGTCCTTCCGAAATGCAGTCTGTTCCAATCAGAATGTCGATCTCATTGTCTTCGTTCGGAAGGATCAGGTGCTTTTCCTTCGAGCGCGGCGAGAACAGTGTGAGAATGGACTGGAAGTCATAGGTCTTCTTCAGAGTGGTTTTGGGCGCGTCAGAGCCAGTGACCTTCGCGCAATGCAGGCCTTTGGTCTTGAGGTTCTCATTGGCCAGGTTGGCGTAAAGGTAGTTCGCCGTATCAGCGAAGGCGGTGAAGATCAGGACTTTTCGATTACCACTGTTGATGGGATTCGCGACCTTCCCGCTGATGTGTTCTTTGAGGTGCTGAAGCTTGGCGTCATCATCGGGACGAATCATATCCATCGAGGCCAAGAGTGCATCGATGATTGCCAGGTCGCCTTTCAGTTCGTGCTGCCAGGACTGAACATCCATGTCTGCCAGGCTGATCTGGACCTTTTTACCAACGGTAAATTCACCTAATCCGGCCAGGTCGTCATCATCCGGGTCAAATGCGGACGCATTGGCTGTGTAATCCGAGACCTGTAACGTACCCCCGGATCGCTCAAAGTCCGCGATTGCGTCGAGCGTGCCGGTGAGGTTCTGTTTAAGCGACCCCAATGTGAGACGGAAGGCCTCCACTGAGCTTTCCAGGCGCTTAAGCAGGTTTGTAGTCATGAGCGCTTGCAGGCTGCGTTCCCGGTCTACTTGCTTGAGGCGACCTCTGCCGCCGCCGACTTCGGTATCGTAAAGAGACTCGTACTTCGCAACCCGGCTCGGAAGGATGTAGCTGAGTGGCGCATAGACTGCCAACTTGAGCAACGAGAGCTGGCCGACAATCTCATTGAGATCCATTACATCGGTGCGTGTTGTCAGCGGGCAATGAAAGGAAAGCGGCTTCCGGCGCTCTGGAAATTTCCCGATATCGGCTGTGTCGTAGAAGGTCTCGATGTGTTTTCGCGAGCGAGCGATAGTCACGCTGTCGAGAAGCTCGAAGAAATCGAAATCCAGCATCTTCAGGATTGAGGAAGCTGTCCGCTCTTCCGGGGGCAGCTTCGACCAGGTGTTAAAGGCCGTTTGGGCGCGCCGGAATATCTCCTCAACACTGGAGGCGATTTTCAGCTTTTCGCTGAGGGCTTCTGACTCTCCCTCATAGGCGAGGGCAAGCTGGTTCCGAAGGTCATTGAACCGGTTGTTGACCGGGGTGGCCGACAACATCAGGACCTTTGTCTTCACACCCTCACGGATGACCTGGTTCATCAACTTCTGATAACGAGTCTCTTTGTCTTTGTAGATATCGTTGTTGCGGAAATTATGAGACTCGTCGATCACGACCAGATCGTAGTTACCCCAGTTAACGCGGTTTAAGGGGATGCCGAAGGAGTCGCCGCTGGTGCGTGACAGATCGGTGTGGCAAAGAACATCGTAGTTGAACCGGTCTTTGGCAAAGAGGTTCGTTTTCAGATTTGTATTGTAGTTCAGCCAGTTATCCGCGAGCTTCTTCGGGCATAAGACAAGGACCGCCCGGTTGCGAAGCTCGTAGTATTTAATAACCGCTAACGCCGTGAATGTTTTTCCGAGGCCGACGCTGTCGGCGAGAATGCAACCATTGTAGGTTTCCAGCTTGTTTATGATGCCGGTCGCGGCGTCACGCTGAAAGTTGAATAGCTTTTTCCAGACCTCGCTCTCCAGATAGCCCGTCCTGTCATTGGGCAAGACATCTTCATCAACCTCCTCCAGGAACTCGCTGAAGATGTTGTAGAGGATCAAGAAGTAGATCTTTTCCGGGGAGTTCTCCTGGTAGACAGACTCAATGTGGCTGCATATTGCTTCGGTGACATCCTCTAACTTATCTGGATCGGCCCAGATTTGGTTAAAGAGGTCGAGGTAGGTATTGGTGTAAGGTGCGCCGTCGAAGCGATTGACGATGTTGGAGACTGCATCACCTTTCTGGAGACCGAGATCAACTGCGGTAAAACCGTTTACCGGCATATAGGCGATTTGTTCTGAGCCATTCTCCATACAAATGAACTGCTGCATCGGTGCCTTTGTTTTATTGGAATGGAACGTCGCTTTCTTGCGTATCCAGGCTGCACATTCCCGAGCGATCGCCTTTTGGGTCAGCTTATTGCGTAGTTGAATTTCGAACTCTGATCCGTACAGGCTTCTTTCACGCTGAGTTTTTGGAATGAAGAACTCGCGGCGTTCTTTCTTGAAGCGATCGGTTGCGCCTTCGGGAACAAATGTGGGAGCGGTAAAAATGAATTGAATGCTGTCGATGTTCTCCAGTTCTTTTTTCAGTGATTCAAATGCATAGATAGAAAAGCAGGACGCGGCGATCTTCAATTTCGTTTGCGGTCGGATAGACGCTTTAAGATCGTCACCGAGCAAATAATTAATATTGTCGATTACTTGCATATATTCGCCGTTATCATTTACCGAAAGTCCCTAAACTCGCTTCGCGAGTGGTGGTCTTGCTAACTACCGCGATCCTGCTTTCTCAGTTTTTTCTGGTTTTCTATCCAGACGGCTACGTCTTCTTTTTTAAATCGCCAACTGCCTCCAACCTTAAAACCAGGCAATTTTCCCTCAGCCGCTAGCCTGTAAGCCGTTTTTTCAGCCAATTTCAGGTACTCGGCAACTTCTTTTAAGGTCATGATCTCGTCGTTCATGTGCCTACCCACCCAGACGAAGATGAGAGAATAAGGGAATATTAAGGAATCGACAACAATAAAGCATCGTTGCCTCGATAGCGTCATAGAAAGCCACAATATTGATCGTTTATTAGGCAGGCCGATGCAACTGCCTGGGCATCCTGCATTCGGTGGGCTTATCTGGATCACCGGCACGACAGAGCCCCTGAAACGCCGCTGGTGTAATTCAAGCGACTGGTAATGGATTTCACCAGGCTAGAATTCTGAGCAAGTCACGGAGCGAAAAGGATGTAAGGGTTGCCCGATCAGCAAGCCATACTGCTGGGTTGATGACCGCAAGGACGGAGGGGATATACCACTTGAATTTGCTATACCCTTTTACTGTTGGCTACAGACACACAATACGATATGGTTAATTGGCTATGGTCAGAAAAAACTTCATCAAGAGTTCTTGGAACTTTCTCACAATTGTGGCTACTACGCTGTGGGCGCTATTTGTAGAAATGATCTCTCTTCTTGGTAAAGGCGTTGAAACTTCCAATCACGAAAAGTCCTTGAGCAATTCCGATCGGACGGGAGCTTTGAACTACAGAACTGGCCAACTTGACGACGGTACCGACCCATATGGCTGGGATGACAACGATTGAAGCCTTGGGATTTATTTATTCTTGATTCCCTTGCTTATCGCGGCACTTCCTAAAGCCCCGCCTTTCTGACCCGCATCGTTCGCTGGTCTAATTAATGGATTGGAAGAATGATCAAGCGAACGTCCAACCTTCACCCCCGCCCACGCCATCATCCCGCTCCAGAGTAGCGGCAATCCCAGATAGAGACTGGTGGTGATCATGTTCAGCAGCATGCGCTTGGCATCGTGTTCGCCTGGGTTGGCGAAGAGCTGAAGGAAGACATTAACGTCGGGATACATGGACAGAATCAGGTTCTGATCCACCCACATGGCCAGGTACCAGAGTACCGTCCAGAATTTGATGGTGAAGATCGCCATGCCGGCTACCACCATCATGGCGATGGAGTAGCGGGATAGCACGACCACCAGCGGCAGCAGTGCATAGATACCCAGCAGCATAATGGCCTGAACCATGGGCAGTGACTGCAGTACGGCGGTCATGGTGACGGAAAACAAGGCTGATGCCGTAATCACGCCACCGGCGGCGAGTCCCCCTTTGACGATATTCCCTGCGGTATTGAACAAGCCCGAACCGGAGGCGTTGTTGGCGATCAGTTCATTGCTCGACCAGGAAGGCGGGGCGTTGGTAAGCACGGTTTTGGCGACGGCATCGTTTTGCTGCTCACCGGCCAGCGCCGGAGCGATGGCGACCACCAGACCGGAGAAACCTGCGGATGTCGCATCGGCTTCAGTGATCAGCTTCTCTCGTAGGCCGATCGCGGCATCTTCCCACCACTGTTTGCAGTAGGGTTTACCCCAGGCCGGCGGCGCTGTCGGATCGTATTCCGTATCCCTGGCCGCGTTATAGGCCCAGCCGGTAATTTGGTTGGCCGGGCGCAAGGCATCGTAGAAGCCTGCGGTATCCCGGTAGACGTGCGAGCCCATCCAGTCCGGGTCATCGGCGCCATAGGTAGCAAGAATACCGCTGATCGCCGCGGTATCCGGTCGCTCTGCCTGATACTTGGAGCGGGCCGGAATATAACACTGGCTGAAGAAATCGCTGACCTCCTGCCGAAGGCGAGGATCCGCAATGGTGGCCAGATGAGCCTGCTGCTCGAAGGTACGCATATCCGCGACCGTCGGCAGGCCTTCAACGATGGCATGATTCAAGCCCGAACTCAGCGCGATGACACCGTACCACCACACCGGTACGTTGACGGTCGCGGCGGAGCCCGTAAAACCGGTGGTGCCGTAGGAACTCTGTGGCGCAGCCACGGTTGCGGCAGCCGGGGCTGGATCTACCAAAGTCGGCGGTGGCGAATACGACAGGGTTGCGGCGCTGAGGGGAGTGAGCGCAGCGGGTTGCCCTGCGAGCACGACCACCAACAGTGCGATGAACAGTTCGATCTCCATACGCCGCAGTGACAGGCCGCTGGCATGGCCCACTTCCCCGCCCTGGGCGGGTTCGCGCCAGTTATCGATCAGGATGCCCAGAAACGGGAGATAGACGATCCCGGTACTGACCAGCACATCCCACAGAATGCCGTAGAAGGCCCAGCCGAACAGGGAGGTAAAGAGCTCCAGGTAACTGTCGACACTCATCAGACGATCTGTCCTGCGGTGATGCCGAGAAACTTCACGACCAGCCCCTGACCCAGCACCCCTTCGAGGATGACCAGCCAGGTGACGGCGCGCCAGCGATACCGGTGAAGCTGATCTGCCAGTGCGGAATGGATTTTTCCGGTTTTGGCGAGGTGTTCAATGCCGACATTCCAACCGAACGCCACCACCGCGATCACTGTCCACCGGCATAGCATGAGTGTTTGACGCCAGGAGTCGATACCCTGCTGGATGGACTGCACAGAGTCGGTCTGTAATCGATGCATCAGCCAATAGCGCACCAGTGCCGTCAGCAGCGCGGCAAGCAATGTAGCGATCAAGAAGCCCTTGCGTGTTGCCCCACGGTTATTGAACACGACCACCTCGCAACGGGTTCGGATCGAGGGTCGGCACTTCGGGTACGGTGAGCGAGCTTTGCCTTCTGGCTGCTGCGCGTTCGAGTAAGGTGGCAACGGTGTCGGAGACCACTTCTTTGCGCACACGGGTTTCAAACAGCAGGTTTTCGATCTCTTTGTCGAGCTCGGCAATAGAAGTGTCTGCATGCTCGCGTGCGACTTCTGTGGCGTAGACCTCGGGAACCTGTCGGCCCGACAATAACAGTCGCCGTGCGAACAATGCTTTCTCGACCGTGCGCGCGGTGCTGATTTCAGAGACCAGGCGACCCATGATCAGACTCTGCTCCGAGGGCGGCATCTCACGGATCGCTTCGATCACCTGGCGGGTGATGGCCACGCCAGGCGCGGTGATCTGGTCGAGATTGGCCAAGGTAGGCGGTGTCGCACCACTGACCAGGTTCTGAATCTCGGTGGTGACGGTGGCGGATTCCTGGTACAGCTTGGGTAACAGCCCAGTGCCGGGAATACTGTCCTTGCGGCAGGTGTCGCAGGTGGTGACGATATTCTCGCCCACTACATCGACGGTCCAGTCGCGGGCCTCCGCCGGTGAAGACCAGATTTCAGACAGGCGCGTGGCCGATGCGGCCGGCACCGGCGTGGTATCCGTGACGGCCCGATTCATATTGATGTTGTAACCGGCCTCGACGATGTCGCCGGTGAACTCCAGCACCGGCTGCCCACTGCCCCCGGCCTGTCCACCGATCCAGGGCACACCGTTATCGCCATTGGAGGTTTCCACCGTGTCTTTGGCAGTGACGGCATCGTTGCCGCCAATTCCCATCTGTACCTTCCAGTCGTTGCCTTTGGATAAGGTGATCAGATCAGCATAGGGGTTCTTGCCCTGGGCAATCTCGGCCTCCATCTGCTCGCAGGATTTGGTGGCCAGCTGCATGGTTTCTTCGGCCTTGATCAGGGCATTCTGAAACAGATCGTACAAGCCGGGGTTGGCGCGCTGCAGGATCAATGCCGGCAACGCCGCAATGGCACTGGTAGCCGCTGCGGTCATCGCGTTCATCATGTTATCGACGCCGGAGCCGATGTCATTCAGGGTATTGGTCACCGCTGCCACCGGGTCAAACTTGCCGCAGCTGTAGCCGAGCCCCAATTGAGCGGATCCGCCCAGGGTGACGGAGACTACTGCGGGGTTGGCAGGTACAGAGACCGGTTCTGCTCCGCCGATTTCGTAGTACCACAAACTGTCCTCGGTGGGACCCTGAGCCGCGTGAACGACGTGACTCACACTCAGGGCGCCAATCAACAACACGGTGCGAACAGACACTTTCATGCTCATGGTGGGTAATTGATCCAGTCGACGTTGAACAGGAAGATGCCGCGATCGCGGCAACAGCTGTAGGGGCGCCACAGATTCCAGGCATAGTCGCCCTGGGCATCGACTCGACCACCGCCCCAGCCGGTGAAACTGGCCAGGTCATTGGTGCCAAATACCTTGCAGGTCGACTCCGCTCTGGGCAGCAGCATCTGCCACACACCGGTGGCGGGGTTATCTTCAACCAGAGGCCCTGGGGGCCAGACGCGTTGCCGCGAACTCGAACCGCCGGTGATGGGCACGTAGATATGGGGTTGCCCCCAACGGGTCACGATGTCGCCAGCGCGCTGGGCATTGATGGCGGCCGCCTTGGGTTCCTCCGCCTGGGTCGTCCAGCCAGTGCGAGGGTAAACGCCGCCCCAGGTCTGCAGTGGCCAGGTGCCGATCTCCCGCAAACCGGGTATCAGGCTTGCCGGGTAGAACATCTCCGGTATTTCCATCCGCCAGGAGAGTGCGTCCAGTCCCGACTGGAAATACGGAAAGAAGGAAGTCGTTTGTGAATTACAGAGGTAGCCGGTGCTGGCGACGATGCTTGACAGGGAGCTAACCGGATGGCCGATGACATCCGTTTCCCGGAACACCAGGTTGCGATGATCCTTGTTGCCCTGCCCGCCTTCGGTTCTATTCCCGGCACTGTCAATCGGCACTGCCAGCAAGCTGCCGAGTAGCCCATTGGCGGCGGTTCGTTGTGCCACACCCAGCGTGCTGCGAATCTCGACCCAGGGATTGCCACCGAGTTCGTTGTAGGCACTCACCACCGCATCGGGTTGGTAATGCCCTACTTTGATCGAGGTGCGCACGCTGCACCCGGACAGGGAGCAACGCAACCAAAAGCACATCCCCACCGGCATCCAACGCATACAGCTGAGCGCTGCACGGGTGGTCTGAGCAACAATTTCCGGTGTGGTAATGGTGCCGGTGTGGCCGCCCAACGGCGTTAACAGCAACAAAATCAGCCAACCGCGATACAGGTTGGCTTTCATTGTTCTGCGCTCTCTGCTTGCCACCGCTGATGAAGCTGGGTGGCAGCGCGGATGTCAGTAAGGCCATACACCACGGCCTGGCCATCAAAGACAATGGCCGGGTACCGATCGATACCGTACTGCGTTGCCTGCACCAGGCCTTTGGCGGCATTTTCCAGTTCGCTGCTGAGTTGAGTGTTCTCTTGCTGCTGACGCTGGAATCGTTGCAACGTCAGTGTTCTGGCGGACTCTGGATCCGCTGGTAACTCGTTGGAGAGCGCTTGCTGCAGCCTGTTGATCCGATCGATTACATAAACGGTCGTATGGTCATTTGCAGACACAATCTGAAGGCTCGAATCGATGAACACCTCGATCGTCGGGTCCTGCCCAATGGCCTGCTCGATTGCAATCTCGCTGGCTTGCACAGACGCACAGAGGGTTCCTGTTAGGAGCAACGAGATAATGAATTGAGCGTTTGGGACATTCACCGACGATCGTCCAACCCGGGATGGTTTTGAGGAAGTCACCATCCTGAGTGATTACGGATTTGGGAAACACGGTTTATTCAGACAAAAGCGGTCGAAGTTTCTGGAACAGAAACAGCACGGTTTTTATAATCAAGGGAAATCGACTTCGGAAACAAAATACGGAAATGGACTTCAGCCCCATCATCCAGCAAGTCTACGGCGCACTGTGGTATCTCATTCCACTTGCCATGCTGGCTGGCATTCTCAAGTCGCCCTGGTTCAAAGGGATTACTGGAGAGTTCTTGGTGAACACAGCCGCTCGGCTATTTCTCCCCAATGCCGAGTACCACCTGATCAAGGATGTGACATTACCGACCGAGGATGGCACCACACAGGTCGACCATATCATCGTGTCGCGCTATGGCGTGTTCGTAATTGAAACCAAGAACATGAGGGGATGGATATTCGGCTCGGCCAACCAGAAGACCTGGACGCAGAAGATCTATAAACACACCAACAAGTTTCAAAACCCGCTGCATCAGAACTACAAACACGTCAAAACGCTTGAAGCCCAATTGGATATTCCGTCTTCCGCCATTCACTCGCTGGTGGTGTTTGTCGGTGACTCCACGTTCAAGACAGAGATGCCCGATAACGTGACCTATGCCGGTGGCTATATTCGCCACATTAAAGCAAAGCGCGAGGTGGTACTCAGTCAGGCCGACATCGATGCCGTGATCAGACAGATCGAGCAGCTGCGATTGCAGCGCGGGCTGACCACCAACCGCCAACACATCCGCCATCTGCGTCAGAAGCAGACTGTCGCATCTCCAGTCACGCCCTCCACCACGCCACTCACCACGCCATCAGCCACTCCCTCGGCTAATCCTAAAAGTCCAAAACAGTGCCCGAAGTGCGGCAGCGAGATGGTGCTTCGTACCACCAAGAATGGAAAAAATGCGGGCAATCAGTTTTGGGGATGTGCGACGTTTCCGGTCTGCCGTGGCGTGGTACAGCTGCGCTGAACCGCCAGCCTGAATGAGACTAACGCGACTGCTCAATACGCCGGGCAACCTCGTAAACGGCTTCGAGCTCAGAGCAATGCTTTTCACGCATAATGGCGGCGCGTTCGGCCTTCTCGTGCTTTTCGGTCATGGCCAGTGCCAACGACAAGGCGGGAGGGACGTTACGGAACAGGGCTTCGACCTTGTCGGCCAGCACAACGCCTTCCACGTATTTGCCCGGCTCCTTGCGGGCCGACAGCAGCAGGTTACGCTGTTCGTCGTTCAGATCCTTGAAGCGCGCGATCTGCTCAACTTCCTCTTTCGGCATCACCAGGCACAGCCACCACTCCATCATATTGAGCATCTTGCGGCTGGCATCGGGAAAGTCTTCCAGATTTTGGGTGGCGATCCAGAACCAGGCCCCGAGCTTGCGCCACATCTTGGTGATCTTGACCACGTAACGCGCCAGCAGTGGATTGGTGGTAATGATGTGCCCCTCGTCGGTGACCACCAGTGTGGGGCGATCATCGTGTTGGTGGCGTTCCACCAGATCGTTGATGTGGCTCATCATCGACAGGTAAGCGACAGTCAGTTGGTCCTCGTAGCCCTCCCGGGCCAGCATGCCCATTTCGAGGATGGTGACATCGGCCTCCGGCCAGGACTGACCGGGACGGTTGAAGAAATGACCGGCCAGGCCCGAACAGAACAACGCCATACCATCACCCATCTCCAGTGCGCGATTGCGCCGGTGCTCGGGCAGTTCCGTGTTGGTGGCGATAGCCTGAAACGCGTGAACCACGTCCTGGGTGATCACTTGGGTACTGCCGGATTCTTTGACCGTTTTGGCCGCCAGGAATATGGCATTGCGAATCAGCAGCCGGTCGGCACGGGTCAAGCGGGCGTCCTCGCGCTCATCGCCGCCGGTGATCATGATGCGCGCGGCAATCTCCATTTCACCGAGAATATCGCGCCCGCCGCCCTCGTCCTCGATCTCGTCGTCTTCGTCCAGCGCCTCCTCCAACGAGGGGTTATCGGCATCGAGCGGATTCAGCGCATGACGCCGATCGAGCAAGCGCAGCGCATCGGCAAAGGGAGGCAGACTGACATCGACATTCGGGTTCAACGTGATCTGGTTGACTGCCAAGCCATGGTGCGCAAAATGCTGCCCCAGCAGGGAAAACGACGCGCCCGCTTCGATAATGAAAATGCGGGGACGGTGGCGCGCCATCATCTGCTGCAGCAGATACACCAGCAGTGCGGATTTGCCTGCACCCGTTGGCCCCAGGATCAGCATATGGGCGTTCTTTTTGCGATCCTCCCGATGCAAGGGGTCGAACACCAGCGGCTCGGCACCGCGGTTATAGAACACCAGCCCCGGATGGCCGGTTCCACGCGAACGGCCATAGAACGGCAACAGATTCGCAATATGGCGCGAGAAAACTAGCCGCGAACGGCGCCGTGACTTATCCAGATCCGCGTCATAAGCCATGGGCAGGTTGCGGATGTAGCTATCGAGCGCCAGCAGGTCGGCTTCCTGGGTAATCGGTTGTAATCCGTTGGGAAGGAGCAGCGCGTTCAGGCGATTCAAATTGTGACGCAGGGACTTTTGATTTTCGCCACGCACATAGAACGCCAGGCTGACAGGATAGAGCTTGTTGCCCTGCGCCATCTCCCGTTCCACTTGCTCTGCATCTTCTCGGGTGATCGACGCCTCCGCCGAGTCGCCTACCGATGCGCGTTTGATTTGCGCGATGTGATTGCGAGTGGTGTCCTGTGGCTTGAGCGTGAGCGTTATCGCCATGATGGTGTGCTCGGGCAGACGATCAAAGAGTGAGAAAACCTGATCCCCGGCCTGGCGCTCCGCCGTGAAGTGGCCGATGTCCGGCACTCTTCGCAAGCTTTGAATCGTCACGACCGTGTGCGGCAAATTATCGAAGTGCCAGCTCGCCGTTGCCTCGTCTGAGCGAGGCATCGACAACGTCAACTGTTCCGCAAAGTCGTAACCAAAGGGTAAATTGTCATCGCCCGGATAGGGCGCCATCTGCAGCAACGATTCTGGGCTTTCTTCGGCAAATGCTGGCTTGGGGTTAAACCAGCTCAGCAACCAGTGATAAAACGCCTTGCCATCCGCGCGCTGGACGCGGATCCCAGCTGAAGCCAGCGCCGCAATCCATTTGGTGACCACATCATTGAGCGCTTCCTCCACCTCGATGGCTGCCGGAGCTTTGCCGTTGTGCTTCAAACGCCGGTAAAGCACTACCCGGATCCGACGCTGCTGGCCCTGCCAGCGCGAACCGGTGACCGTGGTATCGTCAAACAAGCCGCCCGGGCGGGAGATCGCCTGCAAATGCGCCGACATGACCGCCTGATAGTGTTGCGAGTAATCCGATGCGCGAACTTTCGGCATCGGATAACGGGCCAGTAATGCATCGAACTGATTGAGCCGCGGTTCATCCTGCACATAGACCTGTAGTACCCAGGGCGCATCGTCGCGTTCAGGAATAGCCTCATTGATCGCGGTCTGGATGGTATCGCGCAGCTGCGTCATAAACGCCGGCGTGCGTGCTTCACAGCCGACCGGTGTGACCTCGAACAGCGCCCCCAGGCTGACACCGTCCTCCAACACAAAGGCGTTGCACTCAGGGATGTATTCCATCCAGGGCAACAGGTCGGTAAACGAGGGTGGACGGTCGTAGTGCCGCTTGATGGTCGCGTTAGTGAGCGGGGATGCATCCAAGTTTTCGGGTTGATTGATTGCCATGGGTACCCCTACTGGCCTGATAGCGACTGATAGTTGTCAGATGGCATCTCGCCCGACACCTCCCCCGACACTTCCCCGGGCAGGGCGTACTCCACCGTTTCATAGAAGGTAAAGGTGGTCACATAACCCGGTACCGGTGTGCGCTCACTGCCTGACAGGTGAGGAAAGATGTACATCACCAGGGTGGGATTGGGCAGGCGGGGAAATACCGTATCGATCTCGTTGGCCGCTTCCCGCACGAAGCCGCGGTAGTGCTCAATACCCGATTGCGGTAACGACTGACCACCGATCACGCGACGATGGTCCGGCTTTTGAACGTCCACCATGTGCTGGTCGTAAATGGACTTCATGGTCGGGCCGTCCTGGGGCAACACCGTCTCTTTGGTGCTGGCGCAGCCGACCATCAACAGGCTAGTCCAGACCAGAACCAGTGGCAATCGTCGCTTGTTGGAATAGATTCGCGTCATGATGAAGTTTCCTGCCGTTGGAATGGAAATCAATGGGAAGTTCGTGATCGACGTGGATTGCCAGTTCGACGCCGGCAGGGACAAAGACCGCATCGAAACTCTGCGCCTGGCGCTCTCGCAGCCACTGGGCCACTTCGTCACTGCCGCCGCTCAAGGTTTTGCCCAACACGTATTTGCCGGTCTCACCGGAAACCACGCTCGTTGCCGTACCGGCATCGTTGATCAAGGTGGTGGTTTCCGCCTGCGCGGCAGCTTCGCCCGCTGCTTCGAGCGCCATCACGCCAATGCGCTGAGTGAGGAAGGCCGGCGCGTTGGTCTTGCGTTCGCCGGTGATACAGGGAATACCGCGAGCATCGGAAATCCAACCCAGCGGCCGGTTATTGCCTCCCCCGGCGCTGTTTCCACTGGAACCACCCCGTTGATTGTCATCACTGGCGAGGGTCTGAATGGTGCCGTCCTCGAACACGAAGGTCACCGATTCCAATTTTCCGGTCACACAGGAGAGGGTCCAGTCGCCAATCGCGGTGCCACTCCAGATCATGCCTTCGATTCCCGGAATGCGCAGGCCATTGGCGGCCAGATTTTCCTTACCGGTAATCACCTTGAACGGCATGGGGTCACGCACCTGCCCCTGAATAGGCACCCTGCCGACCAGGGCGGTCATGCCGGTGGAACCAATCAGGGTGGCATTGCGAGGCACCGTGTAGACCGGCACAGTGCTGTTGAGGGCATCAGTGCCTTTGGCGACCAGCGATTGCACCGGCGGACCCGCGCTGTCGAGCGCGTTGCGACCGGTGCGACTGAATCGATTGAGTAGCGTCTCTTTATCCTCGCCGGTCGATGGCGAGAGCTCCAAAGGATTGACCCACACCAGAGACTCAGAGTTCGCAGAGGGTGCGCTGACTCCATCCAGCCCGAGCCCGACGGGAATGTCAGAACCCACAGCCGATGAAGGTGTTGCCGACTGGCCGTAGCGGTTGGTCAGGGAATCCACCCTGGCGGTTAAGGCCGCAATGGCGGAGGTCGTCTCCGGTGACGCGGTGTCGGTTCGTTTGGCTGCCAGGGATTGCTGCACTCGGGTCAGCACGTTGTTTTCGATCTGTTTGCGGTCCTCGATTAAGTCGCGGTTTTCTTGTTTGAGCGCCGTGTTATCCCGACGCAGGGCATTCAGCTCCGAGGTCATGGCGCTGACATTGGCGGTTAGCGTCTTGATGGTGTCTGCCGGCGAATCGGCATCCGGTTTTGGCGCCTGCGGCACCGCCTCCAAGACTTGAGCCTGCTCTTCATCCGGCGAGCAGGACTTCACGGCAACCAGCGCCGCCATCAAGACAACAGAGCCTGCAAGCAGAGGTAATAAGCGATTACTGGTGACCATCGACATGGGGTAGATTCCACTCCTCTCTCAAAGCGCCACATCGAATGGCCGATCCGAGATCAGGTAGACCGCGGTGGTATCGGCTTCATCGCCAGCAGGTAGCAAGCGGTTGTGCTGAAACGTTGCTGCTAACCAGGCCCCGCGCAGTTCTCGTGGATCCAGCACCACCGGCCTTTGGGTTCGATTGGTCAACTTGACGGCGGTGACATAACGTAAACCCGCCTTCCAGGCGGCGACGGGGACCGCTTCGATCCGTGCGCCATGCACCAGCTCGACCGGTTGGGCGCTGACGGGAATGGCGACCACACCGGGCTGACGAGGAATCAGTCGTGTCGGAGCATAGAGTTGTTGCGCGGCATACCGGGTCAAAGCGGCATATCCCCAGGACAGGGATTGCTTGTTTGGTTGCGACTCGGCAGCATCCTTGTCAGGTTCCAAATCCAGCAGTATCTGCACATCGGGTAACGTGTAGCTGTCGGCCTCGGAAGGTTCTGCTGACACATCGAGGACATACATCGGCCCCTCTGATTCCGATCGCACCATGATGCGGGTGGTGTCGAATGGCTCTCTGGCCAATAGGTACAGGGTGCCGTTGATGCTTTGGCTGCGCAGCTGCGCTGTCAGTGACTGCGGCAGGCCGATACTCACCGAGCCTGGGAAATGCACCAGACGTTCTTCACCGACAACCAAGGGAATCGCGATGGGCGTTTTATTCCATATCACACGTTCGGGGGCATTTGACGCTGCATCGACTTGTGCAAAGGGCAGCAGCGGAATACAGAAACCGAGCAAGGCGATCCATCTAATTGGCGCGACGAAATGATGGCGATTCATGGGGATGATTCCTTAGTTGCATTGGCGCCAGTCACGCCAGGTTCAGCCAGCTCGGCATCCGTCAGTCGACGCGGGCCATCGTTGGCGTAGCCGTCGAGCGCCAGCCCCCAGGGATTCGATTCCGGGTCGATGGCCTGGCGCACCACGCGAATTGGGTAGCGAATCGTGGTTTGCTTCACAGTCATGCCTTTTACTGACTCCAACAGGTCGAGATCCAGCCAGACGACCCAGACATCGGGTGACAGCACATCGACGCGACGCTCTTCATAACCGTGCCCTGGCACTTCATGAACACCGCGTACCCGGTAGGTCAATTCGCCACGGCGAGCTTTGAGCTCCATGTCGGCGATCAGATCATTGCGATAGCGCGGGGTCAGATAGGGTGAGATGCGGAAAATCGCGCTGCCGTAGTCCGTTGCACCGTTGTCGGGCCAACGATTGAGTTGCTGGAAAATGTAGAACGCGAAGGCGTAGACATTGGCCGGAGGCACCTCCTCGGCCGCCAGGACCGCACCCGAGCGCAGATCCGGCGGCACGTAGACTCGCAATTGCTTGGGCGCCTGGCTCCAGCCGATCCAGAGCGCGAGGATGATCAGCCCTTGCAGACCAATGACGATCCACAAGGAACGCAAATGGGCGCGCACGTTATCGATTTCGAGACGGTAGCGGCGCATGCGGCGTCCTCCCGATATCCCAGGCGCCCGTGCGTAACACCCAGGGCGCGCGATAGAGACCCGTCGATTGCAGGCGGATGCGCAACCATTGCTGGTAGTACCCGTCAGGTCGCCCACGCTTGATGCGCTGAAAGACCGTCGCCATCACCACGACGGTGGCGACCACGCCGACACCGGCAATACCGAAACCCATGGTGATGGCGCCGAGTAGCCAGGCCAGGAGCAGACTGAGGGGCAGCCAGATCACAATGGCCAACCCCACAATCATGCCGAGCTCTGAGGATGAGCAACCTTTAAAGATGACAGGCTCGGCATTGAGCCGGTCCGCCAGGATTTCATGGTCTTTCGACATTCACACCTCCTGCCACATGCTGCTCTTGATGTCAGGGTTCAGATGACACCGGCCGCTTCGGTCAGCAGATAGCTGGCGAAGATCAGGACGATGGCGCCAACGATGCCCAAGACTCCCACTTCCGCCCATTCCGCTTTACCCTGGCGGGCTTCATTGAATTTCGCGAAGCCCAGATAGGCGATCCAGAGAAAACCCAGAACCGCGATGGCCAGTCCGAGCACCAGGCCACCATCTTTGATATAGCCCTGGATCAGTCCGATCCAGTCACCCGCACCTGGTGCGGTACTCGGCGCGACTGGCGTCGGCAACGCTGCCCAGAGCGGCAGTGGAAAAAACACCGCGGCCGTTGCCCAAAGCGGCCTGCGAATGGCAATGGACGCTTTGCTGAACCCGCTTTCTGTAGTTGATGTACCCATAGGAAATGTCCTCTTCTGTAACGCTGATAAAAATGGGGCCTATCCCCGCATCCCACTGCGATGCGCCGCCGCTTGCCCTTACCGGGCTTTCTCGATTGACTCACCGCAAATAGAAACCCAACACCATCAACACAATGCTTGCCCGCAAGGTGCTCCAGGTCAGGTCGAAGACCGTGGCCTGACCTTCCTGCCAGGCCCGAAAGGTGCCGAAGGTGACCCAGATCACCCAGACAAACGCCAGCACCAGGACCATCGACGCGATCGATGTCAGCATCGTGGCTGGGGTAATACCGGAACCGGCCTGGAAAGCGGCTTGTTGTGCCCCTGTCATCGCGCAACCTAGCGACGGTAATCGCCGCGCTGGGGCGGGAAGGAACGTGGTTGGGCGCGAGGCGCGTCGATGTGCGACTGAATGCCTTCCCTGACTTGCTTCAAATCCTGACGCAGCCAGTCATGACGAAAACGGACACGGGCATCCTGATCGGCGTTTGCCTCGGCCTGCTTGATCAGGGGCTCGAGGGCATTCAGCTCATGGATGATTTTTGCCAGCGCGTCGCGCTCGGCATCTGCATCGGCAAAGGCCACCGGCGTGATGAACGAGCCGATGATCAGAAAAGAAGATAGCCAGAGATGGCGTTGCATGGCACTGCTGCTCCCGTGTGTTGTTACGGGGCATAGTGCGAGAATCAGGGGTGAGGAACGATGGAATATCTATTCGGTGGGTGGGGTGGTTTATCCGACCTGGATGCAAGTTTCCTCAGCAGGAGGCATGCATCCGAGCAGACGATTTGATCATGAAAGCTGGCTATCGAGATGCTCTCGAACAAACGCCAAGTCGACGACTAACCCTTCCAACATCTTATCCAATGGTGCCGTGCCACCGAACAGCGGATTATCGTTCGGGGCATGAAGCCATTGATCGCTTTGCGCTTCATCAGGAAAAAGAACCTGTAACGCCCGGTAAATGCCCAAAATATAACTGGCCCGCTCCAGACAGTCCCGGGTCAACTTTGCTTTCTCCGGCTGGTTTTTCCAGTTGTAGAGCGTCTTTTCATTACTCAACCCCAGCAGCGTCATCTGCTGCTGCCCGGTCAGATGCCAGAGCGAGAAGATGTTGAAGATCGCCGGCAACAGGGAACCCGGATCTATGGAGTAGGGCTGTAACAGTTGCTCGAAGTTTGCTCTCATCGCCATCCATTCGCACTGTAACAATACAGTGTCGCCAGACTCTTATACTGTATTGTTACAGTCAATAAGTGAGCCGGATGATCTCCTGAACACTCCCGCTTGCCTTTACGGATAAATTCCGTAATAATTTACATTGTTACGGAGTTATTCCGTAGAGAATTTTCGGAGATGACCATGCCCAAAGTTGTACGTTATGAAATGCAGTGGGATGAAGAAACCTATGCACTGGCCGAGCGCGCCGCGCGCGCGGCGGGCTTAACCAGTATCAAGGCCTATGTCACCCAGCTGGTGAAGCAACATGCGCCTGAAGTATTGGAAGCCTACAGCAGTATTCAACTGACCAACGCGCAGTTCGACGCCTTTTGCGAGGCGTGTGACAACCCCCCTGCGCCAACTGCCAAGCTTCGTAAGGCAGCACAGGCACTCGATCAAGAGGGCTTCGTGCTGAATGCCGACCGTTGAGTTCTTGCCACTGGATCCACGCACGATCAATGTCAGAACATTTGATTGCGGCAAGGAAGCCATCAACGTGTATCTTCGCCGCTACGCGGCGAAGAACATGGCATTGAACCTGAATCGAACCTTTGTACTTCCCTATACCACCGAAGACAGTTCAGAAAAGTCCCAGGTAGCTGCGTACTACACGCTGGCCCATCAGACATTGGTGCGAGATGAACTGCCAGACCCGTCTCGCCTGCCACGCTACCCCGTTCCCGTCATTCTGCTGGCGCAACTCGGCATCGACCAACGATTCCGTCGACAAGGCCTCGGCGCAAAAACACTGGTCTATGCGCTCAGACATGCCTACCAGATTGCCAACAACCCGAAAGGCTTGCCTGCCATGGGCGTGGTTCTCGATGTGCTCGACCACGACGCACTGGCCTTCTACCAATCGTTCGATTTCTTCCTGCCGTTGACCGACAACCCGATGAAGCTGTTTGTTCCCATGGCCTCACTGGAGACACTGTAACCACCCTTCTCCGAACCCGTCCGGTTCGAAATCAGAGATACTTTTTGAAGGTGCTGGCTGTGATGGTGACGGCAAAGGCAAAGGCCAGAGCAAACGGCAGGATGATCCAGGACGGATGAAGGCTGAATGGCAGCGCCAGGTAGAGTACCCAGGCCATGATGATCAGCGGAATAGCGGCTTTCTTGGCGTAGTGATAGACGAAGGAGCTCTCGCGGCCCCCGCCCCAGCGCCTCAAGTCCCGCCGCACCAGACCATCCACCAGTGCCACCAGGGTGAAAAGCCCAAATACCGGCGTGGCCAGTGCCAAAATGGCCAGTCTCACCGCAAATACCTGGGTGATCTGCATCCCCGCCAACACATAGTCAGCCACAGGGCGATAAATCCGGTGCAGCAGGGGGCGCACACCTGACTCTTCGGTGGAGGGAACCGGCGTGACCCACTGAATGAGATCGACAAAACCGGTCCATTCGAAGGCGATGGAATAGAATCGTTCCGATAAGTCTCTGGCGAACTGCATGGGCTGCGCGGTCAACCAACTGCGATGAAAATCTGCCCCGAGGAACTGCAGCTCATTCACCAGCATCTGTCGGCTGTGCGCTACGCCCTGCTCCTCCCACCAGAATGCCATACCGATCCATTCGATCAGGATGGAAAAGACCAGGGAGAGGATCAACCATTTCAGACACTGGGCGAGCCCCGTCAAACCCTGGGAGATCGCTCCGGGACGGGCAACTGTTCGGCGAGGATCGGTCGGTTCCGCCATACTCAGGCTGAGCCACTCGATTCTGCAGGCTCAACCGTCGCCTCAGAGACGCCGTGCCACCAGTGCTCAGTCACCCGATACCAGTGATCGTTGGTGATGTAGCTGCGCCGCATGGCCTCAGCCATTTCTTCGAAATTTCCTGGCATGGCGGCATCGGCGCGATCATCCGGCAACGGAATACGAATTTTCCAGAGCTGCCCTCCTTCCAATAGCGCGAAAGCCTGCCCCTTGGGCAACGTGACCATATCGGCCGCGGTCAGCATCGGCACTTCCGAGACGCTGATCCGATCCTCATTGCGGGATTTGAAATCGACGCCAGAACCGGGATCCGAGGAATCATCGACACCGGAGACGCTCATCAGGGTGAACACCTCCACACGGGGCAACTGCTCGGTCAGCATCTCGGCGGTATCCAGCTCTTTCACCCTCAGCATCAGCATCGTATTGAAGTTACCCGCGACCTGCCCGGCTTTGGCGCGACTGCCGATCCGCGCCTCCACGTCCGACCAGGTCTGGGTATAGGCCGTGACCTGGAAGCCGGCGCCACCGGCCTTATTCAACAGCGGTACGAACTCGTCCCCGATCAGTTCGTTAAACTCGTCCGCGTGCAATGAGATGGTGGGCAGCGACTGTCGCGCGTTTTCCGGGAGTGACGTATCGGAACCCGGCGCCACGACACCGTGCTTGTAGATCGTGCCCGCGACGGATACCAGGTCCGCGAACATGGAGTTGCCCACTGCACTGGCGACCGTGGTATCGGTGAGTGCATCAAGCCCGACAAACACGATGCCCTTGCGCCGCACCACCTCCATCCATTCGAAGATTGGCCTCGCATCCTGCTCGTCCTGGTAGTCCGGCGAGATCAGCGCGGCGATGGTGCCAGTCGTCAGCTTTTCCATCAGCGGGCCGACGGAACTGACGATCTTGTCGAAATAGGTCTTGTCGTATTTGAACGCCGAAATCAGGCCATCCAGAACGGGGTCGTAAATGGACCTCTCCTGCAATAACCGCATACAGGCGATGGCTTCCATCGACCGGCCACGCAGCGCATTGGGCAGGTTGCGCTCCTTGATATCGGCGGCGCGCTCTTCCACCAGCGATGCCCAGGCGTCGATGCCGGCCACCTCGGCGCAATGACCGGCATACTCGACAAACAGGGGCTCGATGTCGTTGATGTAGCGGCGAATCTGTTGATAGTCCGGTCTACGCTTCAAGGCCACCAGTGCCCGCGCAATGATATTGACGAAGCGCCAGGCGAATTCCTTGAATGCCGCGGAGTTCCCCTCGTTCGGTAACTGGTTGGCGATACGGGTCGCGACCTCGGTGATACGCGAGAAGTTGCCAATGGCGTTATAACGCGCTGACAGTTCGGGAAAGCCGAGATGGAACAGATAGAAGTCGTCCAGTCGACCGGCGCGCTTGGCTTCGGCGTGGATGCGGCGCAACAGATCGGCATCGCCCTTGGGATCGAAAACGATGACGACATCGCCCCGGCGAATATCCTGGGTGATCAGCAGTTCGGCCAAGCGAGTCTTGCCGACGCGGGTGGTGCCGAGCACCAGGGTGTGCCCGACGCGTTCCCCGAGATCCATCCACACGGATTGCTCAAGGGGTTCAACGGCATGCAGTGCTGGCTTGCCGCCGACGGCGGGTAAAGGCGCCAACGGATTCCAGCGGGAACGGCTGCGCAAGCCTTTGGCCAGTACTGAGAGTACGGGGATCGACTCCCAGGCCACTTCCTTTTGTCTCGCCCACTGATAGAGCCTGCCCGGTTGCACGTAACGCTGCACCTCGGGCTTCAGCGTATCGCGCAACCGCTGCGTGTGTTGCTGTGTCCAGCGAAAGCCTTTACCTAAAAACAGCTTATGCCGGCTGACGGGGATCTGCGCTGCCCGCACGCGATACTCCGGCAGGCGCTTCATGTGATGCTGGTAGCGCAATACGCGCCAGGCCTGACGGCCCCGCCACACGCCAAACCCGAAGAAGGTCAACCCGGTGGCCGCCGCAATACCCGGTGGCATCATCAAGGCCCAGGGCGCCAACCAGGCCAGTATCCCCGCCGCAAACGCGGTGGCGGTGGACCACAACTCGACGGGAGGCCGCAACAATGCCTCCATCGGATGCGTGCTCACTGCCGGATACCGTCAGGGGTGATTAATACGGGGTAACGATCGATGCCCAGGGCTGCGGCCAGGTCACTCCCGGATCCCAGGGTGATAGACAAGCCTTGCGCCACCTCCGCGACTCGTCGCACATCGTTTTCGGTCTCGGCTTGGACCAGCATGCCCACGGCACCAAGATCTTCCAGGACGTCTCGGTGCGAGGCCAACCACCGCAACGACATGGCATCCGATCCGATCAAAAAAAACGGCCGTGGATTGCCTTGTGCCAGTCGCGCCAGCGCCTCGGGACGCAAGGCACTGCCAGCGATATCGCCGACAATCAGACCGGGTGAGCGCACTGGCAAAAGATTGCGAAGGTCTGCCGGACCATCACTGGACAAGGGGCTGGACGAGGGATCGAGGGTGGCGCTTTCGGCTGGCTCGGACGATGGCGAGTCATCCGCCAGTAGCGGCTCAAGCAACGGCGCCAGTGGCCGCGTTTGACCATTGTCGTAAATGATCTTCAACTCGGCGAGCGCGTTAGCACTCACGCCGAAGGAGAATAAAAGTCCAAGCCCAATGATCGGCAATAGAGATCGATTACTTTGCATCAACGGGAACCTCCTCGGTCGCATCGAGCACTTGCGTCCAGCGTTCCTGTACACGTCGGCCATAGCGGTTTGCGCGGGCTGGGTCATTGGGCGCGTGGTAACAACCGGCGCTCTCGATCCAGTTACTGTGCTCACTGAAACAATCGCGCAGCAGCGCAGCCGCCACCCGCAGATTGTGATAGGGATCGAGCGCCTGCCAGGATGAACCCAGGGATGACTGGTGATAGCGCCAGCTGACCTGCATCAGCCCGATATCCACGGACGCATCGGCTTCCGCCAGTGCCGTCTGCAAAGCCCGCCACGCGCTCTGGCGGGACGGAAAATACCGCCCCTTGCCGTCGATATTCAGCGCCCACGGCCAGGGACGAAACACTCCATGACTCAGCGCACTTTGACCGCTCTCGGTGAGGGCTACCGCATAGAGCAGCGCAGGCGGCAGACCGTATTCATGCGCGACCTGCTGATACCCGACAGGGACCGGTTGCGACTGCGCCGTCATCGGCCCACACAATAGGCCGACCACACAGACGATGATCGAACGACTTGCCATAACCGGCGCTCGTCAAAACCGTGATACCGGCAAGGGTGCCAACCGACCCTCCCGGCGCAGTATCAGTACCGGCAGCTCCTGACCCTGCTGGCCCGTGTGGCCAGCGACCTGGTCGAACGCGCCGGCATCGATGTTCAGCGTCATTCGGTGCTCGCTGACCCACTGCGGATCGATCTGTTTCGCTGACGCCCAGTCGCGTATGCGGGATTCCTCGCCGACCGACACATCGATCAGGTACAGATCAATGCCGGCGAATTGTTTGATATGACTGATCAGTCGCTCCAATACGGCGTCGCAGCGCGGGCACTGCGTTTCGGTGAAGAACAACACCCGGTCATCGGGTTTCCAGGTCAGTTTTTCGGTTGCCGTTTGATGCGTTGCGGCTGACGCCAGGGCACTGGCATTGATCAACAGTCCATTGGGGAACAGGCGCTGCTGGGCATCGTCGTAAGCACGTTGAAACGCCAGGATCCGCTCGGCGTCGTCACGCATCATCACGGCCCACTGTTCAGCGTAGCGACGGCGCTCATCCGCAGTGCGTGCATGTATGCCCAGGACTTCCAGAGGTGACAACGTCGCCGGGCTTACGCTGCCGCGAATCCCCTGCATCAGGGATTCATAACGCTGCCACTCGGTCGGGTCCAATCCCCACTGCTCTGCGCGGGAAGTCCGGGACTCGATCTGTTGGGTCGTCGACTGCTCGACAGCCTGGAGCTTCGAAGCTTCCGATACCGTTCCACTATCCGCGATGACTGGCAACGAGATGCACAACCAGAATCCGAGAATCACGATGCGGGAGGGTCGCACTCTGAGCTCAGCGGACATGGTCATTGACCTGCTGATCGACCGGTACGGTCAAATCGCGTTGAACGATAGTTTGATGCGTCGGATCGCAAAGGTGCGCTGGGGATTGACCGGTGACACCCTGCTCACTCGTCAGCGTCGCCTTATGGACAGAACGCGGCTCCTGATCCGGTCGCTCAGACTCGACGCCCACCAGCAATGCAGTGACCAACACAATAATCAGAAAGAACCCTTCCATTAGCGTGCGCCTCCGGTCGCTGTGGGGTTGGATGCATCGGCGCAACGCTCGAAGGCAATGAGGCGATGCACGGGATCCTGAACCAGGTGAAACGCGGGTCCCACTATCAGCCCAATCACCGCCTTGAGCGGCATCGGCTCGAAAGAGCGATGTGCATTTGGCAACGGCAGATCGAGCATAGCGATGGCGTCTTCCGACAGAACAGCATGATCTGCCAGGCGATAGCCGGAATCGCGTAATAGCAAGTGCAAGGCATCACCGACAGTCTTGATGTCGTCCGGAATGGTGATCGACCTGATGACCGCCAAAAGGTCTTGCTGTCCGGCCGTTGGCGCGACAGCGATGACGGAATAGCGGCCAATCTGGGTCTGCGCGCCGATCGCTGAAATGAGTTGCTGGTCCGCCCATACCGATTGGCCCGCGATGGCCACGCCAGTGCAGCACAACCAACTCGTTAGGCGTCGCGGGATTGCGGAATGCTTTGACAAAGACATATTTGGCTCTCGATCATGATGATTGTCTTCATGATCGCCAACCGATCCCCACCCGTGAACGATCAATCCGTTCCGTGGGTGTCGGACTTTCTGTCAAACGGCTCTCTGCTACTGACTATCGACCTAAATAAACTGCGCTGATCTGCTCGCGGGCATGGCCGAGTTCGCGGCTGATAATGAGTCGTGCCTGGAGATCCAGCTTGCGTTGATCGGCGCTAAGACTGGCGGCGGTCGGTCCACCGGCGGCCGGACAGGCCCAGCCGGTCAATTGTTCAAAGCGTGCCTGGGCGTAGGCATGGCGCAGGCCATGCAGCTTCGACAGTCCCGCTTGTGTGGTATGGCGCTCGTAGGTTCTCAACTGCTGGATGTAGTTTTTCTGGGAAGGAATCAGGGATCCATTCCCGGCCAAACGGTGCGCCCGATCCAGGACGGCTCGCTGGTCCTGACGGAGGATCGGCACGACGCGTGCCTTACCGCCCTTGGTCCAGGCCGCCTTGAGCCGGATATGATCACCCTGATCGGCGAACCCCGGCATGAATTTGATTGCCTCCTCTCTTCGCAAACCGAAGGCGCGTTGCAGCTCCAGGCTCATACGCACGTGGTCATCCTGGATACTCGACAGTGCCTGGCTATCGACCGCGACCGCCTTGGACTCGTTACTAACGAATTGCCGATCGGGGATGCCGTAGAACTCGTTCGAGCGGGCAATGACATTGCGCCGGTCCACTTTCGCGGCCCACCACCGCAAGCAGTTCATGCGGTTTTTGATGGTACCGGCCGCCATACCCTCACCGAGCCAGCGTTTTACGAGGGCATCGACATGCTTTGGCTTCAGGGATCGAGTGGTCATGCGCCGATACCCCATTTCCTGCAACTGATTCGCAATCTGGTTGAGCATACGCGCACGGTTGGCTTGCGTGCTGTAACTGCCATCGCGGTTGCGTTTGCACAACTGTTTCAATTGGTAGTTCAGGTCTCTCATCGTGTACTTCCATATCTGGTAAGTGTTTATGACCAACCGCAGGCACGTAGCCTGACAGGGTCCGCCGAAGCGGAAGGGCCAAGGGACACTACTCCCCGTTCGACCTGATAAGCCTGGTCGCAGGCAACCTGGCTGCTCTTCTGCTGAAGATGGTGCCGGGT